>Ga0207992_1000149_pt1 | contig 38006 bp, 31 predicted proteins | sample ETN02SmetaG_FD_185788 | JGI IMG/M metagenome (GOLD analysis project Ga0207992, IMG submission 185788) | Marine microbial and viral communities from oxygen minimum zone, Eastern Pacific Ocean - ETNP2014F10-02SV255 (SPAdes) (version 2) | ecosystem: Environmental > Aquatic > Marine > Oceanic ...
TTCTACTTTTCCTGGAGAAGTCGTTCTTAACGGGTACCCAAAGATTAACCCTTCTGGAACTCCGTAACTTCCATCACTTGCAATGGCCGCACTGAAAGAATCATTTTCAGGGGTTATATTTTCAACAGCTTTTACGGTATCAATTGCAGCATTAGCTGCAGAAGCTGCAGATGATGCACCTCTTGCATCGATAACCGCTTTGCCTCTTTGTTGCACAAGCGGCAGGTATTCGTTTTCAATCCATTTATCATCATTGATTACTTCCGCAGCACTAGTTCCATTAATCTTAGCGTTATAAGGATCAGGGTACATGGTAGGACTGTGATTACCCCAAACGGTCATATTACTAACTGAAGTTATGTCCGATCCAGCTTTTAGAGCCAGTTGAGCTTTAGCCCTGTTAGCGTCTAAAGCAGTCATAGCAAACCATTGCTGAGAATCATTATTCGCATGTTGCTTTCCAATTAGAGCGTTGGTGTTAGCGGGATTTCCTACAACTAATATCTTTGCTTCTTTATTGGCTAACTCTCCAATGGCTGAGCCTTGGTCTGTGAATATTCCTCCATTTATTTTTAATAAATCACTTCTTTCTTCTATTTTCTTTCCATCTATTACTATGCCTCTCGGTATACTACCAACTAACATAATCCAATCAGCTCCGTCTACACCTTCTTTAATGTCTGCAGTTGCCAACATAGAACCAGCTTGATCAAAACCGCAGTCAATTAACTCCATTATCGTTCCTTCAAGTTTATCCACTACTTGAGGTATTTCTACCAGTCTAAGATTAACTTTAGTATCTGGCCCAAAAGTTTCTCCACTAATTAATCTAGGCAACAAGGAATAAGATATTTGTCCTGCTCCTCCCGTAACTGCCACATTGATTTCTTTCATCGTTTTCTCCTTTTAATCTGGTTGAAAGATATTTCTTGAACCTTCAAAATTTACAGTACCATAAGTGTTGAGCATTTCATTTTGCATCATTCTATTTAAAAGATTCTCATCTTTTTTGGTATTAGCAATAAATCTTTTTCCGTCTTCCAACCTACCTATGATAATAGCTTTACTAGGACCTTCCCTCGAATTCAGAACTGTATAAGTCTCTATGAACCCTTTTCCGTTGGCCTCTTCTAAAAATTCAGGATGTTCTTCGTTATCAATTCCTTTTTGTAGTGAAGAGGAGTCAATAATTTGGTTCCACTCCCCAAGAAAAGGGGTAGAAGAGAAAATACCTGTTCCATGTTTAGTTAGGAACCATCCATTGGCTGTGACCATTCCAAATTTTCCAGGATTGTTCCTAAGCTTGGTCATCATACTTGCTACGGAGTTTACTACGTAAGCACTCCCTGGGCCTCCGTAATAGGGCAAGCCACCAGTAACTGTTAAATCTCTACTATCTTTTTCTGGTATACCTATCTCTTTGCGAGCAATTTGAACGGCACTAGGGAAGCAAGAGTATAAGTCAAAAAAAGAAATGTCTACTTGTGAGAGATTTGAGACTTCAAATACAGCTTCAGAACATTTTTTAATTGCAGGTGAGGAATGTAAATTTCTTCTGTCAGTAATGTTCCATATGTCATTTAAGCAAGCTCCTGCATGCATAAATATCCATTTAGATTCTGGTATACCTAGCTCTCTAGCCTTTTTAGCAGAAGTAACTACCAGAGCAGCAGATTGATTAACTCTCATGATTGAATTCATGTATTTGGTGTAAGGAAATCCTATCATTCTATTTTCAGGAGCTACTTCAACAATTTCATCTAGAGATCTATGAGTTTTAAACCAAGCGTATTTATTATTTGATGCGACCTCAGAAAAACGAGAAAAAAGACGACCAATATCGTCCATGTGCTCTTTAGAGCTCTTTCCTTCATTGCCCCTAATGCTATTAGCAAACAAAGGATAGACGGCTGAAGGATCGAAGACTCCATGCCGTTGTTCAAATTCGCTTCCTAAATCTCTATCACTACCTATTGACTCAGGCTTGCCCCCTGGGTCATCGCTCCAGTCAGTATCTAAACCCATCTTCATTCTTGAAATTAGTGTGTCCAGTGCCTCGCCACCTGCTAGAAGGGCACATTCAAGTTGACCATCTTTTATTCGATTACAAATTTCATTAAGTACAAGCTGAGGAGAATTTCCTCCAGTGGTTGTATAGATTTCATGTGGAACGGTTATCCCCAATGAGTTTCCTAGACTTCGAGGCATATTAGGGTAACCCCAAGAAGCTGCAGTAGCAGTGTTCCTGTTGGGAGTGTCAGCCACAAATCTAATAACGGAAATAGCATCAAGATGCTCAGTAACAGAAATCTCTGAGTTGCAGTCTTCCAGCGCTTTAATGCTAGCGGATTTTAATATATCTAAAAAATTAGGCCCACCTGATCCTTTTTCCCCTAAGTATTGAGAGCAGCCTACTAGAACAGGGGTGTCGTCATTAACATTGTTGTATAGGTTTTTTACCATATTTTATTCTAAATATTAGGGGCATGAAGTCTAACTTCACTAAGGCAGATGAGCAATAGCCAAAATGCCAAGCTCTTTATAGAGTAAAATAGCTTTATGAAATACGACTTTGACTCAATCGTAGAAAGGAAACATACCCATAGCACAAAGTGGTTAAAGTTTTCTGACCCTAACATTATTCCTATGTGGATAGCGGATATGGATTTTGCTTGCCCTAAAGAGATAACTGACCCCATGCGTGAAAGAGTTGACCAAGGCATATTTGGTTACACAGACACGCCAGATGAATTAACTCAAATATTAAAAGACAGAATTAAATTGCGTTCTGGATGGGACATTGAAGAAGAGTGGGTTGTTTGGGTACCAGGAGCTGTGGTTGCATTAAATTTAGCATGTAAAACTGCTTTGGCACCAGGTGAGATAGTTGTTACACCATCTCCTATTTATGCTCCTTTTGACGATGCTTCTGAAAACATGGCTAGAGGAATGGTAAAGAACTTTCTAATAGACAATAACGGAAGGATGGAGTTAGATTTTGATGCAACGGAAGAGCTCTTATGTAAGGACACTAAAATGTTGTTCTTTTGTAATCCTCATAACCCTGGCGGAACAGTTTTCAATCAAAAGGAAATTACAAAACTAGTAGAGATATGTGAGAAACATAATGTAACCATCTGCAGCGACGAAATTCATTGTGATTTAATTCTTCAAGATGACTTGGAGCACTTTCATTTAGCAAGCTTAAACGAATACGCTAAGCAGAATTCCATCACTATTTTAGGCCCTTGTAAAACTTTCAATTTAGCCGGATTTCCTTTGGCAGCTTCAATTATTCCTAACAAGGAATTGAGAGAAGATTTTATTCGAAACACAAAAGGTATAGTTTCACATATAGATAATTTAGCTTTTGTAGCTTCTACTGCAGCTTATAAGTACGCTGGAGAATGGCACAAGGAACTTATTGAATACCTCAAAGAAAATAAAAAGATATTAAAGGAAGGTTTAAATAAAATAGATGGTCTTTCTTTTTCAGGTCCGGAAGCAGGATTTTTAGCTTGGGTGGATTGTAGGGAGACTGGATTAGATACCCCGGGTGATTTTTTTATTAATCATGCCGGAGTAGGTGTTTACGACGGAAGTTGGTTTGGAAGAGAAGGGTACATAAGATTAAATTTTGGTTGCCCTAGGTCTGTTTTAGAAGAATCCATAGAAAGAATACAAAAAGCTTTTTCACAAAGAAACTAGGTTACTGTAATATGTTTGCCTAAAAATTACGTAGGAGAGATTATGTCTATTACTTTTAAAGACCGTGTAGCTATCGTCACTGGAGCAGGTGGAGGCCTGGGTAGATGCCATGCTCTTGATTTAGCCAAAAGAGGTGCCAAAGTTGTTGTAAATGACTTAGGTGGAAATGTAGATGGATCAGATGACGGTTCAGTGTCAGCTGCTGAGGCTGTTGTAGAAGAAATAAAAGCAGCAGGTGGAGAAGCAATGGCTAATGGGGCTAGTGTTACAGACAGAGACCAAGTTAACGCCATGGTTGAAGAAGTCATGAGCAAATACGGTCAGATAGATATTCTAGTAAATAATGCAGGAATCTTAAGGGATAAGAGTTTTTCGAAGGTAGAAGATGAAGATTTCAGGATGGTTCTTGAAGTTCATTTAATGGGCAGCGTGAATTGCACGAAAGCCGTATGGGAGATAATGAAAGAACAAAATTACGGAAGAATAGTCATGACTTCTTCTTCTAGCGGGTTGTACGGTAATTTCGGTCAGACTAATTATGGTGCGGCTAAAATGGGCGTTGTTGGTTTGATGAACACACTTAAATTAGAAGGCGCTAAATACAATATTAAATGCAATACTTTAGCCCCGTTGGCGGGAACGAGAATGACTGAGAGTTTGATGCCTGGAGAGGTTATCGAACAGATCAAACCTGATTACGTCACTCCAGCAGTGACTTACATGGTTTCGGAAGATGCACCGACTGGGGTAATCATAGCAGCGGGCGCAGGAGTGTTTACAAGAGTCATGGTTCATGAAACTAAAGGAGTCTATCTTGGAACTGGTGAAGGCATGACCGCTGAGAATATTGAAGCCAATTGGGGTCAGATCTCTGATATGACTGATGCTACTTTGTGTTATCAAGGCGGAGATCAGTCCATGAAAGTATTTAGTCTTATACAAGAAAGCGAAAAGTAAGTATTTATAACTAATTTTCTCTGACTCTTACTTATATAGATCATGCGTTTAAAAGATTGCCACGGTTTCAGTGACTTCCGTGAGCTTGCGAGAAGACGCCTACCTAGCCCTATATTTAATTATATTGATGGAGCGGCGGATGATGAGACAACCTATGAACGCAATACTAAGAGTTTTGAAAAATGTGATTTAGTTCCAAATGTTCTTAGGGGCACTGAAGACATAGACATGTCGGTGAACATAATGGGTCAAAAGCTAGAAATGCCCATTTATTGTTCTCCTACGGCAATACAAAGAGTATTTCATCATCAAGGAGAGAATGCTGTGGCAGCAGCAGCAGATAAATACGGAACTTTATTTGGAGTTTCTTCTCTTGGAACAGCTAGTTTGTCTGAAATAAGAGAACAGTACAAAGGACCTCAATGTTATCAATTCTATTTCCACAAAGATCGTGAACTTAATCAATCGATGCTTGAGAGCGCTAAAAACGCAAATGTAGATGTAATGATGCTGACGGTTGATACCATTACTGGTGGGAATAGGGAAAGAGATCTAAGAACTGGATTTTCTATTCCTTTTCAACTTAGTTTAGGCGGAATCTTTCAATTTGCTATTAAGCCCATGTGGGCCATCAATTACCTCACCCATAAGAAATTTGCGTTACCTCAACTTGATGATTACGTAGACATGTCAGATGGACCAATTTCTATTGGCAGATACTTCACCGAAATGATGGATCCATGCATGAACTGGGATGACGTGGCTAAGATGGTTGAATATTGGGATGGCGAATTTTGTTTAAAAGGCATCATGAGTGTAGAAGATGCGAAGAAAGCTGTTGAAATAGGGTGCACAGGAATTGTTATTTCTAATCATGGCGGCAGACAGCTTGATGGAAGCAGATCTTCGTTCGACCAGTTGTCTGAAATAGTTGATGCCGTAGGAGATCAGATTGATGTGATTATGGATAGCGGTATTCAAAGAGGTAGTCACGTTTTAAAGGCTTTATCTCTTGGAGCTAAAGCCGTTGGTGGAGGTAGATTCTATCTTTATGCTTTAGCAGCAGCAGGACAGCAAGGTGTAGAGCGAGCTTTAGAACTCATGAAACAAGAAATAGAAAGAGACATGAGGCTAATGGGAGTAAGTTCTATCTCAGATTTATCTAAAAACAATCTTCGATTTAGGTAGAAAAATTTCTAATCCAAGATCATTAGATCTTTTGCAACAATAACCTCTCCGTCAAAATTTTTCTTTACATCAGTCAGTAGAGATTCTTCATCACTACCCCAAAACAAAATATGAGAGAGAACAAGTTTTTTAGGTTGGCTTTTTTTAGCAACTATTCCAACATCCACTGAGGAGGTGTGGTGAGCTTTATGATAGATTTGCCAATCTTTAGTTTTTTTCTTGAATCCTTCTTCGGAATAAACTTCGTGAACTAATATGTCTGCGTTTCTTGCTTTTTTAATTAATTTTTCAGAAAACGCAGTGTCTCCTGAAAAAACAATCTTTTTATCCTCGGTTGTAAAAACAAATCCGAATGAATTGTCTAAACTTCCGTGGTTAATACTAAATGCTTCAACCTTAACGTTTTTATCTTCATAAATCTTACCTTCTGAGATTTCAGTAACCTCAGTCTTATAACCTTCTAAGTTTGCGGGTTGAGAGCCATTTATTCTGTAATCTATATCTTGGCTGTAGGCCTTTGTTATATATTTCGCCATGTCTTTTAGACCCTTCGGACCAAAGAGCTTTAAGGTTTCATTCCTACCTAATACCCAAGGAGAGAGTATTAAGTCGCTCAAACCAGCGGAATGATCTGAATGTATATGCGTAAGGAAGGCGTAATTTAGATTTTGAATTTCCATTGCCTCTAAATTTCCTCCCCATGTTGGAGATAGGGCAGAAGCGTTTCTAACCACACCTGGACCGAAATCAACTAAGTAGGCAGTTCCATTGGCTATAACTGCATAAGACGAACCGTTTCTATTTGGATCTGGGTTTGGAGTACCAGATCCAAGAATAGCCAATTTTGTTTCAGAAAAGGAATATACAGAAAACAGGATTAGTAATAATGATAGAGTTTTTAATTTCATGCCTTAAATCTATTATAATTACAAAAAATAACCTTTATCAGAGGAAATGATGAAAAAAATAATATTCTTTTGGTCTTTAATTTTATTAGCCAGCCTTACTGTGTCTGCTAAAGAGATATTTATTGAGCCTAGTGATAATTCACAAGAGGAAGTTCAAACAGCACTTATAGAACTTTCTTCTGGCGATATTCTTACATTATCTCCAGGAACTTTTGTTTTTGAAGATGGTTTATCTTTAGACGTTGATGAAGTCATCGTAAGAGGTTCTGGAATAAATGAAACTATTCTTGATTTTAAGAATCAGATGTCTGGAGCCCAAGGACTGTTAGTGACTTCTGACCGAGTAACTTTAAAAGACTTCGCTGTAGCTGACGCTAAAGGAGATGCAATAAAAGTTATTGGGGCTGAAGGGATTAATATGATTAACCTTAAAACAGAATGGACTGGAGGTCCAAAGAGTACCAATGGAGCCTACGGACTCTATCCTGTTGAATCGATTGATGTATTAATTGATGGCTGTGTAGCTATCGGTGCTTCTGATGCTGGCATTTATGTGGGTCAGTCAAAGAACATTATTGTTAGAAATAGTGTGGCGCAATACAACGTAGCTGGAATAGAAATAGAGAATTCATATTACGCAGATGTGTATGACAATTTGTCTTCTCATAATACTGGAGGGATATTAGTTTTTGATCTTCCTGATCTTCCTCAGCAAGGCGGACATCATGTTCGCGTGTTTAGGAATAAAGTTATAGATAATGACACAGACAACTTTGCTCCTGAAGGAAACATCGTTGGAGAGGTTCCAAGAGGTACAGGGATTATTATCCAAGCCAATTCAGACGTAGAAGTCTTTGATAACGATATATCTGGAAACGGTACAGTTAATGTTTCCATTGTTACTTACTCAAATGAAACGCAAGATGAGAATTACAATCCTCATCCTAAATCAATTCAAATTCATGGAAATAGATTCGGAGAAGGGGGCTTTGATCCTGATGTTGAAACTGGAGAGCTTGCATCTATACTGTACGAGTTATCTGGTGGTGAAATGCCTGATATCTTTTGGGATGGCGTATTGCCTACCTCTCAGATAATCTTTGGTCAGCCTGATGTAGAAAGGCTAGTTTTAAGTAATAACGGAGACGCAACCTTCTTGACCATCAATCCTATTAAATTTTTGTTACCTTTCTTTGACCCGGTAGAAAGGGATATAAGTAAATACGATGGGGAGATTAGGCCATTATCAGAAATTACCATCAACAGTTTCTAGATCTTTTGAAAAAGACATTACTGAGCATTTTTTGTGCTTTGTCCTCGCTGCATGCTTTTGCAGTAAACGATGAGCTCATACTAGCAGATGATTTTCCGACAAAATTATCGGAATTTACTTTTTTTGACGATGCTTCTGCCCAAGTTCCTTCTGAAGGAGTTATTCCTTATGAATTAATATCGACTCTTTTTTCAGATTACACTTATAAGCAAAGATGGGTCTATGTTCCTAACAATAAGAAAGCCGAATATAAAGAAGATTGGGTTTTTGATTTTCCCGTAGGGTCTGTTCTAATTAAAACCTTTTATTATTTATACGATGAAAGGAATCCTAAATTAGGAAAAAACCTTTTAGAGACAAGGTTGCTTATACGTAAAGAAGATCAGTGGCACGCAGTTTCTTATGCTTGGAATAAAGAACAGAGTGAAGCCTTTATCAAAAAGGCAGGAAAAACTATTAAAACTTCTTGGATAGATCAATTTGGAGAAGTTAAATCCGTAAGGTATAGAGTTCCAAATAAGAATCAATGCAAAGAGTGTCATGCTGCTAATGATATAGTCACTCCAATAGGGCCAAAAGCTAGGAATTTAAATAAAGTCTATGCTTATGATGAAGGATCTTTTAACCAACTCACTTATTGGATTAACAAAGAATTTATTGAAACAACACCTTTAGAGATTGTTTCTCCAGTGGACTGGACTAATGAAGATTTAGACCTTGATAGTAGAGTTAGGTCTTATTTGGATATAAATTGTGGTCATTGCCACGCCCCTACAGGATCAGCTAACTCAACTGGTCTTTATCTGCACTTAAATGAGAATAGAGACACGCATCTTGGGATCTTTAAGAAGCCTGTAGCTACTGGTAGAGGAAGTGGAGGGTTCCTATATTCTATAGTGCCAGGAAAGCCAGAAGAATCTATAATGTTATATAGGATGATTTCTAAAGACCCAGGGATAATGATGCCTGAGTCTGGAAAGTCTTTAATGCACGAAGAAGCAATCGTGATGATAAAGGATTGGATAAGTTCTATGTGATTTAGTTCTTAAAGAAGCCTAGAGCTTGACCATATGACCGAAAATGTTATTCTGGTCATATGAGTAACTCGATCTCCGAACTTTTTGATAAGTTTGCTGCGTCATCAGGTTTAGAAAAATCCATAGAACCTAAGGGTTCTTCAAGCTACAGCATTCAAAAAAAGCTCGTAAAAGTAGCTACAAATCATTTTGTTAGGTTTGGTTACCGCAAAGCTAATATTGCAGAAATTGCTCTCGCTGCTGGAATCGGAAAAGGGACCATTTACCTTCACTTCGAAAATAAAAAAGAACTCTTCCTCACTTGTCTGATTTTTGAAGATCGAAAACTTTTACCACAGCTAGAAATAATTGAAAGTTTACCGGAAGAAGAAAAGCTAAGGGCTTTTCTTGAGGCGATATTTAATTTCACTCTAACGTCACCGCTCAACAGAGCACTTCTTTCAAGAAGCCAAGATTTTACTGCTTTAATTGGAGAGATCGACACAAAAATATTAAAAGAAAAAGATAAATTATTTAACGAATATGTGATTAACAAATTGATAAGCCCATTGTCATCTACTCTAAACGCCAAGGAAAAGAAAACTATCACAAGCGCTATTAACCTTGTTACTCTCGCCATTGGATATTTACCTGATATGGCCTTTGATTTGCCTGGCCATCAAATAGATACTGATAACTTTGCTAAGACTCTAGCCATGATCATAGAACACGGCATAAAAAGTATTTAAAAAAATGTAACCTATATTTATCTTGGTGAAAACTATAAAATTGATTAACAGATAACCCAATGAGCAATAAAGAAGATTTACTAAATAATCTAAAAATTGATAGAAGCGCTCCTCCGTCTGAAGACCCCATGAGTCCTCAAGTTAGATACGGAATATTAGGAGCTATATCAGTTTTAATAGTATTCGGATGGCTATTTTTTACTGGTGAAGAGCCTGTAGAGGTTACAACCTTTACCGTTAAAGAGGTAAATCAAAACAACATGTCCACTTCAAGTATTCTTGATGCTTCAGGTTATGTTACCGCAAGAAGGCAAGCAACCGTTTCTTCTAAGATCACTGGTAAGGTTCTAAAAGTTTATATAGAAGAAGGTGATTTGGTTGAAGAAGGTCAGCTTTTAGCTCAATTAGACGATAGTACTTACGTAGCTGAATTGAATTACGCTGAAGCTCAATTTAAAGAAGCTAAAAGGATATTCAATAGAACCAATGAATTGATGGAAGGACAATTGGCTAGCCAAGCATCATTGGACGCGGCAAGAGCTAACATGGATGCTTTGGAAGCCCTTTTAAATGTCAGAAAACAATTAGTCTCTGATATGAAAATACGAGCTCCCTTTGGAGGGGTTGTTGTCTTTAAGGCCGCACAACCAGGTGAGATGGTATCACCTGTATCTGCAGGAGGTGGCTTCACTAAAACAGGTATTTGTTCGATTGTTGATATGAATTCTCTGGAAGTTGAAGTAGATGTAAATGAGGCTTTTATAAATAGAGTCGTAGCTGGACAGCCAGCTGTAGCTAATCTAAACGCTTATCCAAAATGGGACATACCTGCAAATGTCATTGCTATTATTCCAACAGCGGATAGAAATAAAGCAACCGTAAAAGTAAGGATAGGCTTAATTGAAAAAGACGAACGAGTCTTGCCTGACATGGGTGCGAGAGTTTCTTTTTTACGAAAAGTAGAGGAAACAGAAAATCAAGTTAAAAAAGAAGGTGTCATGGTGCCTCTTAACGCAGTAGGAGAGATGGATGGCGCTAGTTATGTGCTTATAGTCTCCAAAGGAGAAGTAAAGCTTAACGAAGTGGAGGTTGCAGAGGAGACTAGCAATTACGCTAGAATAATTTCTGGACTATCCTCAGGCTTGAAAGTGGTGGCAAGGTTTGATTACGAGTTAGAAGACGGTCAAAAAGTAACAATAAATTAAAGGAGTTATATATGAGTAACCTCATAGCAGTTCAATCAGTAAATAAAACATACAAAAGAGGAGAAGAGACTTTAGTCGTTCTAGATGACTTAAGTCTTGAAGTGCAAAAAGGAGATTTCTTAGCTTTAATGGGTCCTTCAGGATCAGGAAAGTCTACCTTGTTGAACTTAATCGGAGGACTAGATACACCAACATCTGGTCAGATAGTAATTAATGAACAACATTTAGAGACCATGAACGCATCGGCTTTAAGTACATGGAGAGCTAACAATGTTGGCTTTATATTCCAGTTCTATAACTTATTACCGGTACTGACCGCTCATAAGAACGTAGAGATACCACTTCTCTTAACCGGCTTATCTGGATCTCAAAGAAAAGAACACGTTTCCACTGCTCTAAATGTAGTTGGCTTATCTGACAGAGGAGGTCATAAACCTAATGAACTTTCAGGTGGACAACAACAAAGAGTAGCTATTGCTAGAGCGCTTGTTTCGGATCCTGATATATTGGTTTGTGATGAGCCGACAGGTGATTTAGATAGGAACACGGCTACTGAAATTTTGGATCTTCTCCAAATACTCAATCGAGATCACGGCAAAACAATTCTTATGGTTACTCATGATCCGGTAGCGGCAGATTCAGCCAAAAGAACCCTTCATTTAGATAAAGGAAAGCTTACTCACTAATGTATTGGACCCTAGTTAAGATTGGGTTAATAAGGAAAAGGCTTAGAACTTTCCTTACGATCATGTCTATGTTCATAGCCTTTTGGTTATACGGGACATTAAACACCTTTGCGGCGGTATTTACTGGCAGTATGGATGGCTTGAGTGATGAAAACATCATAGTTATGCCTAGATACGATATGTTTGGGAAACTGCCTCTTTCTCATGCGTCTTTCATTGAAGAAGTTGAAGGCGTTGAAAAAGTTATGTTTATGGATTTTCTAATGTCAGATTCTATAGAGAGCATGCTAGATGGTGTGGTTTATGCCGTTAGCCCCAACTTTTTTGAAGTATACGATCGTTTTGTGACCGATGAAGAAGCTCTTGCTGAAATGATTAGCAACCCGAATGCAGCGATAGTGGGAAAATTAATGGCGGAAACAAAAGGGCTTGAAATTGGAGACATCTTGGCCATAAAGGCCAATGCAATGAATTCTGACGGCACATACAATTGGTCTTTTCAAGTTGCAGGGTTTTACACCGCCAAACAAATAAAAGGCGATGAAATGGGTGCCGTTATCAACTGGGATAGTTTTGACGAAACAAGACTTAACCAGAAAGGAACAATTGGTTACATTATAGCTAAGGCTTCAGACCCTTCTCGGGCAAATGAAATTGGTGACATTATAGATGAAAGGTATATGAATTCTCCTTATGCAACTAGGAGTGGCCCTGAATCAGCAATAGCTGTTGAAATGGCTGGAGAAATTGCTGATATTGAATTAATAGTCAATGCAATACTATTAGCGGTATTCTTTACGATTTTGCTGGTCTCAGGCAATACCATGGCCCAGTCCATAAGAGAAAGAACCAATGATATAGGAGTCTTAAAGTGTCTAGGTTATAAAGACAACATCATTTTCTTCTCTGTTATTTTGGAAGCGATAACAATTTGTTTCGCTGCCGTTATTAGCGGTATGCTTTTTACTTTGATCTTAATCCCTGTAATTGATGTAGCCAGTGGAGGTTTAACGGCAGACGCTATATCTTTAAGCGCTTCAACAGTTTTTGGAGCTTCTTTGGCAGGTTTAACGATTGCTTTTATGGCTGCAGCAGTTCCAGCTTATCAATCACTTAGGTTAAAGGTAGTAGATGCCTTGAGAGAAGGATAACCATGAAGTATTGGACAATAGTAAGAGCTGCATTAACTCGAAAAAGAGTTAGAACTTTCATGACCATCGCTTCTATAGCGACTGCTTTCTTATTATTTTCTTTAGGACGTTCAGTTGCCGTGGCTTTTACCAATGAAGTTGACTACGCAGGAAAAGATAGACTTCTTGTCTCTTCTAAGCTCTCTTTTACACAAGCCATGCCCATGGCTTATGCCAATAGAATACAGGCACTAGAAGGTGTTGATAAGGCAGCTTGGCGTCAATGGTTTGGAGGAACTTACATTGATAGGTCTAATTTTTTTCCGAAATGGCCTGTTCCTGAAAGCTATTTTGATATTTTTCCTGAATATATTGTAAGTGAAGGCGGCAGAGAAGCTTTTTCACAGAATATACAAGGAATGATTGCTGGAGCTGATTTAGCAGAGAAATACGGATGGAAGATAGGAGACAGAATACCCATTATCGGAGATATTTGGGTCAAGAGTGATAACTCAAATAACTGGGAGTTCGATTTGGTAGGAACATTCACTAATGCAAACGGTGGAGCGCAGGATGAAGCCTACATCAATTGGAAATATTTTGATGAATCTAGAGCATTTGAAAAAGGCTTAGTAGGGCAATTTGCTGTGAAAATAAGAGACCCAAGTGAAGCAGAAGATATCGCAAAAGATATTGATGCTTTATTTGCCAATTCACCCGATGAAACTAAAACTTCTACAGAAGAGGCATTCAGTAGAATGTTTGCGGAACAGGTAGGGGATATTGGATTCATCATTAATTCTGTTTTGGCCGCCTCTTTTTTTACTATTCTTTTATTAACTGCAAACACAATGAGTCAAGCAGTCCGTGAAAGAACAAATGAATTAGGAGTACTCAAATCAATAGGATATCCAGATAAACTGATAATGGTATTTGTTTTAATGGAATCCATATTCCTTTGTCTGATAGGAGCTGCTATCGGAGTGTTGATTGCCTTCGCTTTATTCCCATTCTTCTCTGGCGTGGCTTACGCGTTTGCCGGACAGGTAGAGTTTCCATTTTCAATAGTCTTAAGTTCCATAGCTTTGGCTTTATTAACAGCTACGATCTCTGGATTGTTACCAGCTTACTCAGCCATGAGATTAAACGTAGTAGATGCTTTAAGGAAAAATTAATATGAGTTTTATTAGACAAGTCTTATCCATAACAAGAATGAATCTTCAGAGCGTGCTCCAACGTTCAGGGGCTTCAATAGTCATTATTGTTGGTATAGCAGGTTCGGTGGCAGTAATGGTCTCGCTTTTAGCCATGGGGGAAGGGCTGAGTTCAACCATTTCAAATACTGGTCAAGAGGATAGGGTTATCATCCTTAGAGATGGCTCTAGCTCTGAGCTAAGTAGTGGATTAGGAATGCAGGAAGTAGACATTATTCTAAACTCTCCCGGAGTAAAAGAAGAGAATGGAGATCCGCTTGTTGCAGGTGAAATTTATGCAATCATAGATTTAAAGAAGAAAGGGGCTGAATCAACTTCCAACCTTCCATTCAGAGGAGTGCAACCAACCAGTTTTAGAATTCGACCTGAACTGGAGATCATAGACGGAAGAAATTTTAATACAGGTACGGCTGAAGTGATTATAGGCAAAGGAGCTTACGATCAATATGCAGGAGTAGAAATTGGAGATCAAATAAAAGTAAGGGATGGCTTTGTTACTGTGGTTGGCATTTTCAGTACAGGAGGAGACGTTCACGAATCTGAGATTTGGGGTGATCTACCCATAACTCAAAACATTTTCAGGAGAGAAGGTAGTGTTTCTAGTGCAATTGTTAGATTGGAAAGTAAAGACACTTTTGATGATCTTGGTATATATATAGAGAATTATCCGAGTTTAGAGTTACGAGTTCTAACTGAATTAGATTTTTTTGATAGCCAAGCCTCGGGTTCGGATTTAATTAAGATATTTGGACAAGTGGTGGGTTACATAATGGCAGTAGGGGCTATATTTGCTGCCTTAAACACCATGTACAGCGCTGTATCCACTAGGTTGGTAGAAATAGGTACATTAAGAGCTCTGGGCTTTAAAGGATCTACGGTACTTGTCTCTTTGATGATTGAAGCAATGATCTTGGCAATAATAGGTGGCTTGCTTGGTGCAGGTATAGCTTTTGTCTTGTTTAATGGTTATACCGTCTCAACCTTAGCCGGAGGTTCATTTACGCAAACTGCTTTTGCTTTTGCAGTTACTGGAGAAGTTGTACAGCAAGGAATGAGTTTAGCTCTTATAGTTGGATTAATAGGCGGAGTATTTCCTGCTTGGAATGCTGCTAGAAGAGATATAACAGAAGCACTAAGATCTATTTAAGAGAGATCTAATTCTTTTTTGCTCAATAATAAACCGTTATTGTCAGCATAGACGTAATCACCTGATTGGAAGGTTAGTCCCCCAAAAGAAATATCTACCCCTACTTCGCCTTGATTTTTCTTTTCGCTTCTAACTGGCATAGTGCCTAAGGCTTGAACCCCTATATCTAGAGTTCCAACAATATCCACATCTCTTATGTATCCATTGATAACAACACCACTCCAATTGTTTTTTACTCCCGCCTCAGCAATCATATCTCCAAGCAATGCAGCCGTGTTTATGGCACTGGCATCAACCACCAGGACTTTACCGTTACCTTCTGAGTTAAGAAGCTCTTTTACAAAGGAATTATCATCAGGGCATTTGAGCGTTTCAATCTGGCCATAAAAGCATTTCCTGCCACCTAGATTCAAAAGTAAAGGTTCTAAGGCTAAAGCCTCAGGGTTTTCATCTGATAAGTCTGGTGTCGTAAAATCCATTTTAATTTAAGCTGATGCTTGCAGAGCTTTTTCACCCCTTATCAATGACCCTGGCATCTCCCCTGTTGCTTCATCGTTTTTAAAAGTAACAATACCACTTTTAATAGTGGCCTTATAACCCGAAGCTTTTTGGATAATTCTTCTACTTCCAGTTGGTAAATCATGGACCATCTCAGGCTTAAAGACGCACAATTTATCATGATCAATAATATTTATATCAGCTAAGAAGCCTTCTTTTAATTGGCCTCTATCCATAAGCCCGAAGGTTTCAGCAGTTTCTTTTGTTTGTTTGTTTACAACAAACTCAACGGGTATCTTTTCTCCTCTACTTCGGTTTTTGCTCCAGTGAGCAACATTCCAGGTAGGCATGCTGGCATCGCAAATAAGTCCACAGTGAGCCCCTCCATCGCTGAGACCAGCTACAGAACTTTTAAATTCTATGAGCATTTTGTAGAAGTCTAGACTGTGATCAGGGTAAGGACCAAAGGGTGCCCAAACAAAGGTCTTACCATCGTTCTTTAGCATTTCATCGTAAGCTACTTCCAACGCATCTACATTATTAGATTCAGCAATACCTGCAATACTCATTTCTCTTGGAGGCTCATAATCAGGAACATGATCCATAGGGAACTGCTGGTCAAAAGAAGTGATAAGTCTATAAACAAGATGATTACGATCAACCATTGGCTCTTCACCCAAGATTCTTTGTTTAAATTCAGGATTTTTCATGGCTTCGACTTTTTCTGTTAGAGATTTATCAGCAATTTCAGAATAACTAGGGTGAGTTATGAACGGGTGAACAGAAGACTCTAGACTAAATAACATCCCGGTAGGTCTTCCGCTATATTGAGGTCTGATTTTTACCCCTTTAGAGAAATTCTCCTCACAATATTGCCATACACTAAAAGGATCGCCGCTCGTTTGAGCATAAGTTAAAGTCCTATCAGATTCTTCAACGAACTCTTTAACCCAATCTAATTCAATATCTTTATCCATCCAGTCTGAAACTATCTCTAAAGTTCCTTTTCCAAGATCAGCAATAGTATTAGCTATTTTTCTCATTTCTTTTGAGCTTGCCTCGGTTCCAGGTACATATTCACCGAACTTATCTGTATGCAAGTAAGTCCTTGAAGTACTGAATCCTAAAGCACCTGCTTCAATAGCTTCTTTAGTTAAGTTAGCCATCTGTTCTATTTCTTCTTCCGAAGCATCTTCTTTTCCTTGGCATTTGTCATACCCCATAACATAAGACCTCACGGGACCATGGCCGACCATGGCTCCTATATCCATTACATAATTTCTCTTACCTATAGAATCTAAATATTCAGGAAAGCTTTCCCAGTCCCAAGTAATACCTTCATGCAATGCGGTTCCAGGAATATCTTCAACTCCTTCCATCAGTTGAATTAGAAATTCTTCTGAACCAGGCCTCACCGGAGCGAAACCAACTCCACAATTACCCATGACTACTGTAGTAACGCCATGCCAGCAGGAAGGCGTTAAAAAAGAATCCCAACATACTTGGCCATCGTAGTGAGTGTGGATGTCTACCCAGCCTGGCGTAACTAGATGTCCTTCTGCATCTATCTCTTCTTTTCCTTGATCTTCTACTAGACCCACTTTAGTGATTAGGTCGCCATCTATAGCTATATCCCCCATAAAGGATTCTTCACCACTTCCGTCTACTACTTTTCCATTTCTTATGACTAAATCATGCATTTTGATACCTTGTATATTTATCTCTTACATAATAATAATCTTTTTTTAATCCACTTAAAACTTAATTGCAGTTTCTTACGTGTCTGTTTTAATACTTCTTTATCAAATTCTTATTTATCTAGGAGAGTAAAAATGAAAGTAGTAAGCCCTGAATCTGTTGGATTGGATTCATTAGTATTAGAAAACGTAAGATCATATCTAGATGAGACTTATGTCAAAGATGGAAAGTACATAGGTACGATGACATTAGTTGCTAGAAAGGGACAAGTGGCTTATCTAGATTCCTTGGGCTTGATGGACAGAGAAAATAAGAAACCTATGCAAGAAGATGCAATATTTAGAATTTATTCCATGACTAAGGCCATTACTAGCATTTCTATCATGCAACTTTATGAAAAGAGTAAATTCAGGTTAGATGACCCAGTCCACTGGTATATACCATCATGGAAGAAATTAAGGGTTTATGAGTCGGGAATCTATCCAAATTTCTTAACTTCTAGGCCTAAGCGACACATGACGATTAGAGATTTATTAAGCCATATGTCTGGGTTAACTTATGATTTTATGTACAGAACTAATGTAGATGCTGCTTACAGAAAAACCAAAGTTCAACAAGCTAACAACCTGCAAGAATTTGTCGATATTTTGTCCGAACTGCCGTTAGAGTTTTCCCCGGGAGATAAATGGAATTATTCAGTAGCGACAGACGTTCTAGGCCATTTAGTGGAAGTTATGTCTGGGATGCCACTTGATGAGTACTTTGAAAAGAATATTTTTAAACCTCTAGACATGGTGGACACAGGATTTAGTTGCCCTGAAGATAAATTAGATAGATTAGCATCTCTTTATGAGCACAACCCTAAAGGGGAACCTAGATTGCTTGAGATTCCTTTTTTGAGCACCAAAATGTTTTCTGGAGGAGGAGGGTTATTCTCAACTATGTCTGATTATTATAATTTTACTTCCATGATCCTTAATCAAGGTGAGTTTAATGGAAAAAGACTAATAGGTAGAAAATCTATAGAGCTAATGGCTACCAACCACCTCCCTGATGGAAAAGACTTAACAGAGATGAGCGAATCTTCTTTTAGTGAGACACCTTATGCCGGTGTTGGGTTTGGTTTAGGGTTTTCTGTAATGCTAGATCCTGCAAAATCTCAATCCTTGAGCGATGTTGGTGAATACGGTTGGGGTGGGGCGGCAAGCACAGTTTTCTTTATTAATCCCAAAGAAGACATGCTAGTTATCTTTTTGACGCAATTATTACCTTCTTCGACCTATCAAGTAAGGAGAGAGCTAAGATCTTTAATTTATTCAGCACTCAAACCTGAATCAAATTAACTAATACTGGGAAGAAGTTATGAAAAGTAATGACCTAATAAACAATGAAGATCTATTTAATGCCCTTAAGGAAGAGCCCCAATTTGCATGGCCCACAATTATTCTTTTTCTTATATGTGCAGGGTCGATATTCGGAGCAACCTGGGCAGCGATTTATGGACATATTTCTTATTTAGCAGCCTGCTTGATAAATGGAATATCTGGATATCTTCTGTTTTCACCTATGCATGACGCTATTCATTCTTCTCTTGGGAGGAGCAAACAACTTAATCTTTGGGTTGGGCGTATAACATTTTTGTACTTCTCTTCGCTTGTAGCGTTTGAATTAATGCGTTTCATGCATTTTCGCCATCACCGAAATGCGAATGGTGAAGGAGATGAGGCTGATCACGTTATACAAAGTGGACCAGTTTGGTTACGCCCGTTTAAATGGCCTTTTATAGATTTGATATACGGTTGGAAGTATTTTGGGTATTGGAAAGATCGACCAAAATTTGAAAAGCAAAACGTCATAGTAATGTTCCTTTCAACCATAGTTGTGTGGACTTGGTTAATTTTCAATGGCTATTTAACGGAATTACTTATGCTTTGGATAATTCCGCAGCGCATTTCATTTTTCTTTATCTCGATGATTTTTGTCTACCTGCCTCATGTGCCAAATGAAATATCTGAAAAGGAAGATGTCTATAGAGCCACTAGCATTCGAGAAGGTATGGAATGGCTTCTTTCACCATTGATGATGTATCAAAACTATCACCTTGTGCACCATCTTTATCCTAATGCTCCCTTTTATCGCATGGTTAAAATTTGGAACGCTAAATTGGACGAACATTTATCGCATGATCCTGCAATAGTCTCTGCTTTAGGTCTGTATCCTCGACCTGCAAAGAAAGATAAAATAGGTACTGTTTCAGAAGGCGTCACTAAATGAGACTATCCATCTTCGTAAAAACCTTCTTCCTACTTCTATTTAGCTTTCATGTTTCGTCTAGGGTTATTATAGAAAATGCTACCTTAATTGATGCAGAGAGCCCAAAAAGAATAAATATGACTCTTATTTTGCAGGAAGATGAAATCGTCTATATAGGCAAAACAAGATTAAAAGAAATAGCTTTCCAAGAAGATGACACGGTAATAGATGCGACGGGAAAGTTCATAATCCCAGGCCTTTGGGATGCTCATGTCCATCTAACTTTTATTCCAGAGCTAGATTACCAAACCGCTTATAAATTATTTCTTAAAAACGGAATTACTAGCATTCGAGATACAGGCGCAGTTATAGAAAAACTTAGACCTGCTATCAAATTTGCAAAGGAAAATCCTCTTAAGGCGCCAAGACTTTTTTATTCCGGTCCGTTAATTGATGGAATTCCAAGAGTGTATAAAGGTTCTGAGCCAGGATTCCCTGAACTTTCTATTGGAGTTAATAAAGATACTGATAAAAACTTGCTAGTAGATAATCTTATTCAAGAAGGCGTGTCTTTTCTTAAAACATACGAAATGTTAACTCCTGAAGACTTTAAAGAACTTCAAGAAATAGCTGAGGAAAGAAATCTACGTGTTACCAGTCATATACCACTAAGTATGGATTTGATTGATGCAGTAGATGCAGGTTTAGATGGCATGCAGCACATTAGAAATTTAGAGTTAGCTTGTGCAGAGGAAGCAGGGGACATGCTTACCGAGAGAAAGAAGTTATTAGAGAATAAAGATGCTCTTCCTGGGTCTTCTCTTAGGTCTAAGATTCATGGATTGCAAAGACCCAAAGCTCTTATGAATATAAATCAACAAAGATGCGATGAGGTTATTAAATATTTAGCTTCAAACAACGTTTATCAAACTCCAACCTTAACCATTAATACTGTTGGTTCTAAAAGATTCTTTGCCAATAAAGAGTGGCAAGAAACATACAATTTCTTACCTAAAGAGGTAAAAAAAGAATGGTTGCAGGACTCTAATAACTTAGCCGAGCAACCTATAAATGAGAGTTATAAGAACTATGAGAAGTGGAGTTTTAAAATAGTTAATTTATTCAATAAACATAAAGTAAAGATAATTTCGGGTACTGATACCCCTATAGGGTTTTTGACTCCTGGTTATAGTCTCCATAAGGAACTGCAATTATTAGTAGAAGCTGGCCTTACTCCGATAGATGCCTTAAAAGCTGCCACAATCATTCCAGCTGAATTCTTTAATTTAGAGAATAAAATGGGAACAATTCAAGAAGGAAAAATAGCTGATCTTGTTATATTAAATAGCAACCCTCTTTTGAATATAGAAAACACTACGGACATTCATAGGGTGATCTCAAAAGGGCAGATTTATTTAGATTAAAATACTAAATTCTTAATCAGACGATTAAAATACACGCATGACATCAAACTGGGAAAACAAAGTATTTCCGATAGCTCTTTTGTTGAGCTTTGGATTCATGGCCGTTTATGTCACTTTAGGCTTTCTTGGCGTTATTCCTTCTTTAGAACCTGGAGCTGTTATTGGAGAAGCTTGGCGTTGGTGTGAAAGAGTAAGCTCTTCAATGTTTAGAGAGCCAGTAAATGCTCTTAGTAATTTAGGGTTCATGATTGCCGGTTTATCCATGTATTGGGTGTTATCGAGAGAAGAGAGAGATTCTAGGAATCAATTTACTGGGCTAACTCCTATATCAATGCTCTACGCAGGAGCTGTTATCTATTTAGGGCCTGGATCAATGCTTATGCATGGAACTCACACAGATTGGGGTCAATGGGCAGATAACTTAAGTATGGTTATGTACATACTTATCCCTTGGTTGATTAACGTTGGAGAAATGGGAAGGTGGTCAGTTAAGAAAACCTTTACTGTTTATTTGTTCATTGTAATCATCGATGGAATATTTAGATGGACTGACGGTTTAGGAACAGGATTTGGATTTAATCTTTTCTCAGTCTCTATTGGTTTGTGGTTTATATCGGAATGCTTATATAGATATTGGACTCCTAATTTTAGGTGGTTATCAGGATTTATAGGTTTCCTTGTTTGTGCTGTGTTTGGGATATTTCCTTGGGAAATTTGGAATAACCTCGCTGATTATTGGTGGATAGCTACTTTCTGGATACCCGGCTTATTAGCGAAAGAGCCGCCTAGATATTCAAGAACTTATAATCCTTGGTTCTTTGCAGGTATGTTCACCTACCTTTTAGCTTTTTCTATTTGGCTAACAGGAGTGCCTGATAGCCCTTATTGTGATCCTGATAGATTCTTTCAAGCTCATGGTATTTGGCATGTTTTAAGCGCATTAGCAACTTGGTGCTTTTTTAAATTTCTTAGAACAGAAAAACTAAAAGATTAAGTCCCGCAAAAAGTTTGAAGTATTTTCTCTTCGTCTTTTGGAGGAAGAGCTAAATGTAAATACTTTTCATTTTCTTCAAACGGGTCTTTAAGAGCATCTAAAAGTTCATTCATGGGATTTAGATCCTCTTCATAAGAAGCTTTTATGGCTTTATCAATGTTATGGTTCCTTGGGATGTATACAGGGTTAATGCTCTCCATGTTGCTAACTATTTCGCCAGTATCTTTGTTTAATTCTTTTATGGCTAGTTTCCAATTCTTAAGCCACTCTTTAATTTTTCCCTGTTCTTTGAATTGGTCTAGAAATAAAGAATCTTTATTTAACAGAGCTTGGCTCAAATATCTAAAGCTAAGAGTATAGTCAGCTTGATTTGGAATCATTATCTTAAGTAAATCTTTTAAAATTATTTGATGTTGTTCGGAGTTCCCATCTAATCCTATTTTATGGCACATGATGTCTAAAATTTCTTGATTGGTGTTGATAGAAAAATCATCTAATACTTTAGTTGCGAGCTCATTGGCTATTTTAGAGTCATTATCAATCAAGGAAATTAAACACCCCGCTAAAGAGGCAAGATTCCATGCAGCTATACTGGGCTGATTTCCAAATGCATATCTGCCACCATGGTCTATCGAGCTATATACAGTTGCAGGGTCATATTCATCTATAAAAGCACAAGGTCCGTAATCCAAAGTTTCTCCTGAGATTGTAAAGTTATCCGTGTTCATGACACCGTGGATGAATCCTACACTCATCCACTTCGCTATTAACTTTGCTTGCTTTCTAGATACAGCTTTTAGTAATTCTAGGTAGTGGTTATCCAATTCTCTAATTTCTGGAAAATGCCTCTGTATTGTGTAGTCAGCTAAATGCTTCACATCTTCCCATTGTTGCCTCGACGCAAAATACTCAAAAGTTCCTACTCTTATATGACTTTTTGCGATTCTGGTTAAGATGCCCCCTGGTTCAATTTGTTCTCTAAACACATGCTCTCCAGTTGAAACTGCAGCTAATGCTCTAGTTGTGGGTATTTTTAGGTGGTGCATAGCTTCACTAATAATATATTCCCTTATTACAGGGCCAAGCGCTGAACGCCCGTCTCCTTGCCTAGAGAATTTTGTCGGCCCTGAGCCTTTTAATTGAATATCAAATCTCTCTTTACCTACTTCTATTTCTCCTATTAGTGTTGCTCTTCCATCTCCTAGTTCGTGAACAAAATTACCAAATTGATGTCCCGCATAATTTAAAGCAATTGGGATGGTGTTCTCTGGAACAGAATTCCCAGAAAAATATTGGATTGCTTGTTTAGGGCCTATCTCAAGTCCTAATTCCTCAACCAATTCTTGATTAAAAGCTAGTAGTTGAGGCGATTTAACCGGAACAGGTTTTATTACTTGATAAAACTCCTCGGGTAATCCGATATAAGAATTAGATAATTTCAATTTACTTAAAAGCTGATCCCATCATATCTTCAAAGTTCTTCCTATAGAATTTATCCTGCTCCGTTTTGTTTAAATGGGAGGTAGCTTTTTCAAAACGCCCCATTGGGTTTCTACCTCCTTCAACATGTGGGTAGTCAGAAGAAAACATAAAAATATCACTTCCTGCTTGTTCAATCACCCAGTCTGTCGGTTCTGTGGGGTAGGGAGTTACTCTAACTTGACGTGATATGTATTCACTCGGTTTTAAAGATAATTGCTGTAATCTTTCTTCATGTCTAGCAAAAGCTTCATAAGCAGAATCTAGTTGCCGCATGAACCCTGGTACCCAAACTGAACCAAGCTCTATTACACCAAACATTAAAGAAGGGAACCTGTCTAATACGCCATCAAGAATTAAAAGCGATAGAGCTTGCATGGGCCCTGAAGAAATCGCCATATAGGAAATAGATCTAAAATTCTCTTCGCCTCCATGAAAGTCTTTAACTTTTGGCATTCCATTAATCGAGTGGGCTTTAGGCATTACAAAGTCAGCGGTGCCGACGTGGAACAGAATGGGCACTCCGGCTTCTTCAGCTTGTGCCCAGACCTTATCTAATTCTATATGGCTTGTAGAGTGCTGTTTAGGACAAGCCCAAGGGATTAATAGTGCCTTAGCCCCCATCTTCAGTGCATCTTTAGCTGTATCATTGGCTTTCGCCAAGTCAGAGAGAGGTACGTATGCTACTGGCAATAATCTATTATCTTGAGAGCAAAAATCTATTTGCTTTCTATTAGTAGCTGCAGCAACTTCATACAAAAGCTCTACATCATCTGAGTGTTCCAAGCTTTCTAACCATACATTAGGAGAAGTAGGGAAGATTAATTGAGTCTTAACTCCTAGAAGGTCCAACGCTTCTGTTCTGTCAGTCTTATTAAAAGAACCTAGTGCATCATAATTTTTTCTAGCCATAAGCTCTTTTTCGTTAAGATCTCTGTACGACTTTTCTAGGTGAATATCTGTAATATCATCAAAATAAGTGTGGGCAAGACCTTTTGTTCCCTTAAAACGCTCTCTAAAAGCTTCCTGCACTCTTATGGTTCCAAATTCATCATACCAATTAGGAAGCTCCATGGTATGGGCATCAGCATCGTGGACTATTCTGTTTTCTATATAAGGCATATCTTTATTTAAAAGTAATAGTGATTTATATTAGGTCAACCATATAAATCAGTAAAGCTATAGAAGTGTTTAAAGTAGAAAAATTAGATAGATCTTTTGGAGCAAGGGTTTTTGATATAACTCTATCGGAAATAGAGGAAAACGAGATGCAGGAGTTATATCAATTATGGCTGGAGCATGCTCTTTTAATTTTTCCAGGTCAGAATTTAAGTAATGAAGAACAGGTAAAATTTGCGAAACGTTTTGGTGACTTAGAATTTGACTTAAGCCCAATAAGTAACGTTAGAACAGATGGAACTGTGAGAGATCCTTACGATGACGACATTGTCAAATCCTTGAGAGGCAATATGGAATGGCATCACGATAGCACTTATATGCCCATACAGGCTAAAGGGGCCGTTTTTACGGCCCATATCGTTCCTAAAAAGGGTGGTGAGACAGGTTGGGCAGATTGTAGGGCGTCATACGAGGCTCTTGATCAAGAAATGAAAGATAAGATAAATGAATTATCTGCCTTCCATTCTTATGAGTTTAGCCAAAAGGATCGTTATGGCCATAAGTCTAAAGAAGAAAGTGAATTTAACAGTTATGGTTTTGATGTTGATCCGAAACCTTTACGACCTTTGGTTAAGGCTCACCCCGAAACTGGAGTTAAGTGTCTGACTATAGGTAGGCATGTACATAGAATTCCAGGTATGAGTGATATGGAAGCACAGAAATTAGCTAAAGATCTTGAAGAGTTCACCACCGGGAATAAGTTTTGGACTTATCACCATTCTTGGGAGGTGGGTGATGCGGTTATTTGGGACAATAGATGTTTAATCCACCAAGCCTGCCCTTGGGATCTAACCGAACCAAGAACTATGTATCACGCTAGGCTTGAAGGCAACGCAATTACAGAAGCAGCCTCAAATTATCTGTAAATTTTTAACGTAAATCCGATAATTTACTGCGGTGATTTTCTAGTTTATCTTCGTCTAGTTCAATTCCAATTCCTGGTTTGTCTGAAATAATCAGGTCTCCATTTTCCCAAACGAACGGCTCTTTAATTATTTCATCAAAGAATCCATCTGACTTTCCAATGCTTTCTTGAATTAGGAAATTTGGAATGTTTGCGTCTATCTGTAATGCGGCAGCTGTAATAATAGGCCCTCCCCAGACGTGGGGCGCCATTAATACGTAATTAGCTTCAGCAAGTGTAGAAATCTTCTTACAAGCAGTAATTCCACCACAACTACCAAGATCAGGTTGAGCGAAAGCACAACCACCCTGATCAAATAGATTTTGGAACTCGTGCAAGGTAACGAGCCTTTCTCCGGAAGCTATAGGAATGGAAGTGCTTCTAGCTATTTTTCCCATTTCTTTGTAATTTTCTGGCGGACAGGGCTCTTCTAGCCATAAGGGGTCGTATTGCTCAACTCTAGCAGCTAATCTTCTGGCGGCTGACGGAGTTATTTGACCGTGAGTACCTATTAGAATATCTGCTCTTGTACCAACAGCCTCTCGGATAGCTTTAACAGATTGCTCAGCATGGTCATATTCCTTTTGTGAAACTTCCCAAGGAGGAAAAGGCGTTTTTCTCCATACTTTCTGGGGAAGAGGATCAAATTTAAGGCCTGTAAAGCCTTCGTCAGCTAAATCAGATGCTAATTCTCCAAGACGCTGAGGATCAGTTGTCCAAGCACCTATGGCTTCATGTATGGTTGTTTTAACGTCTCTTTCATAAATATAAGTATAAGTTCTTATTCTGTCTCTGTATTTACCTCCTAAAAGGTTGTAAACAGGTGTGTTGTAATACTTGCCAGTAATGTCCCAAAGCGCTATATCTATAGCGCTAATTAACCCTACAGTTATGTAATCAGGATGTTGATCTGTTAATCCAGCGTAAAGGGTGTGATAAAGAGTTTCTCTATTCAGAGGGTCTTGATCTTTAAGGTAATGCTCAAATATATCTTTTAAATTTTGCTCGAACCCGTCTTCTAACCCTAGCAGTGTATAAAGAACAGCTGTTTCACCCCAACCCACAATACCTTCATCCGTTTCAAGTTTAATAAAGAACCAGAAGAGGCCGCCTAAGTTAGGTTCGCCAGTTTTAATAACGTAAGTTTCAATATTAGTTAGTTTCATTTTTTCTCCTATTCACTTAAAAATGTAGGCTTTGGAAGAATCTCAAAGCTATGTTCGGAAATAAAATATACGTCAGAAGCATTTCTTCCTTTTCTGAAAGATCAGGTAAAGAGTTTTTAGAGCATAATTCTTTCAATTCTTTTTTCATGTTTTGCAATTCTTCTGTGTCCAAAGCATCTCCAACTTCATCCATTGAGTCTACTCGTTTTTTTAGATCTTCTTTTATTTCACCGGGTAATCTACCGTAATTCCCTTTAATGAGATTTATCGATTCATTAGATAGATTCTTATATCTATGACCATCCATAATATTAAGTAATGCTTGGGCTCCTACAATCTGAGAAGCTGGTGTAACAAGAGGAGGGTACCCAAAATCTTTTCTTACTTCAGGTATTTCATTCTTTACAAGATCTATCTTATCTTCTTGTTTATTAGATTTAAGTTGAGTTTCAAGGTTAGATATCATTCCACCTGGAACTTGTTTAACTAGCATGGTCGTATCAACACCTTTCATGTCACCTTCAAATTCAGCGTACTTTTCTCGTATAGCTTTAAAATAGTCCGAAGATTCTTCCAAAGCATCCAGATCTAGATCAATGTGTCTCTCTTGACCTTCAAAAATTGCATTCATGGTCTCCGTTGCAGAATGTCCGTAAGTCATACTCAAAGAAGAGATTGAAGTATCAATGTTGTCTATTCCAGCTTCAATAGCTTTCATATTGGTAGCAGACGACATACCTGTGGTTGCATGAGTTTGCATATGAATAGGTATCGATAGGCTCTGTTTTAAATTAGAGACCAAATCAAACGCATCGTAAGGTCTTAATAATCCAGCCATATCCTTTATAGCTAAAGAATCAGCTCCGCTATCTTCTATCTTCCTTCCAAGGTCTAGCCACGTAGACATGTCATGAACTGGACTTGTTGTGTAAGCTATTGTTCCTTGAGCATGCTTCCCAATCCTTTTCACTTCTTCGATAGTGAATTTGATGTTTTCGAAGTCATTTAAAGCATCAAAAGTCCTGAAGATTTCGATACCATTCTCAGAAGACTTTTCTAAGAAACTAGTAATAACTTTTTGCGAGTAATGTTTGTAGCCTACAAGATTCTGGCCTCTTATGAGCATTTGTTGTGGAGTCTTCGGCATCAAGTCCTGAAAGGTCCTTAACCTTTCCCAAGGGTCTTCATTGAGATATCTTATGCACGCGTCATAAGTGGCACCTCCCCATGTCTCCATTGACCAATACCCAATCTTATCCAGTACTGGAATAATCGGAACTAGGTCCCTTAGGGGAACTCTAGTGGCCAATAGAGATTGAATGCCGTCTCTTAAGACAACTTCTGTAATTCCAACTTTATTAGAAGATGACATGTGTTATGAGTCTCCCCACTCATTTAATTATTATTGATCCAATTACTGTAGCCCCCGCTCATTGAAAAAACATTTTTATAACCCATCTTTTGAATGCTTTCTCCTGCTAGTGCAGATCTAAATCCTCCTTGGCAGTATAAAACTACCTCGGCATCTTTATCAGGAATGATTGTAGTAATATCTCTTTCTATAACTCCCTTACCAATATGAATAGAATTAGGTATGTTGCCTTCAATCCACTCGCTATCTTCTCTGACATCTACCAAGTAGAATTCTTCTGAATTTTTTAGTTTATTTTTAACTTGGTGAACGTCGTATTCGGGTACGCTTTTTAGTGATTTCTGAACCAGCTCTAAGAAGCCAATATCATGATCTTTCATAACAATCACTATAGAACTAAAGTAAATAAAAAGAAATATTAAATAGAGTTAGATAAATATTCTCTAATTTTGCCAGGGCAGTTAGTAGTAACAGAGTTAAGGCCAAGTTCATAATACCTCTTAGCTTCTTCTTTGGAATTTACGGTCCAAACATGGACTTTCTTATTTTCTCTTTTTATTTTGTTAAAGAAAAGAACATCTAGGTCTTTATGATTTTGTGCCCCTATACCGTCCGCATTTATTTTTTTCATTACGCTTACAATTTCATTCTCTTCTATTAATTTAGGGCCTTCAAAGTTAACTAATAAATTGGCGGTTAATTCTGGCGCTATTGTTTTAATTCCTTTAATTACTTCAGGGTAAAAAGAAATAATACTCACCCCGTTAGTTTTTTCTTTACTTAGATAAATTTCTTTAAGGAGTGGTTCAATTATTTCTGTTCCAGTTTTTACTTCTATATATATTTCTTTTTTACTAGGAATTAAATCTAGTACATCTCTTAATAGGGGAATGGTCTCGGTCTTCCATTCATCTCCAAACCAAGAACCAATATCTAATTTTTTTAATTCTTCATAATAACTATCTTTTATAGTCATAGAGTTTCCCGAGGTTCTCAAACAGCTCTTATCATGATGGCAAACGATCTGCTTATCTTTTGTTAGTCGAACATCAACCTCAACGCCATCAGCATTCTGATCAAATGCAGATATAACAGATGCAAGGGTGTTTTCTGGAGCGTCTTCAGAAGCTCCTCGATGAGCAATTATCTTTGTGTTTAATCCCAGCTTAAAGCGCCGCCAGTTTGGTATTCGATAACTCTGGTTTCAAAGAAGTTTTTCTCTTTTCTTAAGTCCATGATTTCCGACATCCAAGGGAAGGGGTTAGTTGCTCCTTCAAATTCTTCTTCTAAACCTATTTGGACCAGTCTTCTGTTAGCTATAAATTGAAGGTATTCTTCCATCATATTGGCGTTCATTCCCAATATACCTCTAGGCATGGTGTCTTTCGCGTACTGAACTTCCAGCTCCGTTCCTTCAAGAATCATTTGCGCTGCTTCTTGGCGCATTTGCTCATCCCAAAGATGAGGATTTTCTATTTTAATTTGATTAATCATATCGATTCCAAAGTTTAAATGCATAGACTCATCTCTTAATATGTATTGGAATTGTTCCGCAGTACCGGTCATCTTATTTCTTCTTCCCATAGAGAGAATTTGAGTGAAGCCACAGTAGAAAAAGATACCTTCAAGAACACAATAGAAAGCGATCAAGTTTTTTAGTAGCATTTTGTCAGTTTCGTCTGTACCAGTTACAAAGCCAGGAGTAGATATTTCTTTCGTGTATTTCAGTCCCCATGAAGCTTTCTTGGCAACACTAGGGATTTCTCTGTACATATTATATATCTCCCCCTCATCCATTCCTAAAGATTCAATGCAGTATTGGTAAGCATGCGTATGGATAGCCTCTTCAAAGCTTTGTCTTAATATATATTGCCTACACTCTGGATTCGTTATCAATCTATATATAGCCAGTACCAAGTTATTAGCAACTAGAGAGTCTGCTGTTGAAAAGAACCCAAGGTTTCTCATCACAATCGTTCTTTCGTCTTCTGTTAATCCATCATCAGACTTCCAGAGAGCAATGTCTGTTGTCATATTAATTTCTTGAGGCATCCAGTGATTAGCACTTCCATCTAGATACTTTTGCCAAGCCCAGTCGTATTTAAATGGCACTAACTGATTTAAGTCAGCTCTACAATTTATCATTGCCTTATCGTCTACTTGCACTCTTCCGGCCAAGACTTCTAGCTCTTCTTCCCCTTCTTTTGTATCTAGATCTTGTATGGCATCTTTAGCTTGTTTCGCTCTATCGCCAGATTCAACTGGCATGAAGTTTTCTTCTACCGGTTCTTGTGCTTCTTCACTAACAGGCCCAGAGGCTTGTTGCTTTACCTCTTGTTGAGCTTGCTGGGGTTTTGGTGCTGCTTTAGTTTCGTCGTATTCGTCCCAATTTAACATTTTTTCTCCTTCTTCTTACTGACAGGCATCACAGTCTGGATCTAACACAGAGCAGGCTGAAGGTGCTGTTGTCGCTGGTTGAGTTGTTTCAGGTGGTTCTGATGCTGATACAGCATTTAACTCACCTGTTGCTATAGTTGATTTTTCTGCTGTTGTTGCAGATCTTGATCTTAAGTAATAAGTTGTTTTTAAACCTCTAAGCCATGCCATGCGATACATGATGTCTAGCTTCTTTCCATTTGGTTCATCTATATACAGATTTAATGATTGGCTTTGATCTATCCATTTCTGTCTTCTGCTTGCTGCATCAATTAACCATCTTGGTTCTATATCAAATGCAGTGGCATAAAGTTCTTTTGTTTCTTCTGGAATTCTTGAAATGCCTTTTACACTTCCATCGTAATATTTAAGATCATTTATCATTACAGAGTCCCATAAACCTAGTTTTTTAAGGTTCTCTACCATGGGAATATTGGTTACGGTGAATTCTCCCGACAGGTTAGATTTAACGTAGAGATTTTGGTAAGTAGGCTCAATGGATTGAGAGACACCAGTTATGTTGGCTATTGTCGCTGTTGGTGCTATGGCCATAACATTGGAATTCCTCATTCCTTGTTTTTTAACAGTCTTTCTTAAACCATCCCAATCCATGGTCGAGCTTTCATCGACATCTAGATAGTCTTCACCTCTGCTTTCTTTTAACAGCTTAATTGAGTCTATAGGCAATATCCCTTGGCTCCATAGGGATCCTTCGTAGGACTTGTATGCACCCCTCTCTTTGGCAAGGTCACTCGAAGCTTTGATTGCAAAGTAACTAACCATTTCCATTGATCGGTCAGCAAATTCTACAGCTTCCTCAGAAGCGTAGGGGGTTTCAAGCATATATAAAGCATCATGGAATCCCATAATTCCAAGACCTATAGGTCGGTGCAACATATTTGATGTTTCGGCTGCTTTTACCGCGTAATAATTTATGTCTATTACGTTATCTAGCATCCTTATGGCTGTGTTTATTGTTTTTTCTAGTTTTTTCTCATCCATCTTTCCGTCTTTGATATGATGAGTTAAATTCACAGATCCAAGATTACAAACAGCTATTTCGTCCTGGTTTGTGTTTAGCGTTATTTCAGTACAAAGGTTTGAAGAGTGAACCACCCCAGTGTGTTGTTGTGGCGATCGTAAATTACAAACATCTTTAAAAGTGATCCATGGGTGTCCAGTTTCAAAAACCATGGAAAGCATCTTTTTCCACAACTCTTTTGCTTCTACTTTTTTAAAGAATTCTATTTCGCCTGTTTCAGTCTGGGCTTCGTATTCTTCATACCTCTTTTCAAAATCTAGTCCGTACAAATCATGCAGGTCAGGAGTATCACTTGGAGTGAATAAGGTCCATTGTTTGTCTTCTGAAACTCTTTTTAAGAATAAGTCAGGAACCCAGTTTGCCGTATTCATGTCATGCGTTCTTCTTCTATCATCTCCTGTATTCTTTCTAAGCTCTACAAACTCTTCTATATCAACATGCCAAGTCTCCAAGTAAGAACATACTGCTCCTTTCCTCTTGCCTCCTTGATTAACCGCTACAGCAGTGTCGTTAACAACTTTAAGAAAAGGAACAACGCCTTGTGACTTTCCGTTTGTTCCTTTTATTTGAGACCCCAGGCCTCTAACAGGGGTCCAGTCATTCCCTAGTCCTCCTGCCCATTTTGAGAGCATGGCGTTATCTTGGATTGCTCCATAAATTCCATGTAGGTCATCTGGTACTGTTGTTAGATAGCAAGAAGATAGTTGAGAGTGCTTTGTTCCAGAATTAAACAGGGTAGGGGTTGAACTCATATAATCAAAACTAGAAAGAAGGTTATAGAATTCAATTGCTCTTTCTTCTCTTTGATCTTCTCTAAGAGCAAGGCCCATAGAAACCCTCATGAAGAAAACTTGTGGCAGTTCATACCTCACTTCGTTGTCGTGAATAAAGTATCGATCATAAAGCGTTTGAAGCCCTAAGTACGTAAAGTCATTGTCTCTTGTTGATTCCATGGCTTGACCCAGTTTCTCCACATCCATCTCAAGAAGTTCAGGGTTTAATATCTCGTTTTCTACTCCCTTCGCTAGAAAATTTCTTAATGCTTCCGGGTAAAGGGCCGCCATTTCTTTTTGGGTTGCTTGTTTTTGCATCCCTAGATAAGTCAGTGATTCTGTTCTTATATTGTCTAGCAATATTCTTGCTGTTACATAGGTATAGTTTGGTTCTTGTTCTACGAGCGTTCGTGAAGTCATGACTAAGGACGTTCTTGCGTCTTCTATAGATACTCCGTCGTATAGGTTTTTGTTTGCCTCTTCTAGAATCTGTTGAGGGTTAGTTCCTTCTAAATCTTTGCACGCCTCATTGACCATCTCTTCGAGCCTGTCCATATCGAGAGTATCTTCATCACCATTCTCAAGGACTATTTTTACTTCTTCTTTTTCTTTTGCTTTTTTCGGCTCCTCTTTATTTCGTATCTGTTTTCTTTCTTCTCTATATAAAACATATGCCCTTGCTACTTTTTGTTCTCCTGAACGCATGAGTTCAAGTTCCACTTGATCTTGTATTTCTTCAATATGAAGGGTTCCTCCTGAAGGCATCCTTCTAGAGAATGTTTCAGTCACTGAATTTGCTAATTGATTTACTTCATTATGTATCCTAGTAGACGCGGCTGCTGCCCCACCTTCCACTGCCAGAAAAGCTTTAGTAATGGCAATAGCTATCTTTTCTGCATCATAAGATACAACAGATCCATTTCTCTTAATGACCCTCATTTGGCCTGGTGCTATGGCTGGTTTTTTTTCTTCAGATTTAACTTCTTTTCTTGTTGTTTTTTCGGTAGTTTGCGTAGATGGTTCCATTTTCTTCCTTCCCTCGTCTTTTCCCTATGTTTTCCCTATACCCCTACATATAGTGTCTTATTTGATTTCTAAACACAAGATACTGTGTTTTTACATAAAACACAATACTATAAACATAGAAATTTTCTGTTAATTTCATGTGGATAAGTATTTATAAGTAATATTTTGTATACTCGCCCTAAGTAACTAATATTTATGTCTAAAAAGATTATTTCTATTGATCAAGGAACCACCAGTTCTAGGGCAGTTATTTTCAGCGATAAAGGAGAATTGATTGGTTTTGAGCAATTGGAATTTAAACAATTTTTTCCTAACGACGGTTGGGTTGAGCATGATCCAGAAGAAATTTGGTTATCAGTTGTCCGGGTATTAAATCTATGTATCAAGCGTTTTAATTTATCTGCTTCTGATATTGCTTCAATTGGAATTACGAACCAAAGAGAAACGGTAGTTATTTGGGATAAGAAAACAGGAAAACCAATTTACAACGCTATTGTATGGCAAGACAGAAGAACAAGTGATTTCTGTGATTCCTTAAAAGACAGTCAAGACTTAATACAGCTGAAAACAGGATTAACGATAGATCCTTATTTCTCTGCTTCAAAAGTGAACTGGATTCTTGATCAAGTTGACGGGGCAAGACAAAGAGCTGAGAACGGAGAATTGTTATTTGGAACTATAGATTCATTCTTAATATGGAAGTTAACTGAAGGAAGAGACCATAAAACTGATGTATCTAATGCATCAAGAACCATGTTGTATAACATTGAGACTAATGAGTGGGACGAGGAGTTATTAAGTTTGTTTAAAGTTCCTTCTAATTTGTTGCCTACAGTTTGTGACAACGCATATGATTTTGGTTACTCAGAATTGTTAGGAGGTAAGGTTAGTATCGGAGGAGTTGCTGGCGATCAACAATCTGCCTTAATAGGGCAATGTTGTTTTGAAGTAGGTGAAGTCAAAAGTACCTACGGCACGGGTTGTTTTATGATGATTAATACTGGTAATGAGATTATTAAATCTAGCAATAAGCTCTTATCCACCATAGCTTATAGACTTGAGGGTAAAACAACTTATGCCTTAGAAGGCAGTATTTTTGTGGCAGGCTCGGCCATACAATGGCTTAGAGACGGCTTAAATTTCTTCGAGAATGCCAGTGAATCAGAAGATTTAGCCTTAAAAGCAAAAGATAATTCCAGGGTTGTAGTTGTTCCAGCTTTGACTGGTTTAGGTGCCCCTTATTGGGACGCTGATGCCAGGGGAGCTATTTTTGGCTTAACTAGAGACACCGGAATACCTGAAATAACCAAAGCAGTTATAGAGTCTGTTGTATATCAAACAAAAGATTTATTGGAAGCCATGAAAAATGACAACGCTTCCTTTAATTCACTTAAGATCGATGGAGGTATGGTTGCAAATAATTGGTTTTCTCAAGAATTGTCTAATGTTCTTCAAGTAAAAGTGTCTAGACCAAAGGTCATAGAGACAACATCTTTAGGGGCGGCTTATTTAGCAGGACTTCATGCAGGCGTGTTTGATACCTTATCTTCTCTTAAAGAGAATTGGTCTATAGATAAAGAGTTTGAACCTCAAAAATCTAAAAATGGATATTTGGAATGGAAAGAGGCTGTTAATAAGGTACTAACTGATTAATTTATTTCAGAAGTTCTACCAACAAAGCTTTTTGAGCATGCAATCTATTTTCTGCTTGGGTCCAAACTTTACTTCTTTTATCTTCCAATAAATTTTCAGATATTTCCTGTCCTCTTATGGCAGGAAGACAATGCAAGAAAATTGCTTTATTACCTGCCTTATCCATAACGGAAGGGTTTATTTGGTAGTCACTAAATAATTGCTCTCTCTTCTCTTTTTCATTTTCATCTCCCATAGAGACCCACACATCTGTAGTAACTAAACTGCTGCCGTCTATGGCTTCATGTAATGATTCAGTAAAAGTTACATTGGGAAGTGCTTTTATCTTAGGTTGAAATTCTTTTGGACAGGCTACATGCAGCTCAAAGTTAAAAATATTTGCAGCTTCCGCATAGCTATAACAAACATTATTAAAGTCTCCAGACCAACAAACTTTTTCTCCTTCTATAGAACCGTTTTCTTCGAAATAAGTCAGCAGATCAGTTAATACTTGGCAGGGGTGAGATAAGTCACTTAAACCATTAATGGTTGCAGCAGAAGAAAAAGATGCAAAAGTATTTTGAGTTTCATGCCTTTGTGTTCTTAAGACAACCCCATCGGCCATTGAGCCTATTACTTTGGCGGTATCTTCAAGCGGCTCGCCTCTGCCTAGTTGCAAATCTGCTACTGAAAGAAAACTTGCCTTTCCTCCTAGCTGATTCATGGCAACCTCAAAGGACACTCTAGTTCGAGTAGAAGGTTTCTCAAAAATTAAGGCAACGTATTTCCCGGCAAGTAAATTTACATTCGTCGTAGACTTCTTTAAAGATATAGAATTTTCAATGATATTTTCTAAATCTTTTTTAGATAGGTCTTTTAAGTTTAAAAAGTTCTTATTCATGTATTTAGTAAAAAAGGTCGAGAACTATATAGATTATCGAAGATTAACGCAATTAATGATATGCTTCGCGCTTTTTTAAAAACAGTTAATATTTTATGACTAATTATCAGGTAAAACCATATAGCAACATCGCCAAAATAGGCCTTGATAAACTTGAAGGTACAGAGTGTTCTTTAGATGAGAACTCAGATTCGCCTGACGGAATTCTTATAAGAAGTACTAAGTTAGCTGAAGATCATATAAAGGACGGACTTAAGGCTATTTCTAGAGCAGGAGCAGGTGTAAATAACATACCAATAGACTTATGCACCGACAAAGGTATTGTTGTTTTCAACACTCCCGGAGCAAATGCAAATGCAGTAAAAGAATTAGTTTTAGCAGGATTAATGCTTTCTTCAAGAAATGTTTATGCCAGCATTGATTTCGTAAACGGACTCTCCCATCTAGAACAAATGACAGATCTAGAACCCTTCCTGGAAGAAAATAAGAAATCTTTCAAGGGAATAGAGCTAGCCGGCTCAACACTCGGCGTAGTTGGACTGGGTGCAATAGGTTCTAAAGTAGCAAATATGGGAGTGGCTTTAGACATGAATGTTGTTGGTTACGATCCAGCTTTATCAGTTGAAGCAGCCTGGAAACTTCCAAGTCAAGTAGTCCCTTCCGAATCTATGAAGGACTTATTTGCCGTCTCTGATTTCGTCTCGGTACATATTCCTGCCATAGATAGTACTCAAGGGATAATAAATGAGGAGGTGTTTAAGAAAGCAAACAACCTTTCTCTTTTAAATTTTGCCAGACATGAAGTAATTAATACCAAAGATGTTCTAAAATATTTAAAACAAGATAATCTTAAGAACTTTATAACGGATTTCCCAACTCCTGAATTAATTATGAGAGCCAATGAGAATAAAGATGTTATCTTGTTGCCGCATATAGGAGCCAGTACATCTCAAGCTGAAGAAAATTGTGCAGTCATGGCGGTGAATCAGCTTGTAGATTTTTTAGAAACAGGAAACATAAAAAATTCTGTTAACTTTCCCAATGTTCAGCTTGCAAGGAGCACAGTCAATCGAATAACCGTTACAAATAAAAATGTTCCAGCCATGATTGGTCAAATAGCAACCTCTTTAGGTGAATTAGATTTAAATATTGCCGATATGACGAATGTCAGTAGAGGGGATATTGCTTACAACTTAATTGATATAGAAAATGAAGTTAAAGAGAGTGCCATTGCAGAGTTGCAGAAGATCAAAAATATTCTAAACGTAAGGTTAATTAAATAAGCTCAATATTTTTAATTTAAACAAGACTTTTAACCTATTGTTTTATCAAAAGATATCTCGTAATATCGACAAATAACGTTCTAATTTCTTACTTTATTCTTCTACGGTTACGCACAGTCGTATTAGGCTAAAGTACAGAAGATTTAGAAAGTTAAGAAATATTAATAGAAATAAACTAAATTTGATGAATATTAGTAAGCTATTGATTTGATTATATATTTTATTTTATGTTGAAATTTTGATCAATCTGCTGAAACTCATTCATTTTTAAGTGGTTTAGAGAAAGCATCAAGTTATCCAAAGAGTTATCCACAGAAATTGTGGATAAAATTCTTGCTTCATGCTCACTTAAAATAGCGTTAAAATTATTGAATATTTATGAATGAAATTTCATCTACAAAAAAACCCAAAATACATCATTCTTGGCTTAGGGAGATAGGAGAAGAGTTTAAAAAGCCCTACATGAAAAGCCTAAGGTCTTTTCTTATTCAAGAGAAGTCTAGGGGGGTAAGAACCTTCCCACCTTCTGACCAAATTTTTACTGCCATCAACGAAACTAGTCTTGATGACACTAAAGTAGTAATTATAGGTCAAGATCCTTATCATAAAGTTAACCAAGCACATGGATTATCTTTTTCAGTGAATCCTGAAATTAAGATTCCACCATCTTTAGTGAATATATTTAAGGAATTGAAAGATGATTTAGGTTGTGAATTACCAAATCACGGATTTCTACAGAGTTGGGCCGATCAAGGGGTGCTTCTA
>Ga0207992_1000153_pt1 | contig 37142 bp, 42 predicted proteins | sample ETN02SmetaG_FD_185788 | JGI IMG/M metagenome (GOLD analysis project Ga0207992, IMG submission 185788) | Marine microbial and viral communities from oxygen minimum zone, Eastern Pacific Ocean - ETNP2014F10-02SV255 (SPAdes) (version 2) | ecosystem: Environmental > Aquatic > Marine > Oceanic ...
AAATCTGACGCTCCATCTCCAAATTTTGTAAAATATCCTATCAGATACTCACTTTTGTCACTTGAGCCTAACACCAAATAATTTTTGATATTTGCATAATAGTAAAGGATATTTGTTCTAACTCTTGCTCTTAAATTTCCTTTAGACTTTTCATTTGGTTCTAAGTACATGGAATATTCATTTACAATTGGTTTGATATCGATTAACTTGTGTTCAATACCTGTTAATCCAATAATTTTCAATGCGTCTTCTGTTTCACTACTGGGTGTAATTGTCGTATCTGGCATAATCAATGCAATCGTCTTTTCTTTTAGTTTTCTTTTACAAATGTATGTTAATACTGCTGAATCTATTCCTCCGCTTAACCCTAAAATAATTCCTTTAGCATGATTTTTATCAATTTCATTTTCTATAAATTCTTCAATCTTATTTGTAATTGAAGCATAATCTTGAGAAATTATTTTATTTACAATGTCTTGGTTCAATGATTCTTTTAAAAAATTCCATGTATTATTAATTGTCCTGTATTGCTAATTCTCAATTAAATAATTGATATTAGACTTTAAATTAATTAAAAAAAGTTAAAATCGTGGATCAAAAAATTTGGGATAATCTTGCTATTGATTATGACAATAGTGTGGAGGACAACCAAAATCCACTAATTATCAATTATTTAGAGAAGGAAATTGACATTCTTGTAACCATCTGTGAAAAAATGTCAAAGTTAAACAACAATTGTTCAATTATTGATATGGGTGCAGGAACTGGACGAGTAGTTTTTGCTCTTGATAAAAAATTACATAATAATAATATCCAATTTTTTGGCGTTGAAATTTCTGAACCTATGCTAAATTATGCACATCAAAAAAATCGTAACCATGCAGGCTTTTCAAAAATAGATTTTCTAAAATTTGATCTCACAAATCCTGATTTGTCAAAGAATTTCAAATTAAACGAGGCTAATATTGTAATGTGCTCATACAATACACTGGGAGTAATTCCACACGATAAACGACAAAAATTCATCGATACTATGAAAATTATTGCTGGAGATAAAGGGTTAGTGATTCTAACTACTTTTAATGGAGATGATTTTGATTTTGTTGCACCAAAATTATACAATTCTATGATGCCAATGATTAGGCAAATAGATGAAAATTCTTTTGATACACAAAATAGAATTTTTCAAAACAGTCTAGGTTTTCATAGTCAATGGTTTACCAAAAATGAACTTAAATCATTTTTAAATTTTGATGTGGATCCAATTCCAATTGAAGTAACAATTGATAAAATACATTATACATTTGGAAATGTATTTGTAGATAGAAATATTTGAGATTTTTAATAATGTCTGAAATAGAAAATTTACTAAACAAAGGGCAGACATCTTTGAATTTGAATAATCCGAAAGAGGCATTATCATTTTACCAAAAAATTCTTGATCAGAATCCCCTGCATTTAGAAGCACTGTTAAAAAAAGGCAACATTTTTGGAAAATTTGGAAAATTCAATGAAGCAATAATTTGTTATGACGATGTTCTTTCACAAGATAAAGAAAATATCTTGGCATTACTAAACAAGGGACTGTGTTATCATAAAATTGAACAATATGATGCTGCCATTGAGTGTTTTAATGTGGTTTTAAGCAAAAAACCTCAAAACAAGACTGCATTGTACAATAAATCATCATCTATAATGAAATCAGGAAAAGTCAAGGAAGGTCTGGCAGTATTGTCTGAATTAATTAAGATAGATCCTTCATATAAAATGCAGGCAAAATGTGATATTGATTTTGTTGAAATTAAACTCTTAAATGAATTCAAAGATGTGACAAGCTGATTTTTTTAAATGTCCACATATAGCCCGTCGTCTCTTTTTTGAACTTCATATGTTTCTAGTTTAACGCCATCTAGATAATCCATCAATTCACCTGTTTTGATGTTATAATGCCACATGTGTAATGGACATTCTACAATATCTCCTTCTAATTTTCCTGGTGCAATTGATCCATCTTGATGTACACAAAGATCATCCATTGCATGAAATCCGTCTTGATTAAAAATTGCAATTTGTTTGCCATCAATTTTGAATGCTTTACTCTGGCCTGATGGCACTTCACCTTTTTCTGCAATCTTTTTCCAAGTCATTGGTTTATGGAACAACTTGTCATTTATTTAGATTCGCATGATAATGTTTTATAGCCCTTGAAATTGCAATCAATTATTGAGCAAGGTTAAATCAAATCCTAAATTAATCAAAGAAGGAAAACTTTCCTATGAGTGGGCTAGATCTCATATGCAAATTTTAGATAATACTATTAATCGATTAAAAAAATCAAAACCTCTCAAGGGAATTACTCTTGGTTTTTGTTTACATGTTACAAAAGAAACTTCTGTTTTACTAATGGGTGCTAAAGAATTGGGTGCAACTGTTGCAGTTTGTGGCGGCAATCCTTTAACCACTCAGGATAATATTGCAGCATTTTTAGCATCACAGGGCATCAATGTTTATGCATGGCATGGACAATCTGTAAAGGACTATGATTGGTCAATTGATCAAGTACTCAAACATAAACCAACAATTCTAACTGATGATGGTGCTGATATGAATATCAAAGCACATTTTGATAAAAGATTCAAAGATATGAACATTCTTGGAGCAACTGAAGAAACTACTGCGGGTGTAACTAGAATTAGAGCTGTAGAAAATCAGGGCAAACTTCGTTATCCAGTAATTTTAGTCAATGAAGCTTACACTAAACACATGTTTGATAATCGATATGGTACAGGACAAAGTACTATTGATGGTTACTTACGTGCCATGAATTTACTTATGGCATCAAAACGTGTTGTAGTTGTTGGATATGGATGGGTTGGTCGTGGTGTTGCATCACGATGTAACGGAATGGGTTCAAAAGTAATTGTAACTGAAGTTGATCCTGTAAAGGCATTAGAAGCTCACATGGATGGATTTGAAGTAATGCCAATGGCACAAGCTGCAAAACTTGGTGATATGTTTATCACTTGTACTGGAATGACTAGTGTAATTCGAAAAGAACACATTTTGAAAATGAAAGATGGTGCAATTATGGGTAATGTTGGACATTTTGATGTTGAAATTGATGCTGACTTTTTACTAAAGAAATCTAAATCTGTTAAAGAAGTTAGACCTACACTTGATGAATGTACTTTGAAAAATGGCAGAAAAGTTTACTTGATTGGACAAGGACGCCTTGCTAATTTAGTTTCTGCAGAAGGACATCCTCCAGAAGTAATGGCACAATCATTTTCAAATCAACTCTTGTCTGTATTGTACATTCTTAAAAATCACAAAAAAATGGAAAATAAGATCATTGATGTTCCTAAAGAAATTGATATTCAAATTGCATTTGATGCATTGAAAGCAATGGATGTTAAAATTGACAAATTGACTCCAGAACAAGTAAAATATGCAAATAACTGGTAAAACTTCTTAACTCTAATCTAATCTTTGAAAACTATATCATGAATAAAAGAGCTATAATTACAAGTGCCTTACCTTATGCCAACGGCGAAATTCATTTGGGCCATGTTGCATCCACATATCTTCCTGCAGATGTCACTACTAGATTCCTAAAACAAAATGGAGTTGAAGCGTACTATGTTTGTGCATCTGATGATTTTGGAACTCCTATTTTGATTCAATCTGAAAAAGAAGGAAAAACTACTGCAGAATATGTTGATCATTGGAACAAACGCGATTATGATGATTTTACTGCATTTGGAATTGATTTTGATTATTTCTATAAGACTAGTTCTTCAGAAAATATTGCATTTGTTCAAGATGTTTTTAAGAAATTAAATGATGCTGGTTATATCTATGAAAAAGAAATAATTCAATTTTATTGTAATAATGATAAAAAATTCCTTCCTGATAGATATGTTAAAGGAATTTGTCCTTATTGCAAGGCTGATGATCAATACTCTGATTTGTGTGAGAGTTGCGGTCGTGTTCCTGAAGAAATAACTGATCCAAAATGTGCTCTTTGTGGCCAACCTCCTACTAAAGAAAAAACTAATCATTATTTTTTCAAACTCAAAAATTTTGGTGATTCTTTGTCTGAGTGGTTAGACCAAACCGATACTCTGCAAAAGGACGTAAAAAAATATGTGCAAAATTGGATTAAATCTGGATTAATTGATTGGGATATTACTCGTGATATTCCTTGGGGTGTTCCTGTGCCCTTAGATGATGCAGATGGCAAGGTCTTCTATGGTTGGTTTGATAATCACTTGGCATACATTTCAACTGCGCTGAAATTTTTAAACGATAAAGGAATCGATGGAAAAGAATTTTGGAACTCTGCAGACATTTATCATTTCATTGGAAAGGATATTGTTTATCACCATTATCTATTCTTACCTGCAATGAGATTGGGTATTAATAAAGAATACAAATTACCTGATTATATTCCAACAAGAGGACACTTAACACTTCAAGGGAAAAAAATATCTAAAAGCAGAAATTGGTATATTGGTTTAAAACAATTTTTAGAATATTATCCTGCAGATTATTTGAGATTCTATCTTGTTTCTATCAATCCATATTCTCAAGATGATTTGAATTTTGATTGGGATGATTTTACAACTCGAATAAATTCTGAACTAATTGGTAATTTTGGAAATTTTGTTAATCGTGCATTGGGATTTACCAAAAAAGCATTTGATGGTAAAATTCCTGAAAAAGAATCTTTTGACGAAAAAGATTCTGAGGCAGAACAAAAAATAAAATCACTTGCAACTGATGTTTCTACTTTAATGGAACAGAATCATTTGGATAGAGCACTAAAAAAAATCATGGAAGTATCTTCATTTTTCAATCAATATTTTCAACATAAGGAACCTTGGAAAAATGGTCCTGGAACTACGAATTGTGTTTATCTTTCTGTAAATGCTGTTAGAAGTCTGGCCATAGCCATATTCCCATTTGTGCCTGAATCTGCACAAAAAATATGGAATCAGCTTGGAATCGATGGAAATATTCAAGAAATTCCATGGTCACTGCAATCTGAATTAGGAATTTCATCTGGACATGTTTTGGGAGAATCATCTCCATTATTTGCAAGAATTGAAAAATCTGATATTGAAAAATATAAAAAAGAACTAGGTCCTTCTGAATAACTATGAAACCTGTTGCCCGAATTTCAACTCGTGGATACTATAATTTACTGGATGGAAAAACTCTCAAAAATAATTCATACCATCTGTACCTAAAAAAAGATTTCAAAAAATTAATTGATTCAAAAGAACTAACAATTATGATACATGGTTTGAGAAATGATAATGCTGGAGCAATTGCAAAAGTAATTTTGGCAAAAAATAAATTGAAAAAATTGGGATATTCTTACCCTGTAATCGGGTATAGTTATGATTCAAACACCACTGGTGCTCATTTAATGAAATATGCAAAAAGATCATTAGCTGCAGGACAAGTTATTGCAAAGAAAAATGGACGTAACCTTGGAAAATTTATTGAAGATTTTAAAGTGAATAGCCCTGAAACAAAAATTCGTCTAATTGGTCATTCTCTTGGTTCTCAGGTAATCCTTAGTACTTTGGAATATCTTGCAAAAAAGAAAAATAATTTTGGAATTGTTGAAGGTGTATATTTTTTTGGTGCATCTATAACTGATGATGTCCCCTCGTCAAAAAAATATGGAAAAATATTACAAAACATTGTAAATAAAAAAATTGTAAACCACTATGCTCCATCTGATGAAGTACTGGGTTGGGCAGATAAGGAGAAATTCATTAATGGTCCTTTGGGATTAAATGGTGCAACTGGAAAAACTATTTCAAAATATCATCAAAAATTACTAAAACCAAAAAATCATAGATTTGCAAGTTACGCTGCAGTCTTGAATTCATTTCCATAAGAAATGCCTGTCTCGTATGGTTTTTAGAGCCTGTTTTTTCTTGAATCGTATTGGTAAAGTCTATCAACTTTGTAGTTTTAGGTAAGCAAGATCTTGCATCAGAATTCGGAAAAAAAGGTACAGAATCAGATCTGACTCTTTATGATCGAAAAGAATCTGATGTTATCAAAACTTGGGTAATCCCAAATGGATTCCCAGAAAAAATTCAACCACTATTTCAGGCAATTAATTTAGCTGAATACGTAATCTTTCATGTAGATAAATTAGACAAATTCACCGGCGAACAAATAATTGCTTTAGATTCTTTAAAAAAAGAAAAGGGAATTTTATCTCATACATTTGATGTTGATGAATCAAAACTAAATATGATGATCAAGGGAACTGTTGTTGAAAATTATATTCGTGTAGATCAAGACAAAATTAAAGAAGAGATGAATACTCTTGAACCTATCACAAATGATAATCCTGCTGAATTGTTAATTGATCATTGTTTTGATGTTAAAGGTGTTGGAACTGTTATTTTGGGTAAAGTAACTAATGGAACAATTAAACAATATGACAATCTAAAATTGTATCCTCACGACATTGATGTTTTAATAAAATCAATTCAGATGCATGATGATCCTGTTCCTGAATCCGTTTGTCCTGCTAGAGTAGGTCTTGCAGTAAAGGGTGCTAAACCTGATGAGGTTGGACGTGGTGATGTAATTTCTGTTGAGAATGTAGTTGACATTAAAACTGAAATTGAACTTGATTTTGAGAAAAGTCAATTTTACAAAAGTGAAATTACTGAAAATCAAGGTTGTCTCGTAAATATTGGTTTGCAAACTAAAGCTGCAAAATTTTTATCGATATCTCCATTGAAATTAATTTTTGAAAAACCCATCGTATGTAAAAAAAATGATATTGCAGTAATCTTAAAACCTGAATCTACAACAATTAGAATTTTAGGTACTGGAAAAATCCTATAGTGATTTGTGCCCTTTTTTACAAATTACTGATTTAACATTTAAAAAAATCTACATTCATACCTTTTTTGTTGTCTGAAAAATATGAAATTGGATTAGGTAACAACGATGTAGGCGTGCGTAAAAAAGCAAATTCAGATTTTATCTCTTTTTGGGATGAACAAGCCCGTAATTTGTCTTGGTTTGGTCCATGGGAACAGACTTTGGATTGGAATTCCCCTTTTGCTAAATGGTTTGTAGGAGGTAAAATTAATGCTTCATACAATGCCCTTGACATTCATCAGAAAAACAAATCTGAAAAACCTGCAATTTTGTGGGAAGGTGAAAATGGAGATTCTAAAAAATACACTTATGAGGATTTATTTCGAGAAGTTCAAAAATTTGCAAATGTCTTAAAATCTCTTGGAGTTGAAAAAGGAGATCGTGTAACAATTTATCTTCCAATGGTTCCTGAATTGCCTATTGCAATGCTTGCATGTGCACGAATTGGTGCCATACATACTGTAATTTTCTCTGGATTTAGTGCTGCATCCATTAAAGATAGAATTGATGACTCAAAGTCTAAAATTGTAATTACTGCTGATGGTGGTTTTAGAAGAGGAAAAATTGTTAAATTAAAAGAAGTAATTGATGATGCCATAAAAGATTTTGACTTTATAAAAAATGTCATTGTATTAGAAAGAACAAAAAATAAAATTTCTATTTCATCTAAAGATAAACTTTGGAGTGATTTGATGAATGATGTATCTGATTCATGCAATGCTGAAAAATTAGACAGTGAGCATCCACTTTACATCTTATACACTTCAGGTACTACTGGAAAACCAAAAGGAGTTTTACATGAAACTGGTGGCTATCTTACTCATTTACATTCTACATTTCAATGGGCATTTGACATAAAGGACTCTGATGTGTTTTTTTGCACTGCTGATATTGGGTGGGTAACTGGTCATAGCTATGTAGTTTATGCCCCATTACTTCATGGTGCAACACAAGTGATGTACGAAGGTGCTCCTGATTATCCTGACATGTCTAGAATGTGGGATATTTTGCAAAAGTACAAAGTTTCTATTTTCTACACTACTCCAACTGCACTTAGAATGTTTATGAAATTTGGCGATAACATTCCAAATTCTTTTGATCTTTCTTCTTTACGTTTACTTGGAACTGTTGGTGAACCAATTAACCCTGAAGTTTGGAAATGGTACTACAAAGTAATTGGAAAAGAAAAATGTCCTATTATTGACACCTGGTGGCAAACAGAAACTGGCGGTATGATGATTTCTTCCCTACCTGGATTGGAAACAATCCCTTTGAAACCTGGTTCTGGAACATTGCCTATTCCTGGAATTGATATTTCAGTTGTTGATGAATTCGGTGCTGAAGTTCCTCCTAACACCAAAGGCTATTTGATAATACGAAATCCTTGGCCAGGCATGCTTCAAACCTTATGGGGTGATGATGAAAAATACAGGACCGTTTACTGGTCTAAATACCCCAATTGTTACTATGCCGGTGATTATGCATTAAAAGATGAAGACGGCTATTTTTGGATTTTAGGACGTGCTGATGATGTTCTAAAAATTGCAGGACACAGAATTGGAACTGCAGAATTGGAAAGTTGTATTGTTTCTGATGAGAATGTTGCAGAATCTGCTGTATGTGGAATCCCTGATGAAATAAAAGGTGATGTAATAATTGCATTTGTCGTTTTAAAAGAGGATGTAATTATTGCTAATACAATTTTAGAAAAAATCCTTTATGATAAAATCAGAAATGATATTGGAGCAATTGCTACTCCTAAACAAATCTACTTTGTTTCAAAACTTCCAAAAACACGTAGCGGTAAAATTATGAGAAGATTGCTAAAATCTATTGGTAGTGGTCAGACTATTGGTGATACTAGTACTTTAGATGACATTTCAGCTGTTGTTGAAATTCAGAAAATAGTTAAAGAAAAATCTTAAGAAATTATTTTAATTGTTTTAAATTTATTTTTAATAGCATTTCAAACATTTGCTTTAATCCTTCATATTCTGATTTTGATTCTTTGTTGAATTGCTCGTATTCGTTTTCTTTTATTTGTTTTAATTTTTCACTTGATTCCTCAAAAAATTTTTTATATTTTTCGATATTTTCTTCAGTCATTTTTGTTAAATCAAAAATTACTGTGTTACTTCCAATCAAATTTTTATTTTCATCATAAAGACTAGTTGCCTGTAATAATCCTGAAAATGTACTTTTGTCTTGTCTGACAAACGTAATTTTTCTGTCTGTTACTTTACCTGTTTCAAACCACGTTTTTAATGAATTATTCATTGATTCCCATGATTCTTTTGGCACATGCTCAAAAATTGGCTTACCTAAAATCTCTGACTTTGCATAACCCAAATTTGCTGCATACGTGGAATTACAGTCTAAAATTATGCCTATGGAGTTGATTCTTCTCCACATTATTGGTGCATCTTTTAGAGTTTTTCTTGCCTCTGTTTGGAGCATTTCTAAAATTAAACAAACTAGTTATTAAATTGAAATATTATCAAAACCATTGATCTAGATTTTGACTTTTCTTTTCGAGTGCTTTTTTTAGTCTGTTTAATGTAGATTGAATCCTATCTTCAGAGAAACTCCTTTCTTTAACTAAATAATTCAAAATTCCTTCATAATTCACTTCATTGAATATAATTTCATCTACATCTGCAACGTCTGGATTGAGGAAAATCTTTCTGATCTGTTCATATTCTATTTCCTCTAACTGTTCTTGAATTTGTGGTATGTCTTCTAATCTCTTATGATTTTTAATTAATTTCATTGCTGTCTTTGGTCCAATCCTTTCAAACCCATTGGGATTAAAATCTGTCCCAATTAAAATTCCAACATCAATTAGTTCTTCTCTTGTCATTTCAATTGCGTCAAGTGTTTTTTGTGTTTCAATAATTTCTGGAACTACATCGATGTATGTATTTCTGTTTGGAATTTTTCTTCTTCCACTACTTGTAAAGTTTCTGACTAATTTTTTTGCCCCACATAAAATGGAATCATAATCTTGACTTGCTGATGCATAGGCTTGTCCTGTATTTGTTAGATGTGCAGCTGTAGCTTCTCCTTCAGAGGGTGCATCGATGTATGGTATTCCAAAATGAGTCAAGAATTCTTTTGATTCTTTTACCATTCCATCTTTCATACTTGTTGTTTGTTGTGCAAATTTTCTAGCATCTTGCAAATTTCCTTCAGAAATTGCTTTTTCATATTTTACTGTGGCATCTTTTTTGATTTGCTTTCTACGCTCGATTTCTGCTGTTTTAAGTGATGGAGGTTTTCCATCAAAGACATAAACTGGTTTAATCCCTAATGATAGAAAATTTACATTTCTATATAGCAAACCGCTGAGATGGCTTGTAATTCTTCCTTCTGAGTCTGTTAATTGTAACCCATCTGGACCTCTGATGCTTGCTAAAAATTGATAAATTGCATTGTATGCATCAATTGCAATAACTTTGTTTGAAAATGCCTCTAGTGTGGTTTTCTCTCTAACTACTAACTCTTTTAGATTTAATCCCATTAGTTATAGACAATTTTATAGTGTTTTGAATTTATCTTTTATTTCTAATTCTAATTTGCGATCTTCACACTAGAATTTGTTAATTCATTATTAAAATCAGAAATATCTGTGCCTGTTTTTATACGAATTATTGTTGATCTTATCATAATATTTTTCACACGGAAAACATAAAATTCCTAAACTTTAATTTTTTCTTATACTTTGACTGAATACGTAGACAAAAAATACATTCAAAAAAATTCTGTCGAGAAGCGAGATTATCAAATTAATCTTGCCAGTCAAGCAATTAATGAAAATTGTATTGTTGTTTTGCCAACTGGACTTGGTAAAACAACTATTGCATTACATGTTATTTCAGAATATTTGTTAAAAGAAAATGGAGGAATCTTATTTTTGGCACCTACAAGAGTTCTGGTTAATCAACACCTTGATTTTTTAAAAAAAAATTTAACTTTTGATGACATTGTATTAATTACCGGTGAAGATTCTGTAGAAAAACGAACAAATCTTTGGACTAGCAGAATAATTTGTGCCACTCCTGAGGTAGCTAGAAACGATATGAATCATAATGTTGTAAAGTCTAGCCAATTTAATCTTGTAATATTTGATGAAGTTCATAGAACCACCGGTGATTATGCCTACTCTAGCATTGCAGAGCATTTTGAAAATTCTTCTGTTCGTATTTTGGGAATGACTGCAACTTTGCCTAGTGAACAAGAGAAGGCTACTGAAATTCTAACAAGATTAAAAATATCGATTGTTGCTGAACGAAATGAAAGTAGCCCTGACGTTGTACCCTACATACAAGAAACTACTACTGAATGGATTAACGTTGAACTCCCTGAAGAATTAAAATCAATTCAAAAATTGCTGAAATCTGCATTAGATGAAAGATATGATCAACTTCAAAAAAATGGATTGCCCCTAGGCAATCAACAATCACTTTCTTCACTATTAAGATTAAGACCATTTGTATTATCTAAAAGCAGAAAATCTGCCAAACCGTTATTTTCTGGAATTCGAATCCATTATGCACTAAATATTCTTGAAGCTCATGGAGTTACTCCATTTTTACAATTTTGTAAAAGAGCGCAAGCAAAAAAAGGTGTGGGAGTAAAAGATTTGTTTGAAGTTGATTCTAACTTTACAAAGGCACTATCTCTTGCTAAAGAAGCAAAATCTAAGAATATTGAGCATTCAAAAATCCCTAAATTGAAAGAAATTCTAAATTCTGTCCCTGGAAAAGCCTTGATCTTTACTAGTTATCGGGATTCTGTAGATATGATTCACAGTCAGCTAACAAAAATGGGAATAACTGCAGGAATTCTTATTGGAAAAGCAGGTGACACAGGTCTAAAACAAAAAAAGCAAATTGAAGTTGTGCAAAAATTTCGAGATGGTGAATTTCAGGTTTTAGTTGCAACCCGTGTTGGTGAAGAAGGATTGGATATTGCTGAAGTTAACCAAGTAATTTTTTATGATAATGTTCCCAGTTCAATAAGATTTATTCAAAGAAGAGGTAGAACTGGTAGAAAAGATACTGGAAAATTGGTGGTATTGATTGCTAAAAATACAATAGATGAAACATACTACTGGATTGGGAAAAGAAAAATTTCTGCAGCAAAATCTATGGGCTCTAAAATGACTAAAGTATTGGAGAAAAACAAAGATCCTTCCGTAAAAACTGGCTTGGATGCTTTTGTTTAATTGTTTTACAATCTTTTACAAAATTTGTAATTTTTACCCTAATCGTTTAATGATATGATACCCGAATTCTGTTTTTACAGGTTGAGATATTTCTCCAATTTGTAATGTGAATGCAATATCTTCAAATTCTTTTACCATCATTCCTTTTGTAAAATAGCCTAGATCCCCTTCTTTTTTACTACTAGGACATGTGGAAATTTCCTTTGCAGCTGCACCAAATTTTTTACCTTTTTTGATTTCTTCTAGTATTTCTAATGCTTGACTTTGTTTTTCAACTAGAATGTGAGAACATTTCACTTTATTTGACATGATTTTTTAAATTAATCTCAGTTCTTAATTGTTTGGATTTTTTTGCTTTTAGAAAAAATTAAAATTTTTTGTCCATAGTGCCAAATTTTTATTTTTATATTATTGTTAAAATACTAATTTTGTAATTAATACATGTGAAGAAAATCCTTTTTCTCATTTTTGTTTTGATGATTATTTCTTTGTCTCCTGTATATGGTCATAAATTGATTTCACATGATGATTCTCATAGAAGTTTTGATTCTGCACTGTTAATTCCTGATCACAAAATTTCATGGGCAATTTATGAAAATTTAGGTGTGGACGAAACAAAATTTTATACATTTGATGCTAAAAAAGGAGATTCATTTTATGCAAGTATTGTAATCCCTAAACTTGAAGGATTGGAACATTATTCTCCTTCTTTAATTTTAATGAATCATAATTTGTTTAATAATAAATTACCTTCATCTGATATACAATCTGTGCAAAAATTTCTTTATGAAGGAAATTATCCTGGACGTGAATTTTATGAACCATTTGGACAAGTAACTTATTGGGAGCGTCAAGAGGTCAAAACAATCATTCCTTCTGATGGTGAATATTTTATTTTGGTAATGGATGAAAAAAACCAAAGTGGAAAATACTCTTTAGCTATTGGTACCATTGAAGATTTCTCTGGTTATGATTTTTTCACAGTTTTACCTAAGGCTTGGTTTGATACAAAAATATTTGTTAATGATTTCTTATCAATAGCAATTTTGTTTCTAATTTTAATCGGGCTTTCTGGATTATTAATTATTACAATTTTGAGGAAAAAGATATTTGTGAATAACTGATTTTACCCAATAATTGTTTTGAAATAAAAATTATGATTTTTCTATTTTCTTTTGCTTCTTGGTTTAGTTCTTAAAACTGCTTTACAACAGATACATCTTACATCATTTAAAGACATAAAGACTCCACAAAATGTACATCTTTTTTGTCCAATTTCATATCTAATTTTATTTGGAACTGAATCGGCCTGGTGTCTTTTGCAAATGTTTCTGCATGTTCTACCCAACTTTGATCTCTCCTATTTTTTTAACGATTTCTTTTCTTCTCTCTCGAATAGTTACTGCACTTATGCCTGAAATTTCAGATATTTTCGTTTGTGAAACCCTCTCCATGTTTATTGTTGCTGATAGATGTATTGCTCCGGCAGCCATTGCCATTGGATTTTTACTTGTTGAAACATGTTTTTTTGCACATAATTCTAATATTTTAAAGGCTAATCTTTGTGTTTTTTCAGATAATTCTAGACCTTTGGCAACTCTTGTTACAAATTCTGATGGCATGTAGGCTTCTGGACTCAAATCTAATTCTTTTACAAGAAATCTATATGTTCTTTGCAAAACTTTTTTCTTGATATTTGCCGCATTTGCAATATCTTGTATTGTTCTGGGCGTATCTGTAATTCTACATGTGATGTAAATGGTTGCAGATAACATTGCTGCAGTTGATCTACCTGCAAGAATTTTTCTACCTGCAATTTTTCTAAATAGATATGCGCTTTCTTCAATGGCTGATTCGGGTAATCCTAATTTTGAACTAATGGCATCCAATAATGTGAATGCTTTTTGAAATGATTTTGTTGTAATGGCCGAACGACTATTTCTATCCCACATTCTTAATCTGTAAAACATTCGTCTGTTTTCAATTGAAAGCGATTTTCCTGTAACGTCCTTGTCTTTTGCCTCAATCAATGTAGATAATCCCATATCTATCATTTTCAACGATCGTTTGGCACCTACTCTGGAATTATTTTGAAAATCGTTTGTACTTGTTCCTGTATTGTCAAAACTTAAATCAATTATTGGATCTAATGAAACGATTCCACAACTACTACATGCAATTTCTCCAGTATGAATATCTGTAATCATTTCATGCTTTTTACAATTTTTTTGATGAATTAATTTTGTTTGCATTTAATTTTTATTTTTCATATTTTATTTAAGGAACAAATTTTTTTTCCACTAGTGGTAAATTATTGATCGATCTCTTAAATAAATTTTTTACCACTAGGTGATTTTAACTTTTTTGGCACTAGTTTTGATTTTTTGTAGGTTTTTTATAATTTCAATCCCCAAATTTAGTGTGCCTCATATTGTATTGGATCATAAACTAAATATTTTTGATTTTTCTATTTTATTCAAGCCTATTTTTCAAAAATCACCATTAGTTAAAATTCAAAACATGTATGTTGATTCTGATGGACACACTGCATTATTTTCAACACATGTAAATGATGCTTCACATTGCGAATTCTTTATTCAAATTTTGACTAAAGAAAATACAACCACAATAAGATTATTTCCATTAACAGATCCTAATAAAACTGATTCAGTCAAACAATCTTTGGTATTTCTGTGTAAACAAATTCAGGAAAATTACCCAAACATGAATGTGATAAAATCTAATTTATGGGATTATATTACTTGAAATATTATCAATGACTAGTTTTAATTTAGTTCAAAATAGCACACTTGAACGTGATGTAATTTTTCGAATTAGTACTGATGTTGAAAATTTTCACAAAATCATGCCAAAATATTTTCAATCTTTAGAAATACTTGAAAATTCCTCAAATGAAATAATTGTCATGGAATCTATTGATTTTTTAGGTAAAAAAATTAGAATTAAAACAAAACATGTGATTGTTAAACCTAACATGCATAAGGTATTCATTCTTACTGGTCCCGTCAGAGGTACTTCGTTTATTGAAACTTATGCACCAAATTCATTTGGAACTGACATCTCAATTTTGGTAAATTTAAAACTAAATGGATTTTTAAAATTAATTCCGTTTTTAGGATTTCTAATCAAGAACCGAATGAATTCTGTAATGTCTGAATTCATTACATGCGCTGAATCCTATTCAAGATCTAATTGATTTCTTGCTAAAGTTGGCACTATCCATTTTAGTTAGCCTCAGTTAAATAGAAAATTCAAGGGAATTAGTCATGACTGTCCCCACAATCATTATTGGTGCAGGCATAGGTGGTTTGACTACTGGGGCTTTACTGGCTAATGGAGGTCATAAAGTAGCAATTCTAGAAAAATCCGATAAATTAGGGGGAAGAACTGTTTCGATGAAATACAAGAATCACATTTTAGATAATGGCTTTCATATAATGCCTTTTTACAAAAAATCTGCTATTTTTACAATTTTGAAAACTTTAGGGATTGAATCTAGATTAAAACTTGCAAAGGTTGATGACATTGCATTTTATGCTGATACTGGATTTCACATATATCCCAAAGGAATGATTGATTTACTCAAGCTATCATTAATTCCATTAAAAAGTAGAATTAAACTTCTAAAATTACTTTTACCCTTGGCATTTTCCTCCATTGAAAAAACTGAACTATGGGATGAAATACCTCTTACTAAAATCACTAGCAATTTGGACGATGATACAAATGCATTTTTTGAAGCAGTCTGCATGTTGGCCTTTGCTGACACTGCAGATCACATATCATTAGGTGAATTTGCTAGAACTATAATTAGAGCAAATCCGTTTAAGGGAGGTACTAGTGAATTTGCGTATCCTGATGAAGGTGGATACGATTCAATTTGTAGAGCTCTTGGTGATTACATTGTAGAAAAAAAAAGTACTATTATTACAAAACAATTCGTGAAGAAAGTAATTATCGAAAATTCTAAAGTAACAGGGGTTGTTGTTGGCGATTCAAATTCTGAAAAACTTATTTCAACTAATTCTGTTGTTATTTCATACCCTGCATATACTGCACTAAATCAACTCTTTGATGAAAATACAATTGATAAAAAATTCATTCAAAAAATTGATAAATTAAATAAAACTACTTCTGTTGTTGAAGTGCACTTTGCATTGAATTCACAAATTGACACTAGACAAGTTGTTTTTCCGGTAGGCAAAGATTATGTGACTAAGGGAATATTTTTCATTTCTAACATTACACCATCTGTATCTCCGTCTGGAGAACATCTAATAATTGCTGGAACTCCAGTACTTCCTTCAGAAACTGAAGATCCTGAAAAAATCAAAACTATTGTATCCAAAATGAAGCAAGAAATCTCTTCAATTTATTCTGACTTTGATTCTTCCTTACTTTGGGAGCGTCCAATGGCATGGAAATTGGTTGAATCAGTGGTAAAAGAACCTGGTAAAGTCTGGAAATCCAAAATGCCACATAAAATTTCAGGAATAGATGGTCTGTTTTTTGTTGGTGATTCTACAGTTAGCTACGGTATCGGAACTGATTCAGCTGCACATAGTTCCATTTTATGTACGCCTAAAATTGAATCTTTTTTAAATTCTAACTAGTTGCGGGATTTTTCTAATTATTTTTGGGATTTCTTCCAAACCCATATCGCCTATTACATTACCTTCAAATTTTGGTGGATTTTTGATTTGCATTGCATAACCTCCAACTAAAATTGGAATTTTACTTTGTTCTCGGATTTTTTTTGCTAATCTTTGACCAGCTAAAATATTATCATTTATTGTAATTGAAATTAACGCTACATCTGGTTTTTTCATATTTATGAATTCTATTATTGATTCTGTTGGTATTGAGGTTCCCATATTGAACACTTTGAAGCCTTTTATTGTAAGGTACGTTTCTAGCACATCACATCCCATATGATGCTCTTCCCCTACTGGTACACAAATCATTATTTTCTTTTTGTTACCTGATCCTGAAATTTGTTCCATGATGATTTTTACCAATGTTTGTGCAACATTGCTTGCAACATGTTCTGTTGCAATTGCTAATTTTCCTTTTTCCCAATCATCACCCACTTTCTTCATAACTGGACGTAAAATTTTATCAAAAAAATCTGGTATGTTAAAAATTTCTACATAATTTTTGTAGATTTTAACACACTCTTCAAAATTACCATCTGTTAATTTTTTAAATAATTGTTGTTTTGATTTTTTTGTAGCATCTTCTCTTTTTTGAATGTCTTCTGGATTATAAGATGCTATAACTGATAATATTTTAGGATCATTTCTAAATTCTGCTGGAATGTCTTCCTTATCCACTTCTGATGCCTTTCCCAAATATTTTACAATCTCTTGCTTTGATGTCCCTCTTTTTGAATCCCATACACTCTTGACTAAGTAGAGATATTGATCTGATTTGACTTTTTTAGCCCTGATGTATACCATTAACTTTTTTTACCGATTTACTATATAACTAATGCTAAAATCCTTTGCTAGTGCTAATTTTTCTATTTGTTTTTGCCGCTTTCCAACATTTTAAAGATATTTCCTTTTTCTGAATTTGCATATAGTAAAAAATATGTTTGACTGGCAAGGTATGTTTTGTTGTATCTGTAAACTATTGGGTGAATTTCTGCTAATATATTCCCAATTGTAATTTTTTCCTCTTTATAATTTTCTAATAATTCAAAAAATTTCTTTTTTTCTAAATTCCCAAATTCTTTAGAAAAGAATCCAAAAATATGCATGATTACATTACTGTGTGTTTTTATGGTTGGTTTGCAATCTAAGGCTGTTTTCAGATTCATTTCATATTCATTCAATATGTTTGAAAATTTTTCTTTTTTATTACTGGCTACAATTCTGCCTAACACTTGTAATTGTTCTTGGTTATGTGCCATGATCAGATATTTGTTGATGGTTTGAAATACCACCAACTCCTTGATTTTATTCTGTTTTTTAATATCTTGAAATCTTTTGTTGATAAATTCTAATATCTCTTTTTCATCTAATTCCTTATTGTAATTTTGCATATATTTCCCCTTTTGAATGAATGATCTTGTTTTTCACTTTTTAGAATTTAGATTTAATTTGCATATAAGCAAGAATAAAGTATTTTTTTGTTAGCACTAGTTTTTTTTGAATTTTTGGCACTAGAATCTAAATTAGCACCATTTTAAATACAATTAATTGATCAAATCTATTATGAAAACTCTGTTTGCTGCAATTTCTACAATTGCTGTACTCCTGCTTATCGGTTCAAGTGTTTCGTCTGTTTATGCAGACGTCCCATCTTGGGTAAAAAACAATGCAGGTTGGTGGGCTGAAGGAACAATTGATGACGATTCATTTGTTCAAGGAATTCAATTCTTGATCAAAGAAGGAATCATGGAAATTCCTCCAACCACGCAAGGAGTAAGTTCTAGTAATGAAATCCCATCTTGGATTAAAAACAATGCAGGTTGGTGGGCTGAAGGAACAATTGATGACGATTCATTTGTTCAAGGAATTCAATTCTTGATCAAAGAAGGAATCATGAGTATAACACAAGTACAGGAATCTCAACAATCTGTTTCTTCTGAATCCACAAGTAATGATTCTGTAATTGCTTCACTTGAGGCTGAACTTGAGAAATGCTCAGAAATAGCTAAAGCATACAAAAGACTTGATTGTGAAAAACCAATTAAACAAGAGATATTGGTTTACACTTACAAATCAGGCGCAGAATTAATCCAAGTTGGACCAATTAACTACTACTGGTTTGGAATACCTTCTGAAGGAAATACCTTTGAAATTAGTCCTACTGGACAACCAATTTTGTCCATTAGGATGTTGGCAGAAAATACTTCCTCTGGAATAGTTAGCTTGAATTGTACAAGCCCTGCAATTTGTAGTTATGATGTTTGGGATGGCTCAAAATCATTCAAATATTCTGGAATGGATTTTACTAGTGGACAGATCAATCTAAACCCTGGAACTGCTAAAGAATTCAATATTTTGTTTGGACCTAATATCGGATATGGTGGAACTCAATTTGAATATGATTCTTCAAAGACTTATACTTTTAGAGGCGATGAATCCTTTGGAAGTTTGAATGTTCATTTAGACTTAGAATGATGCTTCATTTTTCTATTTTTTAATTTTTGTTAGCACTATGCATAACTAGTTCTACATTTTATATAATTAAATTCATAAATTTTTTTATGAATTTTTTACTATTGGCTATTCCTTTGCTACTTGTTTCAATTCCTATTGCACTTGCTGAGTCATCAAATATTGGAAGTATGTATTGGAAGCAAGAAATCATTTCTTCAAACTCTTTTGTTGATATCTATGTTCATGACGATGATATGAATAAAAAAGAGTATCCTAATTTTGCTGATAAATTTACGATTTTTGTTTGGTCTGATTCTTCTCCTGATGGTCTTGAAATACAAGTTGTAGAAACTGGTGTATATAGTGGAATTTTCAAGGGACGTGTTTTTGTTGCTGATTCTGGAGACACTGCTAAAAATCGTTTAGTGTCAATGCCTGGTGACACTGTTTATGCTAAATATGTAGACTTTACTTTGCCTGATGGTTCCACAATTGATATTTTTTCTGCTGCAATTGTTAAGATATCTGGCCAAGACATGAATCCTCTTCTTGAAAAAATAGATCCTAAATTCCGAATGTCTAAATCTGTTGAAAAAGTTCCTGCTTGGATTAAAAACAATGCAGGTTGGTGGGCAGATGGCACTATAGATGATAATTCATTTGTTCAAGGAATTCAATTCTTGATCAAAGAAGGAATTATGGAAGTTGATTATTCAGATTCTTCAGAAAAAAATGACAAAATCCCTGATTGGGTAAAACACAATGCAGGTTGGTGGGCAGAAGGACAGATCACTGAATCTGATTTTTTAAGTGGGATTAATCATCTTGTAAAAAGTGGAATAATTTTAGTAAGTGCTGATTCTTCAAACTCCTTTGCTGAATCTGATCCAATTATTTCTGAATGTCAATCTATTCAATCTACTTACAAAAGACTAAATTGTGAAAAAGAAATTAAACAAAAAATTGAATTTGCTGAATTTAAAAAATTATCTATCTCATATGATGCTGGTCCTATTTCTTACCATTATCCCGGAATTGGAAATTTAGGAAATGAATTTGAAATTAGTTCTTCTGGACAGGCAATGCTTCGTTTGAGAATTTTAGCTGAAAATAATAGTGACGGCATTGTCGCCTTGAAATGTACAGGACCTTCTATCTGTAGTTATGATGTTTGGGATGGCTCAAAACCATTCAAATATTCTGGAATGGATTTTGTATCTGGCCAAATTCCAATTAATCCTGGAACTTCTATCATTTTTAATATGATGTTTGGGCCTAATATCGGATATGGTGGAACCCAATTTGAATATGATTCTTCAAAAAATTATGTCTTCAGAATTAATGAAAATTTTGGAAGTGCAGAAATTCCTCTAAAAATTCAATAGATATAATCTAACGTAAGAAATTGAATTAGTCGTATACCATCAAGTCTTTTTCTTCTAATAAACTATGGATTTGGTGGACTGAACGATGTATTTCTTTTTCAAGTTTTGCACCGACACAAACTAGTTTTCCTGATGCAAAAATCAAGATGACTGTTTTTGGATCAAGCATTCTGTGAATCAATCCTGGGAACTGTTCTGGTTCGTACATGCTTCTTGGCAATGTTCTTGCTGCTTGCTCCAAGTTGACCTTGCCGCCAAGATTAATTGAAGATACAATGTTTTGAATTGAAACTACTGCATCTTTTTTAATTTTGATTTTACCTTTTCTTAATATTTTTACTACATTTGATACTGCTGTCTCTGCCAATTCTTGGGATTTTGCACCAGTACAAACCATTTTACCTGAACTGAACAATAATGTTGCTGTTTTTGGATTTTTCAATCTAAACACTGCTCCTGGAAATTGTTCTGGATGGTATTCTACATCTGGGAATTTTTTTGTTATGTCGACAAGGTCTAATTTTTGATCAATTGTTGCTGAAGCTACTACATTTACAATTGCAATGACAGGTTTTGTTTGTGGCATGTTATTTATCTCTCAATACTCTGATCTAATCTCAGTCCCTTGTATCTATTTCTTATTGTTACTTCAGTTACATTTGCCGCCTCTGCAATATCTCGTTGAGTCCTATCTTCTCCATTTTTAACACATGAGAGATATAATGCTGCGGCTGCAAGTCCCATTGGATCCTTTCCTGCAGATTCTTCATGTTCTTGTGCTTCTCTTAAAACTTTAATTCCGTAACGTTTTGTTTTTTCTGAAATTTGTAATTTACTTGCAATTTTTGCAACACATTGTGTTGGATCAACTACTGGCATTTTTAATTCTAATTCTCTATGTAATAATCTATAACATCTTGCAATATCTTTTTTCTTGATGTTTCCTGCATCTGCAACGTCTTTTAATGTTCTAGGTGTTTCAGTATCTCTGCATGCTGCATACAATGCTGATGCAATTAATGCAGAAATTGAACGTCCTTTGACTAATCCTTTTTCCAAGGCTTTTCTATAAATGTAAGCTGCTTTCTCAATAACTGAGTCTGAAAGTGAAAGTTTATCTTTTAATGTTGCAAGTTCGCTTAGTGCTTGTCTGAGATTTTTATCTGATGATGCATTAACTTTACTTCTACTATCCCAAGTTCTTAGACGCTCAATTGTACTTTTCATTGAAGTCGATAGCGGTTTACCTGATGCATCTTTGTTTAATGGGTTGATTATTGTTGCAAGTCCTCTGTCGTGCATCGTCAATGATGTTGGTGCACCTGTTCGTGTCGGATCTGCTCCACCATCTTTTGAAAATGATCTCCATTCTGGACCTCCATCTTGTAGTGTTTCATTAATTACATAGCCACATTTTCCACAGAATCTTTCACCTGTAACATTATCTGTAAGCATACCGTGTTTTCCACAACGACCACATAGTGTATCCATATTCGAAATTTCTTGAACCAAAATAATACAGTATTTCACAACACCTTTAGTATATAAGCTATTTCATAAAATTTGCCAAATTTATCTTGATTTTATGAATATTTTCCACTTGACCTGAAAATTTATAATTTTATTGATATTTACTGCTTTTTCAGTTTTTTTTGTAAATCTTATTAGAACAGGAAAAAATTTGACTCACATGAGTGGCGACTTTGTTCCTTCTGAAATCTCTCCTTCAGAATGGTTGTCATTAAATCAATTTGTAAGAGAAATTAAAGAAATTAAAAAACCGTGTATTTCGGTGTATTATCCTTATGGAAAAGGGCAAGACACAATTCAATTATTACAAGAAACAAGTAAATCTGAATCATTTAAAAAAATTCAGAAAATAATTCAGAAAAAAATTTTAGATTTAAAAAATAATCCTGTCTCGGTTGGAAAATTCACTAAAACATTATGTATTTTTGGTTGGATGGTTAATGAAAAAATTCATGTAAAAACTATTGGCACATCTAAAAAATTACCTTATTTGTATACGATGAGTAAGAAACCATATGTGAAACCTTTTTCTGATATTTTAAAAACAAATTATTCTGTTTTGTTAATAACAATTGATCAAAAAACTGCAAGAATACAAAAATTTAACGGTAACCAAATTGTTCAGGAATCAAAATTGAAAATTGATTTGCAAGGAAGACACAAGAAAGGTGGACAAAGTCAAGGTAGATTCTTACGTGCAAGACAAACAAAAATTCATGTTTTTTTCAAAAAAGTTGCAAATAAAGTTAGACTGATGAACACTGATTCAGAATTAATTCTTTTAGGAGGAAATGGTCCTGGGAAAACAGAATTTTATGATGAATTAAATTCTGAATTAATTGCTAAATGTAGGTTTGTTGAAGGCTTGTCTTTCACAACACCCACCACTGAAATTCATAAAATAATTATTCATCATCTGTATGAATATAGAAAAAAACACATGAAAGAATTGATTCAGAAATATGAGAAATTAGTAAAACAAGGCTTGACTGCAAAAAAAAATAATGTAATATATCGTGCATTAGAAATGGGTAGTGTTGAAACCTTGATAGTTTCAACGAATTTTCATACTGATTCCCAATTCAAAAATATTTTGAAAATGCTGGAACTTGCTAGAAACACTTCTTGCAAGATTGAATTTGCCATATCTCCAAAAATTATCCAAAAACTTGAACTTGATGATTCTGTCTTGGCAATTTTAAGATATAAAATTAAATAATTTTTTGAGATTTTTAATCTTAAATTCCAATTAGTACAATTATCAGAACAATCTTAAAAAATAGTGTCTTATTTTATTTCCCAGGATAATTTCTTATGAATTGAAAATTCTTTCTCGTATTTCGGGAATGTGTTTGTAAATTATATCTCTAACTTTGATTTGATCTTCTGGTGTTGGTGGTTTTTCTTGTGCACTCAATATTGCCCCACTCATTCCTAGTGCCATTCCCATTACAATTCCATAAACGAATTCTTCAGGATTTTTAACTTTTAGTGTATCATTATTTGCTTTAATTTCTTCTAGGTATCCTGGGATTGTTGCAATTGCGCCATTGATTGTTTGTAAAATTATTGTTTCTAATGGATCTTCACTCATATTTTATTGGAAAATTAATGATTAATAAATTTGCACCTAAGATTTTTAATTAAGGTTTTTCGAAAAGGTACATGTTTACATTTTTTACTGCAAAAGAGGCAAATGCAGCATTACCTGACGTAATCCAAAAATTTGAGTATTCATTAGCTAAAAAAAGTGATATTACAAAAATTGAGAAAGAATTACAACTAATAGTTTCTACAACAAATTCTTTTGAAAAATATATGGAATTAAAACAAAAATTGAATACTGCAATATCTAAATTTTATCAATCCGTTGAAATTTTAGAAAGTACAGGGGTTATGATTAAAAGCATTGAACAAGGATTACTTGATTTTCCTTCAAAAAGATTTGATGAAGAAGTTTGTCTATGTTGGAAACATGGTGAAACTGAAATAAAATTTTGGCATGATAAAGAATCTGGATTTATGGGTCGAAAACCAATTGAAGTCAATGATGCATCTTTGGTCTGAAAATTTAATTACCTGATCTCTTCTTGTCTCTGCAAATTCCACAAAGATATGTTTCTTTGAATTCCTCTAATTCTCTAAAAAATTGCTCTGTCTCAAATTTTTTTTCACCTGTTTTCATTCCTCCTGGAACTTTTTTTTCACAATTAATGCATTTTAATTCTAAATTAAATTTAACAATTTTTTCATTTTCTTGAATCTCTCCAAATTTCATGACTATCTTTTGAAATATTTTCATATAAAATTTGGTTAAAGCAGAAACTAACAAATTTTATAGTAAAAAATGGCTTTATCACTTATGATTTCAGTCTGGTTACGTGTAATTCGAGTACGTTTCCTGTTGGCCTCTGTAATTGCAGTAATGACTGGGTTGGCATTAAATTGGTCACAAAATGGTTCTATTGATTATTTTGATGCTATTTTGACATTTGCAGGTGTAATGGCATTACATGCTAGTGTTGATTTACTTAATGATTACTGGGATTTCAAACGAGGTATTGATACCAAAACAACTCGAACAAAAATGAGTGGTGGAACAGGTGTATTGCCTGAAGGGTTACTCAAACCATCTTCAGTTTATCGTGCTGGTGTAATTTTCTTAGTACTTGGTTCTTTAATTGGTAGTTATTTTGTCATTACATATGGGATTTTAATCGCAATAATTTTGGGTTTTGCAATTGTTTCAATTTATTTTTATTCTACAAAAATTGTTGATTCTGGTTTAGGTGAATTTTTTGTTGCAGTTAAAGGCTCGATGATTGTTATTGGAACTTTTTATATTCAATCTGGTCAAGTAAATATTGAATCAATTTTATCTGGAATTGTTATTGGAACTTTATCGTCATTAGTTTTGTTTATTGCATCTTTTCCTGATCATGATGCTGATAAATCAAAAGGAAGAAAAACATTAGTGATTGCAGTTGGAAAAGATAAGGCAAGAAAATTATTTTGGATTTTTCCATCAGTTGTTTATGGAATGATCATCATTGGAGTTGTGTTAAATCATTTGCCTGTTTTAACTCTGATTAGTTTAATGAGCTTTCCTTTGATGATAAAATCTGGAATTGGGTTGCAGAAACATTTTGAATCGATTAATACTTTGGAACCTTACATGTCTTTGAGTTTAAAATTTAGTCGTCTAACTGGAATTTTGTTTGTTATTGGTTTTTTAATTCCTCTCTAAACATACATAAATTTCATAATTTTTAATTAATTCATGATTTCTGGGTTTGCAACGCCTGAAGGAACTAAAAACTTTTCAAAAAATTCCACAGTTGATCCTGGTAATTTTAATATTTTTCAAGACTTGCATCTCTCAAATATTGGAATTGGAACTTATCTTGGTAATCCTGATAGTCAAACTGATGAATTGGTTAAAAATGCTGTAAAACAGTCTGTTTTATTAGGTGTGAATATCATTGACACTGCCATTAATTATCGTGCTCAAAAGGCTGAACGTTCTGTTGGTAAGGCAATTTCTGAATTAATTCAAGAAGAAAAAATTAGTCGAAATCAAATTTTTGTAAGTAGTAAAAATGGATATGTGACAAATGATGCAGACATTCAAGAAGATTTTATGCAATATGTGATGCGAGAATTAGGAAAACCAGGCATTGTCAAAGAAGGAGATATTACTTCTGGATACCATTGTATGACTACTGCTTATTTATCTGATCAATTAGATAGAAGTCTAAAAAATTTAGATCTTGAATGTATTGATTTGATGTATTTACACAATGGTATTGAGGGACAAATTAATGATATTAGTAAGGAACAATTTTTGGAAAAATTAACATCTGTTTTTGAGTTGTATGAACAAAAACGTGAAGAAGGAAAAATTAAATTTTATGGAATGGCAACTTGGGAATGTTTTAGAGTAAAAAATGATAATCCGCAACATCTTTCTTTAGAAGATGTTGTTCAAATAGCAAAAAATATTGGTGGAGAAAATCATGGATTTAAATTCATTCAATTACCGTACAACATGAATTATGATCAAGCTCTTTTAGGTAAAAATCAAAAAATCCAAAACAAACCTGCTTCCATTTTGGAGTCTGCGGCAACTCTTAGAATTGGAGTTTTTACAAGTATTCCATTCATGCAAGGAAGATTATTGTCTCCTGGTATAATGCCTGAATTTGGTAATTTGAACCCATCTTTGCGTGCATTACAATTTACACGTTCTTCTCCTGGAGTATTAGCTCCATTAGTTGGTCAAAAATCTCCTGAACATGTTTTGGAGAATTTGGAAATAATGAAAGTTCCTCCTTTATCAAATGAAGATTTTGTAGAGTTGGTCAAAAAACTAACTTCTTAATACTTTTCATTAGTGTATTTTTGTTAAATTTGTTTTTATCTATGAATGTTCAATTCCACTATTTTTAATTTCTGTAACTGAATCTATAAATAGAAATTAAAATTTAAAAAATTTGTGCCAGTTGATCCTGTTTGTGGAATTGAATTAGATGAAGATATAGCTTTAATTCATGATCATAAAGGAAAGAATTTTTATTTTTGTTGTAATGGATGTAGAAAAATATTCATTAAAAAACCACGAAAATACAAAAATAATGTTTAGATGGGAAAAGCTCCACACATTCTACAAAATCTTGAATCTTTAACTTCGTGTTTACAATATGGACATTGAGTTTTTGCTTTATCATTTATTGGAATGCCGTATAATTTTTTAAAAATTTCATAATAATACATCGATTCTCTACTTCTAATCACCACATTATCTTCTTTTTCTACTGTTAGTTTTTTTTCAACAAATTTTTCTTCATTAACAATTGATTCAAATAAATTGGTTAACCCTGTAGTTCCTGCACCTTCTTGCATCGGTGATTTCACTCTCCATGCAATCTGTGATGGAATAAAATCTTCAAACGTTTTACGTAAAATCCATTTTCCGAATCTTTTTCCATTTTCTTCTTTAATTTTTAAATTTGATGGAATTTTCTTTGCCAATTGTTTTACTTCCTCGTTTAGAAATGGTGATTCAATTTTAACCCCTAGTGCCTTCCCAATTTCTTGTGTTGGAAAATGCATGACTGAACAAACTCTTTTAATTTCTGCATCCAATTCCTTTTTTGGTTTGTTTACTAGAAAATTATACCCTGCAAATAATTCATCTGCTCCATCCCCAGTAATGATCGAATCATAATTATTATTTTTGGCCCATTGTATTGATAAATACATTACAACATTATTGCGAATTTCAATATCGTTAAAATTTTTTAATATTTTAATGGTATTTTCTATTGCTTCAAGTATTGTTGATGTTGTAGCATTGAAAATCTTTAGTGGAATTTTTGTTTCTTTTGAAATTGTTTGACAATATGTAAGATCAGTTGAAACAAAATCTTCTGATACTATCGCAATTCCTTTTGGGTTTCTTTTTTTGATAAAATGTGCCAATATTGAACTATCTAGTCCTCCTGACAGTGAAATTAATTTCGATTCAGTCAGATCACAAGATTGTTCTAAAATTTGATATAATTTTTTAGAAATATCTTCCAATATGATACCTATGATTTGAAATTAAAATAGCTATGCCTAATGTTTTTTCTTATTTTATTTGTCATTGGAAACTTTAAATTCAATAATTTGCTCTTGAAAGTCAATGCTACTTCCTGCTGAAATTGAATCTAAAACATTAATTCCTGCATTAAGGGCAATCTTAGCAAAAAAATTAGCTGAAGAACACGATATCCGTGAAGATGAAATTTCAAAGATGCTTGGCGTAACTCAAGCTGCAATTAGTAATTATATTAGAGGAACACGTGGTGACCCTTCTTTAATTGCAAAATTATTATCTGATGAACAGGTTGCACAATTAATTGATGAATTATGTGAAAACCTTTCTTCTGATTTAGCTTACACTCCTTCTAGTCTTTCTAAATTTATTGGATTATGTAATTATATTAAATCAAGTCTATTAATTTGTGAAATACACCACAATCTAGAATCTGAAATTGATGAACAAGTATGTAAAGAGTGTGAAAATATGCTTCTAAAAGGCCCTGGCAGTGTTTACTGATTTTTAAGAATTATTTTAACAGTTGATGTCATATTTCCAATCCCTGCTTTTTCAGCAGTATCTAGAATAATTTTTTCAACTCTGGTTTTATCTTTTAACATTTTTTCTGTAATGATATTTGCTACTGCAACAGCATTTGGAATTGAATTTCCTTTTGCTTTTAAAATGACTTTATTTTGATTCATGAGCTTAGATACCACATCTACTGCAGTGAGCATTACTGGATCGTTTCCAATGTTTATTTCGGTCTGCTCTTGACCTTTCGGTTCATTTGCGTCTTCCATGAGCATTATACAACATTCAAAAATTTTTTGTTCTTTTAAGTTTTATCGATGATTGGTTCATTAAGTAAAATAATCAATTGGGATGTTTTGATAATCTCCATTCGGTAAAACCCTTCTAATTGTAATTGGGATCACTTTTTTTTCTAATTCTTCCATTGAAATATCTAATGAAATTCTTGCATTTTTAGGAATAGTGATGAATGGCGGTGCCCCTAATGATAATTGCAGTGCTCTTGCTCCCATAATTCTTGCTTTTTCAAATCTTGTTAGAGTTGGAGGACCAATTGTTATTTTTCCTTTTTCACATGGGATTTCAACTGGTTCATGTTCTTCTATTTTTTCTACTACTTCCCTTCCTTCAATTTCTTTGATTCTATTTTCAAGATTAGCTTGTTCTTTTTCTGAAAGTGGGTCAACTCCGTCCTTTTTTTCGATTAATTTTCGATAAGTATCTAATGCTTTGTTTAATCCACGATTTGAATCAGATTCACCATCAATTGTTTCAGAGGTTGCTAATTGTGGTTCTTCAGTACTGGACAAGTACAAAAATTCTCTTAAAACGTTATATAATCTAATCATTTTAAACAACAAATTGAGTAGTTCATCAGTCTCACGAAAACAATTGATCTTAGAAATAAGTGGTAAGGTAAAGTTATCCTGTGATCTTAAACGACATTTGTCTCCAAGAACAGTTGGTACTATAATGAGATCTTTACCATTAGAAGGTAATTCACATTTGTTAGGCAAAAGTATTGTTTATTTTGAAACTGAAGTTGATTCAGGAATCGAGCGAGCTAAATCTGAATTTAAAAAAGGCGATGTTGCATTTTTACCTTCAACTGGCAGTTTTTGCTTTTTTGTAGGAAATGTTGAATCTGCAAAAAAAATGACTCCTATTGGTAAATTTACTGATGTTGATGATGAATTGAAGAATGTTAAACCTGGGGATGTAATTCGTCTCTATGAGGATACCACTTGATACAAATGATGTCCAGCATATCCGCCAACTTTCTTTACAGTCCCCTTTACTGTAGATTCTTTTAAAAATGCATTTGCTGCAGATATTTTAACTCCTGTTTGTCTAGCAAGATCTTGAACTGTTACAACCTTTGCGTTTTTGATTACTTTCATGGCTTGTTGTTCATTAAGCATTACTGTAATTTCTGCTTTTTTTGGTCCACCTTCTCCCTTGTCTTTCTTACTTTTCTTAGAATCTTTTGAACCACTTGGTTTATTTGTTCCAGCCATGAATTTAGAAAAAAATATTCCTATTATAAATGTGAATTACAAATTTTTTAATTAATTTTTAATTAAAATCTCAAATATTTTGAATCCTTCTCAAGTATAAATAACATCTTGATTATAGTTCATTATGGGAATTGTTTCAAAAGGAGCAAAATGTAATGTAGAAGGCTGTGAACAAGATGGGGCTCGTTCACTAAATACTGCTAAAGTGGAAAATGCTGGTTTACGAGTAAATTCTAAAGGGAAAAAAACTATACTTTGCAAAGATCACTATAAAGAATGGAAGAAAGAATCTAAAGATGACAGGGATCTTGAACGTGCAAGATTTAATAAATTTTAATTATTATTTGGATTTTTGAAATAATCTTCACGTAATTTTTCATACAATTCATTAATTTTTTTATACAATCTTTTTGGTTTTCTTGATTTTTGATTACTAAGAACATACAATGCCAATATTGGAAATGCTATTGTCGCATCTGCATAAACTGTAACTATCCCTTCATGCGAATCTTGAATTTTCCCCCAACTTTTTCCCTCTTGTAATGTTGCCCCTGATAATCCTCCTGTGTCTGGTCGAGCATCTGTTATCTGTATAATGTATTCTTGTCCTCCATCATTTCTTCTTAGGATTTGATCTAATAATGGACCTGTCTGTTGAGCGGTATTTTTTGGAACTCCTCCGCCCAATTCTAAAATTGCAGATTTTTTAGAATCATATACAATTGCAGCTTGTTCAATAATTTCTCTAACAAAGTCTAAATCAAATTTTTTATTTTCCAATCTGTGTACTGCCAAATTCAATGCCAATGATGAATCTTTCATTGTTGAAATGTATACTGGAACATCATATTCGTAAGCTGACGTAATGAAACTTTTTTCTGGATATTTTGAACTTTCTTTGCTTTTTTTACCCAGTAAATTACAAAATTCTGCAGTTGTAAATGATTTTTCTTGAAAGTCGTTTTCAAACATTTTTTGAATTGTTTGATCTTCTACTTCTAACGTTTCTTCAAATTTTATGAAAATATCTCTAATTCTGACAATTTCATTTTCATACAATTTCATATCATCTACATTAAAACTGCCTTGTTTTACTGGTAATCCTAAAGCAAAATGATCTTCATGATATACATTTGCTCCAGTTGTGACGATCCAATCTACAAAACCTCGTTCAATTAATGTCTTAATGATTCCACCAAAACCTACCGGTGTCATTGCACCTGACACAGTTAAACAAATGGTTGCATCTTCTTCAATCATTTTTGCATAAAGTTTTGCTGCTTCTCCTAATTTTCTACCATTAAATCCTGAATTTGCAAACACATCCACTAAATCTTCAATATTCATTTCTGGATGTAATTTGATGTGTGGTATGTCTTTTCCATGAAATTTATGTGGATCCATTTCTAGATATTTTTCTTAACTGTAAATAATACTTGTGGAATTATCTCTCTAAATCTTTGGATAGTCTTTTATTCAATATTACTTATCTAGTTAAATTATGTATTTGTGATATGGATGTAATTGACATGCATGATCCTAATAGGGTTGACCGCGACCCAGATGCTGTGAAAATTTTGTTATCTACTGGAGACTTTGTTCAAGATGAATTTATTATCTCTAAAGTAGAATTGCGTCTATATAATGAACAAATTGACGATTCATTAGGTATTCATTCGTTAATTACTTCATTTGTGGAAACTGATAAGGGTACAGTTGAAATGATTTATGATGAAGGATTTTTGGGAAATAACTGTCTTTCAAGAGCCTCATCATTTTTGATTAGCAATCTTGGCATATCTGGATTAATTCTCAGATCTGTGATAACTCTACGTGGAAAAACATCTTAGATGCAACAATTTTTTGTATTTCACATAAACATTTAATTCAATTGAATTTTCTGTTTGAAATTATGAGAATATTACAATTGCACTGTGATAGTATAGAATATACACCAACAAAAAAAGAGATCAAAAGTGCAGAAGATATAGATAATCCACAAACTCAAAAATTAGAAGAATTAGTGGTTGTCTTTGTAGCTATAGAAGAAGAAGATGATTCTAGTGTTGTTCAAAATGCTATATCTCAAATTAAAATCTCTATGGAAAAAATTGGCTGTAAAAAATTATTGTTATATCCTTATGCTCACCTTAGTTCTAATTTAGCAAAACCTTCAACTGCAATTACATTGTTAAAAGAAATGGAATCTGCTGCATCTGATTTAGAAGTTTCGCATTCTCCTTTTGGTTGGACAAAATCTTATAAACTGCAAGTCAAAGGACATCCCTTAGCTGAAAGTTCAAAAGTTGTTACAAAAGATTCAACAATAATAAAAAATGATTCTGAATTAACATCTGATGCTTTAGAGGGAGAATCAAAGATACGTTCTATTTGGAAAATTATGTCTCCTGATGGAACAATGTCTAATATTGCTGATTTTGATTTTTCAAAATACCCTAAATTAGAAATTTTAGCAAAATATGAAGCTGCAAAACAACGTCATGTTGATCAACCTCCACCACATGTTGCATTAATGAAAAAAATGGGAATTGCAGATTATGAAACAGCATCTGATTCTGGTAATATGAGATTTTTCCCAAATGGTCGCTTGATCAAATCTCTTATCGAAAGATATGTCACTGATAGAGTAAAAGAATATGGCGGTTATGAAGTTGAAACTCCAATCATGTATGATTCTGAGCATCCAAGTATGGTTAGTTATTTCAATCGTTTTCCAGCTCGACAATACAACATAGATTCCGATGGTAAAAAATTATTTTTGAGATTTGCTGCTTGCTTTGGCCAATTTCTTATGGCTAATCATTTTCAAATGTCATTCAAAAATTTACCTTACAAACTATATGAGTTAACTAGATACAGCTTTAGACGAGAACAGTCTGGTGAACTAGTTGGTTTAAGGAGATTAAGAGCATTTACCATGCCTGACTGTCATGCATTTTGTGGTGATATGACCCAAGCAATTGATGAAATCAAGGTAAGATTTGATTTATCTCAGAGTGTTCTTAGCAATCTTGGAATAGAGACTTCTGATTACGATATGGCAATTAGATTTACTGAAGATTTCTATAATGAAAACAAATCTACAATTGAAGAATTAGTCAAAAAGAATGGAAAACCTGTGTTAGTTGAAATGTGGACTGAAAAATTCTTTTATTTTGTTTTAAAATGGGAATTCAATTTTATTGATAATCTTGGAAAAGCATCTGCTCTTTCTACTGATCAAATAGATGTTGAAAATGGGGACAGATATGGAATTGAATTTGTTGATGAAAATAATAATAAAAAACACCCAATAATTTTACACAATTCTCCAAGTGGTGCAATTGAAAGAATCATTTATGCATTATTAGAAAAAGCTGCTACTGATTCACATGAAGGCAGAAAACCACAATTGCCATTATGGTTATCTCCTACACAAGTTAGAATAATTCCATTAAAAGAAGAATTTTATGATTTTTGTGAAAAATTAACTGATAAAATTTCTGCTAATTCTGTACGTGTCGATATAGATGATCGAAATGAAAGTATTGGAAAAAGAATTCGTGAAGCAGAAAAAGAATGGATTAGATATATTCTTGTAATTGGAGACAAGGAAGCAAATTCTGAAAATCTTAGCATCCGTGATAGAAAAACTGGAGCAGTTCGGGAACTGTCTTTTGATGAATTCATTACTGAAATTAATGAACAAACAAAAGACAAACCGTTTACAGGTTTGAACTTTCCAAAACATATTTCCAAACGTCCAAATCTTATGGTGTAGATGCTATGAGTTTTCTTGATTTATACATGAATAGGAATCCGCTAATCACTGGTTCTGATGAGGAGGGTGAACCCATTGCAACAATTTTTGGAGTTCCTTTTGATGCTACTCATTCTTACAAACCTGGTTGCAGATTTGGTGCTGATGCAATTCGTGATTCCTTTAACAATATTGAAATTTTTCATCCCAAACTTGGTGTCGATTTAGAATCTGTAAATATTGAAGATCTTGGTAATACTCGTCATACTGTTGTTGCATCTGAAATGGTTGATATGCTGAAAAAAATTACTACTGAACTTGTTTCAAAACAAAAACAACTTTTCATTTTAGGCGGTGAACATTCCATTACTTATGGAACATATACTAGTTTTCCTAAAGAAACTGGTTATGTTGTATTTGATGCACATTATGATTTACGTGATGAATTTGCAGATATTAAATTGAGTCATGCTTCTTACTTGAGAAGGATTATAGAAGAACGCGGTTCTGAAAATATTTTACATGTTGGTGCTAGAGCATTTGTTAAAGAAGAATTAGAATTTCTTACTGAAAATAAAATTAAAACAGTTTCTGATAAAGAAATTAGAGATGGAAAAGGACCTGCATTAGTAAAAGATCATATTTCTACATTTGATACTGTCTACTCTAGTTTTGATCTTGATGTTTTGGATCCTGCATATGCTCCTGGTGTTGGAAATCCTGAAGCCGTAGGGATTACTTCTAGAGAACTATTTGACATGATTCATTCTTTTGAAGAAACAAAAGTAACCGGAGTGGATATTGTGGAATTGAATCCTTATCATGATAATGGTGCTACTGCATCATTAGCTGCAAAAATCATTTCAACTATGATTGCAATGAATTTTTCTCAAAAGTGATGACCCTATTTCTTTATTAGATGGTATTTTGGGTGTAATTTGTGTTAAATAATTTACGTGAGACCTTGCGTCCTGCTCTTGAAAAAATGGGTAAGGGATTTGCTGCAACTGGTCTATCTCCAAATTTCTGGACTGTTGTAGGTCTAATTGTTGCATTATCTTCTGCTGTAGTTTATGGGATGGGAATTGAATTTGGTTTAATTATTGGTGGAATTTTGTTACTTGTTTCTGGATTCTTTGACATGGTGGATGGCCAAGTTGCCCGCATTACTGGTAAAACTTCGAAAAAAGGTGAGTATCTTGATTCGATGTTTGATAAAATTTCTGAAGTTGCAATATTTTTAGGAATTTTGGTTGGTGGTTATGCTGAACCTTATCTTGTATTACTTGCAATCACTTTATCCTTACTAGTGAGTTATGCTAGAGCAAAATCTGATTTGATTAACATTAAACTTCAAGGAATTGGAATTGGTGAAAGAGCTGAAAGACTTTTGGTGATTGCAATAATTGGAATTATTGGTTTTATGGATTATGCTGTGATAATTGTAGTAATCATTGCTGGTATCACTTTAATTCAAAGAATGATTTTTACAACTAAAAATATTAAAGAATAATTTCTAGCGAAGTTTACCGCGTTTTCTTCTATTATCTTCAGATCTAATTTTTAGAATTTTAAAGTGAATTGCACATGAAATACAATAATGTTTCAATACTGTTGGCGATGCAATGTATGCGCCTTGTGCACGTAATTCTTTAGCTAGTGTATGTTCTACAAGATTTAGTTTGGATGTAACTTTTTTTGCTTTGTCTTTTGGAACTGTTTGTCCACAGTTTGTACATTGTACTGTTCCTGAGGATCCTTTTCCTCCTTTTGTTCTTCCTCTACTTGCACGTTTAAGTGGCATAAAATTCTGCCATTTAGCCTACTTATATTCTTGTGGCTAATTTGTAAAATTCCTTAATTTGTGCCTATTTTTTTCAAAAATTTCATTCATGCTTTAATGCAAGTTGAACTAATAATCCATGATTAGTTTGGAAGGCTTGTGTCATGTTTGTTTTAGATCTGGTGTTAAATTGCATTTATCAAAAGGCAAGATTTTGTGTGCGGAATGTTTAGAAAATAATAATGCAAAAAACTAAATCTACTGAATTAAGGAATTAAAGAAATGAAAAAATTGGCAATTTATTCTCATTGTGCATTAGATACTATTTCCATTGACGGAAATTCTTATGAACAAATTGGTGGTGCAGCATGCTATTGTGGCATCATGGCTCGTGAATTAAAATTTGATGTTGATCTATTCACAAAATATGGTGATGATTTTCCAAAACAATATCTTACTGAAAATAAAATTAATTTGATTAAACCTGATTCGTCTAAAAAAACCACCAAATTTTCTATTGCTGTTTCTGGCAGTGATCGAACTTTAAAAATTGAAAATGAATGTGATCCGCTTGATTTTTCAAACACCAATGCAGATGGACATATAGTTAGTCCAATTTTTCATGAAATTTCTACAGATGTTTTCAAAAAAATTAATGAAAATTCAAATTTTCTATTTGTTGATCCACAAGGATTTTTGCGTCAAAAAGACTCTGAAGATAATATATTTTTAAAAAAAACTGAACTTGATTTAACAAATGTCAATGCAATTAAAATTAATCCTGAAGAGGGACAATGTATTGTTGATGGCACACATGACGAAATGATGCTGGCATTACAAAAAAAAGGAATTGAATATGTCTTATTGACTGACAAAGTCAATGTTTCATTATTGGTAAAAAACAGAATTTATTCTCTAAAGTTGCCAAACAAAACTGTTCATGACACAACTGGAATTGGAGATATTTTTTGTTCTACGTTTACCTGTACAATGTTGAAGGAAAAAGATTTCTTGTGGGCATTGTGTTTTGCTGCAGGCTCTGCACAGGCTGCACTTGAATCAAATAATGTGGGGTTGCAGAAAATTCCTAAAAAAGGTGCTGTTGAAAATAATGCTTCATATTTTTATAATTTGGTAGATTTTCGAGATTTATAATTCCTTAACTGGCTAACACTGGTTATATATGATCTAATTATTAATCACTTTAGATAAATTATGAACACATCTGTCAGACATTTTTGAAAAATTTTACATGCTGCCATTTTATTGTCCCAATTGAGAAAAACTGCTAAGAATTTTATGATATGCGGTTTCATGAAAATTGTTAAAAATAATGATCAGAAAAAATAACATTCATCTACTCATCTTATTGGTTGCCGTATCCTCACTACTCGTTCATTACCCGTCTGATGTATATGCTGCAGACGGTGATGTAACATCTACTGTAGAGATTAACGACTCCACTGCAAACGGCCCTACACTAACTAATGAAGATTGGTTTGGCGGTTCTGTTGCAAACATTGGGGACTTGAATGGTGATGGAGTTGAGGACATTGCTGTTGGTGCATATAAAGATGATGAGGGAGGTGATAATCGTGGTGCCATACACATTATGTTTATGAACACTGACGGTTCAGTGGATTCTACAGTTGAGATTAACGACTCCACTGCAAACGGCCCTACACTAAGTGATGAAGATTACTTTGGTAGATCTATTGCAAACATTGGGGACTTGAATGGTGATGGTGTAAATGACATTGCAGTTGGT
>Ga0207992_1000157_pt1 | contig 36960 bp, 40 predicted proteins | sample ETN02SmetaG_FD_185788 | JGI IMG/M metagenome (GOLD analysis project Ga0207992, IMG submission 185788) | Marine microbial and viral communities from oxygen minimum zone, Eastern Pacific Ocean - ETNP2014F10-02SV255 (SPAdes) (version 2) | ecosystem: Environmental > Aquatic > Marine > Oceanic ...
CTAATGGCGTTGCTATTCTTGTAGAGACGATGACAGATAATAGAAATAGAACAGTTGCTGATGTTCGCCATGCTTTTTCTAAATTTGGAGGCAATATGGGAACTGATGGATCAGTTGCTTACCTTTTCAATAAGCTAGGAGTTGTGCATGTAAGCCTCTCTCATGATGAGGATAAAATTATGGAAATTGCATTAGATGCTGGTGCAGATGATTTTACTGCCACTGAAGATTATTTCGAAATTATTACATCACCTGCAAATCTTTCTACTGTTGCAGAGGCATTTAAGAAAAATAATTTTGAAACATTTTTAGCTGAAAATACTATGAGAGCAGATACTTTAGTTCAACTAGATCAGGAGGAATCAGAGAAAGTTTTAAAAATAATGAATTTTATGGATGATCTTGATGATGTTCAGGAGGTTCATACAAATGCTGAATTTCCTGAAGACTTTGTTGTAGAGGATTAATTGTGGCGATCAACTCAAGAACTAAAGGAGCTAATTTTGAAAGAGAAATTGGCAATCTTTTAGTTGAACAGTTAGGTTTAAATCAGCCTGTCAAAAGAATTCTAGAGCAAACACGAACAAAAGAATTGCCTGATTTGAAATTAGGAAGATGGTGTTTGGAATGCAAAAGATATGGTGATGGCTCTGAACCTTCTCAAGATTGGTGGGAGCAAGTGCTAGCAGCTACTGGAGAAGGGGAGTTTCCAGCCTTAATCTATAAGTTTAACCGTCGACCAATTAAAGTCAGAATATTGGCAGGAACTTTAATTCCAGAACTCGATTTTTCCCCTATGACAATTGATTTGATGTGGGAAGATTTTGTAGAAATTCTTCGTTACCTTTTTCAGGTAGATATTGAGCAACATGAATCCTCGTTTCAAGTCTAAGAATTTTTACTGCAGAGTTTACGTAGAAGACACTGATTTCCAAGGCGTGGTTTACCATGCAAATTATCTTAAATACTTAGAAAGAGCTAGATCTCAGTTTTTAATTGAGAATAGCTTATCTCAAACAGATGCAATGTCTAAAGGCAATGAGTCTTATGTTGTGAAATCAATTAATCTTTCATATTACCATCCAGCAGTATTAGAAAATGACTTGACTGTAAGCACTGAAATTGAGCTGGTCAGCAAAGCAAGAACTATATTTTTTCAATCTGTTTTAAATGCAAAAAATGATACACTCATTTGCAAGGGAGAGGTGGAAGTCTGCTTTATAAACAATGACTCAGGCAAACCCAAAGCTTTTCCTTTAGGCTTATTAAAATTATTTAAGAACTAATATGAGTGACTTTTCAGTTATAGATTTATTTCTCCAGGCTAGTTTGATTGTTCAAGCTGTCATGGTTTTATTGTTAATGGTTTCAATCATTTCATGGATTGTTATTTTTGAAAGATACTTTAATTTAAACCGAATTAAAGAGGCCAATAAGACATTTGAAAAGGAATTCTGGTCAGGGAAAGATCTCAATGAACTGTATGCTGGAATTAATGAAATTCCCAATGAAGAATTAATTGGATCTTTGCGAGTTTTTAAACATGGATTTGGAGAATTTTTAAGACTGAGCGAGGATCAGCAAATAACAATCGAGGACCTTGAAAGTGTTAACAGGGCTATAAGAGTATCTTTGGCTAGAGAGGAGGAGTCACTAATGCACCATCTTCCTTTCTTGGCTAATGTTGGATCAGTGAGTCCTTATGTCGGCCTTTTTGGAACAGTTTGGGGAATTATTAATTCTTTTCAAGGCCTTTCAGATGCCACCCAAGCAACAATTAATGCCGTTGCTCCTGGAATCTCTGAAGCACTAGTTGCAACAGCTTTGGGTCTTTTTGCAGCAATTCCAGCAGTTGTTGCATACAACAGGTTTGCATCAGATTCAGATACTCAGTTGCAACAATCTTCTATATTTGGTGAAGAGTTAGCCAGCATTCTTTATAGACAAACGGTTAAAGCAAAGCTTTGATATATAGAATTGGTAAAAGGAAAAAGTTAAACGCAGACATCAATGTAGTTCCGTATATTGATGTGATGTTAGTGCTTTTAATTATTTTTATGGTTCTCTCTCCTTTGCTTATTCAAGGCATTGAGGTGAATCTACCAAAAACTGATACAACCAAGATGTCAGTCTCAAGTGAGCCACTTGTAATTTCAATTGATAGGCAAGGAGGGTATTTTATTAATTTGGGAGAAGAGCAATTACCCATCTCTCTATTGGAATTAAAAAATAAGGCTAAAATTATTTATCAAGCAAATCCAGATATTGAAATCGTCTTTAAAAGCGATGCTAATGTGCCTTTCGATTATGTAGCTAAGGGTATGGCAGGCATTCAAAGTTTGGGAATTCAAAAAATAGGAATTATTACTTCAGGCTATGATAGCGAATCATAGATACTTAGAAGCATCGCTGTTTTCCTTCTGCATCCATGCTGCTATTTTTCTTTATATATATGGAACCTTTGACACTAACACTTCTCAGTCACTTCTTATATCTAAACCTCTGCTCATAGAGTTAAAGTTTGATTTGCCGTCTCAAAATATACAAAAAAAAATTCCAGCTTTAACCAATGTTAATACAAGCACTCCGATACAATCCTCTCAAGATATTGTTTACTCAAAAAATAAAGAGGCTTCCGAGACCTCTCAAGACAATGGATTTATAGAATCTAACATAGCTAACTTATTGTCGGAAGAGAATGAAATCAAAGCGGATAAAGAGCAGCAAGAAATTTCAATGTATGCGCAGAAAATAATTTCTACGATAGAAGATGCTTGGATGAAACCAAGAAATATACCTGAGGATTTGGTTGCAAATTTAAGGCTTAAAATTCGATCTACCGGAAGGATTATAGGCGTAGAACTTATTAAAAGTAGTGGCAATATTCGATTTGATAACTCTGCTCTGCAAGCTGTAAGAAGGGTTGAGACATTTAATTTCTTTAATTCAATTCCGAGAACTCTTTATGAAGAGGAGTTTCAAGTATTAGCTATAAGCTTCAATCCATCATGATAAAAAATTTTTTACTAGCTGCTCTACTGCTTATTCCAATGCTGAGCTATGGAGAGCTATTTTTAGAAATTACCAAGGGTTCTGAAGATCCATATAAAGTAGCAATGATTCCGTTTGAAGGTAATGCAAGGCTTTCAAAGAAGCTTAATAATATAATACGAAATGACTTAATTCGAACAGGTGAATTTTCAATTCTCGATGAAGAATTATTATTGCCTGTCAAAATTGTTAATGATGAGTTGGTTTATAGCGATTGGAAATTACTGGGAATGGATTATTTAGTTACTGGCACAATTGTTAAGACAAATAATTCTTTAGACATTAATTATGAAATCTATGATGTTCACAAAAAGAGAAAAGTGCGGAGTTCAAAAGTTTTTGGTATTCCGAACCAAATTAGACAGCTTGCTCATTACACTAGCGATGGAATCTATGAGTCAATAACAGGAATTAAAGGCATTGCTGCAACCAGGCTTTTGTATGTAAATGAAATAAAAGACTCTCAACTCATCTCTACATACAAACTTATGTTGGCTGATTCTGACGGGGCTAATGAAAAAACTCTCTTATCAAGCTCTGAGCCTATTATATCTCCCTCATGGTCACCCGACGGAAGGAGAGTTGCATACGTATCATTTGAAACAGGAATTGCCAAAGTTTTTATTCAAGAAATTTCTTCTGGTAAAAGAGAGGCAGTTTTATCAAAGGATACTCAGATTAGTTCTCCCTCTTGGTCCCCTGATGGGAAATATCTCTCTTTAACTCTTTATCAAGATGGGAATGCAGAAATCTATATTTTAAGATTACGCGATAGAATCTTAACCAGGATGACTAATCAATTCGCAATTGATACAGAGTCTTCTTGGTCTCCCAAAGGAAATAAAATTCTCTTTACAAGCGGTCGGTCTGGTTCACCTCAAATTTATGAATTAGATCTTAGAAAATTAAATCCGAAAGCTAAACGTGTTTCATTTGAGGGAACATATAATGCAAAAGCTTCCTATCTTCCCAAGGAAGAGGGGATTATCTTTGTTCATCGATCTAATGATGGCCTGTTTCATATTGCTCTTAAATACAAAAGAGAAAACTTTATAAGAGTTTTAACCGAAGCAAAGATGGATGAATCACCCAGTGTTGCTCCTAACGGTAATATGGTAATCTATGGTATTAAAGAAGAAAATCTAAGTATGCTTGCTGGTTTTAGTCTTAGTGGTGCAAAGTTTAAGTTACCTGCATCAAATGGCGAAGTTAGAGAGCCTGCATGGTCAAATTTTTTAAGATAATATACTTAACAATGGAACAAATTTTATGAACAAATCAATTAATAAATTTTTTGCTTTATCAACAATATTAATCTTTTCTGCGTGTAGCTCTGTTCAAATAACAGAAGAGGCGGTTGGAGATCAAAGCGTTGCTGGAGTATCTATAACATCAAAATCTACTGCTACTCGGGCAGTGTTAGCAAATGCAGTAGTTTATTTTGAGTATGATCAGTTCAATCTCACCGCCAAATCGATACAAGCTTTAAAAGGTGTTAGTGAGCTAATGAAAAGAAATTCAAAAATTACAATTTCAATTGAGGGTCATGCTGATGAAAGAGGAACTAGGGAATATAATTTAGCCCTGGGTCAAAGACGTGCTGAGTCAGTTGCAAATTATTTGATTGTAAATGGAATTCAGAGAAATAGATTGATAACAAAAAGTTATGGAGAAGAGAGGCCGCTATCTCTAGGCTCTAACGATACCGCATGGTCAAAGAATAGAAGAGTTGAAATTAAGTAATTTTCTTTTGGAATGAAAATTATTTTTGTAGTCCTTTTTTTGGCACCTCTTCATATTTATTCTCAAGAAGTAGACGCCTCCGACATATTGTTCTTAAAGATACAAGAGCTTGAAGGAGAACTTGCAAGCTTGAGAAGTGAGCTTGAGTCACAGGCTTACCTTATTGAAAAATTATTAAATGAAGAGTCAAATCAAGTTAAGAATAATATTCCTTTAGATACCGATATAAAATCTGAAGTAAGTTCATTCAGGTTTGAGGGAATCAATGATAATAAAAGTATTGAGGAGGTCTATGATCAAGCAATCTCAGATTTAAATGACAAAGATTTTCAAGCTGCCAAGCAATCTTTTGACTATTTGGCAAATAATTTTATTGATGATGAAAAAATTCCTTTAAGTCTATTCTGGCTCGGAGAAATTTCATTATCAGAATCTAACCTTGAGGAGAGCAATAATTTTTTTCAACGATTGGCTTCAGACTTTCCTGATCATTGGAGAACACCACTTGCTCATAAAAAAATTGGTGATATTTTAATGATGTCTGGTGAACCCGGGGCTGCAAAAATTAAATACCAATTTGTTGTCCAAACATTTCCTGAGAATACTGCCTCTTCTTTAGCCTTGCAGTTATTAGAAAATATGGAATAATCACATATTTTTTATGGAATCCTATCTCGGGTCGCTAGCTCAGCTGGTAGAGCAGTTCGCTTTTAACGAATTGGTCACAGGTTCGAATCCTGTGCGACCCACCACATAGATATTTAAATAATAGATGTCCCTATTAATAAGCTTCATAAAAAACTCCCTCAAGAGACTTTCATTGTCATTTACCAAAGAATCTGTGCTTGCCGGTTTTTTCTTTTTTTTAGTTTTGTGCTCTTGGTATATCTTACGACCCGTTAGAAATGAAATGGCTGTTCAGAACTCCGATATACTGCCATACCTTTTGGGTGTTGGCGCTTTTGTAATGCTGCTATTGAATCCAATTTATTCATGGCTCGCTTCACGAAGAAATTTAAAAGGAGTGTTAGTTGGGTGCTATTCATTCTTTATACTTAATTTATTTATATTTATAGTTTTATGGGAATTTCTTAACCTTTCTTCAGCAATTTGGTTAAGTCAAATTTTCTATATTTGGTGTAATGTCTATTCATTTTTTGTAGTTTCTATTTTTTGGGTAGTAATTATCAACCTATTTCGTGGAGACGGTGCTGCAAACGTTTTCGGTGTTATTGCTGCGGGCGGGTCATTGGGGGCATTCCTTGGTTCAGAGATTTCTAAACAATTAGCTGCAACATTTAATGAATCAGGCATCATCTTCTTTACATTAATTTCAATTATTTTTTTAATTCTTGCATTAGCTACGGGTCTTACTTTACTTAAAAGATTTGTATCTGCAGAAGGAATAGACAAGGCTGCAGGTGGAAGCAGTTTTGATGCTCTAAAAAACCTTATTTCCTCGTCTCAAATAAGATCTATAGGATTGTATATGTATATATGGACTGCAATGATGACCATTCATTGGGTTACTTCAATTGATATAGTTAATGCCTGGTCTTCAGATGGGGGCAATAGAATTATCTTCTTTAGCAAGATTGAGCAAACGGTAACAATCCTTACTTTATTCACCCAGTTTTTCTTAACTTCAGCGATTATAAGATTTGCTGGACCTAAAAATATTCTAATGTTGTACGGGTTTATATTTATGGGAGCATTTATTGGCTATTATCTAAATCCTTCAATTGGGTATGTATTTGTTATTACGATTATTTTAAGACTATTTGAATATGGAATTAATAAGCCAACTAGAGAAGTTGTTTTTAGTTATTTGAAAAGGACAGATAGATATAAATCAACAGTTATGGTCGATACATTCTTGGTGAGAATGGGAGATTTTTCAGGCAGCGGATTTATTCTTTTATCAAAATCATTTGGGTTGGTATTTTCGCAAGTACCATTATTAGCAATACCATTTGCTGGATGTTTAGCAGCACTTGGTTACAAGATTCCACCTAAAGAAAAAATTATCTCCTAGAAGCCTCTTCTTCTGCCTAATCTTTCTTTGGCAAATTTAATCTTTGTCATAATGGTTTCTGAAGTTTGAAAGGAATTACCTGAAAGACCCAATGCAAATTGAAATTGATTAAGTGCATTATCAAAATCTCCAATTAATGTGTAATACTCACCGCGACTGAGATGGTATCCAACAATATTTTTTCCAGCTCTTTGAACCTCAGATAATTGCATCCATAAACCTGGATCACGATTTTTGCTAATCAAAAGATCTCTTAAGATTTCTTCAGCTTTAATAAATTCTTTTTTAGAACTTAAGATTTTGGCTTTAATAATTGATGCAGGATAGTTTCCCGGAGAAATATTAAGAACTTGCTCGATATTCATTTGAGCCTCGCTAAGCCGTTGACCAGATAATAAAATTTCTGATTTTGTTATATTCAAAACTAAATTTTTTGGAAATTTTTTTAATATCTCATTCATTACATCTAATGCTTCATCAGTTTGCCCATTTGATTGAAGTGCGCTTATGTATGCATATTTATTTTCATTGGTTGGAATATCTTTATACAATTTTTCAAAATATCTGACTGCAGCTTGAGGGGACAATGAGTTATATCTTGCTTTCAATCTTCCTTTAATAAATTCAAAGTTAATGGTATTTTTTTTGCCACCAGTAAATTCTATTTGATCAGCAGCATTAAAAGCGTCACTTACTCTAGAAGATGTAATAGGGTGGGTTAATAAAAATTCTGGAGGATTATCTCCAGCTAATTTTCGTACTTTAGCCATATTTTCAAACATTTGACCCATACCTGCTGGGTCATACCCGGCAGCTATAAGATTATTAAAGCCATATCTATCTGCCTCTCTTTCAAAGATTCGACTATACCTTAGTTGCTGTTGCTGTAATGCGGCAGGTCCAGCAATAAAAGCTGTTGGATTATTTGAGATAATAGCCAATGCTATTGCTGATACCATCACCAGAGAAGAAGCAAGATTGGTATCTCTTCCTCTTAAGACATTTCTAGCAAAATGCCGTTGACTTAAATGAGCTAGTTCATGACCTAAAACAGATGCTAACTGAGCTTCATTTCCTGCATTTAAAAATAAACCCCCATTTACCCCAATAACTCCACCAGGAGCAGCAAATGCATTGAGAGACTTTTCATCTATTAACACGATAGTAAACTGTCTATCTTTAACTTGAGATGTTTCTGAAAGTTTATATATAAGTAGTTCAGTGTATTCTTGAATGATCGGATCATTTATTAAGGGAGCCTGAGCATATACTTGCTCCAAAAAACCTTGTCCCAACATTCTTTCTTGCTCCAGGGAAATTACTCCAGATACTCGATCGCCTAAATTTGGTAAATTCAGATCTTTTTCTTGTGCAAAGATGAGCTGAGATATAAACAATAAAAGAAAGAAAGAGCGTTGGATTAACATATGTTTATTATTTCAATTGCTATGAAGCTTACACTATTGATTGTTTTCAATTAACATATCATTTCTAAGACAAAATTAAATATAAAAAGTGCTTGAAGATATAAATAATTTATTTAAGAAAATTTTCTCTAATGAGGAGACTCTGGTATTTGCATTATTGCTAACTATTGGTTTTTTAATTATATTTTTTTTAGGTAATATTTTAACCCCCTTTTTAATGAGTTTAATTTTTGCATATTTGCTCATAGGGATGCAGAAGCGCCTCGAGGAATATGGTTTAAACAGCACAATTGCATTGATACTCACTTATAGTTTTTTCTTATTAATTGGTATTGCATTAATAGTCTGGTTAGGCCCTTTAGTATACCAACAGCTTCAGTCATTAATTTTAGAGATTCCTAAATGGGTTAATTCATTTATGGTATTTGTACAAAATGTTCCTGAGAATTATCCTGATTTGGTCTCCACTGATCAAATTACAGCATTTTTTCAAAGCCTCTCCGGTCAAATCACAGCAATTTCTCAAGATTTTTTAAAAGCTTCAATTGCAGGCATTCAAAATACAGTAACTATTGCTATAAATTTAATCTTACTTCCAATTCTTGTTTTCTTTTTTTTATTTGATAGAGATTCAATTATTTCTGGTTTTCTAAGCATCTTACCTAAAGAGAGGGCAATGCTTCAAAATGTTTGGGTTGAGATGGATGATCAGTTAAGTAATTACGCAAGAGGAAAGGCGATAGAAATTGTAATTGTTGGTCTAGCAGCGGCTATCATTTTTATGTATTTTGATTTGCAATACATAGCCCTTTTATCAGTGTTGGTTGGCTTTTCAGTTTTGATACCTTTTTTAGGAGCTTTTATTGTAACTCTGCCAGTTGCTGCATTGGGCTTGCTTCAGTTTGGTTTTAGTTTTGATTTTTGGCTCTTAATGGGAGCTTATTTAGTTTTGCAAATCCTTGATGGGTATTTATTAGTGCCTTTACTTTTTTCTGATGCAGTTAAACTGCATCCTGTTGTTATCATGTTGGCGGTTTTTGTGTTCGGGGCAATATTTGGTTTTTGGGGTGTATTTTTTGCAATACCAATAGCCACTTTGATTAAAGCGATATGGAATTCATGGCCAGAAAACTTATCTAACTAAATTACCCAACCAACTCCTTTGTAGCATCAAGAACTTCTTGAACATGTCCCTTTACCTTCACTGATCTCCATTCCTTCATTACCTTTCCTCCAGAATTTACGAGAAATGTGCTTCGATCCACGCCCATATATTCTCTCCCATACATTGATTTCAATTTCATGACATCAAAGGCTTTGCATACCTTTTCATCAGGATCAGATAAAAGTTCAAATGGAAAATCTTGCTTGGACTTAAAGTTTTCATGAGATTTTATTGATTCCCTTGAGACGCCCAAGATTTCAGTATTTAATTTTTTAAACTTTTTATAGCTATCCCTAAACTCTTGACCTTCAGTAGTGCATCCAGGGGTCGAGTCTTTAGGGTAAAAATAAATTACGACATTTATATTTTTATAAGTTTCATTGGATACAATTTTATCGCTTGTTGCATTAGCTTTAAACTTTGGACAGTTTTTTCCCTCTAAATTTTTAGCCATCATTTCCTCAAAAAAAAGTGTATAGTTTTATTTTTTACTGAAAACATTCATGATGCAACCCCTACAAGGCAGTTTCGTAGCTCTAGTGACTCCAATGTCTCCAGACGGAAGCATAGATTTTAATACTCTTGAAGCCCTAGTAGAATGGCATGTCGAATCTGGAACCAATGGCATTGTCTCTGTTGGGACAACGGGGGAATCAGCAACAGTAAGCGTTCCAGAGCACCTTGAAGTTATAAAAAAAACTATTGATTTTGTTGATGGAAGAGTGCCTGTAATTGCTGGTACTGGAGGCAACGCAACCCAAGAAGCTATTGAGCTTACACAAACTGCCTCCCAGCTAGGTGCTGACTATGCCCTTATTGTTACCCCATACTACAATAAACCAAACCAAGAGGGTTTATTCCAACATTTTATTAAGATTGCTGATTCCGTAGATATCCCGCAAATACTTTATAATGTTCCATCCCGCACAGCATGTGATCTGAGACCTGAAACTGTAAAAAGGCTTGCTAATCATCAAAATATTGTTGGAATTAAAGAAGCTTTAAATAGTATAGACAGGTTGGGTGAACTAATTGGAATATCTCAAGCCATCCAGGATCAGAAAAACTTTTCAGTTTTCTCTGGTGATGACTCTTCATTTAATTCTTTCATGGCGAATGGAGGAGATGGAGTTATTTCTGTAGCTGCAAATATTGTTCCAAAGCATATTTCTCAGATTTGTTCTCTCAATCTATCTAAGCAATATGATGATGCAAAAGAGCTAGACTCAATATTTAAAAATTTATATGAACTTTTGTTTATTGAATCGAATCCAATACCCGTAAAGTGGATGTTAAATAAAATGGGAAAAATACAATCTGGTATCAGACTTCCTTTGGTGTCTTTTAATGAAGTTTTTCATAATAAAACTATGAATGAGATGATAAAATTGAAATTAATATGAAATATCTAAAAAAATCTTCTTTTTTATTTCTTTTGACTTTTATTTCTTCTTGCTCATATATTTCTGGGCCTGAGGGGTTATTTCCTGAAACAAAAGATAAATTTTTTGATGAGAGGCTTTCTCCTGATCTAAAATTGCCATCATCAGATGTTGCAATTAATAAAGATGATCATTATCCCCCAATTAGCAAAGGTATTCCTGTTGTTGAGATTCAAGATATCCCTGCACCAAGGCAAATATTCTCATCAGGAGAATCAAATGAGGTTCAACTAAGACGGCTTGGAGAATTGATGTGGGTTTATATAGAAACTCTGCCTTCTACCTCATGGCCAATTACTAAAAATTATTTTGAAGCTTCTTCAATGTCAATAATGGACGCAGATCCTGATGCTGGCATTATGCTCATCAAGTACTCAGATACTTTAAGTCTTAAGATCACTATTGAACATGGAATTAAGGAGGCTTCAACAGAGATTTTCATGTCTTTATATGATGCAGGCGAAGATGTTTCAGCGAAACAGGATCCTGAGTTTATCCAGCAGGAATTAGAGAAAATAGTACAATTTTTTGCAAGCTCTGCTTCTTCATTTTCTGGAACATCATTGGCAGCACAAAATCTAAATGATAGAAAGAAGGCAAAAATTTTCAATGTTAATGATCAAACTATTATTCAGCTGAACCTAGGCTTTGATAGAGCGTGGTCAGCTGTTAGCAGAGCCTTAGCGGCGGGAAATATTAAATCTAATGATATTGATAGAGATAATGGAATTTTCTTAGTTAGTTATTCAGTAGAATCTGAGAGTAGAAGCTGGTTTTCTTTTTTAAATTTTAATGATGAGGAAAGCAATGATTCACTATTGCTTGGAGAATCAGCTGAATTTAGAATATTGCTTGAATCAAAAGATAAAAAAACTAATATTCTTGTTGAATCACTTGAAGGAGCCAAAGAAGAAGCCGATGCTCTTTTATCTAAAATAAATGAACTATTAAGTTAAGGAATTATGGAAAAAATATCTCAAATAACAACTGGTAAAGCTAAATCTTTGTATACCACTAATGAGACTGATCAATTAATTATGGAGTTCAGAGATGATACTTCTGCCTTTGACGGCAAAAAAACGGAGGCTTTAGATAATAAAGGTAAGGTCAACAATCAATTTAATGCTTTTGTAATGGAGTTCTTAGCATCAAAAGGTATAGAGACACATTTTATTAAATTACTTTCAAATCACGAATCTCTTGTCTATAAATTAGAAATGTTTCCAATAGAATGTGTTGTTAGGAATAGAGCTACAGGCTCCCTTTGTAAAAGGTTGGGAATTGAAGATGGTCTTATACTGGATCCTCCATTATTTGAATTTTTTTTAAAAGATGATGATCTGGGAGATCCTTTGATTAATGATCATCACATCGAGGCTTTTGGTTGGGCCACTCAAGAAGATGCAGATGCGATGAGAGATTTAACACTTAAAATTAATGATATTTTGGTTGAATTTTTCATGGAGGCAAATTTAATTTTAGTAGACTACAAATTAGAGTTTGGAAAATTTCAAGGAAAGATGCTCCTTGCTGATGAATTTACTCTAGATGGCTGCCGTTTGTGGGACAAAGATACATTAACAAAAATGGACAAAGATAGATTTCGTCAGGATTTAGGCAATGTCGTAGAAACCTACGGCGAGGTGGGTGAGAGACTTGGTATGCAAATAAAACTTGACTAATTTAGTCAGGTATTGATAATACCTGCATGAATTTTACAACTAAAAGCCATTACGCAGTTAATGCTCTTGCTGACCTAACATATCTTTCTGAGCAGGGCACTCCTGTTGCTTTGCGAGATATAGCTCTAAGACAAGGAATCGATTTAACTTATCTCGAACAGTTATTTAGGAAACTTCGTATAGCTGGTATTGTTAAAAGTGTTAGGGGTAGGAATGGTGGCTATATCTATGCCTCTCAACCTAATAACATTAGCATTAAATCAATAATGGAAGCTGTTGAAGAGAACCTTGATGCCACTAACTGCGCAGGCACAGCACCCTGTCACGCAGGCCAAAAATGTAATTCTCATAAGCTTTGGGATGATTTAAATAATGTTGTTGATCAATTTTTGAGCGATATTTCCATCTCAGACCTTGTAGAGAAGCCTCGTGGCCCCCAAATAGTTCTTAAGGAAATTCAATAATGAGCAACGAAATAACATTACCTATATACATGGACTATGCTTCTACAACACCCGTAGATCCAAGAGTTGCGAAAAAAATATCTGATCATTTAACTCTTGATGGTAATTTTGGAAATCCTGCCTCACGATCACATAAGTTTGGTTGGAAAGCGGAAGAGGCTGTTGAAGAGGCTAGATCTCATGTAGCAAATTTAGTTAATTGTGATCCTAGAGAGATAGTTTGGACTTCAGGAGCGACGGAAGCTGATAACCTAGCAATTAAGGGAATAGCTAATTTCTATCAAAATAATGGAAAACACATTATTACTTCCAAAATTGAACATAAAGCTGTCTTAGATCCTTGTAGGCAGCTTGAAAGAGATGGTTTTGAAGTTACTTATTTGGAACCAAATAAGGGCGGGCTAATTACCCCCGAGGCGATCTTAAATGCAATTAGAGAGGACACAGTTCTTATTTCAATTATGCATATCAATAATGAATTAGGAACGGTTAATGATCTTCAGGGCATTGGAAAAATAGCTCGTGAAAAAAATGTATTTTTTCATGTTGATGCGGCTCAAAGCACTGGCAAGGTAGCCATTGATTTAAGCAATCTCCCTGTTGATCTTATGTCATTTTCTGCGCATAAAACATATGGGCCAAAAGGTATTGGTGCACTGTTTGTTAGAAGAAAGCCCCGTGTCAGGATCGAGGCTCAGATTCATGGAGGCGGGCATGAAAGAGGCATGAGATCAGGCACACTGCCAACTCATCAAATTGTTGGAATGGGTGAGGCTTTTAAGCTAGCTAAGGATGAAATGGATTCAGATAAAAAGAAAATACAAGCTCTGCATGATAGATTTTATGAATCTGTTTCAAAGATCAAGGAAATATATGTTAATGGAGATTGCAAGAATAAAGTAAGCAATATTCTTAACATAAGCTTCGCATATGTAGAGGGCGAATCATTGATAATGGCTTTAAAAGACATAGCTGTATCATCTGGTTCAGCTTGTACATCAGCCAGTTTAGAACCATCATATGTATTAAGAGCTCTTGGAATAAGGGATGAGCTAGCATCTAGTTCAATCAGATTTTCTTTTGGAAGATTTACTACTGAAAAGGAAGTGGATTATACGCTTACTTTAATTAACCACGCAGTTGATAGGCTAAGAGAGTTGTCACCTTTATGGGAGATGTATCTTGATGGTATTGATATTGACTCAGTAGAATGGCAAACGCATTAAATATTGGGAGGTATTTATGGCATATAGTAAAAAGGTAATTGAAAAATTTGAAAATACTCTTAACGAGCCAGAAAAATTTAACGTAGGGAGATTTGATCCAAAAAAAGCAAACATTGGCACTGGAATGGTGGGTGCGCCAGCGTGTGGAGATGTTATGAAACTTCAGATTAAATGTGAATCTAAAGGAAATACACATGTCATTAAAGATGTTAAATTTAAAACTTATGGATGCGGATCTGCAATTGCGTCTTCAAGTGAATTAGTAGATATGCTTATTGGTAAAACATTAGAAGAAGCTCGAGAAATTAAAAATGTTGACATAGCAGAGGCGCTCGAGTTGCCTCCTATAAAAATTCATTGTTCTGTCTTAGCAGAAGATTCTATTCAGCAAGCAATAGATGATTTTGAGCAGAAACAATAATTCCATATGGAAAAATTTAAACCAGAACAATTGCAATTTTCTGAACAAGCAATATCTCATTTTTCTAGGATACTCAAAAAAGAGATCGCCAAAAATTCAATCAGAATTGGTGTTAGAAAGGCTGGGTGTTCAGGCTATGAATACTTCTTTGGATATGAAGAACATCATAACGATGATGACACAATCATAAAGTATGAAGATTGCACATTTTTAGTCGATTCAAAGAGTTTTAAATTTTTAAAAGGGAGCAAGATTGATTATGCTGAAGATGGATTTAATCAAGGTATTCAATTTCATAATCCTAATGCAACAGCAGTCTGTGGTTGTGGAGAGAGCTTCAATATAGATTCTGAAAAAACTGATTCTGGTAAATCATCGGAAGTAAAAAAAAAATAAAAATTTTGCCTCATGAAGAGCTATGTCCTGAAGGTATTGTAATAGATGCATATGAAGGCGAGACTATTTTAGAAGCATGTCTAAGAAATAAAATTCGAATAGAGCATGCTTGTGAAATGTCTTGTGCATGTACGACTTGTCATATTATTGTAGAGGAAGGATTTAATAATCTTGAGGATGCTTCAGATGATGAAGAGGATCTTCTTGATAAAGCTTGGGGACTTGAGGCTAAATCAAGATTGGGCTGTCAGGTATATCCAAAAGATAAATTAACAGTCATAAAGATTCCAAAATATACTATAAATCAAGTTTCTGAGGACCACTGATGGAAATTGACTGGCAGGATATACAAGAGATTGCTATAGAGTTGTATGATAGCTTTCCTGAAATTGATCCTCAATGGATAAGTTTCCCAGATTTGCATAGCAAAGTATCTAATTTAAAAAATTTTGTTGGAGACCCAAACAAATCAAATGAAAAAATTCTTGAAGCAATTCAAATGGCGTGGATGGATGAATTAGACTAAGTCACCTATAATGTCGCAAATTCAGGAGTAACCTTATGACAATACAACGTACACTTTCAATTATTAAGCCTGATGCAACATCAAAAAATATTATTGGAAAAATAATAGATCGGTTTGAAGAAAATGGTCTTAAAGTTGTTGCTGGTAAATTAATACATATGGATGAAACTAAGGCTGCAGGTTTTTATGCTGAACATAAAGGAAGACCTTTTTTCGATAATCTTGTTCAATATATGACTTCTGCTCCAGTATTTGTTCAGGTTCTTGAGGGAGATAACGCTGTTTTAAAAAATAGAGAGTTGATGGGCGCCACTAATCCTAATGAAGCAGATCCTGGAACTATTAGGGCAGATTTTGCAGAGACAATTGATGCGAATGCTGTTCATGGATCTGACTCAACTGATAGTGCGGCCAGAGAAATAACCTATTTTTTTGATGATAGCGAAATTTTCTAATTGAGTGCATAAAGAAAGAATAAATTTATTAGGATTCTCATACGAATCACTGGTAGTTTTTTTTCAATCAATAGAGCAGCCAAGCTTTAGAGCCCTTCAATTGATGAAATGGGTTCATCAGCGAGGAGTCCTTAATTTCATGCAAATGACTGATTTTAGTCTTGAATTAAGAAACCAACTCTCTGAAATTGCTGTGGTTAAGCCCCCAATGGTAGAAGACTGTTTTTTATCTCCAGAGGGAACAAAGAAATATTTAATTAAACTTGATTCAGGTTCAATGATAGAAATGGTCAAGATTCCAGAAAAGAAAAGGTTAACTCTTTGTATATCTTCTCAAGCAGGCTGTGCATTGCAGTGTACTTTTTGCGCAACAGGAGCACAGGGATTTGAAAGAAATTTATCCGATGCTGAAATTATCGGTCAATTATGGCTTGCCAACTTTTATGATGAATCTAGCCCCCCCATATCAAATGTTGTATTTATGGGAATGGGCGAGCCTCTTTTAAATATAAAACCAGTCATGGCTTCAATAAGCCTAATGCAGCATCAAAATGCATATGGACTTTCCAAAAGAAGGATTACTTTAAGCACTTCAGGGATAGTGCCGGAAATCAATAAGCTTGCAGATAAAACCGATATCTCATTGGCAATATCTTTGCATGCTGCTAACAACATTTTAAGAGATGAAATAGTCCCAATTAATAAAAAATATCCCCTAGAAGAATTATTAGATGCTTGTAAAAATTATTTAAGAGCTCAGAGTAAACGCAAAACAATAACAATTGAATACATTTTAATAGATGGTGTAAATGATTCATTGGATCATGCAAAAGATTTAGTGAAGATTCTAGATGGATTATCCTGCAAAATAAATCTTATACCCTTTAATCCCTTTGAAGGTTGTAATTATGCTCGATCTCAAGAGAGTGCTATTTATGGGTTTAAAGATTTTTTAATTAAAAAGGGGTTTATAACCACTCTTAGAATCACAAGAGGAGATGCAATTGATGGAGCATGTGGACAGCTTGTTGGTAAGCTCACTAAAAGTGTAAAAGGTAAAAATAAAAACAATTCCATTAACTTAATCAATACTTCATGACGTTTAAATCTGCGCATACAGCCAAGGTTGGTAAAGCTTTTAAAAATGCCCGCATCCTCCATTCTATGACTGAAGAAGAGGTTGCTACTCAAATCTCTATTAATATTAAATACATTAAAGGCATTGAGTCAGGTGATTATGGAATTTTTCCAGCCAGAATTTTTGCTGTTCAATATTTTAAAAAATATGCAAAATTCCTTAATTTAGAGATAAGTTTTTTTGATATTTATAATGCTGAAGTTGTTGCTAAAGCAGAGAAAGAAGTTGAATCTGATTTATCTAATAAATTTTTTTTAAAAAAAAATATTATTTATATTTCTATTATATTTCTTGTTTTTTTAATTTCACTAATTTTTATTTTTCAAGGCGATAATAATTTTGGTTAAGTTTCAGAGGTTCAATCAAACGAAACTCTTAGAAACGTAGAGAATTTTAAGATATAAATTTAAAAAAACTTTGATAAAGACATTAATGAACTGCATAACCAAATCAATAATTTTTTTTATACAAGATAGACTTGATTCAATTCAACTTGATGTTAATGTTGATTCATCGGAACTAGAAGCATGAATAATTCCTGGATAAAAAGAAAAAAAACAAAACCTATATTTGTTGGAAATATTGGCGTTGGTGGCGATCATCCAATCTCTATTCAATCAATGACAAATACAAATACAGCAGATGTTCAAGCTACAATTAATCAGATTAAAGACTTGGTGGTTGCTGGCGCAGACATTGTAAGAGTTTCTGTCCCAGATAAGGATTGCGCTCAGGCATTTAAAGAAATAAAAAATTCAGTCTCAGTTCCACTTGTTGCAGATATCCATTTCGATTATAAGATTGCTTTACTTGTAGCTGACTCAGCTGATTGCCTTAGGATAAATCCTGGCAATATTGGTAAGGAAAATAAAGTTCAAGAAATCATTCAGGCCGCAAAAGATAATAATATTCCCATAAGAATTGGTGTTAATGCTGGATCTTTAGAAAAAGATTTACAAAAAAAATATGGTGAGCCTAATTCAGATGCATTGGTTGAATCAGCGTTGAGGCATGTAGATATTTTAGATAGATACAACTTCTTAAATTTTAAATTAAGCCTAAAAGCCTCAAATATTCAAATGACCGTTGATAGCTATAGAAAGTTTTCTAAATTACTTGATCAGCCGTTGCATTTAGGCATCACAGAGTCTGGAAGTTACAGGGCTGGTTCAGTTAAGTCATCTATTGGTTTGGGCATGCTTTTATCTGAAGGCATAGGTGACACAATTAGGGTTTCGCTTGCTTCAGATCCGGTAGATGAAGTGAAGATTGGTTGGGATATTTTAAAGAGTCTAAATTTAAGAAGTAGAGGCATTAGAATAGTCGCATGCCCAAGCTGCTCTAGACAAAATTTTAATGTTATAGAGGTTGTTAATGAGCTTGAAACACGATTTGAAGGGATTACTGAGGATTTAGAAGTAGCAATAATCGGATGCTATGTTAATGGCCCGGGTGAGTCCAAAGCAGCTAATATTGGACTAACTGGCGGTCCAAGTAACTTGTTGTATGTCAATGGCACCGCTTCAAAAAAAGTCTCTAATGAGAAACTTGTTGATACAATAGAAGAGCAAGTAAAAGAAGAGCTCGAAAAGAGAAATTCTTTAGACATAATTGCAAAAGGTTAAAAAAGTGAAGATTCAATCATTAAGAGGTATGCCCGATCTATTTCCTGAAGATTTAGAGAGATGGCATATATTTGAATCAAAGCTCTCTAAAATTTTTCATTCTTTTGATGCGCATGAAATTCGCACTCCAATACTAGAGTCCACAGAACTTTTTTCAAGATCTGTAGGGAATGCATCTGACATTGTTAATAAAGAGCTCTATTCATTTTTAGATCGTAATGAAGAAAGTATTAGCCTGAGACCAGAGGCTTCAGCGAGTGTCATTAGAGCAATTATTCAAAAAAAACAAGAACAGGAAAAACATAAGTTTTGGTATCAAGGACCAATGTTTAGATATGAAAGACCGCAAAAAGGGAGATTCAGGCAGTTTCATCAGGTGGGAGTTGAGTATCTTGGTTTTGAAGAAGGGCTTTCAGAATATGAGTTGATTAGCATGGTTTTGCAGATCAATGAATTAATCGGTATTTCAGACTATAAAATCAAAATAAATCACCTTGGCGATGAGCTTGCTAAGGAAAATTTTTGTAAATCACTGGTCAGCTATCTCGAACCACATATCAATGAATTGCATGAAAAAGATCAAGCAAGATTAAAATCTAATCCTCTAAGGATTTTGGACTCTAAAGAAAAATCTACTCAAGCATTGCTTATAGAAGCGCCTAAATTTCAAGATTTTCTTTCAGATGCATCTAAGAATTTTTTACAAAACCTTGTAGATGCCTATAGCGATCATTGCCATATTCAAATTGATCAATCTTTGGTGAGGGGATTAGATTATTATACCGGTATTGTATTTGAAACTGTCTCACAAGAGCTTGGAGCGCAAGATGCCTTTCTTGGGGGAGGCAGATATGACAATCTTTCAAAACAACTTGGCGGCAAAGATATGCATGCAATAGGCTTTGCTATAGGTGTTGAAAGAATAATTCAGCTACTCAGCATTGAGAACATAAAACAACCATTGAAAGTTGGATTTATTATTGCTGGAGAGCAGATTGATAAAAAAACATATAAAATAGCCGATGATTTAAGAAGTGCTAATAATACTATTATCCTTGATACATTTTTAAGCGAAGGAAGTTTAAAATCCCAGCTTAGAAGAGCTAATAAAAGTAATTGTAGTTATGCAATTATTATCGGAGAAGAAGAGCTTAAAAATAATCAAGTAATATGGAAAGACCTCAGTGAACTTGGCGAGCAAGAACTTCTTACCTCAAAAGAAGTCATAGAAAAATATACTAATCTTTAGGAGAGATCATGGCAGAATACAGTTCAGATGAAGAAAGATTTTCAGCTTTTATTGATTTTTTTAAAGATCATAAAAATACCTTATTAATTGGTTTCTTGCTTCTCGCATCAGTTCTTATTTCTTCAATAAGCTATAAGTCATATAACACTTCGCAGAATACAAAAGCAGCTGAGATATATGATGCGTGGTTTTTGAATCTCTCGAACGAGTCAGCAACCGCATCAGATGACAAAGAAAATTTTAACAAGCTTCAAGAAAAATATCCTGATACTGGATATGCTCAACTTGCAAGAATGATCAGGGGCTCATCTCTTGCCAGAGAGGGCGATCTTGACGCTGCTCTAACTGATTTTAATGAACTTTTAGATGCTTCATCAGGCCTTTTTGGAAATGATATGCTTAACTCAATTGCAAAAATTAATATTGCTAGAATTGAATTAAGTAAGCGGAACTATTCCAGTGCCCTAGCGGTTTTAGAGTCATTTAGCTCTGAATCTGAGCACCCACTTGTTTATGAGGTTAAGGGAGATGCTTATGCTGGCCTCGAAAAAAATAACTTAGCCTTAGATCAGTATGCATTGGCTCTTGAGAATTTACAGAATGAATCTCAGAAGTCTCTTTTAAAAATGAAGATCAACAAAATTAACAACTGATTCTAATGAAAAATAATATATTTCTAAGTATTGCTTTAATACTGATTTCTTCATGCTCCACATTAGCTTTTTGGGATGATGATTCAGATGAGGAGGTCATTGAACCTGTTGCCCTTAAATCTTTTAAGAATGAGTATCCCATTTCCGTAGAATGGAAAAAATCTTTTAAAGGAGAAAATAGTCTAGGTTCTTTTAAACCATCTTTTTATTCAGGCAATATGTTAATAGCTGATCCAGAAGGAAATATTTTTTCAACCAACCCGCGCTCCGGAAAATTGAATTGGAAAATAAATATTGATCGTGAATTAGCTGCTGGTGTCGCTTCCGGTTTTGGTAAATTAATTGTGTCCGATGTTAATGGTTTTGTTATTGCAATTGACTCAGAAACTCAAGATATTATTTGGGAAAAAAATATTGGTGGTGAAGTTTTATCGAATGCAGTTGTTAGCGCCTCATTAATTCTAGCAAAAAACTCTGTTGGTGAATTAGTTGCCTTGAGCGCTTCATCAGGTGAAAAAAAATGGTCTTTTAGATCTCAATTACCCGCTTTAACTGTTCGTGGAACAGGCGAACCAATCATTGAAAATGGAATCGTCTTCTCTACTTTTGATAATGGACGCTTAGCAGCATTTCAATTAGATACAGGTTTTTTTCTTTGGGATGCGCCCATTTCTTTTGTAGAGGGTTCATCAGAGCTTGAGAATTTAATAGATGCTGATTCTGCTCCAGTTTTAGCCAAGCAATTAATTTTTGCTACTAACTATCAAGGAAATTTAACAGCATTTGATATAGCTCAAAAAAGACCAGTATGGAACTCAAATGCATCATCATTTTATTCTCCGATAGTAGCCAATAATATGATCATGGTAATTCAAGATAATGGATCAATTCTGTCATTTTCTTTAGCCAATCTATCTCCATCATGGACTTCTGAGGAATACTTAAGAAGACAATTGTCTAGCGCGGCTGCATATAAAAATTTATTATTGGTTGGGGATTTAGATGGTTACGTTCATGCAATTAATCCCTTGACTGGAGTAACTGTTGGAAGGAAAAAAGTCTCTGGAAATCCAATAATGAGCATTATTACATTTAGAGAGTTTGCATATGTTGTTGATCAGGATTCTAATATAGCTGCAATTAAGCTCTAAAATGTCTTTTCAAAATGTTAAATTCAATCGCAATTCTTGGCAGACCAAATGTAGGAAAATCTTCTTTATTTAACAAGCTCACAAAAACTAGAAATGCAATTGTTTCTGATTTTTCTGGTCTTACTAAAGATAGAAATTTTGGTTATGCCAACTTCAAAGACCAGCAATACTTAGTAATTGATACTGGTGGAGTTGGGTCTGAAGTAACAGAATTCAGCTCAGCAATTACTGAGCAGGCTTTAATAGCTGCTGAGGATTCAGATCTTATATTATTGTTAATTGATGCTTCAGAAGAGCTGACCGCAGATGATATAGATCTATTCCAATCAATACGAAAAATGAATAAATTTTTTTTTGTTGTTTTAAATAAGATTGACATAAAAAAAAGATCAAACGCAAAAGAAGACCTTTTAAAATTTGGCACTGGAGATATACTTGAAATTAGCGCAGAACATTCTCAAGGAATAAAAGAGCTACAAACTTTTATCTCAAAACAATTTATTCAACCCCCAGAAACTAGTGATAACCAAGAGCTACTAGGAACTAAAATATCTGTGATTGGTAGACCAAATGCAGGCAAGTCTACATTCATCAATCAATTTACAAAACAAGATCGTTTAATTGTTTCCGATGTGCCTGGCACAACTATAGACTCTATTCACGTCCCATTTATATTTGACGATGAAAATTTTATTTTTATTGATACTGCCGGGATTAGAAAAAAATATAAACAGAGTCATGCTGTAGAGTATTTTTCTTACGTAAGGGCGATGCATGCTGTAGATGAGTCGGATATTGTTTTAATGCTAATTGATGCATCGGATGGAATAGTGGATCAGGATCTTAGGATCTTGAATTTAATAAGAGGTTATGGAAAGCCAGTAGTGGTTGCTTTGAACAAAATTGATGAGCTTTCTGCTGAAACTTTATCAGATCTTAAAGAAACTAAAAAATTTCAAAACTCAGCCTTGAATAATTTGATCTTGGTTGAAATTTCAGCGCTTCAGAAACGTGGCTTTAAAAAACTATTTAAGACACTTGATAGGGTAAATAAATTAGCAAAAACTAATTTTTCTACTGGTAAGTTAAATAAGTTACTTTTAAAGTTTATAAACTCTACTAATACTCCAAGCATTTCTGGTAGACAAATTAAAATGAGATATGTCCATTTTGGAGGCATTCATCCAACAAAATTTATAATACATTCAAACTTTTCTACCAAAATTCCATCAAATTATAAGCGCTACCTAATCAATTCTTTTAGAGAAGAACTTAATCTAAACAGCGTTGAATTAAGCATTATATTTAAAAAAGGAGACAATCCTTACGAGGGTAAAAAAAATGAGCTGTCTTCTCGTCAAATTAAAAAGAAAAAAAGGCTTATAAAGCATATAAAAAAATCTAAAAAGTAAGATTTTCTTAGTTAAATTACGTATAATTTAGACCTGGTGAAGTACCACAAAAGTAACAAATGTCTATAAAACCAGTTTATATTAATTTATTTAAAATCCATCTCCCATTATCTGCATTAATATCTATATCTCACAGAGTTTCAGGAATGCTTATTTTTTTTATAGTTCTCCCTCTTGCTGCTTATATACTTAATTTTCTTCTAGATAGCCCCTCTTCATTTACTTCATTTACGGAAACATATAATGCATCTTTTTTTATACGAACATTTGTCATTTTTAATGTATTAATTTTTGAATTTCATGTTATAGCAGGAATCCGGCATATGCTTATGGATTTCCATTTAATTAGTGAAACTCTATCTGCATCAAACTCATCAGCAATAATTGTATTAATGATATTTACTTTGTCTGCCTTCTTAACGATATGGTGGCTTATATGAAATTGGGTAAATTGATTTGGTATTTACAGAGATATTCTGCTATCTATTTTTTGTTATTTCTTGGGTATCTTGGATTAATTGGTTTTACTGATAGATTTAGCTTTCAATTTATGACTGAAAGTTTCACATTTAAATTAACCTTAACTTTTTTTATCATCTTGGCATGTCTGCATGCATTTGTAGGTTTGTGGACAATAGGCACTGACTATTTTACAAAAAGAGCGTTAGGTTTTGTTTCGTCATCCCTTTCAATATATGCAAATTTTTTAAGAAAAAGCTTTGAGTTACTTTTTATGTTTCTAGGTCTTTTTCTTGTTGTTTTTTATCTATTAATTATCTGGTCATAAAGTGGAAAACTACAATTCATCAAATATTAAAACATTAGAATTCGATGCTCTTATTGTTGGAGGAGGGGGTTCAGGCATGAGAACTTCTCTTGAGCTTGCTAAATCAGGATTAAAGACCGCAGTTGTTTCAAAAGTTTTTCCGACCAGATCTCATACAGTTTCAGCTCAAGGAGGAATTACTTGCGCAATAGCAAGTGCAGATCCAAATGATGATTGGCGTTGGCATATGTATGACACAGTAAAGGGCTCAGACTACATTGGGGATCAAGATGCAATTGAATATATGTGCTCAGAAGGGCCAAAGGCAGTCTTTGAACTTGAGCACATGGGATTGCCTTTTTCTAGATTTGAGAATGGACGTATATACCAACGCCCTTTTGGCGGGCAGTCAAAAGATTTTGGTAAAGGTGGCCAAGCGGCTAGAACATGTGCAGCAGCAGACAGAACTGGACATGCACTTCTTCACACTCTGTATCAAAATAATATCAAGGAAGGTTCTAATTTTTTTAATGAATGGTTTGCAGTAGATTTAGTTCTCAACCAATCAAAGGAAGTGACAGGTGTTATAGCTTTTTCAATAGAATCTGGTGAAGTTGCATATTTAAAATCGCAAGCAACAGTTATGGCTACAGGTGGCGCTGGAAGAATATATTCATCAACTACAAATGCCTTGATTAATACTGGTGATGGTTTGGGGATGGCCTTAAGAGCTGGATTTCCTGCGCAAGATATGGAAATGTGGCAGTTTCATCCAACTGGGATTTATGGAGCAGGCTCACTTGTTACTGAGGGCTGTCGAGGAGAAGGAGGCTATCTTGTAAATGCGGAGGGCGAGAGGTTTATGGAAAGATATGCCCCTAATGCAAAAGATTTGGCTGGGAGAGATGTTGTTGCAAGGTCAATGGTGTTAGAAATTTTAGAAGGCCGAGGATGCGGTGAAAATAAAGATCATGTTTTTTTAAAGCTAGATCATTTAGGCGCTGATGTATTAAATACAAAACTCCCAGGAATATGTGAACTTTCAAGAACTTTTGCTGGAGTTGATCCAATATATAACCCAATACCCGTTGTACCAACTTGTCATTATATGATGGGCGGAACACCAACCAATATTCATGGCCAAGCTTATACCCAATCTAACGGTGATGATGAAATTATTTCTGGTTTATTTTCAGTTGGCGAGGCTGCATGCGTTTCTGTTCATGGCGCTAATAGGCTTGGGGGAAATTCTCTTCTTGATCTAGTGGTCTTTGGAAGGGCAGCAGGACTGCATATTCAAGAAGCTTTGAAAACAGGTGGTGGAGTTGCAGATGCAAGCGGTGATGACATTGATCAAGCTCTGCATAGCCTCAACAAGATCAATTCATCAAGTAAAGGGTTTGAAGTTGCTGAGGTCAAGAGAGAGCTTCAATCCGTCATGCAAAACTATTTTGGCGTTTTCCGGAGAGGCGATTACATGGAGAAAGGTGTTGCAGCGCTAAGTGATATACGAGAAAAGATTTCTAATCTTTATCTCAAAGATAAGAGCATGGCTTTCAATACTAGTAGAGTAGAGGCCATAGAACTACAGAATTTATTTGAAGTTGCTGAGGCAACAGCTATTGCTTCACTCCAAAGAACTGAAAGTAGAGGTGCCCATGCACGAGACGATTTTAGGGAGCGTGATGATGAGAATTGGTTATGCCATTCTTTGTATGATCCGATCCAAAAAACTTTGAGTAAAAGAGATGTCAATTTTGCACCAGCTCAAGTAGAAACTTTTGAGCCAAAGGTAAGAACATATTAATTTTAATTTGAGATTAAAAAATGATTGATATAAATATTTATAGATATAACCCAGAAACAGATAAGTTTCCTTATATACAAACATACTCTATTAAGAAACCTGAGAAGGATATTATGTTGCTTGAATTGCTAAATATTTTAAAAGAACAAGATTCATCAATATCTTATAGACGATCTTGTAGAGAAGGGGTATGCGGTTCTGATGGAATGAATATCAATGGAAAGAATGGTCTTGCATGCATAACTCCAATCTCTCAAGTAATTAAAAATAATAAAATTGAGCTTAGACCATTACCCGGTTTGCCTGTGATTCGTGATTTGGTTGTTGATATGACAGAGTTCTATGCACAATACGATAAAATCAAACCCTTTCTTCAAAATGAAACTGAACTTCCTGCTCAAGAGAGATTACAGTCACCCGAAGATAGAGATAAACTTGATGGTTTATATGAGTGCATTTTATGTGCTTGTTGCTCAACTAGCTGCCCATCCTTCTGGTGGAACCCAGACAAATTCGTTGGTCCAGCGGCTTTGTTGCAAGCTTATAGATTTATTGCTGATTCAAGAGATACTAAAACCGCTGAAAGGTTAGAGGGATTGTCTGATCCATTTAGCGTTTATAGATGCCATGGAATTATGAATTGTGTAAATGTTTGTCCAAAAGATTTAAACCCAAATCAAGCAATTGGCGAAATCAAATCAATGCTTCTGTCTGGGAAGAAAAAAGAAAATATTATTGCATCTGATGGAGTGAGCTGATCTAAAAATGAATAATATGGAGACATTCTGGTCTACTTCTCATGCAGCAGGTGCACAAAGCTCATACTTAGAATCTTTGTATGAATCATATATAGAGAATCCTGCATCAGTTCCTGATGATTGGAAAATATACTTTGACTCCTTGTCTGAGGTTAATGGTGGACACCAAGAGGTATCTCACAAAGAAATTATTGAGAGGTTTAAAGAAAATGAGGTTAATCCTTTAATTCAATTTCTTCCTAATAATGTCATGGATAGTTCCAAGCAGGTTAGAGTTATTCAATTAATTCAAGCATACAGAAATAGAGGACATCAAAAAGCTAACCTAGATCCATTAGGGCTAAAGCCAGCTCGCCATTGTGACGACTTAGATATTAATTTTCATGGTCTTGACGATTCAAATCTATCAGAAGTTTATGACACAGGCTCTCTAAAGATAGGTAAGAAGTCAGCAACTTTATCTGAGATTATTCAGGCATTGGAAGCAATATATTGCGGCACTTTAGGAATTGAATATAACTATGTTTCATCATTGCCTGAGAGAATATGGTTCCAAAAAAGATTAGAACCAAATTTAGGAAAATTAAATTTTAATAAAGACGAGCAACAATATATTTTAAAACGCTTGAGCTCAGCTGAGGGCCTCGCTAAATTTTTGGCATCCAGATATCCAGGCATGAAAAGATTTGGAATTGATGGGGCTGAATCTCTTATCCCCTTGGTTGATAGTTTGATACAAAATTGTGGAATCTTTGGCGCAGAACAAATCTGTTTTGGGATGGCTCACAGAGGTAGATTGAACTTATTGGTTAATGTTTTGGGAAAATCTCCAAAAGAATTATTTGCAGAGTTTGAAGAAGATTTTGAGTTAGAGGGAGCAAGCTCAGGAGATGTAAAATATCATCTTGGTTTTTCTTCCAATATATTAACTCCAAATGGAGAAGTGCATGTTTCTCTGGCGAATAATCCTTCGCATCTTGAGATTGTCGATCCTGTTGTTCTTGGATCAGTGAGAGGGAGACAAGATCGGCTAAATGATAAAAATAAAGGACTTGTTGTGCCTATTTTAATCCATGGCGATGCCTCATTTTCTGGTCAGGGAGTTGTTATGGAGACTCTGCAAATGTCTCAAACTAGAGGTTATGGAGTCGGAGGAACCATACACATTATAGTAAATAACCAGATTGGATTTACTACATCCAACGAAGAGGATTCTAGGTCAACGCAGTACGCAACAGATGTAGCAAAGATGGTTGAAGCTCCTATTCTTCATGTCAATGGAGATGATCCAGAGATGGTTATATTTGCAGCTAAATTAGCTTGTGAATATAGGCACAATTTTAAAAAAGATATTGTTTTAGATCTATTTTGTTACAGAAGGAGGGGTCACAATGAAGCAGACGAGCCTTCATCAACTCAACCAATAATGTATCAAAAGATTGCCAATCATCCTTCTGTTAAAACCTCCTACCAAGAGCAACTTATTCTGTCAGGTGTGACGAGCCGATCCGAGTGCGATGCATTAGAGAAAAAATATAGATCAACTATAGAAAAAGGAGAATCTGTTGCTCATAACCTAGCCACAAAACCCAATGAATCTATGTGGTTTGATTGGACGCCGTATATAAATCAAAGGGGGGATGCTGAAATAGAATCTGTATTTAACAAAGATAGATTTTGCGAGCTCGCCCAAATAGCCTTTACTCCACCCGAGGATTTTGTTTTGCAAAGACAGGTACAAAAAATGTTTACCGATAGACTGCAAATGGCTGAAGGAAAAATTCCTGTTAATTGGGGATTTGCTGAGAATATGGCTTACGCTACTTTGTTGGACCAAGGATATCCTATTAGGTTTACTGGCCAAGACATAAGAAGAGGTACATTTTCTCATCGTCATGCAGTTGTGTTAAATCAAAATGATGGCAAGGGCGAAATGCCATTGGTAAAGATTGCAAACAATGCTAATACAACAATTGATATTTATGATTCCCTGTTATCTGAAGAGGCAGTTCTTGGTTTTGAGTATGGATATTCTGCGACCAGACCATCTGGACTCGTTATCTGGGAGGCTCAATTTGGAGATTTTGTTAATGGAGCTCAGGTAGTAATTGATCAATTTATTGTTTCTGCTGAGCATAAATGGGAACGGCTTTCAGGATTAGTAATGCTACTTCCCCATGGTTATGAAGGTCAGGGCCCAGAACATAGTAGCGCAAGACTTGAAAGGTTTTTGCAATTGTGTGCAAATGAAAATATTCAGGTCTGTGTTCCTAGCTCACCATCTCAGATATATCACCTGCTTAGATTACAAACCATTCGAAAAATGAGAAGACCCTTGATTGTTATTTCTCCGAAGAGTTTATTAAGAAACCCTCAAGCTGTTTCTTCAATTGAGAATCTGACTGAAGGATCTTTTGAGTATGTTATTGATGATGTTCATCAAAATCCTGACAAGGTAGAGAAGATCATAATGTGTTCTGGAAAGGTATATTATGACTTGGCATCCAAAAGAGAGGAGCTTGGGCTTAAAAATATTGCCTTATTAAGAATAGAGCAGTTATACCCATTTCCTTATGACACACTTGAAAAACTTATCAAGCCATATAAGAACGCCAGACAATTTGTTTGGTGTCAGGAAGAACCTAGTAATCAAGGAGCATGGTTCAGTCATCGTCATAGATTGCAAATAGTTTTAGATAGAATTAATTCAGCCCAAATAGAATTAGTCAGTAGAAAGGCATCATCAGCGCCAGCAGTTGGTCTACAGAAATTACACATTCAACAACAAGAAGCTTTGGTCATTGAAGCTTTAACACCCTAGAGAAAGAATTATGTCAATAGAAATAAAATCCCCAACATTCCCAGAATCTGTTGCTGATGGAACCATTGCAAACTGGGTCAAAAAAGAAGGTGAATCTGTTAAGCAGGATGAAGTTATTGCAGAAATTGAAACTGATAAAGTTGTCTTAGAGGTTGTTGCTCCATTTGATGGTGTTATCTCTAAAGTTTTGAAACCAGCAGGCGAGGTTGTTTTAAGCGCTGAATTAATAGCAGAGTTTGAAGAAGGAGGAGAGCCTGAGAGAGATCAAAAATCATCCACTGAGGATCTTCCTAAGCCTACTAAAGAAATAAAAATAAAAACTGTTAATACTAATGAGAGTAAATCTAAGGTAAATGGGCCTGCAGTAAAAAAATTATTAAAAGAACACGATTTGGATGAGAGCAGCATTGATGGTTCAGGAAAAGGTGGAAGGATAACCAAAGCAGATGTAGTAAATCATCTTGATAAATCTTTAGAAGATGTAAAAGCAACAAAGATTAATAAAAATATTGATACTCCTGCTGCCGTTTCAATTTCTATAGCTTCAACAGATAGATTAGAAGAGAGGGTGCCAATGTCTAGGTTACGCTCAACCATAGCCAATAGATTATTAAGCGTGAAGCAAGAAACAGCAATGCTGACAACATTTAATGAAGTTGATTTAAAGCCTATTAAAGATCTAAGAGTTAAATATGGTGAAGATTTCAATGCTGAACATGGTGTAAAGCTTGGTTTTATGGGTTTCTTTGTCCTAGCAGCAGTACAGGCTCTGAAAAAGTTTCCTGTTGTTAATGCATCTATCGATGGAAATGACATTGTTTATCATGGCTATCAGGATGTAGGCGTGGCAGTTTCTACTGAAAGAGGTCTAGTTGTTCCAGTAATTAGAGACGCAGATAATTTGCGATTAGCAGATGTTGAAAAATCAATCTTGGATTATTCAAATAAAGCTAAGAACGGAAAGCTTTCAATAGCAGAAATGCAAGGAGGTACATTTACTATTTCCAATGGAGGTGTTTTTGGATCATTGCTATCTACTCCTATTTTAAATGCTCCTCAGACTGCTATTTTAGGAATGCACACTATTCAAGATCGTCCAGTTGCAATAGATGGTGAAGTAGTAATTAGACCTATGATGTATTTAGCACTTAGTTATGATCATAGGTTGTTAGATGGAAAGGAGGCTGTGGCATTTCTAATAGCTATAAAAGATCAATTAGAATCGCCTGAAAAACTTCTTTTAAATTTATGAGGGATAAAAATGTATGACGTTATCGTAATTGGAAGTGGCCCTGCAGGTTATGTTGCTGCAATTAGAGCTTCGCAACTAGGACTGAAAACAGCCTGCATTGAAAAATCATTTGATGCTGAAGGAAACTCTCTGTTAGGTGGCACATGCTTAAATGTTGGATGCATTCCCTCAAAAGCGTTGCTGGATTCATCTCATAGATATTCAGATGCAATAAATCATTTTTCCAATCATGGTATAGAGGTAAGTAAACCAAAGTTAGATATCTCAAAGATGATGGACAGAAAAAATAAAATTGTTACTCAATTAACTGCAGGTGTTTCAGGACTTTTTAAAGCAAATAAAGTTATCCAAGTTATTGGTCATGCAAAAATAATTGATTCGAATCATGTAGAAGTTACCAACAACGACAGCTCAGAGACTCTTGAAACAAAAAATATTGTCATAGCCTCAGGCTCATCCCCAATCAATATCCCAGTAGCAGAGATTAATCATAAGGATATTGTTGATAGTACTGGAGCCCTAGAATTTGAAGCAGTTCCAAAGAAATTAGGAATTATTGGTGCTGGAGTCATTGGGCTAGAGCTTGGAAGTGTATGGTCAAGATTAGGCTCTGAAGTTACAGTGCTTGAAGCCATGGATGAATTTTTGCCAATGGCTGATAAAAGAATTGCTAAAGATGTATTAAAAGAATTTAACAAACAAGGATTAAATATCAATCTGGGATGCAAAGTTACATCTGCATCATCAAACAAAAAAGCTGTCACAGTGGCTTATGAAAATGATGGCAATCTCTCTGAGTTAAAGGTTGATAAGTTAATTGTTGCTGTTGGGAGAAAACCAAATACAGATAATCTGCTTGATAAAAATTGCGGTTTATCTATTGATGAAAATGGATTAATCCCAGTAAATGATTTTTGTGAAACTAATGTTCAAAATATTTGGGCAATCGGTGATGTTGTTAGAGGGCCAATGCTGGCTCATAAGGCTTCTGAGGAAGGCATCATGGTTGTTGAAAGAATTGCTGGCAAGCATGCTGAAATGGCTTATGATCTGGTTCCATCTGTTATATATACTCATCCGGAAGTTGCATGGGTTGGACAGACTGAAGAAGATCTTACAGAAGCAGATATAGAATTTAAAACCGGATCTTTTCCCTTTGCTGCAAGTGGAAGAGCATTGGCTTCTGGAGAAAGCACGGGCTTTATTAAAGTTATAGCTGATAAAAAATCAGATACAATACTTGGCGTTCATGCATTTGGGCCATCAGCTGCAGATATTGTCCAGCAAGGAGTTGTTGCTATGGAGTTTGGAGCTAGCGCGGAAGATCTTGGGTTAACTATTTTCAGTCATCCAACAGTATCTGAAGCACTGCATGAAGCAGCAATGGCAGTAAATGGACAAGCAATACATATAGGAAACAGAAAAAAATGAATCTTCATGAGTATCAAGGAAAAGAGCTTTTTGCAAAGTTTGGTTTGCCGGTTTCTAAAAATAAGGTTATTACCACTGCAGATGATGCTGTAAATGCATGTAGAGATATAGGCGGCAAAAAATGGGTTGTTAAGGCACAGGTACATGCTGGTGGAAGGGGTAAAGCAGGAGGCGTCAAGCTCGTGAGCACGCCTGAAGAAGCAGTAGAATTTGCCAATCATTGGCTTGGTAAAAGGCTTATTACATATCAAACAGATTCTAATGGCCAGCTTGTAAATTCAATTTTAGTTGAAGAGTGCACGGATATTGCTAAAGAGCTTTATCTGAGTGCTGTTGTAGATAGAGGGACGCAAAGAATAGTTTTTATAGGCTCAAGTGAGGGCGGAGTTAATATTGAAGAGGTTGCTGAAAATACACCGGAAAAAATTATCTATGAACCCATTGACCCCTTAACAGGACCTATGGGTTTTCAATCAAGAAAAATATCAAAAGTTCTGGGCCTAGATAAAGAGCAATCAAAACAATTTTCAAAAATGCTTCCACAGTTAACTGATTTATTTACTGCTCATGATCTTAGTTTGCTTGAGATTAACCCATTGGTGATCACCCAGGGCGGGAAACTTCATTGCTTGGATGCAAAAATCAACATTGATTCAAATGCAGTGTACCGACAGCCAGAAATTCAGGCTATGCATGATCCTTCCCAGGAAGATCCTCGTGAATCAGAGGCAGCAATGAGTGATCTGAGTTATGTTTCTCTAGATGGAAATATTGGTTGCATGGTAAATGGTGCTGGATTAGCAATGGGAACTATGGATACCATTAAATATTTTGGCGGGTCTCCAGCTAATTTTCTTGATGTTGGCGGCACAGCTACTCAAGAAAGAGTTTCAAAGGCCTTTAAATTGATATTAGCTGACCCGGAAGTGAAGGTAGTACTAGTAAATATTTTTGGTGGAATTGTTAGATGTGATCTGATTGCTGAGGGTATCCTTGCTGCAATTGAAGAGGTCGGAGTTTCTATTCCAGTAGTTGTAAGGCTTGAGGGGAATAATGCTGATATTGGAAGTAATACTCTTGCTGAATCTAGTGCTGAAATCGTTAGTTTAAATAATCTTGAAGATGCAGCTAAAAAAGCAGTGGAGTTAAGTAAATGAGTATTTTGGTAGGTAAGAATACACGTCTTTTGGTCCAGGGTTTTACAGGCTCTCAAGCCACATTACATTCAGAGCAGTCAATTGAATACGGAACAAATATTGTAGGAGGAGTTACTCCTGGTAAGGGAGGGCAAATGCATTTAGATGTTCCTGTTTTTAATTCAGTTCACGAGGCTGTTGAATCTGTTCAACCTAATGCTTCAATTATTTTTGTTCCAGCACAATTTTGTAAAGACTCCATTTTAGAAGCTGCTGATGCCGGAATTAAATTAATAATATGCATTACTGAAGGAGTGCCAACCTTGGATATGCTTATTGTAAAAAAGAGAATTGATGAGTTAGGGATTACTTTAATAGGTCCTAATTGCCCAGGAATAATAACTCCCGGTGAGGCAAAGTTAGGAATAATGCCAGGTAGTATTCATTTGCAGGGTTCGGTGGGCATTATTTCTAGATCTGGCACTTTAACTTATGAAGCTGTGAAACAAACCACCGATCTTGGCCTTGGCCAAAGTACATGCGTTGGTATTGGAGGAGATCCAATTCCTGGAACTTCTTTTATTGATGTCCTGAAAATGATGGAAGCAGATGACCAAACTAAAGCCATAGTTATGGTTGGTGAAATTGGAGGAACAGCTGAGGAGGAAGCAGCGGATTATATTAGAGAAAATGTTTCTAAGCCTGTGATTTCATATATTGCAGGACAAACAGCACCAGCAGGAAAGAGAATGGGGCATGCAGGGGCAATTATTGCTGGTGGCAAAGGGACAGCTGCCGACAAAATAAAGAAGCTTAAAGAGTGTGGTGTTCATATAGCGGAGAACTTACTTCAAATCGGTGTTAAGACTAAGGAAGTTCTGGGCTAGTTCTGGCTATAAATTTATTAGCAATATAATTCAGTCTTGGAATAATTAAGCATGCAAATGCCGTTAGTCCAGTAATCATCCCTATCCAAATCCCAGCTGGACCAAGAGAATTGCTCGATATGCCATGGTAAGTTAGAAAATATCCGCCAGGCAAGGCAATAAACCAGTAGGTTAAAATTAGCATTAGCATTGGAGCAAATGTATCTTTGTAACCCCTTAGGCTGCCTAATGCACCCATTTGCATTCCATCGGGAATTTGAAAGATTGCTGCAAAGAGTAAAAGATTTATTGCAATAGCTATAACTGCCAAATCAGAAGTGTAAAGTGAAACAAGGGCTTCTCTAAAGCCGAGGATGATTATGGTATTAGCTATAGCTCCAGCTAAACATATCAAAACAGATACATAAGAAGCATATTTGGCTTGAATAAGATCTTTTTCTCCAACTAGGTTGCCGATTCTTGTTGCTGCAGCTAGACCAAAAGATAAAGGCAGAATAAAAAAAACACTTGCTATATTTATTGCAACTGTATGAGCGCTAATAACTGTTGCGCCAAGCGATCCTAGGATTAATGCTGCACCTGAAAACATGCTTAATTCTACAAATACTCCAAATCCAATAGGCATACCTAATTTTAAAGCTTCTTTAGTAGTATCAGAATTAGGACCAGAAAATTTTGAGAATAATTGTGTTGGCCCATATTCTTTTTTCTTCATAATCACCAGTATCAATACAAACAAACCAATAACTATATTGATTGATGTAGCAATCCCACATCCCACACCACCCATAGGAGGTATTCCAAAATATCCATATACAAAAATGATATCAAGAGGGATATTTAATAACATGCCAATAAATGCAACCCAAAAAACTGGAAGTGTGAGACCCATACCCTCGCTATAACAACGAAGACAAGTAAATAGCATGTTAGCAATAAAACCAAATGACATTGCTTTTAAATATCCATCTGAAATTTGGGCAATGTTTTCTTCAATATCAAAGAAAGGAATAAAAATACTTAGATTTCTATAAAGAATAAAACCGATGAAGCCGAGGACTAAACTAACCCATAGAATTTCTCTTACCTTTTGTCCAATTTCTTCATATTTCTTAGCTCCAAATAGCTGTGCAACTATTGGGGTTACTGCGAATAAACAACCACCTAGTAGAAAATAAAAAGGCATGGAAAGAGCATTTCCTATGGCCAAACCGGATAAATCAAGCGCACTAGCTTGACCTGCAACAATAGTATCTGTTACTCCCATCCCCATATATGAGATTTGAGATCCATAAATTGGAATTCCAATTTTAAGTAATTGCTTTAATTCTTTTATTAAGTTTTTCAAAAAAATAAGCCCAGAAATTTCTCGGTACTTTATCATACAAGGACTGAATTAAAATTGGAGAGAGGAAATTAGAAAAGATAGTCGCCCATACTGGCTTAAAAAAATAAGTTCAAAGTTGACCATTAAATATGTCAACAGATTTATTCGTCCTCAATTTAAAAATCTGGGAAGGGCCCCTGTATTTTTTAAGCCAAAATTTATAAAGCTATTTGGTTCTAATATTTCTGTTGGAGATTTTCCAACTTTTATATCCGCACCAGATGATTATATCCAAATAACTAGTTGGGATGCTGGAGAGTGGAATGGGAAGGTAGATATAGGAAATTATGTCTTAATTTCTCCAGGAGTAAGAATTATGGCTGCTGAGAGTGTTTCTATTGGAGATTCATGTATGTTTGGGCACGGAGCTTGTATCACTGATGCTGATTGGCATGGAATTTATGATCGAACAAAGGTTGTAGGTGATCCCAAGCCTGTCAAATTAGAAGAAAATGTTTGGGTGGGTGAAGACGCAATGATTTGTAAGGGAGTGACAATTGGTGCAAACAGCATTATTGGAGCTAGATCAGTAGTAACGAAAGATGTCCCTAAAAATACAATTTATGCGGGTAATCCAGCAACTTTCATAAGGAATTTAGAGAAAGAAAAATTTATTACACGTAAAGATTTCTTCAAGGACCCTATTAAATTAGCTCATGACTTTGATTTGCTTGATCGCTATTCTCTTGGCAACAATACTCTTTTGGGATGGATCAAAAGCATTTTCTGGAGAGATAAGACGCATTGATAAAGATCGCTGCAGATTCACAAATCTTAAATATTGAGCAGAAATTATCTGAGTTTTTTGCTGATGAGTATTCACTGAAGTATTTTGAATCTGATCAGTTGACCTCAACCGATTTACAAGATGTAGATGCATTGCTTGTCAGATCAACTGTTAGGGTAAACAAAGAGTTATGCGCAGATTCTCAAATTCAGTTTGTTGGTTCAACAACCGCTGGAATAAATCATCTAGATACTAAATACTTAGACTCCCAAAATATTTCATGGTCTCATGCTCCGGGTTGCAATGCATGCAGCGTGACTCATTATGTTATGGCTGTTTTAGGTATGCTAATTGAAGATGGTCTTTTTAATATTCGCCAAAGCGTTGGAATTATCGGTTATGGCAACATAGGTAAAAAACTCTACCAATTACTTTCAGCCTTAAATATTCAGGTTTATGCTTACGATCCTTTTTTAAATGATGCTCACTTAGTTACTATGGACAAAGTATTGGCATGCGATCTTGTAACGATTCATGTTCCATATTCTTTAGAGGGGCCACATCCAACAAGCAATCTTATTAATCAATCACACAAGAAGCTTTTAGAAGATAAAACCCTGATCAATACATCTAGGGGAGGGATTGTTTCCGAGGATTTAGTAATCGAGCTTAATGATTTAATTTATGTTGCAGACGTTTGGCTAGATGAGCCAACCCCATCAATCCC
>Ga0207992_1000158_pt1 | contig 36947 bp, 40 predicted proteins | sample ETN02SmetaG_FD_185788 | JGI IMG/M metagenome (GOLD analysis project Ga0207992, IMG submission 185788) | Marine microbial and viral communities from oxygen minimum zone, Eastern Pacific Ocean - ETNP2014F10-02SV255 (SPAdes) (version 2) | ecosystem: Environmental > Aquatic > Marine > Oceanic ...
TTATTTGCTCTAAAGAATCTGGAACAAGTGTGCATTGATCAGGTTTAGTTATTCGAATGATTTCTTGGAAACCAGGGTAGTATTTATTACTTTCTGAATAAGGGTTGCCTTCAATATTAAATTCAACCTTCTTCTTCTCTGTTAGCTCTCTTAGTAAGTAAACATCATCAGGTGTAATATGTCGTAAATCAGGTCTTGGATGAACAGTTATTCCAGAAACTCCGCAATCAATTATTATTTCAGATAGTTCTAAAATATTAGGTGTATGACCTCCTCTAGCATTTCTTAACCAAGCAATTTTATTAACGTTTACACTTAAATTAGTCATCTACAAAATATTATTAATAACGACCTTACCACTTCCATGACCGGTAGCTACTTTTTTATGGGCTTTGGATATATCTGAAAGTGGGTAGATTGAATCTATTATCGGTTTGATGATTTCTTCTTCTGACAGATAAGTTAACTCTTGAAGACCTGATAAGCTAGGTCTGTAAATTGACCAATGTACGTTAATTGGTCTGTGTGTAGATTTTATTTTCTGTCTTAAAAAAAATGCATGAGGTGCACCAAGAAGTAAACCTTTATCGTCTAAAGTGTTAATTAATGGATGAGTTAGCGTTATGTATTGAGAAGAAGAATTTTTCTTTAAAACTTTACAACAGGTACCTATAGAATCTTCTAAAACAGAATCACCCAATAGATCATAAACTAAGTCTTGGTCATCTATTATGTCTTGAAATATTTCTTTTTGATAATTAATAACCTTTGTAGCTCCTAGCGATTGCAGTAAATTTACATTTTTAGCGCTACACGTTGAGGAAACTTCACAACCCCAATATTTAAATAGTTGAATAGCAATTGTTCCTACTCCACCCGCTCCTCCTTGAATGAATACTTTTTTTCCATCCAAGTCTTGAGGTCTTAGACCAGCCCATCTAACAATTGCAGACCAAGTTGTTAAAAACACATACGGTAAAGAGGCAGCTTCTTCAAAAGAAAGATTCTTGGGTTTAATATTTACTTCCTCTTGATCTATTGCAGCATATTCTGCATAAGTTCCACTATTAGCTTTCGAAGTACAACCCCATACTTCGTCACCTTCTTTAAATCTTGTAACTTTTTGACCCACATTAACTACATGACCTGAAAAGTCAGATCCTAATATCCATGGAAAATTTGTTCTTCTTTGTTTCTCAAAAATAGATCTTCCATAGCCCTGTCTTTTCATGAGGTCAATTGGATTTACAGAGCTAGCTGATATTTTTACTAAAACTTGGTTAGACCTTAGTTCCGGTAAAGGTGAAGTTTCGTCAATCTCAAAAGATGACTCATCTCCATAATCTCTTATAACAGCAGAATACATCATGTATTTTTTTATGATTTAGGGTCAAAAACCACTTTTATGCAATTGGATGATTTGTCTTGAGCGACGTTAAAAGCTTCTTCTGCTTCGTCTAAAGGGAATCTGTGTGTAATAACCGTATCCCCTATATTTGGTATAGTCGAAATAAGTTTAGCTGCAACTTCGAAATCTTTAACACCAGCTGTAGATCCATACATAATTGAAGGAAAAACCTTAATTTCATTCATAATAACTCTTAAACCAGGCAAGTTAATTCCTTCTAAAGGAATACCCAATAACACGATCCAAGAACCTGGTTTTGCTGATTTAGCAGCTAAATTTAAAGTTTCATTCGTACCCACACAATCTACTACCCTGTCGTAAAGACCATCAAGATCACCAGCACCCAAAACGCTGCCTGCTTCTTTTTGATGATCGTATTTAGCATATAAATCAACTTCACATCCAATATATTTTGCAGCTGCTATAGCGCACATTCCAATTGTGCCTCCACCAATAACAGCAATTTTATGATCTGATTTGGTATTTGTTCTAATAAATCCGTGTAACGCAACTGCCAAAGGCTCTACTAAACATGCATCTTGGATTGAAACTCTCTTGTCTAAACTAATTAAGCATTCTTCAGGAACTAAAATTTGTTCCGCCATGCCACCGTTAATACTCATACCCATTCCTTGAAAATCAACCTTACAAAGATGGTAGTTACCAGACTCACAAGATTTACATTTCCGACACGAAATTATAGGTTCTATTGCAACATGAGTTCCGTCAGATGTAATTCCTGCAATTTCATGACCAGCCACATGAGGAGAGTGTGCTCCAGAATTTAATATATGTAGATCACTTCCACAAATTCCTGCAGAAGCAACGTCAACTAATATCCCTTCCCCTGAAGGTAAATCAATATTTGAAGTAAAAACTTTACCGCCAGAATAAGAAACCGCTTTCATTAATTAGCTTTCCAAATTATCAATTGACGCGTTGATTTCATGTAATCTGCGTAATCAGGCCTCCTCTCTAAGCTCCTGTTATCCATCATTTGACAAGTTATTAGAGAAAACATCAGATTCATGATTAAAGGGCACATAAATAAATACCAATAACTTGTATCAACTGAAATCGTCATAAAATACAAACCCCACCAAAATAAAATTTCTCCTAAATAATTTGGGTGTCTAGAGTATGACCATAGACCTTGTCTCATGGTTTTTCCGTTGTTAGATGCGTCTCTTCTAAATATACGCATCTGTTCATCTGCAACTAATTCTAACGTAACAGCTAATACAGTGAATAAGCTAGAAAGATACAAAAGAATTCCAACTTCATTTGTTGAAACAGATAGAGCGTAGTAAATGGGAAATAAAGAAAGATTAACCTGTAAAGTTGGATATATATGAATACCAAATAGATCTATAAGAAAAGCAAAAGGCTTGGCTTTTAAATTGATATATCTAAAGTCTTCATGTTCTAATCCATCCCAATCTCTTATCCAATTAGCAGTTAATCTTAACGCCCAATACATTACAGGTATTAAAACCAATATAACTTTTTCAAGGTTAATTTCAGCTGATTCAGGCCATAGCGCTACATAAATTGCTATCGGAATAGGAGCAACAGACCAGAAAGGGTCATATAAACTTGAATTCTTATAAATTCGACTGGCTATAAAAACAACAAGTGTTGCAAATAAATGACCGGTCAGAACAACTAACCATTGGTGAGAATCTATAAACTGATAAGTGGCAGCAATCGCTACCACTAAACCAACGACATAAACTACTCCAGTTATTAAAAAGCTCTTAGCTCTATTATTCATTTACGAACTCGCTACAGCTCCTCCATCACATGCTATCGTCTGACCGACCGTATAAGCACCTGCTCTAGAACTTAGAAAAATAGCTAGACCGGCAATATCTTCTGCGTCGCCTACTCTTCCACTTGGGTTGCTTTGTCCTACAGCAGACCAATCTATATCTGTATCACCGCCACCGCCTACGCCCGTACTTAACATCCAGGTTGGGAATGGACCCGGAGCAATGGCATTAACGATTATATGATCTTTAATTAATCTAGCAGCTAAGACGCGAGTTAAATGATGAACAGCCGCTTTTGAAGGGCCGTAAGAGAATGCATCAAAAGAACCTGTCTTAATTCCGTCAATTGATCCAATATTAATTACCCTAGAAGTATTTTCAGCACTCCCGGACTCTCTTAATAAAGGTAATAACTGCTGTGTAAGAAAAAATATACCCTTAACGTTAGTGTCCATTACTTTATCCCAACCTAATTCAGAATAATCTTCTATGGGTTCCCCCCAAGAAGCGCCTGCATTATTTACCAATATATCCAAAGACTTCTCTTTCGAAGATAATTCATTGGCCAAAGCACTTATGCCTTCTAGATTAGAAAGGTCTGCAGGAATTGAAATACATTCTCCTCCATACTCCTTAGATAATCTTTGAGCGGTTGCATCGCATACTTCTGCTTTTCTTGAACTGATATAAACTTTTGCCCCATTAGCTAAAAAGCCTGCAGCAATCATTTCACCTATCCCTCTTGAACCGCCCGTTACAAGAGCCACTTTTCCTTCTATTGAAAATAAATCTTTCATAATCGTTTTCCTTGTTTTCTAAATAAAATACCTCATACCTTATAGTGTAAGCGCCTTAGGGTTTTACGTAAATTATTTAACTTGTTAATTATAAGGTGAAATAGGAAGGTTTAACTTTCCTTTTTTTCGGAATCGACTTTATCAATTTTTTTTGATTTAGAACTTAGATCAATTAAAAAATCTTGAATCAAATCTATTGAATTGATTATTAAACTTTCTGCATTCTGAGAATAGTTGTTTATTCGTTTCTCCACTCTCTTTGCTCTTTTAACATATTTATTTTCACTATCCATAGTTTAATTTTATATTAATATGGAAATACTAAAAAATAATGACTTATCTCGAAACAGAAAATCTTGTAACTATAAAAGAAGAAATTAGTAAATTTCAATCTTCCTATTCAGACAAGAACACCAAAACTCATATTGTTGTCCAGTCTATAGATGGGTACCAAATAAACCAAAATGAATTCGATGAATCGACCAAAGAGCTTCATTCATTTATTGTAAATCAAACTTCTGTAAATTCGGAAAACCAAGATATATCAAAAAATGATCTTGTTTACCTTATTACATCCACTCAGCTTTCTTTGTCTGGAGAACAAAGTTTAAACATAGCAAATATCAACAACCTTGAAGAAGCTCAAGTTCAAATAAACTTAGAAGTTAAATGTAAAGAAAACTTATTAAATCTTATCAAAGTTTAAAAGGGACAGGTGGCTTTCTAAATAATAATGTCATACGATCGCTTTCGCCTATCTCTATATATTTATCTCTATCTTGTTCACCTAATCTTAATCTAGGTGGTAAAGTCCAAACGCCTTTTGAATGATCTTTTGTATCTTTAGGATTAGCATTTATCTCTGACTTTGCAACGAGTTCAAATCCATTCTTTGTTGCTACTGTAATTGCATACTCTTCAGTTACGTAACCGCTTTTCTTCATCATTTCCATTGAAGTTCCAGGTTTAGCTCTATGCTCTACAACTCCAAATAAACCACCAGGTTTTAGAGCAATAAAAGTACTTTTAAAAATGTCATTCATTTGTGGACCTAGCCAATTATGTAAATTTCTAAAAGTCATTACTAAATCAACTGTGTTAGCTTCAGCTAAATTAGAATTTAAACCAACTATTTCCACTCTTCCATACATTGGATTGCTGTTCATCTTCTTTTTAAAGTTTTCAGCATAATAACTTCCTTGAGCAGCTATCAGTGTTCCTGGGTAATGAATATAATTAGCTAATATTTCTGTATACCATCCTCCTCCAGGGTTTAACTCCACTACTGTCATGTCCGACTTAATTTTAAAAAAACTTAAAGTTTTATAGGGGTTTCTGTATATGTCTCTAGTTGTATTCTTTGGATCTCTATCTTCACTTGCTATTGCTCCTTTAAGGTCATGCGCAAAAGTATTTGATAAGAAAGAAAGAGTAATCAAAGAGATGGTGAGTAATAGTAATTTTTTCATAGTTTAAATAATATCTTCAAATAGCTGTCTTTAAAAGAGTTGAGATTACTCTTTCTAATTGGTCAATATTGCCGCATTGAAATACTTTAGTGCAATAAGCGGAATAAGTTGTCATTACAGAATCTCCTGTATCCCATCGATATTTTCCTTCAGGGTTAAGCCAAAAAACTTGTTTAGATCTTTCATTTATTATTTTCATCAAATGAGCCTTTTCAGGTCCAAAATTATTTCTAGCGTCACCTAAAATTACAACAGTAGTTTTTTTATCAATTTCATCTATGCATAAACTTACAAAATCAGTTAGAGCTTGTCCGTAGTCGGTTGAGCCTCCACCATGTTTTTGTAATGCACTTTCAATTGCAGAATCAAGATTTGAGTCTTTAAATTCATCTGTGACTTCACCTAAGTTTGAAGAAAAAACAAAAGCTCTTAATTTAGAAACTACTTCTGTCAAACTAAATAAGAACATAAGCATGAATCTTGCGTAAGCGCCCACTGATCCACTGACATCACAAATAACATAAATCTTCGGTCGATCTACTTTCTTGTAAGACCAACTAAGGTTAAATAAAACACCTTGGTTGACCCAGTTTTCTCTAATGGTTTTTCTTATGTCTAACTTGCCTCTTCTGTAATTCTTTTTTCTTCTGGAGTGTAAATTAGCTAACTTCTTAGCCATTCTTCGTACCAACGAGTGTACTTCGTGTAAATAAGATCTATCTATTTGCGCCATGTTCATGGACTTGAATACTTGTTCTCTTAATTGTTCTCCCGAAACATCACCGTGTAAGAGAAATTGCTGTTGTACGTAGTCCGACACCCTTTCCCTTAATCCTGTTAATTGATTTCTTAATTCTTGTTCTAAATCTGTAGGTATATCTTCTTCCCTTAATGATCCTATTTGCATAAGTTCATCTTCTAGCTTTCCAACACCCATTTTTTCTAAAATCCTTCTTGTAAAAACAGATCGTTGTGTAAAGTACCTTATTTCTCTAATTTCTGAAGCTTCAGCTGCATCAGCTATAGATATCATTAGCTCTGCTTGAGATCCTTCTAAAAGTGTTTTAGCTAAATCAGACTTAACATCTTCAATATCTTTAAGCTCCTTTAACGCTACTGGAACTTGTTCTTTTATTTCATCCGTAAAGAAATCATCAAAACAGGTTTCAAATTTCTGTTTCTCGTCTGGAGTTTTTGGAAGAACTATTGAAAGGCTTCTTTTAAGAAGTTCACGATCATCATATCCAATCTCATCAATAACTAACATTGCATCCAATGTTTCAGCTGGAGACACTCTTACATTCGAGTTTCTGAGTGCTTTTACAAAATCAGTTAATACTTTTTCCATCTGAAGTTTCAGTGGCGCTAGAAATTAGTGCAGGTATTTCTTTCTTTACGACTTCTATATCTTGTTGATGTTTTAGAAGTATATTAAGAGTTTCTTCAGCTAGTTTTGCATCAAGTTCTTCTGAATTTAATAAAATTAAAGTTTTTGCCCAATCTATTGTTTCACTAATTGCAGGTTGTTTCTTTAAATCTAACTCTCTAATGCCTTGTACAAAATTCACCAATTGAATTTGCATTGATTCAGAAATATCAGGGACCCTGGCTTGAACAATTTGTCTTTCTAATTTGGCATCTGGAAAAGGTATATATAAATGCAAACATCTTCTTTTTAAAGCATCACCGATTTCCCTGCTATTGTTGCTCGTCAACATAACCAAAGGCTTAACTTTAGCTTTCCTAACTCCAAGCTCTGGAATAGAGATCTGAAATTCAGATAGTATTTCTAGCAACAAAGCTTCAAATTCTTCATCAGATTTATCAACCTCGTCAATTAACAAAACTGAACCTTTATCAGAGGTTAAAGCTTTTAATAGAGGTCTTGTCTCTAAAAAATCTTCTGAGAAGAATATATCTTCAAATTTCATTAACCTACCCAATGACTCTTTTAATCCTTTAGCTCCATCAAGTACTTCTTGCATTTGTTCTTTTAAAATTTGGGTGTATAAAAGTTGTTTGCCGTAACGCCATTCATACAAAGCTTTTGATTCATCAAGACCCTCGTAACACTGCAAACGGATTAACTCTTTCTTAAAATACATTGCTGCCGTATTGGCCAACTCTGTCTTACCTACGCCTGGAGGTCCTTCGATTAGGATTGGTTTTTCAAGTTCTGAAGCTAGATAAACAGCGGTAGATATTTGGTCACTACAAATATAACCATGTTTAGAAAAGCCTTTCGTTATTTTGCTTATAGCTTTTTTAGGTCCATCTGACATTAATTATCTCCTAATAATTTTTTTAATTCTTCTATAACACTTAAAGGGTCATCTACAAATAAATGATGCATTGTTCCTGGCACACCAATAACTCTTTCTGGAGGTATATTTCCTACGTAAACAGTGTAATCAAGAATTTCCTGCGTAAAAATCTGGCTCATTAAACCATATACAATATAAATAGGACATTGAATTGCCATCAAGGTCTCCGTTAAGTCTTTGGACTGATAGGTTTTCATCATCTTTCCGTCCGACTTAAGCAACCATCCTTCTTCAGTCTGTTTATATGAATTAATTGCAATATGGTCTAAAAGAAATTCGTTTCTGCAAGGTTGAGGAGGTATCAATCTAAAACTTTCTACGGCGGATGCTTCGTCTTCATAAACGAAGTCAGCTCTTATCATGGATCGATTAGAAGAAAAATTTCTTACTTTATCGGGAGGTAAAATAACAATAGAGTCTAGTAAATATAGAGATTTAAAAATTTCAGGATAAATTGAAGTAGCGTTTAAGGAGATCGATCCTCCCATGCTATGAGCAATAAAATCTGCTGACTGCCAACCCATTGCATCGCATACAGATTTAATTTCTTTTGCGTACATTTCTTGAGAGTAAGCATCTCTATGATCACTATCACCCGATCCAGAAAGATCTATCGCGACAACACAATAATCATCTATGAATGCTGGAGATATAAAATCCCACCAATGGGCATTAGCGCTAAAACCGTGGATAAAGAATAAACCTGGTTTCTTATTGTCACCCCAAGTCAAATAATGAATCTTAGCCCCTTCTACCTCAACAAAATTTGTAGTCGGTGTAGACAGTAATGATTGGTTAAACCACTCTTGGTTATTCACTTACGATTCCTTAAGAATTAGCTTCTATTGCGTTCCTTAATGCGTCAGATATTTGATGAATATGATCTTTAGAGGCTATAAGGGAAGGAGAAAGAACTAAGAATTCTCCTGAATACCTAACCAATACACCATTGTCGTAGCAGTGCTGAAACACGTTTGCTGCAAATTCAGTTGCTGGAAGCTTACCTGGGCCGAACTGAACAGCTCCCATCAGACCTATATTTCTAATATCTATGACTTGATTAAGCCCTTTAAGGCTATGCAATGCATCTTCAAAAATTGGCTCTGATTCTTTTGCTTTATCAAACAAACCTTCTTCTTGGTAAACATCCAGAGTAGCTATGCCAGCTGCGCAAGCAACTGGATGCCCTGAGTAGGTGTAACCGTGAAAAAGCTCTATCATCGCTTCTGGACCTTCCATAAGCTGATCATAAATGGCTGTATCAAAAGCAACCGCACTCATTGGAATCACTGCACTGGTTAACCCTTTGGCCATGGTAATAATATCAGGTCGTACGTTAAAACGATTTGCAGCAAAAGAATCTCCCAATCTTCCAAAAGCTGTAATCACTTCATCAAATATCAATAACACATCGTGTTTAGTACAAATTTCTCTTATTCGCTCTAAATAACCAACCGGAGGAACAATTACTCCACCAGAACCCGTTACAGGCTCTATGATCACTGCTGCAACAGTGGAAGGATCTTGTAAGACTAGTATTTTCTCTAAATCTTCAGCTAAATGTAGGCCCCATTCAGGTTGACCTTTGCTAAAAGCCATATCTTCTGGACTCCAGGTATGAGGCATGTGATCTATACCTGGAAGTAAGGGACCAAATGATTTTCTATTAGGCGTTAATCCACCTACCGATACACCGCCAAAATTGACGCCGTGGTATCCCTTCTCTCTTCCTATAAATTTTGTTTTCTGGCCATCACCTTTAGAAGCGTGATAAGCAAGAGCAACTTTCAAAGCAGTCTCAACAGCCTCGGAACCTGAAGTTCCAAAAAATACTCTATCCAAACCATCGGGTGTTAAATCCGCTATCTTTTCTGCCAATTCAAAAGCTTTAGGGTGAGACATATTAAAAGCAGTTGCGTAATCCAATTCTCCGACTTGATGTTGCACAGCCGAAACTATTTTAGGGTGACAGTGACCTGCATTACAGCACCAAAGACCAGATATACCATCAAGAATTTGTCTGCCTTCATCAGTTTGATAATGCATGCCTGCAGCTGAAACTAATAGCCTAGGATTTGCTTTGAATTTTTTATTTGGTGTAAATGGTAACCAATAATTTTCTAAATTTAGATTTTGTTGAGCGCTCATAGTTTTTGGCCTTATTATACTTTATCAATAGGTTCTAATTCTCTTTTTGTAATAAAAATACACACAAAAGCAGCTAGTAAAAAGAACATTAAATAAGGGTAAATCTCCGATAAACTTTGATCCAATAAAATCCATCCAAAGACAGCCGGGGAAATAGAGGCACTAAGAAGCATGCAGGCATTTAGCCAGGATCCTAATTTACCAGATGGATCTATATCTGCAGAAGCACCGAGAATAAAGATCACCATAATGGTAAAAATTATATTCCAAGTTATATTTCCATAATAAAACGTATCAACCGTGGCAACTCCAAATATAAAGTAAATACAAAAGCTAGATAAAAACAGGCAAACTAAAATTGGAATTTTTCTGCCAAGCCTATTTCCTACCAAACCTACAAATAATGGCCCGATCAAACTAAATATTATTGATATAGATATGACTTCACCGACACGAGAAACATTCATTCCTAAACCTTCAACACCAAATCTTTCCATGAAGGCCCAGATACCACTTGAAGGAACTTCAAAAAAGAGGACGGCAAGAATAAGACAAGTAAATATATAAAGTTTGGAATTCTTACCATCATTAGATTCGCTAGTTAAGGATGAATCCGGTTTTGTTGCTAATAAAAAAGATAATGAAAGAGCTGCGTATATAAAAACAAAGTTAGTGAAGAATTGAACATAACCTCCCTGCTCTATCCAAATACTTGAAAAGTACACTAATGTTGCTCCTGTACAAGAGGCAAAAACCGTAAACATAGCATAAGTCCTGTTAGGCTCTTTGGAAGCTGCCAAAATAGAGTGTCCACTAGCAATTAACATTCCACAGCCTAATCCTGAAAAGGATTTGATAAGAAATATTTCAGATACACTAGTTGAAAGAGAACCCAAGTAATAACAAACAACTACAACAAAGCATCCTACAAAAGCTAACTTCTGACCTTTAAGATTCGAAGCTCCAAAAAAAAGCGCACCGATGGCTGCAAAAAAGAGTTCTAAAGAAACAACAAGACCTGAGTCTTGAGATGAGGCTATAAAGCCATCTGAGATAACTCCTACATTGAAAGGCGCTAAAGTCGAAGACAAGTTACCAAGCTCTAACATGACCATGCCTGAAAATAGATTTAAATATCCCTTAATTTTCATTCTAATTTTTTCTGTAGTACCTGGCTTATAAAGTATATAGTCATTTATCAGAATTGGCTGATTAACTTATAAAATGGAATCTTCTTCAGAAATAATAAAACCTCAACAAAAGAGAAGCATAAAACGTTTTGAAAAAGTTCTCGAAACGGCAGAATACATACTAAAGTCAGAAGCAAATTATTCTTTAACCATACAAGACGTAGCTAAAATTTCTGGTATGAAAAGGCCTTCCATTTACAAATTCTTTCCAAGTAATGAATCAATAGTTGATGCTTTGTCAGAAAAACATTGTTTAAAATTAATGAACTTGATTAAAAAGAACCTAGAAAACGTTACTTATTCAAATGTATCGGAACACTACAAAATTATTATTGATGTTACTGCTATTTATATAAATCAAAATAAAGAAATTGCTGAAGTTCTTTTTACTAAATTTGCTGAAGATTTATTAAGCACGGCAATTACTGAAGAAATCTCAAAACTTTCTCCGAGCACTAAGCTCATTAAAAATCAAATAGCCACTCAGATGTTTTTATCTTCTCTTTACAGTGGCTACAAATCTGAAAAGAGTTTAAGCCCAGCTTTTTTAAGTGAATCTAAAAGGGCGTGTCTATCTTACCTAGCTAATTAATCTTTAACTGGAAAAACACACTTTGAATCATTGTTGGTTGGATTGTTTACATGGGTGGACACAGCATGATGTTTGATAGCTTTAACTAAAGTTTCATCAAAACTATTGATATCACTCCCTGCTAGCCACTCTTTAAAATGACTTCTTGCAACTATAAACGGCATTCTTTCATGGATTTCTTTAGCCGTCTCCAAAGCCTCCATAGTAACTATAGCGCAACCTAACTTTCCTCTATACCCACCATACACTCCTGCAAAAAAGAAAAGCTCTCCATCGGCATGATGAAAGTAAGGTACTTTCTCTTCACCATCTACCTTCCATTCATACCAGCCATCTGCAGGTATTAGACATCTATTAGAATTTTCAAAAGAAGGCTTGGAGTTAAGGGTTTCAGCCCTAGCGTTAATTAAATTAAAAGGTTTATCCGCCCAATAGGGGGTAAAGGACCAATTGATTGATTTTAATTGATCCGTAAGCATTAATATTGGATTATTAGGAGAAAGATTGTAACTAGGTTCAAAATCTATCTCGCCGTATCTAGATCTTAAAGTTTCTACATTGCGTAATGTAAAACGCCCACACATATATACATAATCATACAAATAATAATGTAAAGCTATAAAAAAGTCGTTCTAACTAAATATAGTTTTGAGTATGAAGAAAAATATAATTGAGAGTCCTGCACCAACCGGCAAAGTCACTACCCAAGAAACTATGATTCGTCCAACAACTGAAAAATCAATAGCTGCTATCCCTCTCGCTAGTCCAACACCTAAAACAGCTCCTACAAGAGTATGAGTGGTTGAAATAGGCAATCCAGTGCCAGAAGCTAATACAACGGTCGTGGCAGCAGCTAATTCAGCAGCAAAACCTCTACTTGGAGTTAATTCAGTGATATTTCTTCCCACGGTCTCAATTACTTTATAACCTAAAGTTGCTAGACCGGCGGCAATTCCTCCTGCACCTAGTAATAATATCCACCATGGCATAGCTGACTTAGCAGCTATTTCTCCTCCAGATTGAACCACGCTGGCTATAGCCGCTAAAGGGCCCACGGCATTAGCTACATCATTAGAACCATGAGCGAAAGCCATGGCGCAAGCTGTAAATACCATCAGCACAGCAAATACTTTTTCTACTCCATCAAAAACAACATCGCCTCTTGTTTGGGGGGTGTTCTCAATCTTTCTCAGAAAGAAAGAACCAATCAAAGAGATAACAATTCCTATTGCAATTGAATAGGTCAAACTCTCTGTAAATGTAAGTGGTAAGCCAATATGCTTCAATCCTTTTAATAGAGTTACCATTGAGATAACAAAACCAACTAAGAACATATACCCTGGTACGTATTTCTTTGCGTTTTCAAAGGGCTTATCAGTACTTAATATTAATTTTTGTACGGAGAGAAAAATTAGAAATGCAATGGTTCCTGACGTTAATGGGGACACAACCCAACTTGAAACTATAGACCCCACTTTAGACCAGCTAACAGCATCAACACTTATACCTACGGCTGCGAATCCAACAATGGCCCCTACTATTGAGTGAGTAGTTGAAACTGGCCATCCTCTAGAAGAAGCTATTAATAGCCATGTTCCAGCTGCCAAGAGTGCAGCCAACATACCAAAAACTAATAAATCAGGAGTATCTTGCAATAAGCTAGGGTCAATAATCCCTTTTCTTATAGTTGAAGTAACTTCACCACCTGCTAAATAAGCACCAGCAAATTCAAATATACATGCCACTAAGATGGCTTGAGCAAGGGTTAATGCCCTAGCACCTACTGAAGTTCCCATTGCATTTGCTACATCATTAGCTCCTATGCCCCAGGCCATAAAAAATCCAAAGATACAACCTGAGATTAGTAAGTAAGGTCCGTACAGAATTATGGTTTCCATTATTGCTCCTACCTAGATGCTATTAACGAAATTCTATGTCCAACTTGTTCTGATCTATCAGATAGTTCTCCTATCTTATTGATTATATTATATAAAAACATAACATTTATAGGAGAAAGATCGGCTTCAATTGCGAAAAGTTCTGATCTAAGATTTATTTCAGACTGATCATTCTTATTTTCAAGTATATCTAGTTTATCAATAAGTCCTTCCATCTTGGTTGCTGCATTACCTCCAAAAGAAAATTGAAACAGTTCATCTATATAATCTACTGCCTCACCAGCAGCATCTGCAATTTCCGAGGCCTCTTTTGCAAATGAAAGAAAAGATTGAGATATCTCTGAAGGAATCTCCATCTGACGACCAATCATTAATCCAGATATATCTTTTACTGTATTGGGTATATCGTCAGCTAGCCTTATTAAGTCCAAGATATCTTCTCTAGGAACAGCAAGAAATAAACCCTTTGTTAACAAGCTTCTTGTTTCAGCTTTTAAAGAATCAGCTTCATTCTCTAAATCTGAAATTATTTGCCTAGATTTACCTGCCTTATCCCAATCTGAATCAATAGCTGACTCTAAGAAATTTATTAGTTCTTTTGTGCTGTTTAAAGAAACTTCCATGTGAGCCTTAATTGGCCCAAAAGGTGATTTCTTAATAATATCTGTGAATCCTGTAGGTTTCATCTTTCTCCTCTCAATATATGTATATTGTATCTCTAAATAAATTGTCTTGTTATTTATCTATATTTTTAAACCGTCAATTTAAAATTTATATTCAAAACCGATAGCACTTACCTCCTTTTCTTTAAACTTAGTATTTTCATTTAGATCACTAAAAAAGATAAATAAATTCAAATTTTTATTCAAAAGATAATCGTAGCCAATTGAAACCTGCTTTCCAGAATCAAGCTTCATATCTGATTTAGCCAATTGAATTTTCAATTTACTATTCTTATTTATTTTATGAGAAGCTCTGACAACGTAACCGTCCTCTTCTGTACCTGAACTTAGCTCTTTTGAATCTTGATATATAAAACCTAATTTTGTCTTATTAAAAGGCATTTCTAAAGATACTCTCGTGTTGTTATACCCTTTAACGTCTGAATCATTAGCCAAAGAAACATATAAAGAATCTGACTTATAATTGATTGATACTGAAGTCTCATCACCGAGACTGTCTATAAAGCTTTCACTTTTCTTAATTGAATTTAAGGTAATGGTAAACCCTCCACCAAATATAGGGCTTTTATAACCTAATAAATCTTGCATTCTATTTTCTCCATGCAAGATATTTTTTATATCCGCTTGCAAATCATTAAATAGATCTACTTTAGAACTCGATCTTTTTACAGCAGTATCGTGAGTTCCGATAAAGAAGGTACCGTAAGACCCTTTAATGCCCAGAAAGGAATTTCTTTGTTTAAAAATTCTATTTTTCTTCTTATCTGCTTTGCCTTCAACAGGATCAAATTTATATTCTACTTGGTAAATAAATTCTGTATTTTTATAAAATTTAAATGAATCTTTAACGCCGACACGAGAAGCATTACTCTGCCATTCTGTTTCTGTTCCTGTATAGGTGCCTTGAGACTCGAGAGTTAGCCATAGCTTTCCGTATAAAGTCGGTTGAGCATCCAAAGAAAGTGGGAAAAATATTATAAATATTTTTAGAAACAAGTATCGCTTCATTAATAAAATAACAAGTTAACTTTTCTTATTATAATTAAAATGTTTACTTGCAACACGTTCTCTTAGCTCTGAAGTAGAAAAATCATGAGGTCTGGAATTAAAATAACATTTATCTAAAGACTCTTCTCTCCCTGTGAATGGTTTATCTTTGTACTCATCACCCAGTATTCTTACATCCCAATCTATTGTCTTTAAGATTTCTATAATATCTACTTCACGCTCGTAAATAATAACCTCGTCAACGTGCTTACAGCCTGAGACTTGTATTTCTCTTTCTTCAATGGATTGAATCGGTGAATTTTTTGTGTCTCTATCTAAGCTAGGGTCTGTTTGGATTGCGACAATCAAATAGTCACAGACAGTTTTAGCTTCTTTCAGCATCAAAACGTGACCAGCATGAAATAAATCGAAAGCTCCAAATGTAATTCCTTTTTTCATGGGTAGTCATTATAGTGGAGATAATGATTAAAGTTGAGAAAAGCAATTCTGTTTTGGGCGCTACAATCAGTGGATTTGATCTCTCAAAACCATTTTTAGATGATGAGGTTACTAACTTTGTTCAGGTGCTATCTGAAAATGAAGTTGTTTTTATAGAAGATCAAAATATCAGTCATGAAGAGCATAAAAGATTAGCCGCTTATTTTGGAACCTTACAAACCCACCCAGCTTATCCAACAGTAGAAGGATTCCCAGAAATAACTATTTTAGAAAATGATAAAGACAATCCTTCAAAAATTGAAGAATGGCATACTGATATGACATTTAAGGCATCACCGCCTCTTGGTAGTATCTTAATAGGGAGAATCATTCCAGAAACTGGAGGAGATACCTTGTTTGCAAGCTTGTCAGCTGCTTTTTCAGATTTAGATCAAGATATGCAACATAAATTAGAAAATCTTAACGCTATTCATAGTTTTGAACATGGCTTTAAAGAAAGCTTAGCTGAAAAAGGTGGCAGAGAAAGACTTGCTGAAGCACTTAAGGAAAACCCCCCTATTTCACATCCAGTAGTAAAAACTCATCCGATTACTAATAAAAAAATCTTATATGTTAATAGACTTTTCACTTCTCACATTGAAGGAATGAACGTTTCTGAATCAAACGAATTATTAGAGTTCTTATTCAATCATATCCAAAAAGATGAGTTTGTTTGCAGATATAGTTGGCAAAAAAATTCTATAGCTTTTTGGGATAATAGATCAGTTTTGCATAAGCCAGTGAATGATTATTGGCCGCAGTTAAGAAGAATGGAGAGGATTACGATTGAAGGCTAAGCCTTTTTAAAAAATTCTACCCACCACTGAGTCACTTCCAATCTATCAGAATCTTTTTTCATCAAGCTTTGACTTGCTTGGCTAAAAACCTTTTCTCCTAATATTTCTTTTCTTAAATTGGCAACATCATGAGCATAATCTTCTGAGAATTCTGGATGACCTTGCATAGACATAATATGATCACCAACTCTAAACATTGCTACAGGAACCCTATCATTCTTTGCTATTAACTCTGCATTGACAGGTAGTTTAGTTACTTGGTCTTGATGAGAATGAATTAATCGAACTGATTCATTATGATTATTCACCCAAGGAAAACTTGATAAGAAATTATAAGGTTGAATGCCTAGTGTCCAACCAATTTTAGCCTTTTCAACTTTACCCCCTAAGGCCTGAGCGATTAATTGATGACCAAAACATACTCCTAAAAGATTTTTCTTAGAGGCGTCTAGCATTCTAATGTAATCTTCTAAAGTTTTAATCCAATCAACATCGTCATAAGTGCTAAGTTTACTACCTGTAATAATATAACCATCACACTCATCAATATTATTTGGGTACTCATCAATTACAACATCGTAGACCTTTAATTTAATACTAGGGTCTACTTCGTTAAAGATATACTCATAAAATTCGTCTTGATCACCATGTTTTTCAATTAACTTAGGGACCACATGGTCCGTCAAAAGTATTCCAATGGTTAAATTTGAATCCATTTCATAATCTTACCCTATTTAACTTATAAAGAATGACTGTTATCCTTTCTACAATTAATAAGGAGACTTAAATGAAAACTGATTACGAATTTTTAACAACAGAGATCAAAGGGCGTATTTTAGAGGTTACTATAAACAGACCTGATGTAATGAATTCTTTACACCCACCATCACATCTTGAATTTGATGAAGTTTGGAATGAATTTGCGAAGGAAGAAGATCTATGGGTTGGTATAGTGACTGGTTCCGGGGATAGAGCTTTCTCTGCCGGAAATGATCTAAAATATCAAGCCGCAGGAGGAGATAGAACCATAGGCATGGCTGAATCAGGTTTTGCCGGTCTTACCAGTAGATTCAACCTTAACAAGCCCATTATTGCTGCCGTAAATGGTGTTGCTATGGGAGGAGGATTTGAAATTGCTTTAGCTTGTGATCTGATTATCGCTTCAGATAATGCAAGGTTTGCGTTACCTGAACCTAAAGTTGGATTAGCGGCACTTGCGGGAGGCCTACAAAGGTTGCCTAGACAAATTGGCATGAAAAATGCCATGGGCATGATGTTAACCGGTCGTCATGTTGGGGCGGACGAAGCTAAAGAGCTAGGTTTTGTTAATGAAGTGGTACCACAAACAGATTTAATGGATGCAGCTAGAAGATGGGCTTCAGAAATAGAAGCATGCTCACCTATGTCCATTAGGGCAACTAAGGAAGTAGCTTATAAAAATTTAGATGAATCAGACCTAGAAAAATCTATGCAAAATGGAAATTATCCAGCTGTACAAGCTTTATATAAAAGCGAAGACTTTATTGAAGGTCCTGTGGCTTTCTCTGAAAAACGAGCACCTAACTGGAAAGGTAAATAAGACTAAAGGTCCTCTTTGTAATCAACAAATATCGGAGAGGACCATGCTCTCTCTTCTACGTTTCCTAAGCAATCATCCTGGTAAGGCGTTTCTAAAGAACTACCTGAGCAAATATTAGTCTTTAAACAGTTTCCAAAAGAATCGTACTCACATCTTAAACCATATGCATTAATAGCCTTAGACGGTTCTTCTATAGCTCTAACGTAATAAACAACATCTCTTTTATCTAAATTGAACTGCTTGTCTGAAAAGGTAAATGTACATCCCTCATTATTTTCAGGGCACTGAAATACCTTCCATTTATCATTGATTAATTTATTGATTGGTTCTCCTTCATAGATTTGAGGAGTTATTCGAGCAACCTCAATTCTTGTAATTTTATTTCTAATATCTGTAGGGTTATAACATTCATTTTTACAGAGTCTTTCTATTTCTTTGGAACCTAGAGCATTTAAGGAATATTCAGGACATCCCGGTTTCTGCTTAAAAGAACCTGAAGCCTTAACTACAAACCTTGGGTTGTCATTCATCCTAGTTTCAGACCCCATGCTAACTTCTTCTCCATATGGATCATTCAACAAATCAAACCATAACAAAATTCTAGGACCAGAAGTTGCGTATACCTCTTTTCGTTTAACCGCACTCCATATCGAATTCCGATTCCTTCCATTGGCATGTGCAGCTATAAGACCCCCTGTTTTAAAGAAAGAAGCTGTTCTTTCAAAATCTACAGGTCCAGGAGGAACGGTTTCACTGGTCCAATTTCTTGCAATAGATCTACTGTAGGGGCCTTCGCCTTCTTGAAAACCTAATAAATAACCTGTGGCATCTTCTGGTCCAGCTGCCTCAGTCATCTCTCTTCGATTAACTTCTTTATAACCACTGCCGGGTCTGGCCTTATGATTGTCACTAGAACCAATAAAACCAAATTTAAATCTTTCAACAGTATCGTCATTGTTAAAGTTTCTAAGCGCTAGCATGTATTGAACGGAACCTTTTGGTCTTAAGTTGAAAGTTGGTAAAAAACAATCTTTACATTGATTAGCGTCAAGCCAATCAGAAGGCAATTCATTAAAAATAGTAGAGGTTCCATAAATTCCTTCATTTAAATAATTACTTCTTGCGTCTTTTGCGCGTTTCTTACATTCTCTTTTCGATTCACCCTCATCTAAACATCTTTTTTCGATTATTCGACCCGCCTGCCTACATGCAGGTAGAAAATCTGTAGTTGCTTCTGGGCATAATAAATTTCCGTTGCCCTCATCAATTACACTGGTCCAGTCTCTGTATTCTTCAGAATTTCCATGTCCTGAATAAATCTCTACTAAAGTTTGAATATTAGGATCATGTAGATCATCATTTAATTGATTATTCCAATCATTGTTTGCAGGTGTGTAAGCGCCCCATGCTGTGCCATGCGGTATGACGATATTTTCAAAATCCCATTCATTTAATTTATCAAATAAAATTTCTGGGGTAAGGGCAACTTCTTTGCAGTTAAGAGGAAGGCCCCTTACCGAAACATCATCTTCACAAATGGGTGTTCTTGCATCGTCCATAAATCTCATAAAATCATAAACTCTTCTGTCAGTAGGTCTAAAGGCGGAAATTCCATACCTTAGTAATTCCGGCATGCCTAAAAGGCCGGGGCTTGCAGCGGCCGCGATAGGTCTTAATGGAATTTCATCCTGATCTATACCTTTAAAAATAATATTTTTGTGACCGTAATGGGCTCTTCCAAGCCCTCCTTCTTGGGTCCATTCCCAACCTAGAAAAGCCACTGCGTCGGGTACCCCCAACTGTGTACTTACTGCATTGCATTGCCTGACAGAATCAATTGTTTCTTGCCAATCTTTTCTAGTTAAAGATTCAGCATGATCATTGATAGACCAGAAGTCTAAAGATGAACAAAAGCGAGCAAAATTACAAGCATCTGCAGGTGGATGAGTCCCCTCGCCTCCAAGCATAGGAAGACTCAACATAAAAGCGTCAGTGGAATAAGTTGAATGGACGTGAAAATCTCCAAAAAGTATCATTTTATTGTCTTTCTCTAACAACTTATCCTTAGTAATAATCTGAGAAATTGCTCTCTCTTCTAAAATCTTACTGGGTATAGAGGAATTAATTATTTCGCCTGGAGATTCGTATCTGCCCAAATAACCATTAGCAGATAAAGTTACCAATAACATATAGACCAAAAAGAAAAATATAAAAATATAGGTTATGGGTTTGAGCATTTTTGCAGTGTAACAAAATTTATTAAAAAAACTTCATGAGGTGTTTTTAAGAAGCCTAAGTTAGGATAAACTGCTTCTTCATTCTAGGAGGAGAAAAATGTTCGATTTAACAGGTAAAACAGCAATTATTACTGGGTCTTCTAAAGGCATAGGTAAGTCCATTGCAATGCAAATGGCACTTCAAGGTGCCAAAGTAGTTGTTTCAAGTAGAAAAGCAGATGTGTGTGAAGAAACAGCTGCTGAAATTAATAAAGCTTGTGAAGGCCAGAAAGGAGGAGCAATAGTCATTCCTTGCAATATATCTGATAAAACAGCTTTGCAATTATTAGTCGATGAGACCAGAAACCAACTAGGTAAAATTGATATTCTAGTTTGTAACGCTGCCTCTAATCCTTTCTTTGGATCAATGATGGATATTCCTGACGAAGCCTTTGATAAAGTTCTGAACAATAATATTAAAAGTAACCATTTATTATGCCAAATGGTGATTCCAGAGATGGTTGAAAGAAAAGATGGGAGCATAATCATTGTTTCATCTATAGGTGGTCTACAATCTAGCACTGTTATTGGGACGTATAATATTTCTAAGGCTGCAGACATTATGCTCGTCAAAAATCTTGCAGCTGAATTTGGACCTCACAACGTTAGAACGAATGCAATAGCACCAGGCCTGTTTAAAACAGACTTTGCTAGAGCATTATGGGAAAACCCAGAAATATTAAAAGCGTCTACAGCGAGTTGTCCTTTAAGAAGAATAGGAGAACCTGATGAAATAGGAGGAGCTGCTGTATTTTTAGCTTCTCAAGCAGGAACATTTGTTAATGGACACACTTTGGTTATAGATGGCGGATCTACCGCTTAATAGGAGATAGATATGAATAATGCAGTTTTATTTGAAAAAAAAGAAGGTGTGGCGATAGTTACACTAAATAGACCTGAAAGGCTAAATGCAGTTAATGATGAAATCAGGGCTGGTTTGAAAGAAAAATTAGATGATGCAGCTAAAGACGATGAAGTAAAAGTAATTATAGTTACAGGTGCTGGTAGAGGTTTTTGTGCTGGTGCTGATATGGACGGTCTTGCAGCCACTAGCCAAGGAGAATCTCAAGGATCTCAATTAGAAGCAGAAGAAAGAAACTATGCCACTAACGGAGTTAAAGGTTTTGAAGGAGGATTTAGTTATTTTCCTACAGTACCTAAGCCAATTATAGCTGCTATAAATGGTCCAGCTGCTGGAGTAGGATTTATTATGGCTTTATATGCAGATATAAGGTTTGCTAAAGAAGGTGCAGTATTTTCTAGTGCTTTCTCGAAAAGAGGACTCATAGCTGAGTGGGGAGTAGGATGGATTCTTCCTAGATTAGTGGGTATTGCAAGAGCAAATGATATTTTGTTCTCATCAAGAAAATTTACTGCTGAAGAAGCGGAACAAATGGGTATAGTAAACAAAACATTCCCTGAAGCAGAGTTTGAAGATTCTGTTTTTGAGTACGCTAAAGATTTAGCTAAAAATGTCTCTCCCAGATCTCTAAGGATAATGAAAGAGCAAATATATAACGCCCAAGGAGAAACTATTAATGAGAATTTAGATAGCTCGATGCAAGCTATGCTAGATAGTTTTGGATCTGAAGATTTTAAAGAAGGAGTTGCCCACTTTGTAGAAAAAAGAGAGGCTAAATTTACAGGAAAGTAATATGCATATAGATGATTTTATAAAGAAAGAAAATAGAGAGTCTTTAGCTCGAGAATTCACTAAAGAAGGCTTATTTGAGCTAAAAGAAGTAACTATAAGAGGAAATAAATACAATACGTTTGCTAGCGCGCCTGCAACGTTACAAGATTACTTCCAATTTGCTTTAATTCATGGTGAATGGGATTTCTTAGCTTACGAAGATGAGTCTTATACTTATCAAGAAGTATTAAACAAAGCTGCTGGTCTTGCCCATGTCCTTCAAGAAAATTACAACATACAAAAAGGAGACTCTGTTGCTTTTTCAATGAGAAATTATCCTGAATGGATATATAGTTACATGGCTGTAACTTCTATAGGTGCTATTGCTGTTCCTTTAAATTCTTGGTGGCAAGGTGAGGAGTTAGATTATGGAATTACTCATAGTGAATCTAAATTATTTATAGCTGACGACGAAAGACTAGAAAGACTTAAAGGGTTTGTTGAAGACATTCCTAGAATAGCTGTTCGTTGTGATGCGAATTTATACGAGAATGCTGTTAACTTTGATGACATAGTAGAATCAAAGGATTCCTTCCCAGTAGTTGATATTGATTCAGAGGATGATGCCAGCATTATGTATACTTCCGGAAGCACCGGATACCCGAAAGGCGTAGTTGCGACTCATAGATCCATTATTAATACACCTGTTGCCTGGGCATTTTTAGGAACTTTAGCCGGAAGCATAGAAAGTGATGGGGAAACTTTTCCCCAACCAGAAAACCCATGCACTTTAGCTGCGGTTCCTCTTTTTCACGTAACAGGTTCACATTCAAATTTTTTACTTTCTTTACTCTCAGCTACAAAAATTGTGTTGATGTATAAATGGGATCCTCTTAAGGCTATTGAGCTTGTTGAAAAATATAAAGTAACTTCATTTTCAGGTGTTCCCACTATGTCTCAAGATATTTTAAGAGTTAGTGAAGAAAATCCAGACATTGATGTCTCTAGCTTAGCGATGTTAAGTGGTGGAGGTGCTGCAAGACCTCCTGAGCAAATTAAAGCTCAAGAAAAGAATCACCCTACAAAAGCAGCTGGTGTTGGTTACGGATTAACAGAAACTAATGCTGCCGGTACTAATGCCAGCGGAAAACTATTGTATTTAAAACCGGATTCAGCTGGCTTCCCTGCCCCTCTTGTTCATGAAGTGAAAATATACGATGAAGAAGGTAGTGAAGTTGAAACTGGTGAATTAGGAGAGGTGGTAATTAAATCTGCTTCTAACTTTAGATGCTATTGGAAAAATGAAGAAGCCACTGAGGAATCTTTAGACTCTGAAGGCTGGTTTAGAAGTGGAGATGTGGGTTGCGCTGATGAAGATGGATTTATCTACATTAAAGATAGGATAAAAGACATTGTTATAAGAGGTGGAGAAAATATTGCCTGCTTAGAAATTGAAGGTGTTATAGCTGAACACCCTTCTGTCGCAGAAGCTTCTGTATTTGGTATACCAGATGAACGTCTAGGTGAAAGTCTTGCGACTAGGATAGCACTTCAACCTGGAGCGTCTTTAGATGAAGCAGAATTATCTGCTTTCTTAGCTGAAAAAATAGCTAAGTTTAAAATCCCTGAACGCATGTGGTTCCAAGAAGATGAATTGCCGAGAATTGCTTCTGGAAAAACAGCCAAAAAGCAAATGAGAGAAGATGCCATAAAAGAATTGGGGTTAGATTAATGGAAGTAAAAGGCAAAAGAGTAGTAGTAACAGGAGCCGCTAGTGGAATAGGTGAAGCTTTATGCGAGGCGTTTAATGATGCAGACACTCAATCAGTAGTATGTGTTGACCTAAACCTAGAAGGAGCTAAAGAAACAGCAGATTCTATTGGAGGTTTGGCTGTGCAAGCTAATGTTGGAGTAGAAGAAGATATAATCAATGTCATTAAAGAAGCTGATTCTTTATCTGGTGGTATTGATATTTTTTGTTCCAATGCTGGAATTGGAGGAGTGCCAGGGTTTTTTGAAGTTGAAAGTTCAGACTGGCAAAACATTTGGGATGTAAATGTTCAATCCCATATCTTTGCTGCAAAACATGTTTTACCGCAAATGTTAGAAAGAGGTGAAGGCTATCTAATGAGTACTGCCTCAGCTGCAGGACTTTTAACTCAAATTGGATCTGCTGGCTACTCTGTAACAAAAGCTGCGGCCGTGAGTTTTGCAGAATGGATTAAGATCACATACGGAAGTAAAGGCATAGGAGCATCTTGCCTTTGTCCTCAAGCAGTAAGGACGGCCATGACAGCTCAAGGAGCTGGAGTAGCGGGAGTGGATGGAATGATTGAACCTGAAGTGGCTGCGGCAGACGTATTGGATGCTATTGAAAAGGAACGTTTCTTAGTCACACCTCATGCTGAAGTTTTAGAATATGTTTCACGAAAAGGCAATGACAGAGACAGATGGATCTCTGGAATGCAAAGACTCCAACAAAGATATGAAGATTGGAAACCAGGAGATGATTAAACATGGAAATTTATCACTTATCGGCTACTGAATTAGCCAAAAAAATTAAATCTAAAGAAATAAGCTCTAAAGAGCTTACTCAAATGTATATCGATAGAATTGATAAATTAGATGGAGAGGTTAACTCTGTAATAATAAAAATGTTCGACAGGGCTATTCAAGATGCAGAAAAAGCAGATCAGGCTCTATCTAAAGGTGAAGATTTGGGTCCACTCCATGGGCTTCCTATGACAATTAAAGAATCCTATGCAATTGCTGATCAAAAAACGACTTGGGGAAATGAAGCTTTTAGAGAAAATACAGCTCCATCAGATGGTTTGGCCGTAAGAAGGTTTAGAGAAGCTGGAGCACACTTCCTTGGAAAAACAAATGTTCCCCTGGATTTAGCTGATTTCCAGAGCTTTAATTCAATTTATGGAACTACCAATAATCCTTGGAATTTAGAAAGAATACCTGGTGGTTCATCTGGAGGAAGTGCAGCTGCACTCGCAGCAGGTTTTACAGGTTTAGAAGCTGGCTCTGACATCGGAGGATCCATTAGAAACCCTGCCCACTTTTGCGGAGTTTATGGACACAAACCTACTCATGGAATAATTCCTCAAACTGGACACGAATTAATATCTAATGTTCCTGAATCAGACCTTTCTGTATGTGGTCCTTTAGCTAGGAGTGCTGAAGATTTAAAATGTGCCTTAGATATTATGGCAGGGCCTGCAGAAAGAGAAGCTACAGGCTGGAAACTAGATCTACCTAAACCAAAATTTAAAAGCCTAGAAAAACTAAAAGTTGCTGTCTGGGCTACTGATGAAGTTGCTCCTGTTGCAAATGAAATTGAAGAAAGAACTTTGCAAATTGGAGAAACTCTAGCAAAACTAGGGGCAGAGGTTTCATTTGATGCAAGACCTAATTTTGATCCGACCTTTGCTCATGCAAACTATCAATTACTACTTCAGTCCGTAATGGCTGCAGGCATGGGAGATGAAGAGCGAGCAAAAATTCAAAAAATGGTAGAAGAATTAGATGAATCAAAAATGACATCCGATGCCGCTACACTCGGTGATAAGACTGCATTATTTGAATCAGCATCGGCAAGAGGGGCTGTTTTATCACACGCAAATTGGCTTAAAGCAAATTATCAGAGGGAGAAATTAAAAATAGCTTGGAAAGAGTTCTTTGAAGAGTGGGATATTCTGCTTTGCCCTCAAATGGCTGTTACTGCGTTTGAGCATGATCAAAGAAAATTCAGCGAAAGAACTCTGATGGTTAATAATCAAGAACAGCCTTACTTCCAACAAATATTCTGGTCTGGCATCATAGTTAACTCGTATTTACCAAGTACTGTTTTCCCTACAGGACCCTCAAATGATGGTTTACCCATAGGAATTCAAGCAGTCAGTGGCGCTTATCAAGACTATAAGACAATCGAGTTTTCTAGATTGATTGCAGAAGAGATTGGAGGATTTATTGCCCCACCTGACTTTGTTTAATTATCTTGAATTCTTAAAAAATGACATACACAAAAAAATTTACAGAAGTGAATGGAAAGAAGATGGCCTATATTGATGAAGGCTCTGGTGATACGGTCCTCTTTCTTCATGGCAACCCAACCTCTTCATTCTTATGGAGAAACATTGCACCATATCTAGAAGACACAAATAGAGTAGTAATACCTGATCTTATAGGAATGGGGGATTCAGAAAAAATGGATGGAGAAAACAACCCTAGCTACAAATATCATGGTCAGTATGAGTATTTAACTGGATTAATGGATAATTTAGAACTGGGAAATTCAATAAATTTAGTGATACACGACTGGGGCTCTGCAATGGGTTTTCATTTTGCAAGGGAGAATCCAGATAGAATTAAGTCAATCACATACATGGAAGCAGTGGTAATGCCTCTTTCATGGGAACAGTGGCCAGATGCAGCAACAAAGATATTTGATTTATTTAGATCTGAAGCCGGAGAAGAATTAGTTCTTCAGAAAAACTTCTTTGTGGAAAGGATACTATTAGCAGATTCCGTTTCGGGATACACCGATGAAGAAAAAGAAGAATACATAAGGCCTTTTAAAAATGCCGGTGAAGATAGACGCCCTACCCTTACTTGGCCTAGGCAGATTCCATTAGATGGCGAACCAAAAGAGGTTGTGGAAGAAGTAGAAAAAAATGCTGATTTTCATAAAAACTCTGACATTCCAAAACTGTTTATAAACGCAGAACCTGGGTCTATTTTAACTGGAGATCAAAGAGAGTTTGTAAGGACTTGGAAAAATCAAAAAGAAGTAACAGTAAAAGGAAATCATTTCATTCAAGAAGATTCTGCAGATGAAATAGGTGCTGCCTTAAGAGAATTCGTAACTAATCTTTAATAAACTTAATTATATCTTCGGTTACTGATTCTACCTGTTCCATAGGTAAGAAATGAGTAGCGTCGTCGTAACATTTCGATTTCCAGTTATTCCCTAAACTGATTATTTCTTTTCTGGCTTTTGGCGAATACGTATGACTAGCCTCTGCGTAGACCACTTGTGAGGGTATTTTTATCTTCTTTAGGTACTTCCAGGTATCCATTGAGGATGATCTAAAAGTTGCACTCTCCCATTCTGGGGCACAAGTTAATTGAATATTTCCTTCTTCAGTTTCTTCAGTGCCACCTAATAAGTAATTAGAGATCCATTCATCGCCCCAAGTTTTAAAAGCACCTCTGCCTCTATAAGAAGTTAATGCATGCTCAAGACTATTAAATTCCCTCCTTCTTTTCGCTGCTCCAGAAGCTATATCTAATTTTCTATTTATCTTCATCTTAGACATTAGTGAGAATTTAAAGGATTCCCAATAACTGTAAAGAACTGGCTCTATCATAAATAATTTCTCTATTCTTTCTTTCCTAATAGATGCAATCTTCGCAGCAATTACAGAACCCATGGAGTGACCTGAACAAACAATTCTTCCCGACAAAGAGTCTATAAAGTCCAATCCATCTATTAAGAAATCTGACCAGGAATGTAATTCAGAGGGTACTGCTCTAGCTTTGCTAAATCCATGGCCTCGTTGGTCGAGAGCATACAAATTTATTCTTGAATTACTTTTATTGACTAATTCGTCCAATAAAATTTTGTAAGTTTCCGCATTGAAACCTGTTGCATGAAAAAAAACAAAATTTATATCATTTTGTTCGTTTTCGTTACTTAAGTAAGAGAAGTCTTCTCCTGTCTTGCTAGTAAATACTTTTCTTTCCATAGAATTATTCGATATGCTCTCATATTCAGCTTATAAAATCTCTAGAATTGAATATAATCTCTAAAGATTAAAGAGGATAAAAATGAGTTTTAAACTAGCAAATATTGGAGGTAGAGCTGCTTTAGTAGAAGGCGAAAACTATTATGATCTTGAAACTATCTCAAATGGAGATTTTGATGAAGATACAACGAATGCTTTAAAGAATCTTGAAGGCCTTATGGCGCTAAGCTCAAAACTAAGTAAAGCTACACCTTCAGGAATATTAAAAGATGCAAAAATAGATGCCCCTGTATCTGCTCCCAAAAATTGTTACGCTGTAGGCTTAAATTACAGGAATCATGCTGAAGAGGCTGGAATGGATATACCTTCCTCACCTATGGTCTTTACTAAACATACAACTTGTTTAGTTGGACCTAATGCCAATATAGAAATGAGAAGTGATAATGTTGATTACGAAGCTGAATTAGTTGCAGTAATAGGCATGCCTGGTAAAGATATCTCAGAAGATAAGGCCTGGGACCATGTGGCAGGATTGTGCGTAGGACAAGATGTGTCTGATCGAACTGTTCAATTTTCTTCTAAACCCCCTCAATTTAACCTTGGTAAGTCTTTTGATACCTTTGGTCCAATGGGTCCGTACTTAGTTTCTCCCGATGGATTAAAAGATAAAGACAGTCTGGACATTGAATGCAAGGTTAATGAAGAAATAAGACAAAAGGACAATACTAATGATCTTATCTTTAGTGTGCCTTCAATCATCTCTTATTTATCTGAAATAGTGACCTTAAATACAGGAGATGTAATTTTTACAGGGACTCCTGGCGGTGTTGGAGTTATGGAGGGTAAATTTTTAAAAGAAGGAGATATTGTAACTACCAGTATAGAAGGAATAGGTACTTTAAAGAATGTATGTAAAAGAATATCAAACCATTCAGGTGTGAATGATTCATAATGGGTTTAGTATTATGAAGTTAGATTGGTCTCACACAGTAATTAATATAAAAGATAGAGAAAAAATACTTGATTTTTACACTAACACTTTAGGCTTCAAGATTAGCGATAGTGGCCCAATAGTAGAAAATGGTCCGGAAATAATCTTTATCAGTCAAAACCCTAATGAGCATCATCAACTGGCTTTTGTTTTAGGCAGAGAAGAAGTTGGAAATCAAACATCCTTAAATCATATCTCTTTCAGGGTTGAAACATTTGATGAATTAAAAGAAGTTAAGGAAAGGTTTGATTCTATTAATCATGATTACATGCCTTTATGTCATGGTAACGCCCTATCTTTTTATTTTACTGATCCTGAAAAAAATGGCATTGAGATCTTTATTGATACACCTTGGGATGTTGAGCAGCCTCAAGGTATCCCCTGGGATCCTGAGTTAGATGAAAAAAGTGCACTTGAATGGGTTGAAGAGACTTTTAAAAATGAACCGGGATTTATTAAAAGGGAAGAAAGTACTAAAGAGTTTGTTAATAGAAAATAAGAAAGGAATTAAATATGAGCAATAAATCATCAAATCCAGTAGCTATAATTACTGGTGGTAGCAGAGGTGTTGGAGCTGCTACAGCTAAATTACTAGCATCAAAAGGATGGAACGTAGCTATTACTTGTACAAGCTCTATAGATGATGCAAATTCCGTAATAAAAGAATGTGAAGGTTTAGGAGTTGAAGGACTAGCTTTATCAGCAGACGTTTCTGATGACAAAGCTTGTCGGAATACAGCTGAAGAAACTATTAAAAAATGGGGTCGAATTGATACACTGGTTAACAATGCTGGAACAACAAAATTTGTATTTAATCATGGAGACTTAGAAGGTTTGGACGCAGAAGACTTCTTACATATATACAAAGTTAATGTCGTAGGACCTTTTCAGATGGTAAGAGCTTGTAAAGAATTGCTTTTAAAGAGTGATAATCCAAGTGTGGTTAATATATCTTCAATTGCAGGCATTAAAGGCATAGGTAGTTGTTTAGCTTATGCATCTTCTAAAGGTGCTCTGAACACAATGACAAAATCTATGGCGAGAAACCTTGGCCCAATTAGAGTTAATGCCATTTGTCCTGGCTTTATCCAAGGTGAGTGGTTAAAAAAAGGTATGGGAGATGAAATGTATAAAGCAGCTCATGAGAACCTAACTAAGAATACACCTTTAGGGCTAACCGTTACGCCTGAGCAAGTTGCCGATGGAATTTATAATTTCATAGAAGTGTCCAAAGTAGTGACCGGAGAAACCATGTTAATGGATGGCGGGCATCATTTAATCATATAACTTAAGGTCCTCTTTCTCTCAATTTCTATCTAAATTATTCTTATAGTCTGAAGAAACCATGACACAAGACTTTGATGTAATTATTGTCGGTCTTGGTCCAGCTGGAAGTTTAGCTGCTCTGCTTCTATCAGGTTACGGTTTAAACGTTTTAGCTATTGATAAAGATAATAGTATTTACTCATTACCTAGAGCTGTAACTATAAGTGATCAAGGATTTCGCATAGCCCAAGAGGCCTTTATAGATGAAATCTATCTACAAAATAGTACTGAGTTAGGAGGGGCTGGATTTGTAAATAAAGATCTAGAGTTGATTGGAGGGGTTTTAGATTTAGAAGGTGTCGTCACGTCAAATGGTTGGGCTCCTTCTAGAATGTTTCATCAACCTTTAACTGATCAAGCCATAAGGGATAAATTGCAAGAAACTAAAGCAACAGTTCTTTTGGGGCATGATTTAATAGAAATAAAAGACAATGTAAGTTACGTAAAGGTCTTAATTAAAGATTTAGAAAACGACAATGAGCTTGAATTAACTTCTAAATACTTGATTGGATCAGATGGTGGTTCTAGTTCGGTTAGAAGGTTATTAGATATAAGGCAACAAGATCTTAATTACAACAGAGATTGGGTTGTTGTAGACGTCAAACTTAAAGGAGAGAATCGTCTAGACAATAAAGCTTTGCAAGTTTGTGATCCCAATAGGATATGTACTTATATTCCTTCCCACTTACCTTTTAGAAGATGGGAATTTATTATTAATGAAGGAGAAGATAAAAGAGATTTTATGAAAGATAAAAAAATTCAAGACTTGATAAATAGGTGGCTAGAACCAAGTGAGTACGAAATTATTAGGAAAGCTGTTTATCAATTCCACTCTGTAATTGCAAAACACTTTCATAAAGGAAACTCTTTCTTAATAGGAGATGCAGCCCATCAAAACCCTCCTTTCATGGGCGAAGGAATGATGTCAGGCTATAGAGACGCAATGAACCTATGTTGGAAAATTGCTTTTACAATAAGATGTAACTTGAAAAATAATTTAATAGAAACATATCAAGAAGAAAGAAAACCTCACGCTCAATTTGTAGTCGAAAATTCAGCTGGCATTGGAGAGTTAATGGAAGCTTATGCCAAAGCAGATGATCCTAGTGAGGTTCCAGAAGAATTAGTAGCTAAAGGATATGGTTCTTTTGTTTTACCAAATCTAGATAACGGACTATTTTATGGAGGAAAGGCAAATGATTCGATGATGGCAGGACAGCTCTTTCCTCAACCAGTTATCTATAAAAATAACAAAGTAATTAATAGACATGATGAAATATTAGGAAAAGGTTTTGCTTTAATTTCAAAAAATCAGATTGAAATAAATAATCAAGATAAAGATTTCTTAGAAAAGATAGGATGCGCTTTTGTAACCCTAGAAGAGCATTATATAAATCAAAACCACTGGATAGAAAAGATTATGGAACTAGGTGAAGTTTTTATCGTAAGACCTGATAAATATATTTTTGGATCTAGTTCAAATGATGTATCGTTAGAAGATCTAATAGATGATTTGAGAAAGAGAATTTAAGTTCATAAATATCACCTAGCAAATAAAAATACTTACTTAATATTATGGATTTAGGAATAAAAGGAAAAAAAGCAATTGTCTGTGCTTCTTCGAAAGGGCTTGGTAAAGCTTGTGCTAAAGCTTTAATGGAAGAAGGAGTTTCGGTTGTTATAAATGCTAGAGGTGAGGATACCCTAAAAGAAACTTTTAAAGAGTTATCTAAAATAGATAAAGATAGAATCTCCATGGTAGTAGCTGACTTAGATACAGAAGAAGGAAGAAATAGAATCATTGAGAGTTGTCCCGAAGCAGATATCCTTATTAATAATAATAGCGGCCCTCCTCCGGTTAACTTTCTAGAATCTGATAAAAATCTATGGATGAAAGCTTTAGATTCTAATATGTTATCTGCTATCTTCATGATTAAAGATCTTCTTCCTGGAATGACAGAGAGAAAATTTGGAAGAATAATTAACATTACTTCCGCTATGGTTAAGTCTCCTCATCCTCTAATGTCTCTCTCTACGTCAGCTCGAACAGGATTAACAGCCTTTTCTAAAGGCATCTCTAAAGATGTAGCCAAACATAATGTAACTATTAATAACCTTTTGCCGGAAAGGTTTGATACGGACAGACAAGTATTCATGACAGAGATGCTTATGGAGAATCAAAATATTTCTAGAGAAGAAGCAAGGTCTCAAATTGCCAGCTCTATTGCTGCAAATAGATTTGGTAAACCAGAAGAATTTGGAGCTACCTGCGCTTTCTTGTGCAGCGAACAGGCCAGTTTTATTTCAGGACAAAATATTCAGCTTGACGGTGGATCTTACGAAGGCTTAATTTAATTATCAGCCTTAACAGGTAAACATTCTTGAGCTAATACATAACTTTCTATAGCTGAATCGTCTGCTATTCCCCAGACCCTGCAAAAGGAATTTCCGTCTTCCCGAGTACCAAACTCTAGATCTGTCACTTTGATATTAAAAATAACTTTTTCCGTTCCTTTCTTTCGAACTTCATAAAAGCCACCCAAGTACATCTTTTGTCCGCTCACTTCTACTGAATAACTCATTTCCATCTTTTCTTTTGTGACGTGCATAAAATCTGCGGGTCCTGTCCAAATAACGCCTCGGTCTTCTTCTGAAGAGGAGCAGGAAATAAAAAATACTAAAGGAAAAATTATTAAATATTTAATCCTTTTTTTTAGTTCGATAATCACCAAATTCTTTATCTCTCTTAGTTAGGGCTTCTTTAAGTCCAGAAGCTAATTCTTTCAAGTGTTCTTGGGTAGATTTTGAATGCATAGCTAGCGCTTGCATCTCCGTTCCGGCTCTAATGCCATTACGCATTCCCATGGCTTCCATTTGTCTATGAACTGCTCGTTTATTTATAGCTTGAATGTCTGATGGAACTTTAGCTACTTTCTCAGCTATTTTTTTAACTTCTTCTGAGATCTTTTCTGGATCAAAGCTTTTATTGGCAAAACCTTGTGTGGCAGCTTCTTCTCCAGATATAGACTCTCCTGTTAGCATCATTTCCATGGCATTCCTCATGCCCATTAACCAAGGAAAAAACTGGTTATCTGGAGGGCTCATCGATCTGACAACGGGATAACCTATTTCAGCATCATGAGCTACGTACACTAAATCACATGAGGCTGCTAATTCAGTTCCTCCTGCTAAGCAATAACCATGAACTTCGGCTATAACGGGTGTTGAAAGATCCCAAATCTTAAAAGCTCCATCTGTAACGTGCCTAGGCCAAAACCCATCGGTTGTACTCGTGTGATAAGGTAAATCTTCTTTATTGTTATAAGAAAGATCGTAACCAGCACAAAAACAAGACCCCTTTCCTGCAACGATAATTGCTTTAACTTCTGGATCATTATCAAGATCTTCAAGACTACTAAAGAGCTCCTGCCTAAGCGGATTGCATAAAGCATTTCTTTTTTCTGGTCTGTTTAAATAAACCTTCCTTACGTGGTCTGAGATCTTTTCTATTTCTATAAATTCAAGTTTCATTTAGTTTTTTAGAGATAACTGTACTCTTATTTTAAGTTTTTAACACTTATCAAAGTGTCTTCGATTTTTACTTCAAATGTTTCAAGGTCTTCAAAAGCTGGAGGGGCTTGAACGGAACCATCTGATAAATCAAATACTGCACCGTGTACAGGACAACTTATTAAATTTTCTACTATTAGCCCACCACACAAAGGTATATCTGTATGGGTACACCTGTCTTCAACAGCAAATACTCCATTTTCAGTATTACAAATTAAGATTGCCTTACCACCTACTTCAACGGACACTGATTGGTTTAAATCAATATCAGTAATGTCAGCAACTTGAATAAAATTATCCTTCATTGGCTCTCAGCTGACTTTGCTACTTTATAACCTACAAAAGATATCATTAGAGCAAAAGGTAAGGCAGCCCAAGATATAGATAAAGTTACAACTCCAGCTCCTACAAGTCCTCTTACAAACCAACCACCAATTACATCTCCTGATCTGGCTATGAAAGTATCTATAAGCACAGTAGATTTATACCGATCTTGCTTGGCTAAATTTGTATAAAGTGTCTCCCGAGTAGGCTTGTTTAGACCATACTCAAAGATTCTTGTACAAACTGCTACAGCAGTAACTGTAGTAATAGTTGGAAATAGTGCATATGAAGAGAAGGCAGCTACAAATATAACTCCGTAAGTAATCATTATCGGCAGAATACCGATATTTCTTAATAAATAAGAAGCCAAGAAAACCTGCATAAACAAAGTTAAAGGAGTAACAATTTGTTCAATTAGAGCAAAAAAAGCTGTTCTCTCACAAGGATCATTTGACCAGTCTTCTACAATTCCTAATGAAATCATCCAAGAAGTTGTCATTAGCATAGTAAACAGGATGACGTAAAACCCTAGGTTTCTTATTAAGGGATCTGTGACTATATTCTTAATTCCTTCGATACTAGAACCACCTAATATATCGCCGCCTCGTTCTTGAGCCCTAGAATTAGCTCTAAAAGAATTTGAAAAATAAAGCGCAACTGATAAGGAAAAAATTGAAAACACTATCAAGGTAATAGGCCCGAGATCATCTACGCTGGTTTTTCCACAAATTTCCGTTGAAAAGTATCTTGCAACAGAAGACCCAAAAAAGGCACCTAAGGATCCACCGGCACTAATTATTCCAAAAAATCTTTTTGCATCAGTTTGGTTAAAGAAATTGATCATAGCTACCCAAAATATAGAAACCACAAAAAAAGAGTAAACGTTACACCAAATATAAAATGCTCTACCGGTCCATATACGTCCTTCTGAACCAGATATATACCATAAAGACAGAAATAGAATTAAGTTAAATATAAAAAAAGAATAGATATACAAAACAATCTTCTTTGAATCAACCTTAGAAACCATCCAAGAATAGATAGGGTTAATAATCAACATAGCTAACATAACGCCCGTTAAGAGCCAAGGTAGATTATTAATTCCTCCCTGAACCGCTAATTCATTCCTGACAGGACGAAGAGCGTACCAAGAAGCAAGCACGAAGAAAAAGAAGCAGAAGGCTTTAAACAAGGTCATTGCCTCTTCTTTATTTATATTCGGAAAGAAACTGGTTGAAATATTGTTCATTTCTTCTTTATATTGTTACCTATTATATCCACTAAATTGATTAATATTCTTTAAATAAGAGATCTTAATGGAAGCACAACCATTCAACATATTTGGAACTTATCACTTAGTAACTTTAGCTGTTATTTTGTGTGTAGCTATTTTCTTTCCTAGAACTTATAGAGATAAGCCAGTTTCCCAGCAAGAAAATATAGCGAAGATATTAGGCATTTCCATTATCGCACTTGAATTAGTTAAACCTTTTATCTGGCATTCTATGGACTATCCTTGGATAAGATTAATACCCATACACATGTGCAGCTTATCGGGTTTTTTTATCGGAATATTTCTTCTAACTAAAAAAAGATTATTCTTCGAAATTGCATTCTTTTGGGGTATAGGAGGAGGAATAAATGCTCTAATCACTCCTGACGTTACACTAACATTTCCAGACCCAAAATACGTATTATTCTTTCTTGGACATGGCTTACTTATTGTAAATATAGGTTATGCTTGTATTGCGTTAAGCAACCGTCCTACTATTAAATCAGTAAAGAATGGAATTTTCTTCTCTCTGGCGGTACTTCCAGTTATTTACATAATTAACCTTCTTTTGGGTCCACCAGCAAATTATTGGTATTTAGGTGCAAAACCAACAGAAGGTCAAAGCATCATGGATTTCTTTCCTGATCCGCCTTTACATATTCCTTTACTAATTATTATAGGGGCGTTTTTATTCTTATTAATTTATTCACCTTACTGGGTGTATGACAAATTCAAGAAGCTAAATGCTGAATAAATAAGGTAGGAATATTACAAGTATTAGATTTAATCGTAGAGACAAGTGTATTGGGCTTTCTTCCTTCTTTAACGGGAGAAGTCTCTATTCCTAATTGAGTTAACCTTACGTGAGTTGCTTCCAAATCTTCTACATCCCAAGCTAAGCCCCATAAACTATCTTTTGACTCTGCTTCATCAGATCTAGCTATAACTTCTATTGTGGTTTGATTTAATCTAAAAAATAACATTCTACCGCCCCACTTCTCTACGGTTTGATCTAGAGCTAATCTAATTCCTAAATCTTTCTCATACACTTTAATAAAACCATCAGCGTCATTGGTGTTGATGACCACATGATCTAACTTATGTACACAATCAGATTGAAATCTATCCAATAAATCTAGTTTTCCTGTTTTATGTTCTATAGCAAAAGAAAATAACCCTCTTGTAATTTCATCTGGTAAAAATAAACTTTCCCAGGTCCTTTTCTTTCCTGCGTCTTCATCAAGGCCTTCTCCTAAAGCAAGGCCTGATAATTTATATCCTTTTAAAGAAAGCTGTTCTTTGGTCTTTTCTAAATTATCTGAACCAAAGACCATACCAGCCAATCCCTCTCCATTTTCATCTATGGTTGAATTAACTAAAGATGCTCCCGCGCCATCACCGTTAGCTGCAAGTAATTCGAAATATAAATTATTAAAATTAAAGATTGAATTTTTAGTGCCCAGAGATTCATGCTCTCCTCTCCATACAGGCTCATTGCCAAAAATTTTCTTATAGTTGTTTTCTGCAGCCTCTAAATCTTTAACTGCTACGATTAGATGATCTATTCTGTCTATCAAGGTAAATTAGATAGAATAAAGTTCTTTATTCGAAGAAAGAGAATTAAATTCACTCTTAAGGCTTGAATCATTAATCTTT
>Ga0207992_1000161_pt1 | contig 36366 bp, 52 predicted proteins | sample ETN02SmetaG_FD_185788 | JGI IMG/M metagenome (GOLD analysis project Ga0207992, IMG submission 185788) | Marine microbial and viral communities from oxygen minimum zone, Eastern Pacific Ocean - ETNP2014F10-02SV255 (SPAdes) (version 2) | ecosystem: Environmental > Aquatic > Marine > Oceanic ...
CCAGGTAGGATGTTTTAAGGCATCTTGTAATGTCGCCCCACTCAACTCCTTAAATGTCTTTTCCCTAAAAGGACCTCCTGATGCAGTAATTATAATTTTAGAAATTTCTTTTAGATCTCTATGCGGAGGCAGGCATTGGTGGATAGCATTATGCTCACTGTCAACCGGAATGATTTCTGAGTTTTTGGTTTTGGCAAGCGGCATTAAAATATCGCCAGCGGCAACTATGCTTTCTTTATTTGCGATAAGAATAGTTTTACCAGCCTCAATAGCAAAATAACTTGCTTTTAAACCAGCAAATCCTGAGATTGCTGAAATCACGATGTCAACGCTTGGATCACGAATCAGCGCTTGTAATTCGTCTTCAGTGTTCAGAATATTTGAATGTGATTGCAACAAATCATGTGATTTATCAATATGAGACTCAGCTATGAAAATATGCTCTGGACTAAACTCTTCTGCTATTTGTTGAGCCTTATCAAGATTGCCCCCAAGTCCAATACCAAATAAATAAAAATGTTCTTTATTTTGCCTTATTACATTTAGGCAGCTATCTCCGATGCTGCCCGTTGCTCCCAACAAAACAATATTCTTCATACCATTAACTTAGTTAATACAATAAAAATGGGCACGACGGCAATATGTGAATCTAAACGATCCCAAATACCGCCATGTCCAGGAATTATTGATCCGCTATCTTTTAATGACTTATCTCTTTTGAGCTGACTTTCAAAATAGTCACCAATAAATGCAAAAGGCAGGCTAATTAATGAAACTATTACTAAATCAAATGAAATTAAGTTAAAGAAATATATTGCTGATACAAAGATTGCGACAAATCCAACTCCACCCAATAAACCCTCAATAGTTTTGTTCGGACTAATTTCTGGAAATAGTGGAGTTTTACCAATGCTGCTACCAACTAGATAGGCGCCAACATCAGCTAATACAGTATTAAATAAGATTACAAAAAGTACAAAAAATTTATTTATATTATTAAATTCTGAAAATACTATTAAATATATGAGGCCATACACAAAGCCAAGCACTAATAAAAACCCCAAATAGTTATTATCAAAACTGAAAAATGGTGAACTTTTATTTGATATAAAATAAAAGCCGTATATAAACCAGAAACTAGAGATGATCAAAAGAAAGAAATCTATAAAGCCTTTTGTATAAAAGATAGAGAATAGAAAAAAGGTTACAAAAAATATGATTTGCTTTAAATCTATTTTTAACTCAGAAAGCATAAGCCATTCTTTGATCAATAGAAATCCCGCAGCTATTACAAGGGTCAAAATAAGGAAAATATTTTGTAAGTATAGAACTCCAAATATACAGAAAACTAAACTTAAAGCAGCAGGCAATCTTTGAAGGATATTTTTATAAAGTTCGTTTGCCAAAACGCCTCTCCGTATTTGAAAATGCTTCTAAGCACTTTATAAATTCCTCTTCCGAAAAATCTGGCCAGAGTGTATTAGTAAATTGGATCTCAGTATAAGCTAAATGATATAACAAGAAGTTACTTATTCGGTGATCTCCGCCAGTTCTAATTAATAAATCTAGTTCATTAATAGGCGCTTTTAGGTATCTAAAAAAAATCTCATTAGAAACATCTTCTTCAGAAAGTTTTTCTAATTTAATATCACTTGCTATTAATTTTGTTGCTTCAATTATATCTGTGCGGCCTCCATAACCAAGTGCAATATTTAATTTAAGCATTGGATCTTGAAATGAAGTCGCTCTTTCAGCTTGGCCGATCGCACCAACAACATCATCTCCGAAAGAGGAATAGTCTCCAAAAAAATTTAATCTTACCTCTTGATCAATTAATTCTGGAACTTGGGAATCTATCGCGCTAATAATCAGTTTTTTAATTCCTAGAATTTCTTTTTTAGGACGCGACCAGTTTTCAGTACTAAAGGCATATAAACTAAGAGACTCTAACTGAGCTTTTGCCGCAGACTCAACAATTTTTCTAACAACTTCAACACCTTTTTCATGTCCTGAAGTAACATTTAAAGCATTCTTTTTGGCCCATCTTCCATTGCCATCCATGATAATTGCAGCATTAATCCCAGAAAGGTTGAGTGATGATTGTTTGTTTTCTGCCATTCTGGCTGGATATGAAATAACTAAATTTCTATTAAATCTTCTTCTTTTTGTTTTAGCTCTGCGTCAACAAGGCCAATAAAATGATCAGTTTCCTTTTGAACTAAATCTTCGATCCGCTTGAGATCATCCTCAGAAAAATCTCCAGCTTTTTGTTGATCTTTTGCAGTATTGTTTGCATCCCTTCGAGTATTTCTTATAGAAATTCTAGAATTCTCAGCTTCATTTCTTGCTTGTTTGATGTACTCTTGACGAGTCTCTTCTGTTAAAGCAGGCATTGTCAGTCTAATCAAATCACCACTTGTGCTTGGGTTTAAACCTAAATCGGATGCCATAATTGCTCTTTCTATTTCTCCAATAAGAGACTTATCCCATGGAGAAATAGCCAAAGTTCTTCCCTCCTCAACAGAAATATTTGCAGCTTGATTGATTGGAGTTGGATTGCCGTAATAATCAATCTTAACTGAATCAAGAATGCTCGGATTGGCTCTGCCTGTTCTAATTTTGTTAAATTCATGAGCTAGTGAATCAATAGCCCTCTGCATCTTAGGTTTAATTTGATCAATAATTTCGTTCATAACTATGATATTAATGTCCCAATTTCCTCACCGCAAGCAATTCTTTTCAAAGCATCTGGATGATTTAAGTTAAATACTTTCAATGGCAGACTATGATCTCTCGCTAGAGTTAGAGCCGTTGCATCCATTACTTTAAGATTTTTTTGAATTGCTTCATCAAAAGAGAGTGATGAATAAAATGTAGCGTTTTCATCTTTTTCAGGATCAGCAGAATATACTCCATCAACCCTAGTAGCTTTTAACATAATGTCTGCTTCTGTTTCTATAGCCCTGAGACATCCTGCACTATCAGTGGTAAAAAATGGATTGCCAGTTCCCGCTGTAAAAATTACAACGAAATCATTGGATAAAAGTTGAATTGCTAGTCGTCTGTCATAGTGCTCAGCAACTCCAGACATTGAAATGGCTGACATAACTCTAGTCTTTACCCCCGCCCTTTCTAGAGCATCTCTAAAAGCAATCCCATTCATGACTGTTGCAAGCATCCCCATATGATCACCAGCGACTCTATCCATTCCCGCTTTACTTAATTTTTCACCTCGAAAAAGATTCCCTCCTCCTATTACAATTCCAATTTGCGTTCCAAGCTCTTTGCAATCTTTAACAGATTGAGCCATTTGGTCTAATATTTTAGGATCTATTCCATGTTCATCATCCCCAGCAACAGCTTCTCCGCTAAATTTTACGAGAAGACGTTTATAGGAGAGTGATGTCATTGTTGGAGTTGTTCAGCTACCTCTGCTGCAAAATCTTTAACCTCAACCTCTATCCCTTCGCCCACTTTAAAGCGAGCAAAGGCTACAATTGATGTGTTATTTTCTTTTAATAATTCTTCAATTGATTGATCTGGATTTTTAACAAACCCTTGAGAAACTAAGGTAACCTCAGAAAGGAATCTCTTAATCTTGCCTTCTACCATTTTTTCCATAATTAATGCGTCTTTTCCAGACTCCTCTGCTTGTGCTAAAAATATTGATCTTTCTCTTTCAAGTAACTCAGGATCAATATCCTCTGATTGCAAGCAGCTCGGATTGGTTGCAGATACATGCATGGCTAAATCTTTTGCCAATTCTTTATTATCTGAATCAATAGAAACTAAAGCGGCCAATCTCCCGTCTGAATGAACGTATGATCCAATACAGCCAACAGATGGAACTTCAAGTGTTTCAAGTCTTCTTAATTGGATATTCTCTCCAATAGACTGAATTAAGGATTGTCTCTTCTCTTCAAATGCCGAGCTTAGATCAGCAATATCATTGATGTGATTGCTAGCAAGATGCTCAGCTACATCATTTGCAAAATCCTTGAACTGAGAATCTTTAGCAGCAAAATCTGTTTCTGAATTAATTTCTATAAGACTGGTGTATTTAGAATTCTCAGCAATCTTGACCTCACCATCAGCAGCAATCCTTGAAGCTTTTTTCTCAGCCTTAAGGGAGCTATTTGCTCTCAGAAGATCTAAAGCCTTTTCTAGATCACCATCTGTTTCAACAAGTGCCTTCTTGCATTCCATCATGCCTACGCCAGACATTTCTCTTAGTTCTTTAACTTGACTTGCGGCTATGGTCATTTTTCTTCCTTAGAATCTTCGGCTGCATCCTCTGATGCGCTGAGGTTTTCAGAAGATATTTCTTCAGATTTGTCTGTTAATTCATCACTTGTCTCAACTGAATCCTCTGCAGGTTCATCGTTTGCTGTATCTGCTTCAATTTGCAAATCATCTTCTGGCTCGCTTAACTCAGCCTCTTCAACTAGATTTAATGCTTTCCCAGAAGTTACTGAGGCCTTTTTAACTTTTATAGGTAGAGCCTCTTCATCAGTTTGTATGTTTAGAGTTCCGCCCTGAGAAGACGCCAGACCTCTAGCACAGGCATCGCTAATAACTTTTGTAATTAATCGAATGGACCTAATTGCATCATCATTTCCAGGAATAATGTGGTCTATTCCTTCTGGGTTTGAATTAGTGTCAACCAGAGCAATAATTGGGATGCCCATTTTTTTTGCTTCTGTGACTGCTATTTTTTCATATGCAACGTCGACTACAAATAAAGCATCTGGCAGACCTTTCATATCTTTGATGCCGCCAACACTTGCGTTTAACTTTTCATATTCTTTTGTAATATCTACAGCTTCTTTTTTTGAAAGTTTGTTAATTCTTCCTGATGACTGCAACTCTTCAATATCTAAAAGACGTCTAATTGAACCCCGTATCGTTTTCCAGTTAGTTAAGGTTCCGCCTAGCCATCTTTTATCAATGTAAGGTAGGCCGATAGAAGAGGCTGACTCTTTAATGGTTTTAGATGCAGGGCGTTTAGTGCCAACAAATAAAATCCTATTTCCTTTAGAACATATCTCTTCAGCCTTTGATGCAGCAGCATTCAGACATTCTTGAGTGATCTCAAGATCAATAATGCTAATCTTTTTTCTAGTATCAAAAATAAAGGATTCCATTTTAGGATTCCAAAATCTTTGCTGATGGCCAAAATGAACGCCTGCATTTAACAGGTCTTTTATAGAAACAATGCTCACAATTTCCTCCGGGGTTATTACTCCGGCACCTCATAATGTTGACTCATTTTCACGAGCACCCCAACAATAATCCTCTTGGCACCTTCGGGATTTAAAGTTTGTGTATTCTATAGAAAAGTTGGGGTAGATTAAAGCTTTTTATTCAAGAAGTCAGCAAAGGTGTACTCTCCAGCTTCTTTGGAATGAATCCACTTGGCAGCCTGTAAAGCGCCTATTGCAAAAACGTTTCTCGAGTTTGCAACATGTTGAAACGTTGTTTTTCCCTCTGCATTTTCAAATGCAATTCTATGAATTCCATAAATATTGCCAATTCTGTGAGATTCAATATCGATAGGGCTAACTACTTTGCTTCCAGGTAAATTTTCTATAAATCTTTGAATTTCTATGGCCGTTCCAGAGGGAGCATCTTTTTTATTAGTGTGATGAATTTCGATGATCTTGCACTTTGAGGAGATGCTAATTGACGAAAGGTACTCTTTTATTGAGCTCTTTAAATTAGCAATTCCAATTGACATGTTAGAGGCAAGTAATATGGGTATAGATTTTTTTGCAGTACTCACTAACCCTAAATGCTCATCTGTCAGGCCCGTAGTACCTGATATTAAAGGCAGCTTATTCTCAACACAAAAACTAGCACAAGCTTCAACCCCCCCTGGGGAAGAAAAATCTATTACAGCTGATATATCATTTAAATCTATTGCTTTAGATTGAAAGTCCGAAACTTTTACATTCAATTGCATGCATTGAGCCTGAATTGCTTGACCCATATTTCCATTGAAGCCATTTATTAAAATATGCAATATTCTATTTATTATGAAATTGGTCTGAGGCTCTTTTGAAAGATTTTTCTATTGGATGATGTTCTTCGCCAGCTATAGATTGGGCAAATTCCTCAAATATCTTTAGTTGAGCCTTTGAGAGATTCACGGGCGTCTCGACAACAACCCTGCATAAAAGATCGCCTCTTCGTGAATCTCGAACTGAAGCAGCGCCTTTGCCTTTGATCCTAAAAATTTTACCTGTTTGAGTATAGGATGGTATTTTAAGAGCAATTTTTGATTCAAGGCCAGGAACATTAATTGTTCCTCCTAATACAGCAACTTCGAATGGGATAGGAGCTTCAAAATATAAATCTCTGCCATCTCTTTCAAAAATCTCATTGTGCGCAACTTGAATGGCAACGTAAAGATCGCCAGTATGACCTCCTCTTGCTGCACTTCCCTCACCTGAGAGTCTAACTTTATCTCCATTATCTACACCAGATGGAATGCTTACAGAAAGCGATTTTGTTTCGTGTTTAACTCCAGCTCCCCTGCATGAACCACAATGATCTTGAATAATCCTTCCTTCACCCATGCATGCATTACAGGGTTGTTGTACTGAAAAAAAACCTTGCTGCATTCTTACCTGACCGACACCATTACATTGACTGCAGGTAACTGGAGAGGAGCCTGGTTTAGCTCCAGATCCAGAACAATCATTGCATGATCTATCTACAGGTATTTTTATTGTTTTTTTAATGCCAAGGATTGCCTCTTTAAGAGAGAGTTCAAGAGTATATTGAAGATCTTGTCCTCTGGCAGATCTGCCTGAAGAGCTTCGCCCTCCAAAAACATCGCCAAATATATCTCCAAAGATGTCTCCAAAATTAAAATCTTGAAATCCAGCTCCTTGGTTGCCACCAATGCCTTGAACACCTGCATGACCAAATTGGTCGTAAGCAGATTTTTTTTCTGCATCTGATAGGACTTCATATGCCTCAGCAGCTTCTTTAAATTTTTCATTAGCTGCAGGATCATCCGGATTTCTATCAGGATGATATTTCATTGCTAATTTTTTGAAAGCTTTCTTTAATTCAGCATCTGAAGCATTGCGAGAGACCCCCAAGACCTCATAATAGTCTCTCTGTGACATTGTTTACTTTTCTTCTTCTTGAACTTCTTCAAACTCAGCATCAACTGTATTCTCATCGCTTGAAGTCTCTTCAGATGAGTCTGGAGAACCCTCCTCAGCTTGAGGATAAAGTTTCTGAGTTAGTGGAGTTAGTACCTCATTTAGATTTTTAGTGGCTTCTTCAATTGCCTCTATACTGTCTTGTTTGATGGCCTCTTCTAGCTTCACAGTAGATGCCTCTACCGCATCTTTCTCTTCCTCAGTAAGATTTTCTCCAGCTTCAGCAATAGATTTTCTAGTTGCATGAACAAGCATATCTGCATTATTTTTTGCTTGAACTAAGCTTTCAAATTTCTTGTCATCTTCTGCGTTAGCCTCCGCATCTTTGACCATCTTCTCAATGTCATCATCAGACAATCCGCTGGAAGCTTTAATAACAATAGATTGCTCTTTGCCAGTATTTTTATCTTTAGCCGCCACATTAAGAATACCATTAGCATCTAAGTCAAAGGACACCTCAATTTGAGGGGTGCCTCTAGCTGCAGGAGGAATATCTGTTAAATTAAATTGGCCCAAAGATTTGTTTTGAGCTGCTTGTTTTCTCTCACCTTGGATAACATGAACCGTCACCGCAGATTGATTGTCTTCAGCTGTTGAGAATACCTGAGATTTTTGGGTTGGTATAGTCGTGTTTTTTTCAATTAATGGAGTGGCAATTCCTCCCAATGTTTCAATCCCAAGTGTTAATGGGGTTACATCAAGTAAGAGAACATCCTTAGTGTCACCAGATAGGACCGATCCTTGAATTGCAGCACCTACTGCAACGGCTTCGTCAGGATTAAGATCTTTTTTTGGCTCTTTGCCAAAAAAATCTTTAACCTTTTGCTGGACCATCGGCATGCGAGTTTGCCCACCAACAAGTAAAATTTCATTTATATCGCCGACACTAAGCTTTGCATCTTCTAATGCAAGTTTTAGTGGGGCAAGACTTCTATCTACTAGGTCTTCAACCAAAGATTCAAGTTTGGCTCTCGTAATTTTATGAACAAAATGTTTTGGACCAGAACTATCAGCAGTAATATATGGAAGATTGATTTCAGTTTGGTCAGCTGAAGAAAGCTCAATTTTTGCTTTTTCTGCAGCTTCTTTTAGACGTTGCAAAGCCATAGGATCGCTTTTTAAATCGAATCCAGACTCTTTCTTAAATTCGTCAACAAAATAATCTATTAATTTTAGATCAAAGTCTTCACCACCTAAAAAGGTATCGCCGTTCGTGGACAATACCTCAAACTGATGCTCACCATCTACCTCAGAGATCTCAATAATGGAGATATCAAAAGTACCGCCTCCAAGATCATAGACAGCAACAATCGAATCGCCGGTATGCTTATCTAAACCGTAGGCTAATGCTGCAGCAGTGGGCTCATTTATTATTCTTTTTACTTCAAGGCCTGCTATCTTGCCTGCGTCTTTAGTTGCTTGTCTTTGAGAATCATTAAAATAAGCGGGAACAGTTATGACCGCCTCTGAAACCTCATGACCCAAATACTCCTCTGCTGTTTTCTTTAATTTTTTCAGGACCTCAGCGGAAACTTGGGGGGGAGCTAATTTTTTATTATCTACTTTAACCCATGCATCTCCATTGTCAGCCTTCATAATTTCATATGGCACCATGTCCATATCTTTTTTTACAACATCATCGTCAAATCTTCTTCCAATTAACCTTTTAATTGCATATAAAGTTTTTTCTGGATTTGTTACAGCTTGCCTTTTAGCAGGAGTGCCAACCAAAACTTCATTATCATCTGAGTAACCTATGACTGATGGAGTCGTTCTGCCCCCTTCAGCATTTTCGATAACTTTTGGTTGTTGACCTTCCACAACAGCTAAACAACTATTTGTTGTTCCTAAATCAATTCCTATAATCTTTGACATAATTTTTTTCCTACTTTTTAATTACGGAAACTCTAGCAGGCCTTACAACTCGACCATGGAGCTCCCAACCCCTTTGAAATATATTTTCAATTTCATTGTTTTCTTTTTTTGGATCCTGAGAGGTCATTACAGCCTCATGCTTAACTGGATCAAACTGTCCACTTACTGGATAGATGGGACTTATACCAAATTTATCAAGGGCTGACTCAAAAGATTTAAGAGTTAGTTCTACCCCCTCCTTGTCTTCTTTTGTCGAATCTTCAGAGAAGTTATTGAGTGCATGCTCAAGATTATCAATAACAGGTAATAACTCATTAAGCAGCCTTTCTACCCCATATTTATGCGCTTTTTCAACATCAGCAGTATTTCTTTTAAAAGCATTATCTAGTTCAGCTCTTGATCTAAGCAATGCCTCTTCTAGATCCTTAATTTTTTCCTCTGGATTTTGATTCTCATCAACCTCTTCATCTAAAGAATCTATCTCATCTTCTATCGATTCGTCCTCTGCTAAAGCTTCCTCTATATCAATAGACTCATCTTTAAGGTCTGTTTTATCTTCTGCTTTTTGTTTTTTAGCCATCTTTATATCCAATTAATAAATATATTGGGATGACTCATGATGAGTTCAAGGGTTAAGGGATAATTTATTTAATGGGCTTTACGTATAAAACCATGCTGTGATCAACTATTTCATAACCCATTTCGTTAGCGATTGATTCTTGACGTTTTTCGATCAGCTCATCATGAAACTCAATGACCTTGCCAGTTTTTAAACATACCATATGGTCATGATGATCATCAGGTTTAATCTCATAGACTGCATGACCCTCTTCAAAGTTATGTCGCATAACTATTCCGGCGGATTCAAACTGAGTTAAAACTCTGTATACAGTCGCCAAACCTACATCTTCACCAGAAGTAATAAGCTGCTTATATATATCTTCAGCACTTAAGTGACGAGCATCACTGGATTCAAGCGCTTCTAAAATTCGTATTCTAGGAAGAGTTGCTTTTAAGCCAGCTTTTTTTAATTCAGTATTTTCTTTACTCATGAACTTTTCTATGTATCCTCTTTCAAAGTATAATCAAATCATTTCATGAAGCAATTAACAAAAGCATTTTTAATTACTATTTTATCTCTTGGTGGAATATCGGGCTGCTCCTCTTTTGCCCCATTTAAGGTAGCTATTTTGCAAGGCAATATTATCGAAGATAAGGACGTAGAGCAACTTGTAAAAGGCCTTACAAAAGATCAAGTTCAATATTTGCTTGGAACTCCTCTGCTGAACAGCCCCATCCATAAAAATAGATGGGATTATTTCTACTCAGTTAAAGTCGGTGGAACAGTGATTGGTGAAAAAAAGTTATCCTTATCATTCGATACAAATCAAAGATTGGATACTTGGGTGCTAGAAGAGACTGCCTTTGAGAATAACTAAGAGCTCTCTTCTAGACTAGCCTTATTTTTGCTTCTTTCCTTGAGGTCTTGAAGGAGGGGTTTATAAATTTCTAACCTTTCGCCATGAGACATTCTATGGTTGATGGGTTTCGCCTTATATTTTCCATCTAACTCCTCACCATTCACACCAACTCTTAATAAATCTTTTTCTTGGTTATAAAGTTTTCTTATCTACTTTAGTTGAAGCACTTCTTGCGCAGTTATACTTTCAGAAACATCAAGTTCTAAGAAATTTGAAGCATCAACATTTTGAACAGAAATATAGATCTTCATTTTATAAGTTGTTTTGCAAACGCATTGATAAATTTCTTGCCTATTTTGTCTACCAAAGATTGAGTAGCGATAATCTTTAGAGCAAATGGGAGGATAAATTTCGTTTCAAATTTTACTCTTGTCTGATTTTTATCAATTATTTCAATCCTCCATCGAGCACAAAATTCTATGAATGGACCTTGAGATTGAGTGATGCTAACTTCATAATTAGAGGTCTTATTTATTGATTCAAATTCATAAGTTTTATTGAGCACTGAAAATACCAATTTACCCATCACATTGTTTTCTAGAGAATCTGGTAACCTAGAGGATTCAAGACATCCAGGTAAAAATTCTTTATATAACTCAAAATTGTTAATCAATTCCAAAATTTTTTCTGGGGGTGCTGCAAATATTTCAGACCCTTCAAAGCTGCTTGACATTTTTAACTGACTAGTTGATACACAAAAACCGCTGCAACAAGAACTGGAGAGATAAATTTAATGAAAAATCTCCATACTTTAAAAATAATAAGATGGATTCCAGTAAATTCATCTAGAGCGAGATCGGGCTTTAAAAACCATCCAGCAAAAATTGCAACCATCATGCCTCCAATTGGCATTAAAAATTGATTAGCTAAATAATCTATTGAATCTAAAAAGTTCAGATCTCCAATAAAAGAAATATCAGACCAATCATTAAAACTAAGCACGCTACCTATACCTATTACCCAAGCAAAAAGCCCTAAAGTTAAAGCAGCTGAAAATCGAGAAACAATTTTTTCTTCTTCAAAATATGCAACGCTGGGTTCAAGCAAAGATATAGCGCTACTTAAAGCTGCAATTGATAATAATGCAAAAAAAGCAGGGCCAACAATATTTCCTAGTGGCATATCAACAAATGCAGATAATAAGCTTACAAATACAAGACCGGGGCCTGCTCCAGGCTCTAAACCATATGCAAAAATAATTGGGAAAATGGCTAAGCCTGCCAATATAGCTATTAAAGTGTCTAAGCCTGCAACTGTAAGTGAGGTTTTAAATATATTTTCTTCTTGCGGCATATATGAGCCATAACACATGATGGAGCCCATACCTAAACTCAGACTAAAGAATGCTTGCCCCATGGCTCTTAAAAAGGTTGTAGCATCTACTTCTGAGAAATCTGGAGCAAATAAAAAGTTTAAGCCTCTGATAAAATCCCCATTAATCATCGCATTTATTACCATCACCATCATTAAAATAAATAGCATTGGCATTAGTAGACGGACCATTCTCTCTATCCCACTAATTACACCTGCTGAGATAATCATAATATTCAATCCAATAAAGACTGAATGCCAAAACATTAATCTGGATGGGGATGAAGTAACAATATTGAACTGCTCAAGCGAGGAAATATCAGGGGTTGGGTTAGCAGCAATCAAAATGTAATTTAAGCAGATTCCAGCTATTACACTGTAAAACGAGAGAATTAAAATTCCTGAAACCAAGCCACCCCAGCCTACAGCCTGCCATTTGCTAGTTTGTCCAGAATCTATCGCTGCAATTCTCATTGCATTAACTGGACTTTTTCTAGCGCGCCTACCAATCATTATTTCAGCCATCATTATTGGCAACCCAACAGCTAAAATGCAGAGAAGATATATTAAGACAAAAGCTCCTCCACCTTCAGTTCCAGCCTTGTATGGAAAGCCCCAAATATTTCCTAAGCCTACTGCCGATCCTGCTGCAGCAAGAACAAATGTCCACTTTCCTACCCAGGAGACCGTTTCGTTAATTTTTGTAGGTGTATTTCTGTTCATATGAATCAAGTGTAAGGATTGTACAAAAATGCTAAAGAGGTTACACAGCATATTGTAACCAAGTTTGTTATTAAATTTCTTGCATTTGCGTATTTAATATTTGCTTGAAAGTATGTGCTTTTTCTTTTTTCAAAATATAAAAATGCTTGCAAAGAGAGAATTAACAAAATAAGACTAGCCGATAAATTAATAAGAGTTACTAAAGAAACTCCAAAGCCCATAAGAGAAAATCCAATAGCAAGCCAGAGGTTTTTTGATGAAGTTGAAGAACCTTCCCAGCCCCATATAATACCGCCCAAAAAAGCAACTATAACCCCGCCATATATAGCTAATGCTTGAATTGAATATAGAGCAATGGCTTGATTAAAAATCCATGGGATCAAGGCTAAAAAAACAAATAAAGATAAACCCCAGTATATTAAAGTCACTTTAGTGTTTTCCATAAATACCCTCAAAATTTGCAAATAGTTTGAACAGATTCATAATTATGTGAATCATTATGAATTCTAAAAATAATAATATCATCGTCAAGAACAAAAATGCGGCAAGAAATTATCACTTGAGTGATAAATTTCAAGCTGGATTGGTCTTAGAGGGTTGGGAAGTGAAAGGTTTAAGAAATGGTAAGGTTGATGTCAAGGATTCATATGTGACCCTAAAAAATCATGAAGCTTGGGTTATAGGATTAAAAATTGATCCGCCAGCATCTTTAAAAAATGATCAAATAGATCCAACAAGATCTAGGAAACTGCTATTAAATAGAAGAGAAATCAGTAATATTCTTGAGGCAATTTCCAAACAAGGTCTTACTTGCGTATTAACATCAATTTATTGGAAAGAGAATAAAATTAAGTGCGATATTGCTATAGGTAAAGGAAAGAAAACCTATGATCAAAGAGAGGATGTTAAACAAAGGGACTGGAACAGAGAAAAGCAAAGAATTTTAAAAAATTCAAATCGTTAGTCATTTTAATATATAATCATCCACCCCATGGGGGCGAATTGGGTTCGACGTTTTTATTGGATTCCAAAGCGCATGCCAAGATTGTGGTAACTCTTGTAAAACATACTACAAAAAAATTAGTTGCAGAAAACGACAACTACGCTTTAGCCGCTTAATTGGCTAACCAATGCAAGAATTGTCTATGGTTTGAAGCATTGGCAAAATACATAGTCTAGTTTTGCTGTGGAGTCTTAACGCAGTAAAACGAAACCTAATTTAGACTAGCTTTTAATACCCTGCTCTTCGGGTCATTACAGTGAAACAAAAAGAATGAGCTAAGCATGTAGAAGTCAGGTTGAAGAACTAACGGACGCGGGTTCAATTCCCGCCGCCTCCACCATTTTGCATATCAAGATATTTTATTAATTAAGTAGACAGATACAACCAACATCATTAAACTACCGCTTCTAATATTTAAAGATATGGCAAATAGTAAACAAGCAATTAAACGAGCTAGACAGAATGCTGACAGATACAAGTTAAAGCATTCTCAAAGATCTCAAGCTAGGACAGCTGTTAAAGCTGTACGTAATGCTATAGCTGAAAATAATAAAGAGTCAGCTTCAGAATTGTTAAAGACTGCACAAAAAGTATTAGACTCATCAGCTGCTAAAAAAGTCATTCACAAAAATGCTGCTGCAAGAACAAAAAGTCGTTTAGTTAAAGCTGTAAAACAACTAAGCTAATCTTGTGATCCTGTCATCTTGTTGGCAATCATGCCCAGCAATGTTTCAGTTTTGTCTCCTGTAAATCCCGAAATAGCAATAACTCCCTCATTATTAATATTTAATGAAGACATTTTCTTTTGAATGACTGCAATAAGCTGTTTTTGTTTTTCTTCTTCAAGGGTGTCTCTTTTATTAATAGCAAGCCATATTCTTTTTTCTAAAAGACTTTCGTCATAAGTCTTCAGTTCATTAATTAGAACTGTGAGTTGCTCTTCAATTGAAATTTCTGGATTTTGTGGATCCAATAAAATAAGCAAATGACCAGTTCTGGAGATATGTTTTAAAAAGTTTAGTCCCAAGCCTGCTCCCTCAGATGCTCCTTCAATCAAGCCTGGAATATCAGCAATAATATATGAGGTATCATAAATTTGAACAGTTCCTAAGTTAGGACGGAGTGTTGTAAATGGATAATCTCCAATCTTAGGTCTTGCTGCTGAGACACTATTTAAAAAAGTGGATTTACCAGCATTAGGAAAGCCAACTAACCCAACATCCGCGAGGGAACGTAACTCTAATCTGATAGAAAATTCGTCACCGGGCCAGCCAGAGGTATGACGCCTTGGTGCCTGATTTGTGCTTGATTTAAATCTAAAATTTCCAGCTCCTCCCTCACCACCTTTGGCAACAAGATAGTCTATTGCTTCATCACAACAATCATAAATAAGTTTATTGGATATAGAATCAAAAATTACAGTGCCATTTGGGACCATTACAATAAGATCCTCAGCATCTTGACCTGTTTTTTTGTTGCCAGCTCCCGATTGACCATTTTTAGCAATCAAGTATTTTTGATTTCGAAAATTTACTAGGGTGTTTAGGTTGGGATCAACTCTAAAAATAACGTCTCCGCCCTTGCCGCCATCACCACCATCTGGCCCCCCACGCGGTATAAATTTTTCTCTTCTAAAACTTGTACAACCCGCACCACCGTTTCCAGCTCTTGCTTCTAGCAGAGCTTCATCGATGAAGTTCATGATTTACTTGGAAATGACGTTGACTGTCTTTTTTTGCTTAATGCCTTTGTAAGTGAACTGCACTTGGCCGGCTGAAGTGGCGAATAAAGTATGATCTTTACCCATACCAACATTCTCACCAGGATGAGTATTAGTTCCACGTTGACGTATTATAATTTCACCTGGTTTAACAATCTGGCCACCAAAACGCTTAACTCCAAGTCTCTTGGAATTAGAATCTCTTCCATTTTTACTGGAACCACCTGCTTTCTTATGTGCCATTTCTATTTACCTACGTTGATTTCTTTGATTTTAATCTGAGTGTATCTCTGTCTGTGTCCAATTTTTCTCATACTATTTTTTCTTCTGCGGAACCTTAGGATAGAAACCTTTTCACCTTTCACTTCTTCAACTATCTCAGCGACGACTTTGGCATTTTCTATGTATGGCTGCCCTATCTGCACGTCATCACCATCTACATACAGCATGACATTTTCAAAAGCATGCTCCGCTCCTGATTCTTCCTGCATAAGATCGACTTCTAAGACCTGTCCTAGCTCAACTTTATGTTGTTTTCCACCTGCTTCTATTACTGCGTACATAGTTATCTCTAAAGGTGGCAAAATATACGCTTTCTGAAGGAAATTATCAATACTTATGTATAATTTTAGGCTTCTAATTATTTAAGATGTACGTACTCAAAAAAACCACTACAGCCGAACTCGGAAGAGTTCAATCCACGATCAAAAAAGAGCTTGCTAGCGAAAAAATAATTCAAGAAATTTATAAATATATATTTAATTCAGAGGGTAAAAAAACTAGAGCTTTGTTATGTTTGCTTGCCTCTAAATCGAAAGACATAAAGTCCAATAGTAGAATTAATTTAGCTAGCATTATTGAGCTTTTGCATACAGCAACATTGGTTCATGATGATGTTGTAGATGAGTCAGAGCGAAGACGTGGAACGAAATCTGTGAATCAGGTCTGGACAAATTCATACAGCGTCTTGATGGGTGATTTTATATATTCGAAAGCCTTTATTTTAATGGTAAAACTTGGGATTCCTTGTGTATTAGATGAATTAGCAAAAGCAACCAATGACATAGCTAGAGGCGAAATTATTCAATTAGAGCTCTTTGAAAAAAAACAACTTATTGAACTTAAGGATTTGCTAAAAGTGAGCTATTTAAAAACAGGGAGACTTTTTGAGGCATCTGCAAAAACTGGGGCCATGCTTGCATGTAGACCTGAAGATGAAATTAAAACATTTGGGTTGCTGGGAAAGGCTTTGGGAACTGCATTCCAGATTCAAGACGATATTCTGGATTATGAAGCGCTAAAACTGGATACAGGAAAACCAGCCTTGAAAGATTTCAAGGAGGGGAAAATTACATTTCCTTTATATTTTGCTCTTCAGCAAGCTAATACAAAAGATAAAAATTATATTATGGGTCAATTAGGCAAATCAAAGATATTAAAAAAAGATCAAAAAAAAATCTATCAATTAATACAAAATAAAAAAACACAAAAAGAAATTAACGCTTTGTTAGAAAAATATACAAAAGAAACCTTAAAACATCTAAACAAATTAAAGCATCATGCCTGCTACAATGAGATACTAGGCTTAATAACCTTCTCCAAAATAAGGAAAATATGACATTTATACCTGCCTCAAGTTACTCAAAAGATGATTTAGAGGCATGCGGAAATGGTGATCTATTTGGCCCAAGTAATGGTCGATTACCAGCTGACGAAATGCTTATGTTCGACTCGATTGACCAAATTGACAAAACTTCAGGTAAATACTCCAAAGGAAAAATTATTGCCAATCTAAATATTGAAGACAGTTTATGGTTTTTCAAAGTGCATTTTAAATCTGATCCAGTAATGCCAGGATGTCTTGGCTTGGATGCTATGTGGCAATTATTGGGATTTTATCTTTGCTGGCTCGAGTTACCTGGTTATGGAAGAGCATTAGGTTCAGATAAAGTAAAGTTTTTTGGTCAAGTTACTCCTAGTGCAAAAATTGTTAGGTATGAAATTGATATAAAACGAGTGGTTAACAGAAGAGCGGTGGTTGGCTTTGCTGATGGGAATATGTTTGTAGATGATCGTCACGTTTATTCAGCAGATGGTTTAAGAGTAGGTCTGTTTAAGGATACTAGCGAATTCTAATGAAAAATGTGGTTGTAACTGGCGTAGGTGTTGTCTCTTGCATAGGTTCGGATACTCAAGAAGTATTAAATAGTCTAAAAAGAGGAAAGTCAGGCATTTCCAAAAACTCCACATATTCAGATATGGGTTTTAGAAGCCACGTTTCTGGGTCAATAAACCTTGATTTAGCTGAATTAATTGATAGAAAGACTCTTCGTTTTATGAGTGAAGCTTCAGGGTTTGGATATATTGCTGCTCAAGAAGCTATCCATCATGCATCCTTAAACCTTGAAGAGCTGGATGTTTCAAGAATTGGAATAGTGGCTGGATCCGGCGGAGCATCTTCAGCAGCTCAAATAGAGGCATCAGATACTGCAAGAGAACGAGGGCCTAAAAGAATAGGACCCTATGCTGTTACAAAAACAATGGGTAGTACTGTTTCAGCTATCTTGGGCACTACACTTAAGCTTAAAGGAGTGAATTACTCTATTTCATCTGCTTGCTCAACTAGCGCTCATTGTATCGGCCATGGAGCAGAACTTATTCAATTAGGCAAACAAGATATTATTATTGCTGGGGGCGCAGAACAAGAGCACTGGACTTCATCTTCCATGTTTGATGCTATGGGTGCCCTTTCCTCCCAATACAATGATATGCCTGAAAAAGCCTCAAGGCCATTTGATGTCGATAGAGATGGATTTGTAATTGCTGGTGGTGCAGGTATGTTAATCCTTGAAGAAGAAGAACATGCTATCAAAAGAAATGCACCTATCATTGCAAGGCTAAAAGGTTATTGTGCAAACTCTGACGGCTATGACATGGTGTCTCCGTCAGGTGAAGGTGCTACAAGATGCATGAGCGAAGCTATTGAAGCTTACGGATCTGATGTTGATTATATAAATGCTCATGGCACAAGCACTCCCGTTGGAGATCTTGCTGAACTTAGTGCAATAAAAGCAGTATTTGGTAAAAATGCTCCTGCAATTGGATCTACAAAATCAATGACTGGCCACTCCCTAGGAGCAACTGGAGCTCAAGAAGCAATTTATTCTATCCTAATGATGCAACATGATTTTATTGCTCCATCGATTAATATAGATAGCTTGGTTGAGGAAGCAGAAGGATTGAATATTTGTCAATCAATGAGGGAGCAAAAATTAAATGCTGTAATGAGTAATTCATTTGGTTTTGGTGGAACCAACGCAAGTTTAATTTTCAGTAAATAAATTAAGCTAATCGCGATCCATTCAAAGCTCCTTTGTTAGGAACAGCTAATATAATACTTCCATCCGGTTGAGTAAATCCTGTCACGAGACACTCTGACATGAATGGTCCTATTTGTTTTTTAGGAAAATTAATGACTGCCGCAATCTGCATGCCTATTAAAGATTGAGGATCGTAATGGTCTGTAATTTGAGCAGATGATTTTTTAATACCTATCTCTTCTCCAAAATCTATAGTCATTTTTATTGCAGGCTTGATTGCCTCTTTAAATTCTTCAGCATTTAGAATAGTCCCAACACGCACATCCACTCTCTCAAACTCTCTCCAAGTTAAATCATTCATTGTTATTCCTTATCGTCCCACCATGGAAAAAAGTCAGGCATATCTGAAGATATCAAATTTGTAAATTTTGCTGGACGCTTTTCCAAAAATGAATTTACTCCCTCTTTTGCATCATCTGATGCTCCCCTAGAATCAATAGCCTTGCTCTCTATTACATGAGCATCATAAGGATCACTTTGACCAAATGATCTCCAAAGCATTTGTCTGGTTATAGCTATAGAGATTGGTGCAGATTTTTCTATGAGTTCTTGGGCAATTTTTATTGCGTCATCAATGAGGTTTTCTGGTTTATGGATGCTAGAAATTAATGAAATATCTAAAGCCTCCTTAGATTCAATGATTCTCCCAGAAAATGTTAAATCTAAAGCTTTAGAAATGCCTACAATTTTTGGAAGAAACCAGCTACTACATGCATCAGGGACAATCCCTCTGTTATTAAATACAAATCCGAATCTGGCATCTTCAGAGGCAATTCGAATATCACCTGGGAGTTGCATGGATGCTCCAATGCCAACTGCAGGACCATTACACGCAAATATAATAGGCTTTAAAAATTTGTACATTCTTAAAGTAAGAATTCCGCCTGAATCTCTTCTGAAATCATCCTCTTTAACTGCAAAATTATCAAAAGATGGATTGAATGTATCTTTGCCACTGCTTAGGTCAGCACCAGCACAAAAAGCTCTACCTGCTCCCGAGATAATTACCGCTTTTAAATTATCATCTGCTTCTATAGCATCAAATGCGCTTATTAGCTCTTCCATCATAAGAAATGTAAAAGCGTTTAATTTTTCTGGTCTATTCAATAATAGAACAGCGAGATTTTCATGCTGTTCTATTGTAATTGTTTTGAAACTCACCGAAATCTAGAAAGGTATATCTTCCTCTGAGATTTGAGACGCTTGAGATGGAGCTGATTGAGAGGCTGGCTGTGATTGATCATAAGCACCTCCATCGCCGGAAGATTGCCTACCACCAAGCATGTTCATCTCGTTACCAAGTATTTCTGTCGTGTATCTGTCATTCCCTTCTTTATCTTGCCATTTTCTAGTTTGTAATTTGCCTTCAACATAAAGCTGAGAGCCTTTATCAAGATATTGTTCAGCGATTTCTGCCAGTTTTCCAAAAAAGACAACTCTGTGCCATTCTGTTTTTTCTCTTTGCTCTCCAGAATCTTTATCTTTCCATGATTCTGAGGTCGCAATCGAAAGTGTTGCAACTGCTGTGTTTGTTTGGGTGTAACGCATCTCAGGTTTTTGCCCCAAATTACCTACCAAAATTACTTTATTTACTCCTCTAGCCATAATTACCTCTTATAATTACTTAAGTTTAACTCGAAACAAATCCGCTGGATAAAAAATCTGCAAATAAATGGAAAAAATTTCTATCAAAGGTGCCCGAACGCATAACCTTAAAAATATTTCTTTAGAGATTCCTAGAGGGGAATTAATTGTGATCACTGGATTATCAGGATCTGGAAAATCATCTTTAGCATTTGATACTATTTATGCTGAAGGCCAGAGACGTTATGTAGAATCTCTTTCAGCATACGCAAGACAATTCTTATCGATGATGGAAAAACCAGATGTTGATCAAATTGATGGTCTGTCCCCTGCAATATCCATTGAACAAAAATCTACTTCGCATAATCCAAGATCAACTGTGGGAACTGTTACAGAGATATATGATTATCTGAGATTATTATATGCACGGATTGGAATTCCAATTTGTCCAGACCATGATGAGGAGCTGTCTGCTAAGACTGTAAGTGAGATATGTGATGAGGTGTATGCACTTGGCTATGATAAAAAAATTATGGTCATGGCTCCGGTGGTAAGAGGCAAAAAAGGAGAACACCTTGGCATTTATGAAGATTTGAAAGCTGAGGGTTTTGTCAGAGTAAAAATTAATAATGTTGTATATCCATTAGATGAATTTCCAGCATTAAATAAAAATCAAAAACATAATATTTCAGCCATTGTTGATAGGCTGAAATTACAAAAAAATGATGACAACCGATCTAGATTATCTGAATCAATTGATACTGCTATTGGCCTATCCGAAGGTCTTGTTCAAATAGAAGTTCTTGATGAAGAATCAGAAGTGCTACTTTATTCTTCAAATTTTTCATGCTCTCAGTGCGGTTATTCCGTAACTGAATTAGAGCCAAGAATGTTTTCATTTAACAACCCTTTTGGAGCTTGTGAAAAATGTGATGGCCTGGGAGTCATTCAGTATTTTGATCAAAAGAAACTAATTTTAGATGATTCTGCATCGATAAACGAAGGGGCTATTAAGGGATGGAATAGAAGAAATAGATTCTATTTTCATCAATTAAAATGTTTGGCCAAGCACTACAATTTTGATTTAGATACACCCTGGAAATCTTATTCTAAAGAAATCCAAAATATCCTTTTATGGGGATCAAAGGATAAGATTAACTTCTCAAAAAGTTTTAGAAGTGGCAGCAAAATAGTTCGGCAACATCGTTTTGAGGGCATCATTCCAAATACTGAAAGAAGATTTAAAGAAACGGACTCAGAGTTTATTAGAAATGAGTTAGCTAAAATGCTCTCGGATAGTCACTGCAATGCTTGCGGAGGGTCAAGGCTTAAAAAAGAATCAAGAAATATTTTCATAAATGAGACGCCTATTCAAAATATTACAAATCAAAAAATATCAGAGGCATTGTCTTTTTTTAAAAATATTAAACTTGATGGCGCAAAAGCAACGATTGCTGAAAAGATTTTAAAAGAAATTAAAGAACGCCTTACATTTCTTGAAGATGTTGGTCTCAATTATCTAACCTTAGACAGGGGTGCTGGAACGCTGTCAGGGGGAGAAGCTCAAAGAATTAGGCTAGCTAGTCAAATTGGCTCTGGTCTCGTGGGTGTAACTTACGTTCTTGATGAGCCCTCAATAGGACTTCATCAAAGAGATAATGAGCGTCTCATTAAAACTCTTTATCACCTCAAAAGTCTTGGAAATACAGTAATAGTTGTTGAGCATGATGAAGAAGCAATTAGGTGTGCAGATCATATTATTGATATTGGCCCAGGCGCTGGCAAACATGGTGGAGAGATTTGCGCTCAGGGAAAATTAAAAGATATATTAAAAAGCAATGAATCCATGACTGCTGCTTACTTATCTGGAAAAAGAAAAATTGATTTTCCTAAAAGTGCAAAGAAACCCGATAATTTTATTGAAATAATTGAGGCATATGAAAATAACTTACAGCATATAACTGCAAAAATTCCTGTAGGTGTATTTACTTGTATTACAGGAGTTTCTGGCTCAGGCAAATCCTCACTTATTAATCAGACCTTGATGCCAATGAGTAGTTTTTTACTTAACAAAGCTAATCTAAATAAAGAAATCAAATGCAAACAAATTAAAGGGTTGGAGCACCTAGATAAGGTCATTGGAATAGACCAATCTCCTATTGGGCGAACCCCGAGATCCAATCCTGCAACTTATACAGGTCTCTTCTCACATATCAGGGACTTATTTTCTCAATCTGAAGAATCCAGAACAAGGGGGTATAAGCCAGGTCGATTTAGCTTCAACGTAAAAGGTGGAAGATGCGAGGCATGCCAAGGCGATGGGATGATAAAAGTAGAGATGCATTTTTTAGCAGATATTTATGTAAAGTGTGATGTCTGTATTGGCAAAAGATATAATGAGCAAACTCTTGAAGTTAATTATAAAGGTAAAAATATTGCTGAGGTTTTAAATATGACAGTCGAAGAGGCTCTTGAATTCTTCCAAGCTATCCCAGCAATCAAAAATAAACTTCAAACACTAGCTGATGTAGGTTTAACTTATATAACCCTTGGACAGTCTGCAACCACACTATCTGGTGGAGAGGCTCAAAGAATTAAGCTTGCAAAAGAGCTCTCCAAAAGAAGTACTGGAAAAACATTATTTATATTAGATGAACCGACTACAGGCCTCCACTTCTATGATATTGAATTACTACTAGGGGTTTTAAAAAGACTGTCTGATCAAGGTAATACTGTAGTGGTAATTGAGCACAATCTAGATGTGATCAAATCAAGTGATTGGATAATAGATATGGGTCCAGAGGGAGGGAGTGATGGGGGGCTAGTAATAGCCGAGGGACCTCCAAGCGAAATTGCTAAATCAAAAAAGTCTTATACAGGGAAATATTTAAAAGAAACCCTAAAGAGTTAGGCTGCGGAGCCTTTTTCAAGCTCTGGCTCTGCTATTTCTTCAGACGAGCTGTCTAAATCTCTATCAACCCACTCAACATATGCCATATCGGCTTTATCACCTGGTCTAAAGCCAGCTTTGATAACTCTTAAATAGCCGCCTGGTCGATCTTGTGACTTAACAGCAATTTCAGTAAAGAGTTTATTAACAGCAGAATCAAGCCTAAGTTTATTAAATGCTCTTCTTCGATTCGCAACAGAGTCATGTTTAGCCATTGTAATCAAAGGCTCAATAAAAGATCTTAGCTCTTTAGCTTTTGGAACTGTTGTTTTTATAAGCTCTCTTTCAATAAATGAAATAGCAAGATTTTTCATCAAAGCTTTACGATGAGATGAGTTCCTATTTAATTTTCTACCTGATTTTCTATGTCTCATTTTTTTAACCCATTGGTGGCCAATTTTCTAATGTTGTGCCAAGAGAGAAGCCTCTAGATGCAAGAACATCCTTTATTTCATTTAAAGATTTTTTACCTAAATTAGGAGTTTTCAATAGATCAAATTCTGTTCTTTGAAGAAGGTCTCCAATTAAGAATATGCTTTCAGCCTTAAGACAGTTAGTAGAACGCACTGTTAGTTCTAACTCTTCAATTGATCTCATCAAAAATGGATCAAAATCATTTTGATCTTTTTTCGCTTCTTGTTCAGCTATAGCATCTAGATCTACAAACGCAGCTAGCTGTTGCTGCATTATAGTTGCAGCGTGTTCTATTGCCTTCTTGGGATCAAGCGTACCATCTGTTTCCAATTCAACAATTAATTTGTCTAAATCAGTTCTTTTCTCAAAACGAGCATTTTCTACATTATAGGCAACTCTTCTAACTGGACTGAAAGAGGCATCAACTTTCAAAGCGCCTACTGCAGTTTCTTCTTCATTTCTTGCGTCAGCTGGTTCATACCCTCTTCCTGTTTTGACTGTTGCCGATAGAGATAGACTAACTTTGTCTATCAATGAAGCCACATGATGCTCTTCATCAGGTAACTCAATATTACCCGGCACTTCAAATGAGTTAGAGGTTACCTCACAGGGGCCTGAAACATCTAATTTAATTACTGCGGTTGTGCCCTCAATTAAGCTAATAGGCATATCTTTAAGATTCAATAGAATATCAATTACATCCTCTCTCACGCCTTCTATTGTAGAGTATTCATGAGAAATGCCATCGATTGAGACATCTGTTATAGCTGCGCCAGGCATAGAAGATAAAAGTATTCTTCTTAATGCATTGCCCAGAGTATGGCCAAAGCCTCTCTCCAATGGCTCTAAAGTAATTTTAGATGTATTGTTATCTTGATCGTCAACCTGTATGTCAGTTGGGACTAAAAGATCTATTACTGATGTTTCCATAATTTCCTTCCGTTTTTATGTTTATAAATAATTATTTTGAATAAAGCTCAACAATGAGATTTTCATTAATTTCAGCACTTAAATCAGTTCTGTCGGGAACAGATTTGAATACACCCTTGAGAGTTTTAGAATCTACTTCAAGCCACTCACAAGCCTCTCTTTGATTGGCTAAATCTAATGCACTTTTAATTCTTAATTGTGTTTTAGATTTCTCTCTTACCTCAAGCTCATCACCGGGTTGAACTTGATATGAAGGGATATTGACCGTGACACCATTTAAATGAAAAGCTTTATGGGAAACAAGTTGTCGAGCTTCTGCTCGTGTTGATGCAAATCCCATGCGATATACAACATTATCTAATCTTTGCTCGAGATAGCTTAAAAGATTCTCACCTGTATTACCTTTTGATTTAGATGCTTTTTTATAATAATTTCTAAACTGCTTCTCTAGAACACCATACATTCTTCTAACCTTTTGCTTTTCACGAAGCTGAACCCCATAGTCTGATAGTCTGCCACGTCTGAGACCATGAACACCTGGGGCCGTTTCCATATTACATTTTGATTCAATTGCTCTTGCGCCACTTTTTAGATAAAGGTCTGTGCCTTCTCGTCTTGATAATCTTAATGATGGACCTCTATATCTTGCCATTTAGCTCTCCTATACCCTACGTTTCTTAGAAGGACGGCATCCATTGTGAGGCAATGGAGTTACATCCGTAATACTCTTAATTTTTAAACCACATGAGTTCAACGATCTGATTGCAGACTCTCTTCCGCCTCCTGGGCCTCGAACTTTTACATCTAAGTTGATCATGCCAAACTCTTTAGCTGCATTTCCTGCTTTTTCAGCTGCTATCTGAGCTGCAAAGGGAGTGCTTTTTCTTGAACCACGAAAACCTGAGCCGCCTGATGTAGCCCAACAAACAGCATTACCCTGCTTGTCGGTGATGGTAATAATTGTATTATTGAAAGAGGCATGTATATGAGCAATGCCGTCTGAAATTACTTTTTTAACTTTCTTTCCAGTAGCCATTGATTATGCCCTCATTGGTTTTTTAGGGCCCTTGCGAGTCCTTGCGTTAGTTTTTGTTCTTTGTCCATGGACAGGAAGTTTTCTTCTGTGCCTTATTCCTCTATAGCACCCTAGATCCATTAATCTTTTAATATTTGTGCTAACTGATCGCCTAAGATCGCCCTCAACAGGGTATTCCGCAATTGCTGTTCTAATTTTCTCAACTTGTTCTTCTGAAAGATCGGAAATCTTCTTCGAATAATCTAATTTCACACTGATACAAATATCCTGAGCGGTTTTCTTACCAATCCCATATATGTGTGTAAGAGCAATCTCAAGATGCTTGTTTTCTGGTACGTTTACGCCTGCAATTCTAGCCATATTTTTTAACCTTGCTTTTGTTTATGTTTAGGATCAGTTTTGCAAATAACATACAAAACTCCTTTACGTCTAACTGTTTTACAATTTCTGCAAATCTTTTTAACTGATGCTCTTACTTTCATAATTATCTTTTATAGTTTTTTAAATTAGCTCTTTTTAGCAGAGAAGAGTATTGACTTGACATCATGTGAGATTGAACTTGAGACATAAAGTCCATCAATACAACAACAATAATTAATACAGAAGTTCCACCCAAGTAGAATGAAACTCCAGCAAAATTTATTAAAGCTAAAGGAAGTAAGCATATTAGCGTCAAATATATACTACCAAATACAGTCAATCTTGCTAAAACACTATCAACGTAGGCAGCTGTTTGCTCTCCCGGCCTTATTCCAGGAACAAATCCTCCAGATTTTTTAAGATTATCTGTTACTTCTTTTGTATCAAAAGTTAATGCAAGCCATATAAAACAAAATGAAATAATAAGAGCTGAGAAAGTAAGTATATATAAAGGCTGTCCTGGATTAAGTGCTAATGAAATTGTTTGCAAAAAACCAAATGATTCAGCTTGTCCAAACCATGTAGAAAGTGAAGCAGGGAAAAGTAAAAATGTACTTGCAAAAATTGCTGGAATTACCCCAGCCATATTAACTTTAAAAGGTAAGTGGCTCGCCTGGGCTTGCATTAATTTTCTGCCTTGCTGTCTTTGCGCATAATTAACTGTGATGCGTCTTTGCCCTCTTTCAATAAATACTATAACAGCTATAACTAACATTGCTAAAACACCTATACCTAAAAGCAATAATATATTTAGATCACCTTGGCGGGCTTGTTCTAATGCCTGACCAATTGCCCCCGGAATTCCAGTTAAAATACTTGTAGCAATAATTATTGATATTCCATTTCCAATTCCACGTTCAGAAATTAGTTCGCCTAGCCACATTAAAAAAATTGTTCCTGCAACAACACTAAAGACTGCTGAAATAAAAAAAGAGGTTCCAGGCTCATATGCAAGACCGCTCGCTCCTAGAGTTACTGCTAATGCTGAGGCTTGAATAAAAGCTAATACAACAGTCCCATACCTTGTATATTGAGTAATTTGATTTCTACCAGCCTGGCCATCTTTCTTTAGCTCTTGTAAATACGGGATGGAGTTTGAAAATAACTGCATAATAATTGCTGATGAGATATATGGAACAACATTTAGTGCAAATATACTCATCCTTTCTAATGCGCCACCTGAGAACAAATTAAACATCTCAAGAATGGTTCCTTGATTTTGATCAAATAAAGCAGCTAGTCTTGCAGGATCGATTCCTGGAATTGGAATATGAGTTCCCAATCTATAAACAACAATGGCCATGAAGACAAATCTTAGCCTTCTCCATAAATCGCTCATTCCTTTATTTTGATCAGCCATATAAATTACTCAGCAGAATCCTCTTCAGGTTTAGAGGTTTTTGTATTTGTTTTTTTTGAAGTTTTAATAAATTTTTCTTTAATTGGCTTTGATTCAATAGCTGCAACTGTTCCGCCAGCTTTTTCTATGGATTGCTGAGCGCCTTTAGTTACAAGAATTCCAGTTACAGTCATCGGCTGAGAGATCTCACAGATACCAAAAATTTTTACTTTTTTGGTTGCTTGAGAAATAACTCTATTAGCTTTCAAAGTATCAATATTAACTTCAGACATGGAAGCTATATTTTTAAGGTTAACTTCTTTTGAGCTTCTATTTACTCTTGATGAAAAACCAAACTTAGGGATTCTTTGTTGTAATGGCATTTGACCACCTTCAAAACCTCTCGCAATAGATCCGCCTGATCTAGATTTTTGTCCTTTGTGGCCTCTTCCTGCTGTCTTACCTGTTCCAGAACCGATACCTCTTCCTACACGCTTTCTATTTTTGGTCGTGCCAGTGCTAGTAAGAGCATTCAATCCTAAAGAATTATTTGTTTCTGAATTTTCCATTATGAGCTCTCTTTAACTTCCAACATATCTCTAATTTTGTTGATCATGCCTCTATTACTTGGTGTATCTTCAACAGTTACAGTTTGCTGTAATTTCCTAAAACCAAGCCCTTTAACACACTTCTTATGGTTGGGCAGTCTGCCAATGCTGCTTTTGATAAGTTTGATATCTATTGTTTTATTACTCATGATAATTCTGCTGTCTTTTTGCCTCTTCTTAGAGCAACTTCCTCAGGGGATTCCATTGAACGTAATGCGTTAATGGTTGCCCTCACAACATTGACTGGATTAGTTGACCCATAGCACTTGGCTAAAACATTTTGAACACCAACAAGCTCTAATACAGCTCTCATTGCTCCACCAGCGATAATTCCTGTTCCTTCAGCAGCTGGCTGCATATAAACTTTTGCAGCACCGTGTTTAGCCTTGACTGGATACCAAAGAGTAGAAGCGTTTAATCTAACATCAACCATATTTCTTCTTGCGTTCTCCATTGCTTTCTGAATCGCGATTGGGACTTCTTTGGCTTTCCCTCTTCCGAAGCCAACCTTTCCTTTGCCATCACCCACAACACACAAAGCAGTAAATCCAAAAATACGTCCACCTTTGACAACTTTCGCAACTCTGTTTACCTGAACCAGCTTTTCTTCAAGTGCATCTTGTTGCTGCAAATTATTATTTTGTTGCTTCATTTTTTAAAACTCCAATCCAGCTTCACGAGCTGATTCTGCAATGGCTTTTATGCGGCCATGATATTTATATCCCGATCGATCAAAAACTACTTTTTTGATACCAGCTTCAATTGCCCTCTCTGCTATCTTTTGACCAATAGCCTTAGCAGAGCTCAAATTATTTTCAGTCATTTTATTCGCCTTTTCATTTGTTGAGGCTGAAGCCAAAACATTAGCACCAGTAGAATCAAAGATTTGTGCATATAAATTTTGAGAAGATTTAAAAACTGATAGCCTAGGCTTATCTTGCTGAGAAATTCTAATCCTCGTTTTTGCTGCACGTCTTATTCTAGAATCTGATTTAGAATTCATCGGTTATGCTCCTGCTGCCTTTTTAGCTTCTTTTCTTCTGATATTTTCATCAGCATATTTCACACCCTTGCCTTTATATGGCTCTGGTGGTCTAAATGCTCTAATTTCTGCAGCCACTTGACCTAATGCTTGTTTGTCATGACTTTTCAGAACAACTTCTGTTTGAGACGGTGTTTCAACATCGACTTGCTCAGGAAGTTCATAGTGAACAGGATGAGAAAAGCCTAGTGTAAGTTCTAATTTCTTACCACTGGCTTTAGCTCTGTATCCAACTCCAACAAGCAACAATGTTTTCTGGAAGCCTTCAGAAACTCCAATAATCATGTTATTGATTAAAGATCGAGTGGTCCCAGCAAGCGCTGTTGATTCTGATGAGGACTCATCATAAGAAACTACGATTAAATCATCAGCATGCGTTGCTGATACTGATACTGGGAATGTAAACTCAGATTTACCTTTTGATCCAGACACTGAGATAGTTTTCTCATTCAGAGTAATTTCTACACCTGATGGAATTGATACTGGGTTTTTGGCAACTCTAGACATAATTAAAAAACCTCACAAATAACTTCACCGCCAATATTCTGTGACCTAGCATCTTTATCGCTCATCAAACCCTTATTTGTCGAAAGAACATACATGCCCAGGCCGTTCTTTACTTTCGGAAGATCTGAAGAAGATGAGTATCTTCTTAAACTAGGCTTCGATATTCTCTTAATCTCTCTAATCACAGGAGCCTCATTAATATATTTTAAAGAAATACTCAATGAGTCTTTGCCGTCTAATGACACTTTCTCGCAAGAGGATAGATAGCCTTCTTTAACAAGCAAAGAAACTAGTTCATATTTAAATTTAGAAAAAGGCGCATTAACAACCTTGTTGCCACGCATAAGGCCATTTCTAATTCTTGTTAAACAATCTGATGTAGGGTCTTGAAAACTCATAATATTACCAACTTGACTTAACTAATCCAGGAATGTCGCCACGCATTGCAGCTTCACGTAATTTGATTCTGCTGAGTCCAAATTTTCTATACACAGCATGAGGCCTTCCAGTCAAAGAGCATCTTCTTGTAACTCTTGACGGACTGGCGTTTCTGGGAAGTTTTTGTAATTTTTCAAAGGCTGCCATTTTTTCTTCGTAAGAATTCTCAGGACTTAAAAAAGCTTCCTTCAATGCAGCTCTTTTTGCTGCATAACGTTCTACTGTTTTTTGTCTTTTGACATCTCGAGCTATTACTGATTTTCTTGTCATTTATTTTTACCTTATTTTTTAAATGGGAAATTTAATGCTTCTAATAATGCTTTAGCATCTTCTTTGTTAGTGGCTGAGGTATTAATACATATATCCATACCTCTTATCTTGTCGATGTTGTCATAGTTAATTTCAGGAAAAATAATTTGTTCCTTAATCCCCATGCTGTAATTACCCTGACCATCAAATGACTTAGGATTTAAGCCTCTAAAATCTCTTTCCCTTGGGATTGCAACATTAACTAAACGCTCTATAAAGTCGTACATTCTGTCGCCTCTTAGTGTAACTTTGCACCCTACTGGCCACCCTTCACGTAATTTAAAACTTGCAACAGATTTTTTTGCTTTAGTGACTACAGCTTTCTGACCAGCTATTGATTCTAAATCGTTAACTGCAGACTCAAGATGCTTCTTGTCTGTTAAAGCTTCTCCAACACCCATATTAATAACTACTTTAGTAAGCTTGGGCACAGCCATAACATTAGCAATTCCCAATTTCTCTTGAAGTTGGGGAAGCAATTCTTTATTGAAGGTTTCTTTTAGATTCATGATTTAATTTCTTTTTTATCTGATGAGTACACTCTTAACTTCTTTTCTCCATCTACTAGAAAAGAGATTCTATCTGCCTTCTTCAGCTTAGGATTCCAAATTGCAATATTTGATAAATTAATGGCAGCCTCTTTTTCAACTATTCCGCCTGTTTCTCCTAGTTGAGGATTAGGCTTAGTATGTTTTTTCATCATATTAATGCCTGTTATTACTGCTTTATTATTAAATTTAGAGATCTTTTGGACAGTGCCTTTTTTTCCAATATCTTTTCCAGCAATGACAATAACTTCGTCACCAGTTCTCAATTTCGTTACTGTTTCGTAATTTTTTTTCATTACAAAACTTCCGGGGCTAGTGATAAAATTTTCATGTGCTTGCCATCTCTAAGCTCTCGAGTTACTGGTCCAAAAACTCTTGTGCCAATTGGAGCTTTGTTACCACCGATTAAAACAGCTGCATTTTCATCAAACTTAATCAAAGATCCATCTCTTCTTCTTACACCTTTTTTTGTTCTAACCACTAACGCATCTACAACCTGACCTTTTTTAACCTTTCCAGTTGGGATAGCCTCCCTAATTGCAACTTTAATAATATCGCCAATATTGGCATAGCGTCTTTTTGAGCCTCCAAGAACTTTTATACACATGACACTTCTAGCTCCGCTATTATCAGCGATGGTGAGTATTGATTGCATTTGAATCATGACTGACTCTCCTCTGTCTCTGCTTCAGGTAAAGAAGCTTGGTTGTCAGAAAGCAATTTCCAGGTTTTAGACTTTGAATATGGTTTGCATTCTTGCACTGTAACTACATCACCAATTTTCGCGGTATTTTCTTCATCATGAGCATGAACTTTTGTAGAACGCTTCATAATTTTGCTATATGTAGGATGCTTAACTTTACGTTCAATCTTCACGGTAATAGTTTTATCGGCTTTATCGCTAATAACCACGCCAGTCAGCTGCCTTGGATTAGTATTCATGCGGATGCTTCCTCAGATTTTTTTTCATTAATAATTGTTTTTATTTGAGCGATCTTTTTTCTATCAACTGTGAGTAAGTGAGATTCGGTAAGTTGACCAGTCTTATGCTTCATCCTATTTTTAAATTGGTTCTCTCTTATTTCTAAGACTAAATTTTCAAGAGCTTTGACATCTTTCTTGCGAAGGTCTTGAAGATCACTTGTTAACTTTGACATTTTTTTTATAGTGCCTTTTTAATAAATGTTGTTCTGACTGGTAACTTGGCTGCTGCTAATTTGAAGGCTTCTCTTGCAACCTCTTCTGATACACCAGCCATTTCATATAAAACTGTTCCTGGTTGAACAAGGCTTACCCAGTACTCAACATTACCTTTACCTTTTCCCATTCTTACTTCTAATGGTTTTTTAGTTATGGGTTTATCAGGAAATATACGAATCCATATATTACCGCCACGTTTGATTGATCGAGTCATTGCTCTTCTGGCGGATTCTATCTGACGAGCTGTAATTCTGCCGCGGGTTGTTGCCTTTAATGCATACTCACCAAATGCAATAGTGTTACCTGATTGAGCAAGGCCTCTATTTCGACCTTTATGCATCTTTCTAAACTTTGTTTGTTTTGGTTGTAACATGATTAACTTCCCTGATCCTCATCTTTAAAAGGATCACCTAAAACTTCACCGGTATAAACATGAACCTTTACCCCAATCAATCCATATGTTGTTGCAGCTTCTGCTACTCCGTAATCAATATTTGCTCTTAAAGTATGCAAAGGCACTTGACCTTCTCTGTACCACTCAGCTCTTGCAATTTCTGCGCCACCTAATCTGCCAGAAACTTCGGTTCTAATTCCTTTAGCGCCTTGTCTCATAGCACTTTGAACAGCTCGCTTCATAGCTCTTCTAAATTGGACTCTACGCTCAAGTTGTTGAGCAATTCCCTCTGCAAGAATTGTTGCATCAAGATCTGGTTTTCTAACTTCTTTAATATTTACTTGAACAGGTAAGGCAACAATTTTTTGAACTGATGCCTTCAATGATTCAATCTCTTCACCTCTTTTACCAATAATAATGCCAGGTCTTGAGGTATGGATATTAACAACAAAATTTTGAGCAGATCTTTCAAGCTCAACTTTGCTAATCGAAGAGAATCTGAGCTTATCATTGATATGATTTCTTACCTTGAGATCTTCGATAAGGTTCTCTCTATAAGATTTTCCTTTGGCATACCACAAAGCATTATGCTTCTTGATAACACCAAGTCTAAAGCCGGTTGGATGAACTTTCTGACCCATTACTTCTCCTGATCCGATAATATTATTTCAATGTGGCAAGTTGGCTTAATTATTCTGTCAGCCCTTCCTCTTGCACGAGGTTTCATTCTTTTTAATCTCATGCCTTGATTAACAATGACTGATTTAACAAACAATATATCAATATCAGCCTTGTCATTATTTTCAGCATTTGCAATTGCAGATTCTAAGAGTTTTTTAATTACTGCTGATGATTTTTGCTTATGAAATGTGAGGAAATCCATTGCTGCTTGAACTGATTTGCCTCTTACTACATCGGCAACTAAGCCTGCCTTTTGAGCAGATAATCTGGTACCTTTTAAATATGCTCTTGTTTCCATTATTTTGCCTTCCTATCGCCTGAGTGCATTCTAAAAGTTCTTGTAATAGCAAATTCACCTAATTTGTGACCAACCATATCCTCATTAATATATACGGGGACATGCTGCCTGCCGTTATGAACAGATATAGTTAACCCAACCATAGCTGGGCTAATCATAGATCTTCTGGACCATGTTTTAATTGGCTTTTTACTATTTTCACTGATTGCTTTATCAACTGCCTTTTGCAGTGATAAATCAATAAATGGTCCTTTCTTAAGTGATCTAGGCATTATTTATTTCCTTTTAGCTCTTCTTCTAACAATCAGATCGTCTGTTCGCTGATTTTTTCTTGTTTTATAACCTTTGGTTGGGATACCCCAAGGTGTTGATGGGTGTCTTCCACCAGAAGTTCTTCCTTCTCCTCCTCCATGTGGATGGTCCACTGGATTCATGGCTACACCTCTTACAGTAGGCCTAACACCTCTCCATCTTTTTGCTCCAGCCTTACCAAGCGACCGTAAATTATTTTCTTGGTTAGAGACTGTTCCCAAGGTTGCTTTGCATGCTGACAAAATCTTTCTCATTTCACCAGACTGCAGTCTTAAAGTTGCGTATATACCCTCTTTCGCAACTAGTCTGGCAGATGTGCCTGCGCTTCTTGCAATCTGTGCTCCTTTTCCAGGCTTCATTTCTACGCAGTGAATTGTTGTTCCAAGGGGGATATTTGCTAATTTCATGCAGTTACCTGCCTTCATTTCAGTTTGGTCTGCTGACAGCACTGGATCTCCAACCTTAATTTTACTTGGAGCAATAATGTATCTTCTTTCACCATCAGCGTACTTAAGCAAAGCTAAGTGCGCAGACCTATTTGGATCGTACTCAATTCTCTCTACAACAGCAGGGACGTCTAATTTATCTCTTTTAAAATCTATGACTCTGTAATGCTGCTTGTGACCACCGCCTTGATGTCTAACAGTTATTCTACCGTTATTATTTCGTCCACCATTTTTTGATTTTTTCTCTAGCAGAGCTTTGTGAGGTCGACCTTTATAAAGATCAGATTTAATTGAAATAACACCTCTTCTACCTGGGCTAGTTGGTTTTGCTTTTATGACTGCCATGATTAACTAATGCCCTCAAATTCAATCTCAGAGCCTTCTTTCAATGAAACAAAGGCTTTCTTATAATCTGATCTTTTATAAATTCCAAATCTGTTTCTTTTTGTTTTTCCTTTTTGGGTTGATGTGGTAACACTATCAACTTTTACATCAAACAAGTCCTCAACAGCCTTCTTGATCTCTGATTTTGATGCCGATAAATCTACCTTAAATACAACCTGATTCAAGCTTCCAACAGATGTAGCTTTCTCGGTGATATATGGAGAATGGATTAATGTGAGCAATTTTTCTTTATTCATTAGACCCATGCCTCAATTAGCTTAAATGCAGCAGGAGTGACTGCCACTTTTTCAGATCTTAATAAAATTACTGGATTAATCTCTTTTACGGTCACAACATCAACATGGGGAATATTTCGAGCTGAAAGGTACAAATTTGTGTCCATTTCATCAAGGATAATAAGCACATTGTTAAGATCAAACTGCTGAAGAAAGCTATTCATTTCTTTTGTTTTCGGTGCTTCAAATTTTGGCTGCTCAATAGCTACCAAACGATTTTGCCTATGCAGTTCTGAAAATATAGAGCTTATTGCAGCCCTGTACATTTTCTTATTAATTTTTTTAGAGTAATCTCTTGGCATAGCTGCAAAAGCTACTCCACCGCCCCTCCAAATAGGACTCCTAATTGTTCCAGCTCTAGCCCTACCAGTTCCTTTTTGTCGGTATGGTTTTTTGCCGCCGCCCCTAACTTCTGATCTTGTCTTTTGTTTATGCGAGCCTTGTCTAGACCCAGCAAGATAGGTAACCACAGCTTGATGAACAAGGGTTTCATTAAACTCTTTTCCAAAAGTTGTTTCAGAAATTTGAACATCAGTTTTTTTATTATCGATATTTAGTACATCTAATTTCATCTTTGTTTCACCGCAGGGGTAATTTTTAGTGTTGAGCCATTAAAGCCTGGTACCGCACCCTTAACATAAAGAAGATTATTTTGGACATCTGCACCCATTAATTCCAGACTTTGAATAGTTTTTGTTTCATGACCCATATGGCCAGACATTTTCTTTCCTTTCCAAACTCTTCCAGGGGTCTGGCACTGACCAATTGAGCCATGAGCTCTGTGTGCCAAGGAATTACCATGAGTAGCATCTTGCATTGCAAAGTTATGTCTTTTAATTACACCGGCATACCCCTTACCTTTAGATGTACCAGTTACATCAACCATTTTTCCAACTTCAAAAATATCAGCAGTTAAATGATGGCCAATCTTAAGCTCATCAGTTTCTTCAGTTCTGAATTCAAATAATTCTCCATTAGAAATATTTTGTTTTTTGAAGAATTCTGTGGATGATTTTGTTAAATTCTTAGATGTATTCTTAGACACCACAATAGCACTGTATCCATGCTTTTCATGGGTCTTAATATCAGCAACAAAATTTGCTGCAACTGAAATAACTGTTACAGGTACGGAAGTGCCATCCTCTTGAAAAAGTCTCGACATGCCTGATTTTTTTCCAACTAAGCCAATGCTCAATTTACTCTCCTTTTATACGGGGCTTATAACCCTCTATGGCCGCTAAGCGTTAAAAAAGTAACAAATTAGCCTAAGCTAATTTGCACATCCACCCCAGATGAAAGGTCAAGCTTCATTAAAGCATCAACGGTTTTATCTGTAGGTTCTACTATATCCATAAGTCTTTTGTATGTTCTTATCTCATACTGATCTCTTGCATCTTTATCTTTATGCGGAGATGTTAAGATTGTGGTTCTTTCTTTCTTTACTGGCAAAGGAATTGGTCCTTTCACAATCGCGCCAGTCTTTTTTGCAGTTTCAACAATTAATTTTGTTGAAGCATCAATCAAACGATAGTCAAAAGCTTTTAAGCGAATTCTTATTGATT
>Ga0207992_1000162_pt1 | contig 36356 bp, 25 predicted proteins | sample ETN02SmetaG_FD_185788 | JGI IMG/M metagenome (GOLD analysis project Ga0207992, IMG submission 185788) | Marine microbial and viral communities from oxygen minimum zone, Eastern Pacific Ocean - ETNP2014F10-02SV255 (SPAdes) (version 2) | ecosystem: Environmental > Aquatic > Marine > Oceanic ...
CGCTACCAGTAAAATTATTGATGAAGATGATTTGTTCCACATTCAGACATTAGGTTTCCGTGGCGAGGCGCTGGCTGCGATTGCGTCAGTTTCACATTTTGAATTATTAACTTGTGAAGATGAAAACATTGGGGCAACCAGGATTTTTATTAAAGGAGGCTACCTCGAGCAGATGGGGAAAATTGGGTTTCCGCAAGGTACAAAAATAACTGTAGAAAGACTTTTTTACAACACACCTGCACGTTTGAAATTTCTCAAAACTACTGCCACAGAACTTCAGCACATTCAGCAGCATCTTGTGCAAAAGTCCCTCGCACATCCGCACATTCATTTCCGCCTGACTCATAACAGGCAATTGCTGCTCAATCTGTCAGGTGGACAGCAACTGCAAACTCGCATACAGCAGCTTTTTGGTGAAGAGTTTAAGGAAATTTTGATGACGGTCAAACACGAAGAAACGTATTTGCAGTATTCCGGATTTATTTCATTTCCTTCAAAACCACGGACGAGCCGGCGCTGGCAGTATATTTTTGTAAATGATCGCAATGTTAAATCTCCTGCGGTAAATCACGGAATTTATGGTGGTTACGGAACTTTTCTGGGAAAAGGTCAGCATCCGGTTTTTTTTCTGAATCTAAAAATAGACCCAACAGAAATAGACGTAAATGTTCATCCGGCAAAGACAGAAATCCGCTTCCGTAACAGTCAGCTAGTCCACACTATTTTGGTGGACCAAATTTCACGTGCACTGAAAGATGGCGCGAGCCGTCGGTTTTTCGGACGTGAACATTCACATTCACAAATGTCACGCACAGAAATTTCCGGACAAATTGAACTGCCAATGGAAGAAGCGTTGACTCTGGAAAGTCAATATTCCGGAATGACTTTTCCAAAAAGGAAAAAACGCGCAACTGAGTCGAGGGAACTGCCGCCGCGGGGCGCATTGAAAGGAAAACATTCAGCAGAGCTTTCAACATTTGCTGCAGAAAAACCGCTTACGGAAATCAGTCCTGTTGAGCAAAGAAGACAAAATTACGCTTCCGCAGCGATTCTAGAGGCCTCGGACTCTACTCCGGATAATCTGCCTGAACATGGAATACGCAACCTTCGTTTTCTTTCACCGCTACCCCAAATTCCGCAAGAAATCCGCGTGCTCGGACAGTTCCGTAAAACTTATATCATGGCAGAGAACGATGCAGGACTGCTGATGATCGAACAGCGTGCTCTGCACGAACGTTTGCTTTACGATTTTTATACTGAGGCACTGCAAAAAAAAGAGGTTGCGCTAAAGTCTTTTCAGGCATCACTTTTAATTGAGCTTTCTCCGCAGGGATCCGTTTTGCTGGAGCAGTCGCTGGAGCATCTGGAGCTTTGCGGATTTGCCGTTAGTCCATTTGGAGGAAGTAGCTTTGCCGTGAATACAATTCCGGAAATCCAGCACGTAGAGCAAGTAGAAAAAGTGATCAGGGGAATCATCGATCGGCTGGCACTTTTTGGTAAACGCAGCCAGGCTGAAGAAATTATTCGTGATATTTGCGAAGTAGTAACAACCAATGCAGCACTGCCTGCAGGGCAGGAACTGAGTTTGACTGAAATGGGAATTCTGCTGGCTCAGTGGGAAGAAATGGGCAGCCCAATGGCCTCTCTGAAAGATGTCCCGCTGTTGGTGGAGTTTTCAACGCAGGAACTGGAAAGACGGCTGAAGCGCTGAAGAAAATCTGCTTTTTTGTCTTCATATGCTTGAACTGTATACTTATACCAGCTGCAGTTATTGATTGAGATGATTAATGAATTGACTTGATCGTGTCGTGCTTTTGAGTGTTAGAATAGCTGGGGGGATTATTGCTAAATTCAACATTCAAAAAATTAAATGTCAACAAAAGAACAACACCACAAACTAATAATTTTAGGTTCAGGTCCTGCAGGACTGACTGCGGCAATCTATGCAGCAAGAGCAATTTTACAACCTGTTGTCGTCTCAGGACGTGAAGCAGGCGGGCAGTTAATGATCACCTCGGATGTAGAGAATTATCCGGGCTTTCCTGAAGGTATCAAGGGGCCGGAAATGATGGATCTTCTTAAAGCACAGGCTGCGCGTTTCGGCACCGAATTTTTCAGCGGAGATGTGATAGATGTTGATTTGTCTCGGCGTCCTTTTAAACTTACGCTGGAAAATAAAGACACCTTAAGCTGCGATTCTTTGATCATTTCAACGGGTGCTTCTGCACGTTGGCTGGGAATGGATTCCGAGAAAGAATACAGTGGTAGAGGGGTTTCCGCTTGCGCGACCTGTGACGGTTTTTTCTTCCGTGATCAGGATGTTGCGGTTGTCGGCGGAGGAGATACTGCTTTGGAAGAAGCACTTTATTTGGCTAATATTTGTAAAAGTGTGACACTGATTCATCGACGTGATGAATTCCGGGGCAGCAAAATAATGCAGAAACGAGCCGTGGATCATGAAAAAATCTCAATATTTTGGGATACTGTGGTCGACGAAGTGCTTGGAAATCCAATGGCCGGAATGACATCACTCAAAGTGAAAAACGTTAAAACCGAAAAAGTTACTGAACATCCGATCACAGGATTGTTCGTTGCAATTGGCCACTCACCAAACACAAAATTATTCAAAGATAAATTAAATTTGAACGAAAACGGCTATGTGGAAGTAACTCCGGGAACAACATATACCTCAGTAGAAGGAGTATTTGCTTCCGGAGATGTGCAGGATCATGTTTACCGTCAAGCCGTGACAGCGGCCGGTACAGGATGCATGGCGGCCATTGACGCAGAACGTTGGCTGGCGGAACAAACCGGTTGAAACTTTTAACGCTGCGGACAAAAATCAAACAAAATTCCCGCTGTGGAATATTAATAAAAAACAAATGAAAAAATTAACAAAACATGAACAACAAATCTATGCTTGCAATCATTGCGGCTCAATCAGCTGTGATGCTGGGACTGCTCTTTACTCTATGGGAAGAGGAATCAAATGAACTGTTTATAAATGAAAACACAGTCCTTTTTTTAGCAGCTTTTTCTGTCGCTGCAATGGTGCTGGGCTTTGTCCTTCAGACAAAACGGACCACCACTAATGAATCAGGTGTTCGGTGTGATGGAACAGTAAAATGGTTTAACCCCAACAAGGGTTTTGGTTTCATTGAACAGGACAACGGTGAAGATCTGTTTGTCCATCAGTCTGAAATAAGACAAGCCGGTTTTCGTTTCCTGAACCTCGGCGATCGTGTCGAGTTTGAAGTAGGTTCAGGTAAAAAAGGACCTGTTGCCCTCAAAGTGATCCGCACAAATCCCGCTGAGCCGGAAAATGTTCCACATAATTACGAAGAGCCTGAAGAGTCTCCGCTTACACAACCAGTCACAGAAACACAATTAAATTAAATATGAACAAAGAAAAACTAGTTTTAGCATATTCCGGTGGCTTGGATACTTCCGTGCTGGTCCATTGGCTTGATCAGCAAGGTTATGAAGTAATCGCGCTTTGTCTTGATTTAGGTCAAAAAGTTGAAGACATTGATGCCATCCTCGAAAAAGGTAAAAAAGCAGGTGCGGCAAAAGTGCTGGTTGAAAATGTTGAAGAGGAATTTGTAAAGGATTACGTGCTTCCTTCCATTCATTGGAATGCGCTTTATGAAGGGACTTATTTACTGGGGACATCATTAGCGCGGCCTTTAATTTCGAAGAAGCAGATTGAAGTCGCAGAGCGTGAAGGCGCAGTTGCAGTTGCCCACGGCGCTACCGGTAAGGGAAATGATCAGGTACGTTTTGAATTAAGTTACTATGCATTAAAACCTGATATTCGGGTAGTTGCTCCATGGAAAATTCCGGAATTTTTCGAAAAATATCCTGGCCGTACCGAACTGCTGGCCTATGCGGAAAAATATGGAATTCCGGTAAAAGCGTCCAAAGATCAACCGTGGAGTTCAGATGAAAATCTGATGCATATTAGTTTTGAATCTGGTATGTTGGAGGACCCGTGGCAGGAACCGCGGCAGGAAATGTTTGAGTTATCACAGTCTCCGCAATCTGCACCGGATGAAGCACAGACTGTACTGATTGATTTTGAAAAAGGAAATCCGGTTGCGGTTGACGGTCGGGGATATTCTCCAGCAAAGCTGTTGACGCATCTCAATGAGTTGGGTGGCAAGCATGGAATAGGCCGGATTGATATGGTGGAATCCCGTTTTGTTGGGATGAAAAACAGGGGCGTTTATGAGACACCAGGAGGAACTATTTTACACATTGCGCACCGAGCGATGGAGTCCATTACCTTAAACCGTGGTGTGATCAATCTCAAAGATTCTCTGATGCCTCGTTTTGCACAGTTGACATACGATGGTTTTTGGTTTTCTCCGGAAATGGAAATTTTGCTCAACATGGTACAGAAAACACAGCAACCGGTAAACGGTACGGTACGTCTGGAACTTTACAAAGGTAACTGCATGGTGACAGGCCGTAAGTCGCCTAACAGCCTCTATGACGAGGACATGGCTACAATGGAAGCTGATCATGGTGCGTATGACCCAAAAGACGCGATTGGTTTTATCAAACTACACGCGCTGCCTTTACGTATTCAAGCAGGTTTAAAAGCAAAATCAAAATAACAGTTACTGCTTTGTTTCAATCAAATTTCTTAACAATTAAGAATGATGAAGTTGCAAAAATTGTATCCTCTGCTCACGCTGGTATTTTTTCTGGCCACCTGTGTCCTGCTTTATCTGCAGTATTTTTCTGCGCCTGAAATATCTCCAATTCCAAAAACTGCAGAAATTGAACTGAAAATCACTCCCCAATCTCCGAATATTGCTGTTGAAAAACCTAAAATTACTGATGAAGAAATTCAACGTTTGCTTGATGTTGAAAATGAGCAGAAAGAACTTATTCTGCTCTTTGAACGCGTTTCCGCAGATCTGAAAGACGCTAGCAGTTCCAAAAAGGTTTTAGCTCAACTTATGTTGGGTCGTTCTACTTTACGTGATTTTGGCAAACGTTTTTTGAACTACAAGCTCTTCCGCAAATCAGGTGGTTTTTTGAGATTTATGCGTCTAAAAACAAAAGCCTATTTGAGTGATGGACAACTTGGTGTTAATCCTTCTGGAATCAAGAAAAAAGATTTAGCCAAGTTCCGCAAGGAAATCACCAGTTGGCTTATGCTGCGTAATAACGAAGAAATTGAGGCAGTAGCGCAGTTTTTAAGTTTCTTCTTTGCAGAAACACTTTATGACATACCAATGACCATGCTGGCCTCCAGGATGACTCCTGAACTGGAGGAGATCGATTTCAGCACACCGGTGCTGTTGGAAAACGTGCTGACGACTCCAAGCCGTGATGCCAACGGTGAAATGAATGAGAAGAAGCCGACCACAGTTACAAAATATTCGACGGCACAACAGTTCTTTTTCCGCAGGGGGCCAAAAATATCTGGAAAAGCAGTCGTCTTTTTAAAAGCTTACCTCAGTTACACTGATCTTTAATCTTTTATTAAGTGTTAGTGAAGGCTCCTCTTCTTCATCTCATTGTAAATCTGCAAGATTAACGGATTTTACATCACTTTAATTTCCTGTTCACTTTAAATTCCAAAATATCCCGTAAATGAAAATACGCATTCTCAGTTGTGACGATGTCAGGCAGGCACTGCCGATGAAAGCTGCCATTGAGGCAAGCAAAAGAGCCTTCAGCCGTTTATCAAACGGGCGTGTGGAAATGCCATTGCGCAGTCGTGTTCATGTTCCTGAACAGGATGGCGTTCTTCTGACTATGCCGGCCGCCCTGCTGGAGGATAGTGAAATGGCGGTGAAACTTGTGACTGTTTTTGGTGAAAATCCGGCACGCGGTTTTCCACTGATTCATGCGGTTGTGCTTGTGCTGGATGCCGAAAATGGTCAAATCCTTTCGCTAATGGACGGGGAGGTGCTGACCGCCGTACGTACCGGTGCAGGTGTAGGCGCCGCGACTGATTTGCTCGCACCGCAGGAATCAAACAGTGTAGCCATAATCGGCAGTGGCAAACAGGCTGGTGCGCAACTGGATGCCGTTTGTAGTGTACGTGATATTCAGCAGGCCCGTATTTACAGTCCGAATCCGGAACATGCACAGAGTTTTGCGGAAAAAATGTCAGGCATCGGTTCAATTCCAAAAGATGTGAGAGCAGTTTCTTCATCAGCAAAAGCCTTAAAAGACGCAGACATTGTCTGCACCGCTACCACATCCACAACTCCGGTCATTTCATTTGAGCATCTCAAAGCCGGCGCGCATGTAAACGCGGTTGGTTCCTTCCAGCCGACGATGCAGGAAATCGACGGGGAAACGATCCGCAATGCTCTTGTGGTTGTTGATTCCCGCGAATCCGCCCTGATTGAAACAGGAGATATCGTCACACCTCTCAAACAGGGATTGATAACTCCTGAGCATATTCACGCCGAGATTGGCGAAATCATCAACGGTGCAAAAAACGGCCGTTCCTCAAAGGATCAACTTACATTTTTCAAATCCTGCGGAGTTGCTGTGCAGGATGCAGCAACTGCAGCAATTGCTTTGAAAAATGCAGAGCGTGAAAATCTCGGAACGCTTGCCAATTTATAAAAAATGTCTGGACTACCCAAAACGGCTGATGTTGTAATTCTCGGCGGGGGAGTTATGGGTGCCAGCACTGCATACCATTTGGCTAGCCGCGGACAAAATAATGTCTTACTGCTTGAACGCGAATCTTTTTTTGGTACAGGAGCAACCGGCCGCTGCGCCGGAGGTATTCGTCATCAGTTTAATACTGAAGTCAATATCCGGCTTTCCCAAAAAAGCCTCAGCATGATTGATGCTCTTGAGGAAGAAACCGGACAGTCTGCGCTGGTACGGAAATGCGGTTATTTGTTTGTGCTGACTGCTGAAAAGGACGTTTCTGTTTTCCAAAAAAACCTGAAACTTCAACACTCACTGGGTGTAAACACCGAATGGCTTTCCGGAGATGAAGTCCGCAAACTGGCGCTACCGTGTTTTTTCCCGGATGCAATCGGGGGGACTTTTAACGCGGATGACGGACTTGCTGATCCAAACAGCATTGTAATGGGATACATCAACGCTGCTCGACGTCACGGCGCAGTCTGCCTGACAGATTGTTCTGCAAACGGTATTGAACTGGGAAAAAACAAAGTCAGGAAAGTTCGCACCAGCCTCGGAACGGTTGAAACCGAAACAGTCGTCAATGCCTGCGGTCCGTGGAGCGCTTTTTTCGGAAAAGAAATTGAACTTGAAATTCCTGTTTCGCCGTTGCGTCGTCAGTGGTTTGTTACAGAAACAATTCCGGAACTGCCTGCCGAATTTCCATTTGTGATAGATTTTTCACAAAGTCTCTATTTTCACCGTGAAGCTTCGGGACTACTCAGTGGAATGTCTAACCACAAGCAGCATATCGGTGCCGATCAAAGCATCGATCAGGATTGGGAAATGCAGCACATTGACGCAGCGGTTGCACGGATGCCACTGTTGGGAAACTCTGGAATAAAGGCCAGACAGGCCGGACTTTATGAACTGACGCCGGATGCACATCCGATCATCGGTAAGACACCGGTTGAAGGTTTTCACTTGCTGACAGGTTTTTCCGGACATGGTTTCATGCAGGGGCCAATTTGCGGAAAACTGATGGCCGAAATTCTAATTGACGGTAAGGCGAGCACGGTTGATATCAGCATGTTGGATTATAAACGCTTTGCGGAAAAACGCATGATCCCGGAATACAACGTTGTCTGAATTGTTTCCGGATTGCGCCCTTTTACTTTTTACCGTAAGCTGGATTGAATAAATATTTTGAATTATTAAAAAACCAAAACATCACTTAAAATACGCTATGCTCACTGAAAATACTGTTGCAAAAATCTTTGAATCCGGACTCCAGCAAGGTGCGGACTTTACGGAAGTCTTTGTTGAGGACTCAGTTTCCTCTTCAATCAATTTACTGGATCAGAAGATTGACGAAATTAATTCCTCAAATTCATTCGGCATCGGCATCCGGCTGCTTTACGGGAACGAAGCATATTACGGATACAGCAGTGATCCGGATGAAGCGAGTCTACTGAAATTGACAAAAAATCTGGGACAATCACGTAATGTCGGTGAAAGCGCTGGAGTGCAACCCTTCGAACACCAGGCAGTGCAGGACATTCATCATGTGGCCGTTAATCCGCAAACTGTGAGCAAGACTGAACGAGTTGATCTGCTGCGTAAACTGGATGAACTTACTCGTTGTCATGGAACCGAAGTCAGTCAGGTTAATGCAAACATGGCAGAGAAAAAACGCTCGGTGCTGATCGCCAATAGTGAAGGCTTGTGGACAGAGGATGCACGCAGTTATTCCCGGATGCGGCTTTCCGCGGTTGCCGAAAAAAGTGATGGTCCACAAACCGCATCTGAAAGTCCAGGAGTTTTAGGCGGATATGAGTTTTTCCAGCAACTGAATCTGGACGAGTTAGCAGAAAATGCTGCCCAGTCCGCATTGCGGATGGCCGGTGCCGGATATATCGACGGCGGGACAATGCCGGTGATTCTGGGCAACGGATTCGGTGGTGTGATTTTTCATGAAGCCTGCGGACATCCTTTGGAAACAGAAGCGATCCGTAAAAATGCTTCACCCTTTTGTGACAAAATCGGTGAACGTGTCGGTCGCTCAATTCTGAACGCGATTGACGACGGAACCATTGTTAACAAATGGGGTTCATGCAATGTGGATGACGAAGGAACCCCCACCCAAAAAACTGTACTGATTGAAAATGGTATTCTCAAAAATTATCTTAGCGACCGTATCGGTGCAGGACAAGTCGGTATTCCCAGAAGTGGATCTGCGAGGCGTGAGTCCTATAAGTTTGCACCTGTTTCACGTATGCGAAACACCTTTATTGCTCCCGGAAATGATAATTTTGAGGAAATGCTGCGTACCATAAAATTTGGTTTGTACGCCAAAAAAATGGGCGGCGGTTCGGTCAATCCCGGAACAGGTGAATTTAATTTTGCGGTTCAGGAAGGTTACGCTGTCCGCAATGGTAAAATCGCTGAACCCGTACGCGGCGCTACCCTCATCGGCAAAGGTTTCGATGTGTTGTCGCAAATCTCAATGATTGCCGATGATCTGGAATTAGCAGCCGGAATGTGCGGTGCGGCCAGTGGATGGGTTCCAACAACTGTCGGACAGCCTACGCTGAAAATTGACTCGATCCTTGTTGGTGGACGCTGATTCAACTTTTTAAATGCAGATCAACTTTAGCTATGAATCGTTGAATGAGATATTTCGAAGAGTCCGTAGAAACTTTGCCACGTAAGGCATTAGAAACGCTGCAAATTGAAAAATTGTGTTCCATGCTGGAACAAATATACGGCCGCAACCGTTTTTATACTGACAAATTCAATGCAGCTGGAATTCATCCGGATTCCATCCAGACGCTGGACGATTTGAAACGTTTGCCGCTGACAAGCAAGTCCGAGTTGGTGCAGGCTCAGAGTGATGCATTGCCTTTCGGAAGTAACACTACTTTTGAAGAATCAGCCTATTCCCGTTTTCACCAGACATCCGGAACCACAGGTACGCCGTTACGTGTTTTGGATACACCAGAAAGCTGGGACTGGTGGGGACGTTGCTGGGGCCATGTTCTCGCCGGTGCAGGTCTGACGGAAAATGACCGTATGTTTGTACCATTTTCTTTTGGACCTTTTATCGGTTTTTGGGCTGCGGTGGAGGGTGCTCAAAAAATCAATGCCCTGATGATTCCTGGCGGGGGAAGGGATTCTCTGCAGCGTTTGCACTTGATGAAAGAACTTGGCGCGACAGCCATGTGCTGTACCCCCACCTATGCTTTGCGTTTGGCAGAAGTGGCGCAGGAATCTAGTTTTGATTTAAGTGAAATTCCGTTGCGAACTCTGATTCACGCAGGAGAACCGGGAGCAAATGTTCCTGCAACTAAAGTGCGTATTGAATCAGTTTGGAATGCTAAATGTTACGACCATGCAGGTGCTTCGGAAATCGGAGCACACAGTTTTGAATGCGAGGTACAACCAAACGGTACACACGTAACAGAAAGCGAATTCATCGTAGAGGTACTGAATCCTGAAACACTGGAGCCAGTTCCGGCAGGAGAACAAGGAGAGTTAATCATCACTAATTTAGGTCGTATCGGTTATCCGGTTATCCGCTACCGTTCCGGGGATCTGGTGGTTCTGAATCAGCAAAAATGTACATGCGGGCGTAGCTTTGCAAGATTTGAAGGTGGTGTTATAGGGCGCGCGGATGACATGGTGGTTGTACGTGGGGTTAATATTTTTCCCAGCGCAGTTGAAAATTTGGTGCGTCAATGCGAGTCAGTAGAAGAATTCCGCATCACTGTTACAACTGATCGCGAAATGGGTAATTTGGCAATTGAACTCGAACTAAGTAAGAATGCAAATCCGGAAAGTGCCAGAAAAACTGTGGATCAGACAATTCAAAATGGGTTGAGTCTGCGGCCGGAAATAACGCTTGTACCTTCCGGAAGTCTGCCGCGCTTTGAAATGAAAGCCAAACGCTTTCATCTAAAAAATAATTAGAGAGGATGACCGCATTCCAGTTTTATTTAACCAAGAATGATTCCCTACTATAAAGGTTTTTAACTGTGTCATTCGGGTAAAGCGAAAATATAGCATAAGCTACTGCGCTAATATAAAAATATTTATCCAAATGGTAGAAATAATAAATTATAGATTTCTGATATTTTACTAGATAATCACAATTTTTTGCCGATAAAAACAACTAAAAAATTTCCGTGACAGTCATCAAAAGACAGCGGCTGAAAACATAGATAAAGAGGAATAATGAAACAATTGCTGAGTTTAAAAATCAACGGGGAATTACATGAGGTTTGGACATCTACGCACAAGACATTGCTGGAAGTTTTACGTGAAGATTTACAGCTCACGGGAACCAAACACGGATGTGAACTTGGTGAATGCGGGGCATGTACCGTGCTCATCGAAGGAGAACCGGTTTTGGCCTGTCTCATTTTGCCTGTTGAAGTTCAGGAGTCGGATATCCAGACGATAGAGGGACTGGCGGAATCCGGAAGTTCAACTGCTGAGCTAAAACCACACCCGCTGCAGACCGCTTTTGCAGAACAAGGCGCGTCACAATGCGGTTACTGTTCTCCAGGAATGCTGATGACCGCGAAAGCATTTCTGGATAAAAACTCAAAGAGTGATTCAAAGAAGCCAATCGACCGTCAGGAAATCCGAAATGCTTTGTCCGGAAATTTGTGCCGTTGTACGGGTTACTCAAAAATAATAGAAGCAGTCGAACAGGTTGTGGAAGAAATTCAAAATGGGGCAGTACATGCCTGAGGAAAAGAAAACAGCAAATGATTTCGAATGGATAGGAAAGTCTTGGGATCAATTAGACGCCATGGCCAAAGCAAAAGGCGAAACCTGCTATGCGGACGATTTGTTTTTGCCAAGGATGCTGTATGCCAAAATGCTGCGCAGTCCACATCCGCATGCACGTATCAAAAACATTGATTTGACAAAAGCCTTGAAACGTCGGGGTGTAATAGCGGCGTTGACCGGCAGGGATGTGCCGATACCTTTCGGAATTTTGCCTGTCAGTCAGGATGAAGAAGCCTTGTGCGTGGAAAAAGTACGCATGATCGGTGATCCGGTAGCGGCAATTGCAGCCATTGACGAAGAAACAGCGGAAGCCGCGCTGGAAGACATTGTAGTGGAATATGAACTTTTGCCTTCCATTTTGTCGATTGAAGACGGATTGAAGCAGTTGGAAGAATTGGAACTTGTCGCACCGGACGTTCCGGCAGATGCACAAATTCACGCATACGCGGATTCCGGAAATATTCACAAACAGGTTGCGCTCGAATTTGGTGATACGGATGCTGGATTTGCGGAAGCAGATCATTTACGGGAAGAGCTTTATTATTATGAAGGCAACACACACTTACCGATGGAACAGCATGCTTCAGTCGCTCAACACGGAGCGGATGGGCGCGTTACCCTTTGGTCTTCCACTCAAACTCCGCACTATGTACACCGCGCTTTAGCCAAAGTTCTTGAAATGCCAACCAGTCAGATTCGTGTAATCGCAACCCCGGTTGGCGGCGGATTTGGTGGCAAGACGGATCCGTTTCAACACGAGATTGTCGTTTGCAAATTGGCAATGATGACTGGGCGTCCGGTAAAAATGACGTTGACGCGCGAGGAAGTTTTTTATACGCATCGGGGACGGCATCCGGTTTTGATGTGGGTCAAAGCGGGGATCAAATCAGACGGATCGATCACGGCATTGCATTTTCGTAATTTTCTGGATGGCGGTGCTTACGGAAGTTATGGAGTGGCGAGCACCTTTTACACAGGCGCGCTGCAGACAGTGACTTATCCGATCGCGAATTATAAATTTGAAGCAATGCGTGTTTTCACCAACAAAGCACCGTGCGGTCCCAAACGTGGTCACGGCACGCCGCAGCCGCGTTTTGCGCTTGAAGTCCTGCTCGATAAATTCGCGGAAGATTTAGGGCTGGATCCGACCGAATTACGTTTGCGTCACCTGATGCCGGATAATAGTTTAACTGTGAATCATCTCACCGTGACTACCAATGGCTTGGGAGAGTGTCTGCACAAAGTCACGGAAGCGTCAGGATTCCAGCAACGCCGGAACGAATCTTCTCCTGGAAAAGGCTTGGGACTTGGATGCGGTTCTTATCTGAGTGGCGCAGGTCTACCGATTTACTGGAACAAAATGCCGCATTCCGGAGTGCAGATTAAAATTGACCGTGGCGGCGGCGTGACAGTTTTTTGTGGAAGCACCGACATCGGACAAGGTTCAAATTCTGTGCTGGCCGGAATCGTGGCTGAGGAGTTAGGAATTCATCTGAAGCATGTTATTGTCGTCACGTCAGATACTGACCTGACACCTGTTGATTTAGGCAGTTACTCCAGCCGTGTAACTCTGATGACAGGTAATGCAGCAATTGCTGCAGCACGTCCTTTACGTGAGCAAATTCTCAGCGCAGCCTCTGAAGTCCTTAAAATTCCAGCTGAAGAATTAACTATCAGCAATGGTAAAGTTGGTCAGCTGAATGGCAGCGGTGAGCCTGTTTCTTTTGTGGACGCGGTACAATGGGCGGAAGCAAAATTTGGAACTCTCGGTTCAGTCGGAAGTTACACGCCTCCCCGCCGTGGAGGAAAATTCAAAGGTGCTGGCGTGGGTCCATCGCCAAACTACAGCTATTCCGCTTGTGTTGCCGAGGTGACATGTGATCCGGAAAGTGGGCTTTATCGGGTTGACAAACTCTGGTTGGCACATGATATTGGACAGGCAATCAACGAAAAGCTGGTCATCGGTCAAGTTGAAGGCGGCGCTTACATGGGATTGAGTGAGGCGATGATGGAAGAGCAGGTTTATCGGACCGGAAACTCCGCATCTTCGGGAGGCAGCGGTCCTGCCGGGCTACACAAAATTCCGTCAATGCTCGATTATAAAAGTTTGACCTCACTGGATATGCCAGAAGTTGAAACGATATTAGTGGAAACAAATGATCCTGAAGGTCCATACGGCGCGAAGGAAGCAGGACAGGGACCTTTGCTGCCAATCATGCCTGCCATTGCAAACGCGATTTACAACGCTGTCGGTGTGCGGGTTGACGAAGTTCCAATAACCGCTGAAAAAATATTTCAGGGTCTGCAGGATTTGAAAAAAGGGAAGTCCGGAAGAGTCGGGCCAAAGAAATTTCCAAGTATTACATTCCCTGAAGCACTACGTGTCGAACCTCCGCAGTGAAGGTTGACTGAGTTTATGAAAATTAATGCCGTTGTTAAGTTATAAAACCGTTTCATTTCGGACTTTTCGGTTCATAATTTTAAAATAACAAATAATTACTTAAAATATATGTTACGTTTACCCCCTTTTGAATATCATGCTCCAAGCAGCATCGCTGAAGCAGTTGCGTTGAAAGCAGAACACGGTGATTCGGCGATGTATTCCGCCGGAGGGACGGACTTGTTCCCAAACATGAAACGTCGTCAGTTCACGCCGCAGAATCTAATCGGTTTAACGGATCTGGAGGAACTACACACCATTTCCGCGGAGAATTCAGCAAATGGATTGCTCATCGGTTCCGGAGTTTCGCTGAGTGAAGTAGCGCAGCATGCGGGAATCCTTAGGCGTTTTCCAGCATTGGCGGCGGCGGCGGCTTTGGTATCTGCACCGCAGTTACGGAATATGGGAACGATTGGCGGGAATTTGTGTCTGGACACACGCTGCAACTATTACAATCAAACATTTCAGTGGCGCAAGGCATTAGGTTTTTGCTTGAAAAAAGAAGGTGACACCTGTTGGGTAGCACGCAGCAGCCCGAAATGTCTGGCGGTTTCATCGTCAGACTGTGCTCCAGTCGTATTGGCCCTGAACGCGGAATTTAATTTGGAGGGTACGGAAGGGCAACGGACGGTTCCGGCAACGGAATTTTATAAAAATGACGGTGCTGATTTTCTTAACAAAACTCCGGACGAATTGCTCATTTCTATTCGCCTGCCTGAACATGAAGGCTGGAAAATGAATTATAAAAAATTACGTAGACGTGACTCTATCGATTTTCCAATTCTGGGAGTGGCAACTGCGCTGCGTCTTGAAAATTCCGGAAGGTCCGGTGCCCCAGGGAGCACAGGGTCCACACTTGATTGTGCTGAAATCAGGATTGTTTTGGGGGCGGTTGCTTCAGCTCCTTTGAGGGCCTATGAAGCAGAAAAAGTGTTAGTTGGGGAAAGACTCACTACTGAGCGGATTGAAGCCGCAGCACAGCTTGCGGCGAAGTTGGCGAAACCAATGGACAATACGGATATGACACTGGGTTTCCGTAAAAAAATGGTAACACACTTTGTGACGGAAGCCTTGAAAGAGGCTCTTAATAATTGAGTGATATGGGATCCAGGAAGTATTTTTTGTGTTTGACTTTAGTTAATGCTGATTTCCCTGTTTAAGCAAATCCAGTACATCAAAAGGCTCTTTGGCAATGGCAAGTGCACCATTGTCCCTCAGCTCTTCTTCAGTACGAAATCCCCAAAGTACTCCAACCGGGAAACATCCTGCCGAAACCGCGGTTTTCATGTCAGTCGCAGTATCACCAAGATATAGGAAAGCATCTGCTGGAATGTCCAATTGTTGACAAATATCCAACATCCCTGCAGGATCCGGTTTGGGCTCAACACCTTCGCGCTGTCCCAGGATCATTTCAAATTTCCAGTCCGGTAAAAGGTGTTCAACTGCGAGCAGAGTAAATTCATGTGGTTTGTTGGAAAGTACAGTCAGTTGAAGTTGACGTTTCTGTAGTGCATTAAGTAATTCAGGAATATCTTTGTAAGGAACAGTTTGCTCATCCCAGCAGTCACGATAAGCAGTTTCAAAATCCTGTCTGCATTCTTCAATGAGGGTTTCCTTACGGGCTTCTTCAGGAAGGACACGGGTCATCAGCATTTTCGCTCCGTCACCTACAAAGTAGCGATATGCTTCCTCAGGGTGTTGCGGGAACCCGCGTTTTAAGAGTATTTTATTCGTGCAATTTGCCAGATCGGCTAAACTGTCAAGCAATGTGCCGTCTAAATCAAAGCAAACTGCTTTAAAATGCATGAAGGTTTTATGACTTAATTTTTATTGTTTAACTCATCACGCCAGACTTTAGAAGGATGAAAAGTTACCACACGACGTGCAGAAATTTCATAATCCCTTTTTGATTTAGGGTCACGTCCGGGCCGTGCCTTTTTGTCGTGTAACTCAAATTTGCCTAAACCTGTTATGAGAACATCCTCACCTTTTTCTAATTTCTCTTTGATCATTTCCAACATATCGTTGACCAATTTTTCTGCTTCACCGAACTGCAGATCAGTTCCAAGTTGGATTGCCCTCACGATGTCTACTTTTACCATTCGCTCCCCCGATTTGTCGTAAAATTCATGGATTTGTTTTGTTGAGATATTTTATTGCATTTACACCCGCCGGCATCCTCATCCAAAGACGTCTTTAACTTCTTCCAGAAGCTCGGATTAGCGAAGACATTGAGAACGCTGTAGACATACTATAACTATGGGTAAAGTCTTCTACAATACATTTTTTAAAAAAAATCAATTAAATCAATTTAAACTGGCAAAGCTCTTCTCTCGAGAACTGAGAATAACATTCAAGGCGTATTATTCAAGTTTTATTAAAACTGTTCAAAAAGTTGGACATTGACCTGATTGTTTATCTATAGTTAAGAGCCACAGCTTAGCCGCCGAATTATACCACAGGAGCATTCAGTCATGTCTTTGATACGTTACAAACCCTTCGCCGTACTGGGTGTTGTCATAATTATTCTGTTGATTCTTACTATTTATTTCCAGCAAATGAAGCGCGAAGAATTACAAAATGAACTCAGCAAAGTTGAACTTCAGGATGTCAGGATAGGCGCAGGGACTTCCAAAGGCAAGTTGGGAACAGCGGTTTTTGGTATCATTTCGAATAATGGTGAACGCACTATTAAGATTGCGACAATGAGGGTAGAGTTCTTTGATGAAGCAGGTGAACCTTCAACGGTACACAAATTTTTTCCTGTCAACAATTATTCATTCAGTGATTCTGCTGCATTGGAACCAGGACAGTCAAAAGAGTTTGGTTTTCCGATAGACGAAATTGTTCCGGAAAACTGGGGAGGCACTATCACGTCCAGGTTGATCGATTTAAAATTTAAATAAAAAACGGAGAAAAAATGTCCACGCCTCTTTGGCAGCCAAGTCAGCAAGAAATAGAAAAAACCCTGCTCACACATTTTTCTAAGAAAATTCAGCAAAAATACAAACTGCCGAATATCAAATATTCAACCCTGCACCAATGGTCAATTGAGTTTCCGGAACTTTTCTGGGAAGAAGTCTGGCGTGATTGTGAGGTGCGCTGCTCTGTGCCCTGGAGTAAAGTGATGAGTAAAACAAGCTTCAGCGAAAAGATTGGAACTGAACCTTCAGGCTGGTTTACAGGAGCAAGGTTGAATTTTGCAGAAAATTTGCTGGCACAGGGAAAGGCGGAAAATGAAGCACTTTGTTTTATTGGTGAAGACGCTACAACAAGTTCGCTGAGTTATGCAGACCTGCGAAAAGCGGTAGCACAATGTGCTTCCGGAATGAAGGCTCTCGGAGTTACAGCAAATGACAGAGTGGCGGCTGTACTGCCGAACTGTCCTGAAGCAGTTATCGGTATGCTGGCTGCAGCGAGTCTGGGCGCAATTTGGTCTTCCTGTTCACCTGATTTTGGTATTAACGGGATCTACGACCGCCTGGGGCAGATTTCACCAAAAATTTTAATCACAGTCAATGCGTATAATTACAACGGTAAAGAACATCAATGTTTGGATAAAATCCGTGAAATCAGTCAGCGCATTTCCTCCATTGAATCAGTGTTTGTTGCAGCATTTACAGAAACTCCGATGGAACTGCAGGGCAAAGAACAGCCTTGGGAAGCGCTGCTCGATACTTCCCCAGGGCCTTTAGCATTCGCACAACTGCCTTTTGATCATCCGCTTTACATTCTTTATTCATCAGGTACAACCGGTTTGCCTAAATCTATTGTACACGGTGCAGGTGGGACCCTGCTCAAGCATCTGACAGAACACCGTTATCACGCGGATGTACAGTTTGGTGATCGTTTGTTTTATTTTACCACCTGCGGCTGGATGATGTGGAACTGGCTGGCGAGTGGTCTTGCGTCAGGTGCAACACTGATTTTGTATGACGGCGCACCTGGTTTCCCGGATATGGGTCGAATGTGGCGTTTAATAGATGATCAGCGCATTACGCATTTTGGCACAAGCCCGAAGTTCCTTGGTGCGGTGAACAAAGCCGGTTACTCACCAAAAGCAAATAATCAGCTGAATTCACTGCGGGTGATTTTGTCAACCGGATCTCCGCTGCCGTCGGATTTATTCTCATGGGTTTATGCGGAAGTTGCTTCGGTCGCGTTGATGTCTGTCGCAGGCGGAACAGATATTGTCGGTTGTTTCATGGGCGGTAATCCTAATCTGCCGGTTTACTCGGAGGAACTTCAGTGCAAAGGTCTGGGTATGGATATTCTTGCTTATAATCCTGAAGGGAAATCAGTAGTTGGTGAAAAAGGAGAACTGGTTTGTGCGACCCCTTTTCCGTCAACACCAATCTGTTTCTGGAATGATAAAGCTGCTGAAAAATATCATCAGGCTTACTTTGAGCAGTTTCCCGGAGTTTGGACGCATGGTGATTTTATTGAAATTACGGAACGCGGAGGTGTGATTGTTTTTGGCAGAAGCGATACTGTGCTTAATCCCGCAGGTGTGCGAATTGGCACTTCTGAAATTTATCGTCCAGTGGAGGAAATGTCGGAGATAATGGACAGTCTCGTTGTTGCACAGCCCTGGGGGAGTGATGTACGGATCGTGCTGTTTGTGGTTTTACGTGACGGTCTTCAACTGGGTGCGGAACTGGTAGCAAAAATAAAAGCGGCTGTTCGGCGGGACAATACTCCGCGTCATGTGCCGTCATTGATATTAGCAATTCCGGAAGTGCCGCGAACGATCAGTGGAAAAAAAGTGGAAAAAGCTGCTTTGCAGACTATTAAACACGAAATTGTTGAAAATACCGCTGCTCTTGCTAATCCGGAAAGTTTGGACTATATTTCAAAATTAAGTGAAGAATTGAGCCAATGAAAAGGCAAATTCTTTAACTCGTGTGTCTTCGTAAAAATGACAATTTATGGGTTTCAGGGTTTTTAAGAAAACATCACCTCTACTATTTTTGAGAAACTTCGTAGACACGATCGCGGAGTGTTTGCAGGAGATCAAGAATTGGCATGTCAGGAATTTCTGACCACTCCATTATTTTCAGCACATAATTTTTCAAGCGCTTCCTGGATAATCCTCGTTTTTCCCAACCGGCATAGACTTCCTCAATTTCTCCTGGTAATGGTCTACCATCTAAAGTACGTCGTAAAAGAAATTTTAGCGTGCTGTCAGCATACTGCATCACAAATTTTTCCAGCGAAGCATTTGTTATTTTTTTGTTGCCAAACACCACATCGTCATCTTCAGTATCATCCTGCAGCAAACCATCATCATCTTCAATGAATTCCTCGTCTTCTGCTTCATCGAGTTCACTCAACAGGTCCGCGGAAGAAAGGCTTGGTTGAGGTGCTCGAGCTGTTGAATTATCGTCAAAAATAGCACTTGCTGAAATTTCCTCATCTTCTACATCTTCTTCTTCAGTTGGAGTTACGGAAGAATTTAGTTCCTGCAGATTATCCTCTGGAAATTGCTCTGCATTATCTCCTTCAACTGTTTCAGCAGAGACTGCATCTGCAAATTGTTCCAGCTCAGGTTCAAGAACAATATCCATTTGCTGCTCCTGCTCATCTACGGCAGAAGTGATTTCCGGTTCGTCATCTTCAATTGTGTTTTCCTGAGTTTGCTTATTGTTGGGGAGGATAGCTTGCGGCGCCTTTCCTCTAGTTGAAGTTTGTTTTGAGGGGCGGATAAATATAATTGGAGGGTATTGTCGATCTTGTTTTTGCTCTCGCGGCAGTAGACTTTCCGGAGAAACTCCGCGAGTCTTCGCGATATGCTTCAGGAATCCCTTAACTAGTTCACGTCCTTCAAGGCGTACCTGAAGTTGACTTCTTAACTGCATTAAGTCTTCAAGTTTGTATTTCATTGTTGAAAAATCCGCCTCCACTTCCGTGTCTTCTGATGCTGTCTGCTGTTTTGCTAAAATCAGGCTGTAATAGGTTTCAATGTACAAGAGGAGATCATACAGCGCATTCTTTTCAGGTTTACGCAGAGCTTGCGCGATGTTATAACGGATATTGAAATGATGATGTTTACCTTTTGCTAACTGATCAAATGCTTTCATAATTCGCAGACAAAGTTTTTTTTGCAGCATTTCCGCAGGCCAGCCGAAATTATTCAGATAATCATAAAAACTGTTGAAGCGTTTCCTCGGGACGAGTTGACGAAGCATTTCTGCTTCCTGAGCAAAAAAGTCACGTATCACCGAGGCCCCTGATTGAATCTCAGTTTCAGTCGAATCATGAAAAACAAATCCGGATCGGAAAAGGTGCTCGCAGAGTTGAATCAGCAGAGATTCCTGATCCGGAAGGCGCGGATCAAAATTTCCGATGTACTCCCGGATGTTTGCATTACGGTGCATTAGACGTTAATAGTTTATTGATTAAAAATTTAGTCACAACTCAAGATAACTTAATATCCAGCACTCGGCAACCCCCGAGTAATAAATTATAAAGAGCTTAAGTCCGGCTTATATTCAAGGAAGTCTGTACAGCAGTATCGTAGAATTGCATTGAAATTCATCAAGTTTTTTTCTAAAATAGCTATTCTAGAATCATCCTGTAGAACAAGCTTAAAAACTGTTGGATTAATTTGTTTTCGTATCAAAAGCAAAGGCAGTTAGACATTGGTGCAGTAATAAATAATTTTAGCATTTAAAAACGAAATGATCAGCATTGCTGACTTAGCCATGCAGTATGGCAAAAAGACACTTTTTGAAAAATCTACAGTCACTTTTGATCCCGGAAAAAGTTATGGGCTTGTAGGAGCAAACGGTTCCGGAAAATCTACTCTGCTGCGATTGATAACCGGAGAAGAAAAACCGTATTCCGGAACTATTTCAGTGCCCCGTGATTTGAAAGTAGGTGTGCTGCAGCAGGATCATTTCAAGTTTGAAAACAATCGCGTAATTGATGTGGTTTTGCTTGGAAGGCCGGTCTTGTGTGAAGCGCTTTTTGAGAAGGAGAAACTGCTTGAGTCAGAAAATTTTGACACTAAAACCGGACAAAGACTGGGGCAGCTGGAAGAAATAATAGCAGAAGAAGAAGGTTATGTAGCTGAACCTTTTGCCGCGGAATTATTGTCCGGGCTTGGTATCGGCGAGCGTTATCACACCGGTCCGATGAATAAGCTTTCGGGCGGATTTAAATTGCGTGTGCTGTTGGCGCAGCTTCTTTTTCAACAACCTGATGTGCTGCTGCTTGATGAACCGACAAACCACCTGGATATTGTTTCAATCCTCTGGCTGGAAAAATATTTATGTTCACAGTTTGCAGGCACATTAATCTTTATTTCGCATGACCGAAATTTTTTAAACGCGGTTGCAGGGTATATCGTTGACATAGATTACGAAGAATTACGACTTTACACCGGAAACTATGAACAATTTCTTGAAGCAAAGGTGCTGGCTGAAACACAAAAACTGAAAGAAATAAAAAGTTATGAACGTAAAACCGCAGAGCTACAGTCTTTTGTCGATCGTTTTCGCGCAAAAGCAACTAAAGCCAGACAAGCTCAGTCACGTGTAAAACAACTCGATAAAATGGATGTGCCTGAGGTAAAACGTTCCTCGCGGATCTCTCCAGATTTAAGCTTCGTGCAGTCACGGCCCTCCGGAAGAACTGTACTTACCGTAAATAATGTAAGCAAAAAATTTGATGATACAGAGGTTCTGAAAAATATTTCTTTCGAGATTCAGCGTGGAGAAAAAGTCGCTATCATTGGTCCAAACGGTATTGGGAAATCGACTTTGCTGAAAATAATTTTGGATCAGTTGACTGCAGACGAAGGTACTTTCGAGTGGGGTTATGAGGCACATACTTCTTATTTTGCGCAGGATCACCACGAGCAGTTGCATGGAAAAATCAGTGCTTATGACTGGCTTTATGCAACTGCTCCCCAGGAACCGATCGGCGCGATCCGGGGATTACTCGGACGTGTTTTGTTTTCCGGTGATGAGGCACTTAAACAGGTTTCCGCCTTGAGTGGCGGTGAATCAGCACGTTTGCTTTTTGCACGTATAATGCTGGAAAAACGGAATATTCTGATCCTCGACGAACCTACAAATCACATGGATCTTGAAGGTGTCGCTGCGTTGGGGGATGCCTTGAAAGCCTTTGAAGGTACAGTGCTGGTCGTCAGTCACTATCGGCATTTTGTCTCGAAGGTAGCAACACACATTCTTGAGTTAACTCCTGACGGTGTCAGAGATTTTGCAGGGAGCTATCAGGAATATCTGGAAAAATTTGGCGATGATTATCTCAACCGCGAGCAACCACTTTCGACGACAATAGCACAAACCGCCACGCCGGAATCAGTACCGCAGGAATTGAGTTATGATAAACGTAAAAAAATGCAGCGTGAAATTTCTAAATTAAAAAAACAGGCGACACGTTTTGAAAGTTTGGTTGAAGAGACTGAACTAAAAATTTCTGCAATTGAAGCGAAATTTAGTATTGAAGATTTTTTCCAGCAAACTTCTGCAGATGAAGTCCAGAAATTACAAATCGAAAAGAGTGAATTGAATGAACAACTTTCAAAAAATCTCCGGCAGTGGGAGACTTCTTCGCAAAATTTGGAAAGTTTAGAGGAACGTTTCGGGGCTTAATTTTCCTGCAAAGTGCGGCGCCTGTTTTTAATCATGTTTTCCTTTTTTAAAGAATGAATTGAGAGTGCTTTACTCTGGACATTAAGTGTGTTTTAAGATGCAGTAGCATATTTTCAAGCATTTGTTTTTATGATAATTGGCAGAAATGCCGCAAAATGATGTACAATAGACCATTGTTAATTACTAAAGAGGTCCATATGCGTAATATAAAGTCGTTCTTAAAGCCCGTAATCACAGGACTATTGGTTGTTGTTTTGCTAATGCTGACTTTTACCGACACTACCTTTGCTCAAACAGCAGCGGAAAAAGCGGAAGAGTCATGGAATTTACGTCAGACGGAAATTGAGCAGCTTTATCAGGAAGGCAACCTCAATGGTGCTTTGGATTCTGCACAGCAGGCGGTAAGTCTCGCCGAAACCGCTTTTGGTTCCGGCTCCTTAAAAGCTATTTCAAGTTTAATGCTGCTGGCGCAAATACATACAGAATTAGATCAGCTAGAAGAGGCGAACCAGATTTACCAGCTGACACTTGAAACAAGCGTTGCCTCTTTTGGAGAAGCAGCAACGGAGACACTGTTGGTACTTGACAATTACGGGGAGTTTCTTAATTCTATTGATGCTGAAATGGCAGAACCGGTGCTACAGGAAGCCCTCCGGCTTTCTCCGGAAGACGATCCGCAACGTGCTTTCAGGATGAAATCAGTGGCCCTTAATTTACAGGAGTTGGGACGTATCGCGGAAGCAGAGGATATGCTCAGCCAGGCACTGAAAGCATTTAAGTCTGTTTTTGGTGAAAAAGATTCAGACACACTTGAAGCAATGGCGAAGTTAGCACAGTTGTATTATTCTCAGGGGAAATTAAAAGAAGCTCAGATATTATTCGAAACAGCTCTGCCTTTGATGCAGGAAGTTCTGGAAGGAGGCAATTTTATAATTCTAGAAAGCAAGGAAAACCTTGCAGAGATTTATCGTCATCAGGGCAAGTATACACAGTCAGAAACGTTATTTATACAAAGTCTACAGGGTGCGGTCGCAACATACGGAGAAGAAGATCCGCTTGTTATGCAGATCAAAAGTCATTTGGCTCAGCTTTATGAAGATACAGGCAAGCTTAAAAAAGCCTTGTTGTTCCATCAGCAGGTTTACGAAATTGATCTGGTATTACTTGGAGAAGAGCATCCAAATACTGCAGGTGACCTGAATAATCTGGCAAGTGTTCGCCGCCGCCTAGGTGATTACCAAAAAGCGGAAAAACTTTTCCGTAAGTCTCTAAATTTAATGACAAAAGCGCTAGGCGAAGAATCCCCACAGTCAGTTTCTGTAATGAATAACCTGGCCTTATTACTTGAAAATCAAGGTCTTTATGATGAAGCAGAACCACTTTTCAAAAAAGCATTTGCCATCTCAGGAAAAATTCAAGGGGAACGTCATCCTACCACACTTGCTCTGCTCAACAACCTGGCTTTCCTTTATGAATCGCAGGGAGATTTTGAACGTTCGGAACTGAATTATAAAAACGTAATTCAATTAAATACAGAGATTTTTGGAGAAACACATACCAACACACTATCCAATCAAAACAACTTAGCCTACCTTTTCCTGCGTGCCAATCGTTTTGAAGAGGCAAGACCAATTTTTACAAAAGTTCACCGGTTATGGAGTGACCAATTGGGAGTTGATCATCAGAATACTCTGAAAGCTTTAAACAATCTTGGACGTGTACAAAAGTCACTTGGAAATTTAGTTGAAGCAGAAAAGAATATCTCAGCTGCATTGACAGGAAGAACAAGAGTTTTTGGCAAACGTCATGCGGACACTCTGCGCAGTATGAATGACATCGGGGAACTATATGTGGTGCAGGATAAAAAAGAGGAAGCACTTAAAATGTTCCGCGAAACTCTTAAACTTGAAGAAGAAGTTCTTGGGGAGAATCATCCTTATACCTTTGAAACACTGAATAACCTAGCAGATTTGCTCAAAACAATGGGCAAATCTGAAGATGCTTATGATGTCTTTAAAACAGGATTTACTCGGCGTAACGCCTTTTTGGATCGTGTACTCTGGGTTGCAGGAGACAATACGCGGCAGTCTTATATAAGTCTCCACAGACCTGAGCAGCATGCTCTGATACGTATGCTCTTGAGTATGAATGATGAGCGCACCGCAAGGGATCTTTTTGAAGTAAGTTTGAGGCGAAAGGGTTTGTTGCTCAAAATTACCAGTGAAACTCAACAGGTAGTGATGATGTCAGGTGCTCCTGAGCTTAAGTCAATAACCAAAGAATTGACTCAGACTAGGAAAAAACTAGCGGGACTCACACTGGCAGGTCCAACTGAGGAAAACAGAGCGCAGTTTCCGAAAATAGTTTTTGATTTGGAGGAAAAGGTCAACATGCTCCAACTCAAACTGGGTGAACAAAGCCAGCGTTTTCGCCAATCCACCAAGCAGGTAACAGTAGATGAAGTAGTGGAAGGTTTGGGTGAAAATGCGTTTGTAGATTTTATAAGTTTCCGTGGAGAGGACGATACATATCGTATGTTGGCAGTTGTTATTAATCAGGGGGAGTTCAGTTTTTTCGAATATGAAGATTTAGAAATAATCAGCAGCATGGTAATGGAATTGCGCGAGATTGTTCAGGATGAAGGTGCAGAGGATGAAGACGTCAAAAGCGTTGCAGTGGAACTTTGGGAGGAACTATGGCAACCACTCACAGAAGGATTGGGTGAAACAGCCACAATTTTTATTTCTCCAGACGGCCTGCTGAACGTCCTTCCGTTTGATGTCTTGACCGATGATGACGACAGTTACCTGCTCGAAAATTTTGATTTACGTATTATAAGTTCTGCACGTGATTTAGCTTTGGAACCTTTGCTAGCCGCCAAAGGAGAATTACTTATAATTGCAGGGCCTGACTATGATTCAGATAAAATACTCAAAACACCCGCTGCAAGGAAAGTAACCAACAAACGTTCCGCCAGTGTTGCACAGGGCGCTCGAATGGGATCGGGATTACGCGGACTTAATTTTGATCCTTTACCGGGTGCAGAAAAAGAAGGTGAAGTCATCAAAAACGTTGCTGATACAAAAGATCCAAATTCAGATGTTGGTCGTGCTAGCACAATTTATTCTCAACGTGTTGCTGAAGAGAATTTACTCCGTAATATGTCGGGTGCACCAGAAGTTCTGCATATTGCAACCCATGGTTTTTTTCTAAAGGAAGACGAAAAGCTGAAAAAACGTCTCCAGGGTCTCAGCCGCGGTTCGAGTAGCGTCCCCCCTCCAGCCGACAATCCTTTGCTACGTGCAGGACTTGCTTTCGCGGGTTTGAACGCAAACGCTCCAATGCTGGGTGAAATTGACACAGATAATGACGGAGTTCTAACAGCAATGGAAGTATTAAGTCTGGAATTAGCCGGAACACAATTGGTTGTTCTTTCTGCCTGTGAAACCGGTCTCGGTGAAATACACGAAGGGGAAGGAGTTTACGGACTCCGCCGCTCGTTTCAGGAAGCAGGTGTGAAGAATGTTATCAATTCATTCTGGGAAGTCAGTGATGCGGGGACGCAACTTTTGATGACCAAATTTTACGATAAATTTCTTACTGGAATGTCCGCCCGTCAGGCAATGCGTGAAGCACGTCTGGAAATGCTGGACGATGTTCAATGGAGTGCCCCTTTTTACTGGTCTGCTTTTGTAATGGTTGGACGCAACACATAAAAAAACTTGGAGCAGTTAATCATCCACGGCGGCGCCGGAAGTCTGGAAGGCAAACTTGCTGAAGCGCAAGTAATGCACGATTCCCTTTGTAATATCTGGGAGGAATCATTTGTTTTGCTGAAAAAAGGCTCTGCTGAAGAAACTGTTCGCCACGCAATCCGGATGCTGGAAGATGATCCTGTTTTTAACGCAGGAACCGGATCCAAGTTGCAGGCTGACGGACAGGTGAGGATGAGTTCCGCTTTGATGGACGGGACTAAAAATCGCTTTTCGGGCGTTATTAATGTGCAAAATATCCGCAATCCAATTGAAGTTGCAGCCTTGCTGTCCAAAGAAGAAAATACAGTTTTGAGTGCTGATCAAGCTACAGAATTTTGCCGCAGAAACGGAATGGAAGATTATGATCCGATAACTCCGGAACGGTTGGAGGAATACGAAAGACGTTGTTCCGGAAAACACGGAACAGTTGGAGCAGTGGCACTTGACAAAGAAGGCCACATTTTTGCCGGTACTTCAACCGGTGGAATTGGCTGTGAAATTCCCGGACGAGTCAGTGACAGCCCTACCGTAGCCGGAACATATGCTTCAACAAAAGCCGGGGTTTCCTGTACAGGCATTGGAGAACAAATCACTCAGCAGGCAGCTGCGGCCAGAATCGTAACACGTGTTGACGATGGTATGCCTCTGCACGACGCGGTGGCTGTAACCATGCGTGAGAGCAATAAATTCAATTACTTGTATGGATTGATCAGTCTAAATGCGGAGGGTCACGTTGAGGTCGGAAAAACAGCAGCTTTGAATGAAGTCTTTTACGCATTTCACGATGAGAGTAGAATCCGAACCTTTTTTGTGTAAGTAGTTTTTAATTCTCTTTTCCCTCAGCAAATCTCCTGCGTTCCTCTGCCAACCAATTCCCAAGAAACAACTGTTGTGAATCTGGCATTTTATAACGTTGTTCAAGGATGAAATTTTCCAAAAATGGTGCTGTCTGCAGAATAAATTCATGCTGCCACACCTCACTGCGTGACAACTTTGCGTCATAATGTAACTCGCCAATTCCGAATTGCCTTCGAAAGCGGAAACGCTGCATGCTGTATGCTGAGGCTACAAAAGTCAAATCTATGGCGGTTGCCTTAAGGTCAAAGCTAATGCGGAAATTACCGTTCTTGTCCGGAAAAACAACTCGTGCCTTTGGAGCATAAAGTGGTGATTCGTTTTCAAATTTAATAAAGTTTGAATAGTATTCAAGAACGATGATGAAGGGCTGTGATTCCAGCATTTTAGCGTTTTCTCCCCGCACAGTACCGTCAATCGTGCTTGTTGCCCAACCGGAGCTGTAATTAAGTGATTTCGGATAACAGCCACCCAACAGACCAGGCAGTAGGAGCAAAAACAGTAAATAAGCGCGCATAAGTCAATCATCTCAAAAAAAAATTTGAACTGAATTGAAGATAAGCTAACCCCCCGTAATTGCAAGTTATTGTTCACCCTATTAGTTGTTGTTTGGACTTCGTAGTTCTTGACCCGGAAAGCCGGTTTTGCTACAATTGCACTACTGGATTTTAGTTGGACTGATGATCTCAACGGGTAAAGCACACAGCAAAAAACGCTGCCCTCAAACAAATTACACTCTCGCCTTCAGCCAACCGTCCTCACCCTACCGAAATCGGTACAAGGAAATTATGTGGAAAAATGTTAAAAAAATATTTGGTGACGAAAATACAAAAACACTAAAGTCTTACCAAAAAGTAGTAGACAAAATAAATGCGAATGAAGGTGAAGTGAAGGCTTTGGCGGATGAAGATTTTCCTGTAAAAACAACGGAATTTCAAGCAAGGCTGAAAGCAGACGAAGCACTGGATGACTTGATCCCTGAAGCTTTTGCTCTCGTGAGGGAGGCCTCACTGCGTGTAATAGGTGAGCGTCACTACGACGTGCAGTTACTGGGAGGCCTGGCTCTGCATCATGGAAACATTGCTGAAATGGCGACCGGTGAAGGAAAAACTTTGTCCTCAACCTGTCCGGTTTACCTTAATGCTCTTGGTGGCAAAGGTGTTCACATCATTACACCGAATGACTATCTGGCGAAACGTGACAGTCAGTGGATGGGGCAGATCTTTGAATTTCTCGGTTTAAAGGTTGGTTTGATTCAGCACGGGATTTATGATGAAGGTCGCCGCGATGCTTATGCTGCGGACATTACATATGGTACAAACAACGAATTCGGTTTTGATTATTTACGCGACAACATGAAGTTTTCTCTTGAGGACTATGTTCAGCGTGATTTTAATTTTGCTGTGGTCGATGAGGTAGACAGTATCCTTGTTGACGAAGCACGTACACCCTTGATCATCAGTGGACCTACTGAAGATAACATTGAGAAATATCATCAAATAAATAAATTTGTATATGGCCTCAGTCGTGAAATCCGCAAGGAGGAGGTGGGGAAACTGCCTCAGGATCAAGTGCATAATATCGCAGACAATCTGGAAGATATGGAAGACCATGATATTGTGCGTGACGGTGACTTTGCTCTTGATGAAAGAGCACGCAGCATTAACCTAACCGATCAGGGTTCAGTCAAAATCGAGGAGCGTCTACAGGATTTGCTGGTTAAGGATACGAGCCTGTTTGATTATGAAAACATGGAAATTCTGCACCATGTTAATCAAGCTTTGAAAGCCCACTACATGTTCAATAAGGATGTCGATTATGTAGTACAGGAAGGCCAGGTAATTATCGTTGATGAGTTTACCGGTCGTTTGATGCCGGGACGCCGTTTCAGTGACGGGCTGCATCAGGCCTTGGAAGCAAAAGAAGGCGTAACGGTTGAACGTGAAAACCAGACACTTGCAACAATTACTTTCCAAAATTATTTCCGGCTTTACAGCAAACTTTCCGGAATGACAGGAACAGCAGAAACGGAAAAAAATGAATTTAAGAAAATTTATAATCTAGGCGTTGTTGTAGTTCCAACCAACAAACCTCTTGCACGTAAAGATCTTTCGGATGTTGTTTTCAAAACTGTGGAAGCGAAATATCGGGCAACGGTAGAGCGTATCAGTGAACTGAATCAGAAAGGTCAACCGGTTTTGGTTGGCACAGTTTCAATTGAAGTTTCTGAATCAATCAGTAAACTGCTAAAGCAAAAAAACATCCCTCACGAAGTTCTTAACGCAAAACACCATGAACGTGAAGCAGAAATTATTTCAAATGCGGGTCAATTTGGTGCAGTTACGATTGCCACAAACATGGCGGGACGCGGGACGGATATTAAACCATCTCCGGAAACAATTGAAGTCGGAGGATTATTTGTGCTCGGTACAGGCAGGCATGACAGCCGCCGGATTGACAATCAGTTTCGCGGACGTTCCGGTCGGCAGGGTGATCCAGGAGCATCCCAGTTTCTGCTTTCGCTGGAAGACGATTTGCTGCGGATTTTTGGCGGTGAGCGGATTTCAAATCTGATGGATAAACTGAACATTGAAGAAGACGAACCGATTGAACATGTCTTCATCACCAAAGCCATTGGCAACGCGCAGAAAAAGGTAGAGGGATATCACTTTGACATCCGCAAGCATGTGCTGGAATACGATGATGTGATGGAAAAGCAGCGCTCCATTATCTACGGAAGGCGCCGTGAAATCCTTGGTGAGGGTGTGCAGAATCTTATTTTAGAAATGTGCGATGGTATAGTTGATCGGACAATGGATCAACATTGTGCAGATAAGTATGCTGATCAGTGGGATGTGCAGGGTTTTAACCGGGCATTTGAAAGCGTCTTTGCCAGAGTGCCGAACGAAAAATGGTATGAAGAAGAACTCAAAGCAGATGAACATGCAGAAATATTTTACAGCTGGATTGAGGATCTCTACAAAGAAAAAATTGATTTTTTCCGTAAAGTGGCAGAATTTAATTTTGAACCGGAAGTTTCCGCGGAAGAGCGCAAAGAGCTTTTCACCCAAATGATTCTTGATCTGGAAAGGCAGGTTTTGTTAAAGGTCAACGATAACCTCTGGAAGGATCATCTGCTGTCAATGGATCATCTACGTGAAGGTATCGGTCTGGTTGGTTATGCACAGAAAAAACCACTGGACGAATATCGAAAACAGGCATTTGAAATGTTTTCAGATTTAATGAACAGGATTGATCTGGAAGCAATCAGCACATTTTACAAATTAACAATTGCCCGTCCCATGGCGGAACCTGAACCGGCACCGCTACTGCAGGATGTGGAATTCATCCATGGAGAAGTTGCAAAACCTTCCGAGGAAAAAGGAGAAAAGAAAAAACCACAACCTGTACGTGCCCAGCCCACGACAGGGCGTAACGAACCATGCCCTTGCGGAAGTGGTAAAAAATATAAAAAGTGCTGTGGAATGGCTAAGAAAATAGCCTGAACTACCTGCGGGTGTGGTAATGGAATTGGCCCATCTGGGCCTGATTTTCAAAACTTCACCTGTACGAATACTCAACTTTATTTAGAGTTGCAGTTTCTCAATTGTCCATCCTAAATTTCACTTTGAACAAATTAAAAATGAGCTCATTAGCAAAAGCCTACTATCCTCAAGCCTTTGAGAAACAAATTGCAGAGCAGTGGGAGTCTAGTGGTGCTTTCCGTGCGGACGCAAATTCCGAAAAACCTGCTTTCACAATTTCAATGCCTCCGCCGAATGCTACCGGACAACTGCATGTCGGACATGCGGTGATGCTGGTTCTGGAAGATATTTTTATTCGCTGGCAGCGTATGGATGGACACGAAGTGCTTTGGTTACCGGGGACTGATCATGCAGCGATTGCGACTGAAAATGTGGTGCTGCAACAAATCAAAACTCAGGAAGGAATTGCTGATCCACGCGCGGAATTGGGACGTGATGAGGTTTTGCGGAGGATTGCGGAATATGTCAAAAATTCGCAGGGCACAATCCGTAACCAGGTCAAGGCGCTTGGTTCAAGTTGTGACTGGAGCCGTGAGCGCTACACGATGGATCCGCAACTTAACCGTTGTGTGAATGAGACTTTCAAACGGATGTACGAAGATGGTTTGATTTTTCGCGGACCGCGTATTGTTAATTGGGATCCTCTGTTGAAAACTAATGTTTCGGACGATGAGGTGGAACGCAAAGATACTAACTCACCATTTTTCACTTTTCAATATGGGCCATTCCAGATCGGCACGGTACGTCCGGAAACTAAATTTGGTGATAAATATGTCGTCATCCATCCGGATGATCAGCGTTACATGCAGTACAAACACGGTGAGACTTTTGAATGTGAATGGATTAATGGCAAGATCACCGCCACGATTATTAAGGATGATGTGGTTGATCCGGAATTCGGCACAGGAGTGATGACGATTACGCCATGGCACGATCATGTGGATTTTGGCATCGCTGAAAGGCATGGTCTGGAAAAAGAACCAATTATTGATTTTGAAGGAAATTTGCTGTCGATTGCCAATGAATTTGAAGGTATGTCGATCGATGAGGGACGTCCGCAAATTGTGGAAAAACTGAAGTCCAAAGGCTTGCTCGTAAAAATAGATGCGGACTACACACACAGCAAAGCTTTTAACAGCCGAGGCGGTGGTGCGATTGAACCGCAAATCCGCGAGCAGTGGTTTATTGACGTGAACAAAGCTGCAGTGGAATGGAAAGGGAAAAAGCATAGTCTCAAAGAAGTTATGATCGACGTGGTAAGTTCCGGAGATATTAGCCTGGTTCCGGAACGTTTCGATTCTACTTATTTTTACTGGATTGATAATTTGCAGGACTGGTGTATTTCACGTCAAATTTGGTGGGGGCACCGCATTCCGGTTTATTACCGTGATGCTGAAACAAAGGTGAGTCTGCAGCAGCTTGACTCTGCGGAGGGTTGGGAGCAGGATCCAGACACACTCGATACCTGGTTTTCATCCGCACTCTGGACATGGAGCACGCTGGTGGATCCTGAACTGGCAGAGGATTTTTCTCTGACGCTCGAAGAAATATTGGAATGCAGTCCGGATTTTCAAAAATTTCATCCTACGAATATTATGGAAACAGGTTATGATATTCTGTTTTTCTGGGTGGCACGGATGATTTTGATGACGACTTATATGCTGCAGGATGTGCCTTTTAAAACAGTGTATCTACACGGACTTATCCGGACACGTGACGGCAAAAAGATGTCAAAATCTGAACCAAAAACAGTCATTGATCCTTTGGTCAGTATTGAGGAATACGGCGCGGATGCTTTAAGAATTGCCCTCATTTTAGGAACAGGTCCTGGACAGGACTTACGGCTTTTTCCGGAAAAGATGGAAAGCAGCCGTCGTTTTGCCAATAAAATATGGAATGCCGGAAGATACATTTTGATTACAATTCCAGAGAATACTCCGCTCGTTGCGCCCCAAAATGTTAACTCGGAACTTGCACAATGGCTGCTACACGGACTGAATGACTTGATCAGTAGTACGCAGACCGGTCTTGAAGCACATCGTTTGTCGGATGTCGCGGATAATTTAAAAAGTTTCTTCTGGGGCGACTTTTGTGACTGGTATCTCGAAATGGATAAAAATCCACAACGCTCAGCAGAGGATAATCAGGTGCTGGCTTATGCTTTTTCATCTCTGATAAAGCTGCTCCACCCTTATGTGCCCTTTGTTACAGAAGCGCTCTGGGGGCAATTTAAACAACCCGAAATGCTGGTTGTCAGCGAGTGGCCCCAAGTACAGCCTTATCAATTTAAGGAAGCACACGGCCGTATTGAAATCATCAAGGAAAGTATTTCGCAAATCAGGGCCCTGCGTGAAAAAGCCAAGATCGGTCTTGATAAAAAAGTTTCCGCGACGCTTGATTCCGCCAAACATGCTGAACTTTTTCGCGAGCATCATCAATTGATAATCCGGCTCGCCCGCTTGAGTGAATTGAAAATCAGCGAAAAAACACCTGAAGCAGTCAGTGACATGCTCAGCGTATATTTTCAGGATACGCTGGCCAGCATCGAGGCTTCTGCGCTGGACTGGAAAAAAGAAATCGAGACTCTGCAGAAGAAACTCAAAACGGAATCCGGTTTTGTCCAAAAAAGCCGCAGCAAACTCGACAATCCTGGTTTCCTCAAGCAGGCTCCGGAAAAAGTGGTGACAGAATTGCGCGATAAAGTAGACGCTACCGAAAAAACTCTGTCTGCACTCAAACAGCAGATTCTTGAATTGGAAAAACTCGAAGGTTAAATTTTAAAAAACTCGCAGTATTTTATGAAACATTACAAACTGATGAAAAAATGTTAAAAACTGCTGTAATAGGTGTGGGCTATCTTGGTCGCTTTCATGCTCAAAAATATGCCGGGCTTGCTGACTCAGAATTGATTGGTGTGGTTGATGTTGATCCGCAACAGGCTCAATCAGTAGCTGATGAACTTGAGGTCCCGTCTTATACTGATTATCACGAGGTGCTGGATCAGGTAGACGCAGTGAGCATTGTTGTACCGACGGTGCATCATTATGAAACGGCAAAAGCATTTATGGAAAAGGGCGTTCACGTTTTACTCGAAAAACCATTTGCCGCTACAATTGAAGAAGCAGAAGAACTGGAACAGTTGTCAGGGGACAAAAATCTACGCCTGCAGATCGGACATCTTGAACGTTTCAATTCTGTTTTTACAGAATTTCAGCAGTTAATTGATCGACCAAAATTTATTGAGAATATCCGTATTGCTCCTTTTCCAAAACGTGGTACTGATGTTGATGTTATTTTAGATTTAATGATTCATGACATTGACCTGGTGTTGGCGGTGGTTGGTGAATATCCGGAATCTGTCGATGGTACAGGTGTTAATATCGTCACCTCAACCGCAGATTTGGCAAACGCGAGACTACGCTTTCCTTCAGGCTGTATTGCAGATTTAACGGCCAGCCGTGTTTCAGATAAAGCGGAACGTAAAATGCGGATTTTCCAATCCGGGTTATATCTCTCACTAGATTACGGAACAGGACAGGCACGCAAACTACAGGTTGATTCAAATGCGGTTCCTGATCCGGAAACTTTGAAGCCTGAAGCATTTCAACTGGAAAAAGGGGATGCTTTGTTAGCAGAAATTGAAAGTTTTTTGTCTGCGGTACGTGAAGGGAAAAAACCAAAAGTCACCGGTCAGGATGGACTCAACGCCATGCGAGTGGCATGGCAAATCAAGGACCAGCTCTAACATATCTTTATGTTGCTCTCTCGTTCAATATTTTTACAGCTGATTTTTCCGTTTATACTGGCTTCCGGGATACTCACTTTCATCCTTTCGATGGAAACGGTTTATCGGCTGATATATTTAATTGTGGAACGTGGAGTTAGCGTTTTTAGTGTTGGTCTGCTGTTGCTTTACCGCCTGCCACAGTTTTTGTCTGTGACCTTGCCTTTAGCAATTGTGATTGCGAGTGTGGTGCTGATGGTACGTCTTTCCACGGACAATGAAATTTATGCGATGAATGCAATAGGCATAAGTTATTGGCAGATTGGACGTCCATTTTTTTTATTCGGCATTGTTACAACAATACTTGCGTTGAGTATCACGCTTTGGCTGCAGCCTGCAGGATACGCTGCTTTCGAGGAAGAAAAAATAAGGGTGTTAAAAACTCAGACTACGAAAACAATTCAACCTTTAGTATTGAATTATGATTTTCCGGACAAGGTTTTACACGTTCAGGACAAAGGTGAAAATGAAGATTTGAGCGGTGTTTTTATTACCGACAGGGAACTGACCGCGGATTCGATGGTTACACTTGCGGATCGTGGGCGTATCAATGTTCGTGAAGGCGAACGCGATTTGGTTTTATCGCTTGAAGACGGGCGGATTCATTTGCAGGGTTCTGCGAAAAATTACCGTACGATCGCGTTTGAGAAATTCCACTATATCTTCCGACCACTGCAAATAGTGCCTGAAAAAAAAGATGGACATATTTGGGGAGTTTCTACCAGTGCTCTCTGGAGAAATTCCAGTCAATCTTCGCAAATAGAACTTTTTTTAAGGCTGACCACACCCTGGGCTTGCGTGGCTTTTGCTGTAGCGATGGTTCCCTTAGGTCTGGTTAATCCAAGGCGTGGACGTTCCGGCGCCTTTTTGCGCGGGCTGATTCTAGTGGTCTTCTATTATCTCCTCTGGATGGGAGCAAAAGAAATGACCCAGAACCTGAATTATCAACCTCACGTATTGTGGCTGCCGCCACTGTTGATCTGGTTTTTTGGCTTATACAGCATATACAAAAATAACCTAAACCGGAGCAATATAATCGACTTGCTGAACTCTTCTGCTAAAATAAAGCCGAGAACAAAGCAACAGGTTTCTGCCTGTTAAAATATTAGCTCAATAATTAAATGAAAAAATATTTACTTATACTAAGTTGCTTTTTTTTAGGAGGAATTTCAGCTCAGACTTTTGCGGGCGAAGCCAATCTGCTAAAGCTTATTCAGACGCAATACCAGAGCATTCTGAGTTTTTCAGGGCATTTTACGCAAACCAGCTTTCGGGCAAATTCTGAAGTCGCTCCCAGGACAGCAGAGGGAGAGGTTTCTTATAAACGTCCGGGAAAAATGCGTTGGCTGTACGCTGCTCCGGAAGAGCAGTTGCTGGTCACGAACGGTGAAACCTTGTGGCTCTATGATACTTTGCTCGAAAATGTGACTATTCAAAAACTGGAAAAACTAACTGACGGAACTGCGCTTTCTTTTCTGCTCGGTTTAGGTGATTTGAATGAGGATTTTAAACGACGTAAAATCAGCAATTCTTTGCTGAAAAGTCCGCAGGGTTTGATCGTTGAACTTGAACCTCATAAAGAGACTGCAAATTTAGCTTTTATCCAATTAGAGGTTGATCCGGGAAGTTACAATTTACGTACTATAGTACTGATGGATCAACATGGTAATTACCGGACAATCGCTCTGGAATCAATGAGCTATAACCTTGCACTGGAAGATAAATATTTCGAGTTTGAAGTTAGTGCTGAAATGGAAGTAATTGAAGCCGGAAATTTATAGTATCAGGATGACTTAAAGCATGTGTGTTTTTGAGGTAAAGAGCAAAAAATAACCACCTGGAAAAAGATGCTCAAAAAAGAACTGACATTACTCAATGTGTACGCCATTGCGACCGGGACAACCCTGAGCGCAGGTTTTTTCCTGCTGCCTGGAATTGCCTTTAACGAAG
>Ga0207992_1000166_pt1 | contig 36152 bp, 35 predicted proteins | sample ETN02SmetaG_FD_185788 | JGI IMG/M metagenome (GOLD analysis project Ga0207992, IMG submission 185788) | Marine microbial and viral communities from oxygen minimum zone, Eastern Pacific Ocean - ETNP2014F10-02SV255 (SPAdes) (version 2) | ecosystem: Environmental > Aquatic > Marine > Oceanic ...
TGCAAGTGGAAACCAAATCCCTCATTTGGGAGGCCATCGCGTCCACGGCCTCGTGATTTATCTCTGCTTCCGGCTTCCCGGGAGTCCTCCCCGCAGCCCAGTTAGAAGAGCACACTAGGGAAACATGGGCGACTCCAGTCTCTGAAACTAGCCTCTGCTCAGGACCAAGGGTCATCCCCACAACGTGAGCTCCGAGCCTCTGTAGTGCATCTATCTCAGATGGGCTCTCGAACTGGGGACCCACGCATTGGGCCACCACTAAACCTGTTGGAGACGTACCCTGCCTCTCTCGGAGCACTGCCTCGCAAACGGAAGAATAGCGTTGATCGAATGGCCGAGTCCGATCGGAGTGTATCGCATCGTCATCGTGAAATGTCCATGGCTTGATAGATAGATCAAGGATGCCACTGGCAATTCCCACGGCACCTGGTGGCATTGACTCTATCATCGATCCTACAGAGTTGACGCTGACGATTAGATCTGGTTTGCAACTGGAGGCTGCATGCACGTTCGCTCGATGCTCGATCGCATGAGGGGGGGTTCTTGATTCGTCATTTGAGTGGTGCCTATCTATCACGAACACCTGGCCCAGTTCGTGAGTCACCGATGAGATGGGTACTTCACCCCAATTAGACTCTGCAAGCATTGAGCTCGAAGTGGATTTTGTAGTTTCTAGAGTGCTCGAGAATGCACTCATCCCAGTTCCACAAATCACCGCAATGCGGGACATCGACTCACTCCGAGAGTCTGGAAATTAGATCTGCCTTCTTCCCTGAGACTGGCTTGCCCGCTTCCTTCAGCAGTTCCTTTAGCTGTGCCACGGTCATCGACTCGTAGTCGGCATCGTCGGACTTCACAGAATCTTGATCTTCATCACCAGAATCATCCACGTCTTCCTCGCCAGAGTCAGCCTCATTTGGTGATTCATCGGCAACGTCCTCTTCCTCTAGAGTCGCCTCTTCCTGCTGCTTTGCCACCTTCTCCTCGGCCTTTATCTCCTCCAGAGTGGGGCCGTCGTCCACCACAACTCCGTCCTGGATAAGCTGACTGCGCCTGAAGAAAACTGCCCTAACTGGTTGAATCTTGGAGATTGCCTTGGAGACGGTCTCCTCCAAGGAGCCATCCATTAGGGCCTTCTGGACCTTTATCCATGTAGACTGGGCGCAGAACTTGACTACCTCGTTCCTGGTTACGCTCCGAGACTCATGCTTCTGACTAGCCTTGACGCTTGACCTTGTAACGATGAACGGCTTAATCCTGACAAAAAAGCCGTCTTCAGTGACGACATCAATGGTATCGTCTATTTTCCCTCTGTCCCTCCTAATCTGCCTTCTGACGAAGTCCTTCATGACATCGTGTCCAACGAACTCGGTGATGGCGTCGTTTCCGACAATTTCCTTGATTCGAAACTTGATCTTAACGTGCATCTTCGTGAAATCGCCATCCAACTCATTCTGCATGATCTCGAATGGTCTTCCCAGTAGCATCTCTTCTTCCTCGGCAATTGTCTCACCGATCACCTTGAACGACCATGGATTCCGAGGGGCCCTGATAGAGAACCACCTCTTGGCCTTCCACTTGTCCTTCTGCCTACGAGCTGCTGCTCTCGCTGATGCTCCTTTGGCCATTGAAACGTCTCCATATTGCGGGGGCTACCCCGTTTGCGAGCCGTCCGACCTGCAACCAGTATTTGAACGGAATGCTACGGATATCGATGGACATGGGGCGCATTCAAGTCACGTCAGCGTCTGGGGTAGACATGAGCCTCCATGGCGGTGAATGGAGAATACATGCGAGTGCCGTTGACGAAGGCAAAGTGATAGAAGATGCCCTTAGTTGGCTGAGTGGGGGATTATCTGAAATTATCATCCACAAAGAAAAGTCAACATTGGGAGCCCCGATGCGGACGATAAGCGTGAAGATGAAGGGGAAGCAAGCACTATCCTCATTGGCAAGAGTGGAAAATGAGTCTTTGATTTCCATGCTAGAAAAGGGACTAGGCAATAGAGTAGACGAGGACAAGTTCCTGCACGTGAGGCTGAGACTGGACAAGCTTGTACAGGGACATGGAGTCGTGTCGCAGAATTCAAACGAGCCTGTTGCTAAGGGGAAGTTCAAGTTGGAAGTCTACCCTGGACAGGAGGCAAATGAGGTTGCTGAGGATTTGCTAATGGGATTGATTGGAGAATAATACAAGAATTCATATGCAAATTACTTGGGCAGTTGCCTCGTTATGACCCACGTAGTAACCAGTGCTTGTGTAAGGTGCAAATACCAAGATTGTGTACATGTCTGCCCAGTAGAAGCTTTTAGGGAAGCCGAAGAATATCTGGTGATAGATCCCGATGAGTGCATAGACTGTGCGGCGTGCATTCCTGAGTGCCCAGAAGAGGCAATCTATGCTGATAGCGATTTACCAGACGAAGAAATGGAATGGTTGGAGAAGAATGAGGAAGAGTCCCCCAACCTCCCAATAGCAGAGGGAGATTCTCCTGTTCTGGCTGAAAGTTAGGAAAGTTACCCCCACATAGGTTCATCAATACATGCCCAGAGGAATCTGTATGCCAAAAAGGGTTGAGTTGGGCAAAATGAGGCATGGGACAGAGCTTCTCAAGAGGGGTTTTGCGAAGATGCAGGAAGGCGGTGTAGTGATGGATGTCGTTACTCCGGAACAGGCTCACGTAGCCGAGGATGCTGGTGCTGTATCAGTAATGGCTCTAGAGAGAGTGCCTGCGGATATTCGTTCTTCTGGCGGGGTGGCAAGGATGAGCCATCCAAAATTGATCAAGGAGATCATTGAGACCACTAGCATTCCAGTTATGGCTAAGGCCAGAATAGGCCACGATGAAGAGGCTAGAGTACTGGAGGCTCTTGGGGTAGACATGATTGACGAGTCGGAGGTGCTAACTCCCGCAGATCCGTTCTACCACATCCCCAAAGGTGACTTCACAATTCCATTCGTTTGCGGCTGCACAAGTCTTGGAGAGGCGGTTAGAAGGGTGGCCGAGGGCGCTGCGATGATTAGGACGAAAGGAGAAGCAGGCACGGGAAATGTTGTGAGTGCAGTAAAGCATGCTAGACTCCTAGCAACTGAAATTGAGACTTCGAAAAATTCCGATTCAGATGCTCGTGAGGAAATTGTGGAGAAGATTCTTGATGGGTACAGGAGACTGGAGAAATCATCTGAAATAGGGGCTAGAGTGGAGACTACTCCCTTCGGGAGCCTCGAAGAAGTCAGGAAGGAGGTAGCATCCGTTCTCGATGAAGTATCGGACTTAGGTCGCCTACCAGTGGTAACTTTCTCGGCTGGAGGCATAGCAACTCCTGCTGACGCGTCTCTGATGATGAAGCATGGCATGGATGGGATTTTCGTTGGATCTGGTATCTTCAAGAGTTCTGATCCAACAAGAACTGCTGAGGCAATTGTGCTCGCGACGCATCACTTCGAAGACGCAGCAGTAGTTGCTGAAGCTTGTGAGATGGTTGGAGAGGCAATGCCGGGACTAGAAATAGACGCACTGGAGACTAGGCTCGAAGAACGAGGTTGGTAGCTAGCTCTTCCTACCTCGAGAAGTACCCAGCTTTCTTGGTTTTCTCTTTGGCTTCGTTTTTTCTTCCCTAGTTTCGCTGGGATCGGTCCCTACGATACCACCGAAGGTGATTGATTCGCCCCCAAGAAGCTTGTCAGAGAGGGATTCTGCGAGTTCTTCGTTTTGATCGGGACCTCTGAGAGCCTGCCTGACTGATTTGTTGTGGTCCTTGACTAACTTCTCCCTCTCCTCGTGCTGTGAACGGATCTCACTACGGATCTCATTCACCTTGGAGAGCAGTTCGACCAATCCCTTGTGGGCCTCGTCGGCCTTGCCCCTTTCTTCCACGAAAAGAGCATGTAGCCTATCGCCCTCGCCTCTAAGGAAGTCCCTCTCTTCGAATAGCGGCTTAATCTCACCCCAGATCTCGTCTGCTAGACTATTCTGCTCGAGCATCAGCTTGTGCTCGTTGTCGGCTTCTGCCCTCAATCTTTGAATTGACTCATCCATGTCACTCAGGTCGATTGAAACTATTCGCTGCTGCTCGACATGAGGGATTAACTCGTCTCTTCGAGAAATTAAAGACCTGAGTTTCTTGATTAGCGCATTCTCCTTCTCTAGGGTTAGCGCGCCATCAGTCATGATCCGTTCCTCAATCCTCTCAATCTCCCCTACGGTTTCGGACAGCTGAATGACTACTGACTTTCCGGGTCCTTGGTCTCGTTTCCCCTTCTTTCGCGTGAATATCTCCCTAATGGTCTGCTGGATCTCGTCACGACTTGCTTGGTGAATCTTGGCCTGTGCACGAACCTTCTTTTGATCATCCATCCTAGATGTGATGGTTTCTTGGACCTCGTTCCTTTTATTATGAGCTGAGTTTCGCTGATCTGCGGCCCTCTTAGCGGAATCATTGTGAGAATCCCTCTGTCCGCGAACTCTGCTCAGTTTGGACTCCATGGCATGCAATCTAGTTCGGAGATCATCGGAGACCTCATCGTCACTATCCATGCAATTGCGAATAGAGCCCCCTTATTGAAGAGACCTAAAGGCCAAGTAACCTAGCTACAAAGGGGAGAATAGGGGAAATGATGGCGAGAGCGGCGCCGAACATGAATACGGCCCCGGTTGTCATCCTTAGGCGGGTAAACAGATCGGAGCGTACTTGTGATGTTAGCACCTTTCCAGAAATTAGATTCCCGGAAGAGTCCTCGAGTCTCACTGTTACCGTTGCATCACCCATAGACGAAGGTATCAGTGTCTGCCAGATGATTCTAGAGGATGCCAGTGAAGATGAGACCCTCTCGTAGGTTGTCTTTCCTGACAATGAGTCATCCTTATGTGGTTCTGCTTTGAGTCGATAGACGCACTCGTTTGGTCTGAAGTCAGGGGTATGCACCCTTAGAATGAGGTCCTGGGTTTCTCCTGTCTCGTTTAGGACGAAGGCGAAAAGATTTGCCTGGCCAAGTGTTAGATTCTCCATATCCACATCAAACCATATTTTCTCACTGGATTGGGCGGATAGGTGCATCCTCATCCTATCGTTTAGGCGGAAGAAGGGGGCGCATCGGTCCCTCGCATGCAAAAGTAGCCGATCCAATGTCTCTTCTCCGAGCTCGGGATGATTGATGATCTGGTCAATAGTTGCTGTATCCACCAATTCCCCTAGTGCTTGATGGAAATCATCCTCTTCGATCAAGCCTGAGCGGAACAAATCGAGAACTTGTAGTAGGTACTCCTGTAATTCTGAAAGATTCACGCCACTCTGGAGATTCTCACTAAATGATGAGACGTACTTGGAGAATCGAACAGCTAGCAGAGGATCAACATGAGACCTGATGACATCTGTGAATGGCTTATTCAGCAATGCAGGATGCATCGGAGGGGAGAATGCGGCCAACAGACCCCATGGCTCGACCGTGTTGAATCTGGGTCGATTGGAAACCATGTATACACTATGTCCAGAAAGTAGTGTGCCAGTGGATAATGCAATCAATACAGGGATTCCTTGAGTTTCGGAGGGGGAAACCAATGCCAATCCAAGTAGACAAGTTGAGAAAATCATCAGAGTAGTTGTAAGGTTGAGTTGGTTAGAAGCACCATCAATTACTGCTCTCATCTCGCTATACCCGTGGGAGCTGCGAAATGTGATTCCAGTAGAGACTATCTCATCTGTTTCGATTTGAAAAATCCTCTTTGTAACCCACAACAAGTAATGGAGAACAAACAATAGCACCAGATCGGCCACCATTAGGGCTAGTGCGAGCAAGTAAACTGATTCTGAGAATGTAAGATCGAAGAATAGTTCCTGCACCCCCCGGTCCCACCAGCCTGGAACTGATTCCCGGTATGACTGTGCGAGGCCGAATAGAAGCACAACTACAATCGGCAGGAATAGTATCAAACGTGCCCCCCTGCTGATTAATAGGTCATCAATTCCTGCCAAAATGGCCTCTCTTGACTTCAATTTCTCCTTGTCATTGTTGATTTCGACCTTGTCCTCTTCCTTCACGATTCCTTTGATTTCGGGGGCAGAGGGTGTCTCTGTCTGTAGTGTTGCCACCATTGATTCCAATTCACTCTCGGGTGAGTGGAAATTGCTTGGCTCTTCGTTTGAAGACATGTATTAAACCTCCATAGAAGTAATTCTAGCCAGAATCTTCATTGAAATGCTACCAGATAATCCAATGATCTCGCCATTAGAAATTATCGTGCCGCCGGACACTAAGACTGATTCACCTACCCCAAGTCCGCAATCGCTGATAGTGATGGATTCAACATCATTTGCAACTATCATTTCCACTACAGCGGATGCTCCCTCTGGTAAGCGTCCTAATGGCAATAGCGTTCCTACGCCCAACGTATCAAAATCGCGCTCAATGCTAGGAATTCTTTGACCGCCTACAGTGGTCTCGGGATAGCCAAGAAGACGGTCTAGAGTTTCCTCCAGTTCTATGCCCACTGCATGCTCCATTTTGCATGCAACCCCTTTCACGTCCCCCTTGAAGCCGATCACATCTTTCAGAAGAACCTCGAGAAGTCCTTCTCGCCGTTTTACCCTAGCAGCTAACTGGAATCCCTCGGTTGTTAATCGGCATCCACGATATGGGATGTGAGTAATCATTTCACGTTGGGAGAGGCGCTGAACCATTTCCGTTACAGAGGCAGCAGATACCCCCATCAATTCAGCAAGTTGAGTTGTCTTAACAATCTCGCCAGGAGTCTTGGTATGAACCTCGAAGATAGTCTTCAGATACATCTCCTCAATTTCGCTGAATTCAGACATCTTGCGCCTCCTCGGCCTCGGCCATGAATTCAGTCTTGCACACCGGGCACCTAGACATTGCTGGCCTATTCTCCATCTTTACCCTCAACGCCTGTTCACACTCTGGGCAATTTAGAGTGTCTTCGGAAGAGCGGATGACCGGATGCGAGGGTTTGTCGTTTTCACCGACTATGAATTCCATTGAGCATGCAGGGCAGCGAACTCCTCCGGCATGATTGTGCGGGACCATCAATCTTTGATCGCAGTATGAGCATTGAATCTCCGTCTTCTCCCGTTTAGACAGTGACTTGGCTGATTCCTTGGTTTCACGGAGATTGAAATCCGAGGTAGATGGGGTCCTAGTAGAAACTGCACGCCAAACTAATGTCCCTACCAGGATTGTTAGAACCCCAGCGAGAAGGCCATAACCGGCAGCGAGAATGTCAAAGGGAAGGTTCAGTCCTTCCTGGCTATTATCCGCCTCTATTGAGAAAAAATTTGAGGATTTGATGCCGCTCGTATGCCACTGCACCTCTAAAACTAGGCTATCACTAGTCGGCCAATCTGGCAAAGACACGTCGGTTGTGAGATTTGAGCCAGGCATTACCGATTGGACTTCTGTTTCCGAGAGGATTTTCTGGTCGGAAGAAGAAATCACACGGACATAACCAGATTGTGCTTGATAATTGCCCATATTTTCTAAGAATATCGAGGCCATGACCCTATCTCCGGGAATTGGTCTTTCGGGAGTGAAGAAGGCCTCTACCAAGATTGAGTCTTTATTCACCAAAGGCTCTGAAACATTCACCTGCGAAGAATTTACAGAATCTGATGAAGGCAACCATCCAATTGGAATCGCCTCCAATATTACCTCATCTGCTGAAGGATGTCCTAGGTCGAATGTGATGGTCCTTCGGCCCGGATCGGATGCAATCTGTATTCTCTGCATTAATTGGTAGCTTCCCCGGGAACCTGACGAGGCCTCAAGGATTATTCCCCTGGATTTTCCATCAGACAGGAATAGCGATGCGTCGAAATTCAATCCACCAGAATTTGTCCATTCTATTGTGTCAAAAGATAGATTGAGGACCTGGCTCGGCATAACCTCCACTGAAAAATTTCCTTGCAATTGCAAATTATCCGGGTCGCCATCCACAGAAACCTGCCAATCGAAATTGTTCGTCCCTGATGAAGACAGTTTGAATGGGGTGGAAACTTCGCGAGTAGACCCGGACGAGATAGGAATCTGTACGCTCTGGAAAATCTCATCCCCAGATATTGGAGATATGATCAGTGACACGGTCCCGCTAGAATTACCCGAATTGGTCACCATAATTGAGGCAATGAGTGTGTCCCCTACATATCCCGGCTCTCCAGAAACTGCCAACCCAGAACCTCCTGATGATGTGAAATTAGTGAAGTTTGCCGACTCGTCAGAGTAATTGGATTCTATTTGACTTGAATCAAGATGATGTGGCGAGAATGAATTCAAACTGATGCAGGATAGTGATATTATCGCTATGGACATAAGAATAGAATTGCCTAGCAAGACCCTCATGGAGTCGGCTTGAATGGACATCGTATGAATCAAACCCACAAAAATGTCCAGTATTGCCTAAAAGGGATGTATTTCTCGGAATCGAAATGGACTCTGGGGGACTGATGCGGTTAGAGCCAAACGAGCTCGCTGAAAAACTCCTGGAAAGGAGGATTATGCTAAAGGACAATCTGCCTGGCGTAATACGAAATCTGGAAGCTGAAGAAGACTCATTGAGTCCAAAGGTCGATAGGATGAGAAAGGTTTTCGATGATGCAAATAGCAAGGTTGCATCTTTCAAGGAGGAGAGGGGGCGCTACCAGAGAGATGCTGGGGGGTTGATTCACGAGGTAAAAGATCTCAGAGAGAGTCTGATTAACTCCGGGGGGATGATTATCCTGGACCCCAAGTGGAAAAAGAAAAAGCTGCTGGAGCAGATCGAAGAAATAGAGAATAAGATTCAGACCACGGCTCTAGATCACAAATCCGAGAGGAAACTGTTGGAGAAGAGGAGGGCGCTTATCTCGGAAAACGACAAATGGGTCAAGGATAGAAAGGATTCCAACCCAGAGATGTCCATCTATTTGGTGAAGAACAGGAAGATGTCTGAATTATTCAAGAAGGCAGATAAAGCCCATTCCAAGATGATTGAAGCGGTTTCAAAGGCACAACCGATGTATAAGAAGCTGTCAGAATCATCTGGTGAATTAAAGGAAGTGAAGAGTCAGTTAGATAGGGCTAGGGAATTGCTTTCTCAGAGTGATAAGGCAATTGAATACTGGAAAAAGAGGTTGGAGTTCGGTTTTGGTGATATCGGACCGGGCTTCCGGGATCTTCTCAGGTCTAGAAAGACAGTTGATGATGGTGGACGGTCCTCTTTCGCAAAGAAGACAAGGAAGAAAACCAAGCCAAGAAAATTAGCAGGTGAAGAAGAATGAGTGAGGGGTCCGAAATGAACAATTGGGACGATCTCAAGGAATACGATGCAGAAGGTATCAGTAGGATTGTCAAAGAAAAGAAGGTTCTGCTGCGCTCCATTGACGGGCAGATTAGAGACCTGCAGTCAGAGAGGAAAGAACAAGTGCACATAATCAAGGCTTTGAGATCTGCAATTGTAGGTTTTGAAAATTCTGATTCGGGAAGAAAGAAGTTACTTGGCGAGTTTCACTCATCCAGAAAAATAGCGCAAAAACAGCGCGAGAAGCGGGATGCGATAAACAAGTGCGTACCGCCTCCATCGAAGATTCTAGAAGAGTGGTTGAGTGACACATTCGATTCTCTAACTAACATTGACAATGACTTGACCTCCGTTCCAATGCTGAATCCAGAGCTAACTGCATTCAGCAGGTTCTTTGAGATTCAGGCATCTATTAAGAAAAAGAGAGAGGCAGAGAAGGCACATTCGGATTATATCAAGAAAGTGAGTGAGATGAGGAAAATTTCTTCTAAATTGGATCAAAATAAGGAAGTCTCAAACAAGGTAGTATCGGAACTTAAAGACAATATAGAGATTGAAGAAGATAAAGTAAGCAGGAAAGAGATTAGGCGAATCAGCAAGAGGATTTCATCGATTGATAAGAAGATTGAATCAATGAAAGGAGCCGTGAAGATTGAGCGCAAGGATCTGAAAAGGGTTGAGAAATTCTCCAGAATTTCATCTGGTAGAAGGGACTTCTCCAGCATAGAAGATATTCGTGGAATTGCAGCTAAGGGGGGTGCTCTGAGCACAGATGAGTTGGGCGCATTGCTAGAGTCTGGCGGGCTCTCATCGATTTCTGAAACGGGAGAAAAAGAACCCAAAAAGTCGGAAGAAGCGTCCAAGCATAGGAAAAGGAGTAGAAAGATAGGAGTCTCCAGAAGAGGTAGTAGGCAAGGCCGAGTTGCTACTCGCAGGGAGTAGATTGGCTGAAAACTCGGTATTCCTTAAATGGGGACCCAAATTGGAAGTGTCAGAGGGACGTAGTTGGAACTCAATCAGTCGAATTATAGTACTGTTTTCGAAACGAAGACTCAGTCAGTTAGCGATAAGCTGGCAGATTTCAAAACACAGCGCGACCAACTCAACTTGAAGGTCAGGGGTCAATTAGACAAGAGGAATGAGATTAACAGCCAGGTCAAGGAATTGATCATCGAAGTCCAAAAGCAGAAGGCCCTGCGAAATGAGGCAAACAGCAAAGTTGCAGAACTAAGGAAAATTAGACTAGAAAAGACAAATGAGTTGAAGGAAATTAGGACTAAACTAAGAAGCTCGGCAGAGGATAATGATCGTGACTCTGGAAAGAAGAAGAATGGCCCGAGTTCTCGGAAAGTTCGTGAGCAGATGAATAAACTAGAGTGGCGCCACCAAACTGGGCAAATTGGCCCAAAAAAGGAGAGGGATTTCTTCACGACAATGAAGAGATTGCAAGCTGAATTTAAGACACTCAAAAAGTCAGAAGAAGCAAGTAGCTCGTCTGTTCTGAAAGAAGTTAAGCAAGCAGAGAAGAGGCAACAGAAGGCACATGACGCTGTAACTGGGGCTTCGGAGAAATCCGAGGAAGCCCATTCACTGATGATGGAACTTTCAAATGAAGTAGACAGGCTCAGGGGAATGGCAAATTCGGAACATCTAGGGCTAACTTCGACTAAGGGCAATGCCGATGATTTGCATAACAAATACATCATTTCTCTCAGATGCATTCATTCCATGCAAGATATTCTGAAGTTATCGGGATCAAAGAGGGACCAAGATTCTGAGAGAGTTGATGTAACTGACCTAATGTCAAGGCTGATGGAAGGTCAAACACTATCAGATGAAGATATGATGCTCCTCCAGAGGAATTAGTAGTCGTATAGACGGCCGTTTCTGCCGTGCAGTATCTTTTCAGTTTCTAAATGGATTACCCATCCGGGGATCATGATCTTGCTATGTCTGACGTTTGCTCTTTCCGAATCCAAAGGCCATTTCTGGAGAAGCATGCTCCGGACGGATCCTGAAACACTACTCTTTACTGAATTCCCCCGCCTTCTTTCCTCTATGACCTTGGCCAATTCTTCGTTAATCCTATCCGGAGATAGCCAAGTGAGATCTTGCGGTTCGATCGTCCTCAGAATGGGGGCATGCTGAAGATTCTGGATGTCATTTAGTAGAGTCACGGTTTTTGACCATGGGTCCTCTAGAATCGTCCATTCACCGGATTCATTTTCACCGTTGGGCCCTTTCAATTCACCCAATACCTCCCATAGTCGTGCAGAGATTAGGACAGGAGTAGACGAGACCCCCTCCATCCCTCTTTGGGCAGACCAAGATTTGACCTCAATGGCTGGTTTCAGAACTAACATTTTCTCAATTGTGCTTTCATGGCCATACTGCTCCATTCTTGATCTATCATCTTCATCCTTAGCAGCTGCAATCAAGTCACCAGAAAGAACCGCCTTACCGACCCACGATGAAATGTCCTCTGGTTCGAGAATTCTGAAATCGAAAGTATCTACTGAATGGCATTCTGATTGAACCGGCCTTTCACTGAGAATTAGGTTCAATCCACTAGGTGCATCCATTCCAAACCTGACGATTTCGCTCTTAGTTATCGGCAATATGCCCGCTCGAGCATGCCAGATGAAAACCTCGTTTGAGTGAATTTCTAGTTCTGGAATAGAAGTCGCCACCCCAAGGCAGGTGAATCCGTGAGGAGCAGAGACCGCATTATGGGTTCGGAGATTAACAGATTTTATTCCGATTAGATCTCGCAAAGCCGCTTCCATGGAGATTGGCCTGTGGGTCTGACTTTGAAGAAAACCCAAAAAAATTGTTCCGGGGGCCGATTATTCCATCAAAGGTTAGGGGCGAGCTGAAGTAAATCGCTCTGTCCGGCATCGATGATGCAAAGAGAGCTTACTGGGAATGGTTTTCCGCATGCTGCACCAAGTTGCCTATTCACCATGGTAACCTGATGCATAGGCACGGATGGGTGTGAATTTCTCAATTCATCGATAAATGACTCTGGGCAATTAGCGGCAACGAGTACCATTTTGGCCTCTCCCCTGGTGCACTCGGATGATGTTTGCCTTTGGCCGAAAACAATGTTTCCGGTGTTTATTCCTTGCTTCAATTGTCTAGTGATGTCCATTCTTTCACCTCAATTAGTTTCGTCGGGTATGTAGAACAACTCGACGCTACCCGTACCCAAAGCTACTGGCTGGCCTACAATGATATTCTCAGTCACACCGGATAGGTTGTCCCTTTCACCAATTACTCCGGCCTTCAATAGGTGAGTCACAGTAACTTCGAAAGCCGATCTGGCAAGAATTGAGTGCTTGGTTCCGCTGACTCCATGCCGACCTATGGCCCTAACTTCCCCTCCGGTTGTCATTACGTCTGAAACCATGATGAGGTGCCTAACGTCAACATCAAGACCAGCCCCTTCCAAGGTGTCCCACATTTCGTTAATGATTGCTTGACGGGCTGCTTCGATCCCTAGGTAGTCGTGGATCTCATTGATATTGTTGGTGTAAGTTCTGGATCTATCTACTCCATCGAACTCGCTGACCTTCGAAAGGTTTGACCCAATGGTGGAAATGTAGTACTCGCCCGTGTTAGTCATTGGCCCTTGGACAGTTGCCCTGCTGATTCCTGGCAGACCCTTCAAACGGAGTTTCTTGATCTTGTCTTCAAGTTGGAGAAGAGCGGTGTATGTTGGCGGATCGGATGCTAGATCGGCCAGATCCTCTTCCTTTGTTACACCGGGAATGATCCTGAGTGACTTTGGACGATCCTCGTTATCGGCTTGGACGTAAAGTCGGAGTGCGCGGGAAAGTTTGTCCCTCACCTCAGCCCCATTCATCTTCTTCAGCCTCATATTGCTATTGTTCAATTGGAGGACGATGTTCCTCTGGGCGACGTCAACGTCGATAGTGGCAATATCCATTGCAGTAGTGGTCTCGATTGCAGCTGCTAAATCCCTGACTAGCTTCTCATTAGTCCTTAGGGGCTTGTTTTTGGAATTCTTCTCATCCATGTAAATGATCATGGTTGGGGTCTTGGGTACCTTTCTCGCATCGACGATCTCGATAATCCTTGGAAGACCCTGTGTGACGTTTACAGTTGCCACACCGGCATAGTGGAAAGTACGCATCGTCATCTGCGTACCGGGTTCGCCAATTGACTGGGCGGTAGTGATGCCTACGGCTTCGTGAGGAACTACCTTAGAATCCATATAGAAATTGTATGCAGAGTTGATGATCTTCTTTGCCTGGGCATCGGTCAATTTCTTCTCTCCCCTACTGTGGAGCCCCTTTACTAGTTGATCAATCATCCTTGGAGTCATGTTCGAACCTGTTTTTGTTGTGGCTTTGTTTAGTTGGATGTACATCTCATCTTCGTGGTCAATGTCACGGATAAGTTGTGCCATTTTCGAATCATAGTCGTAATCCTGCAACGGTAAAGAGCGCGTAGTTCTTCTTCGTCTAGAGACGGTTCGGCGCCTTACAATCGTCTTCTCAGAGCTTGCATTAGAGGATCTGGATGATTTAATGGAGTTTGCCATTACATCGTGGATTTTTTGAGATGTTCCCGAGTCTATCCCGCAAATCTGAGCAATTTGCCCGGGAGAGAGTCCCTTAACGTCATCCCACTTTCTGTCATCGGCTAGCTTGTGTGCATACTCCTCCTCGATGCCAAGATCCATCAATTTCTTCTTTGTTGCACTCTTAACTACCATCAGTTAGCACCTCCCAATGCGTCATTCAGAACTTGGTCTACGTCGAAAGGACTTCCCTTTCTACTTCTGGCTGGGTCTGTGCCATCCTCGCCATATTCGAATTGGATGATTCTGTTAGCGGTGTTCCTAACTGAGGCCATCGTGTCTTTTGAGACCTTTAGGTCGTCCATTGCATTGATCAGGCGCCTTTGCATGTATCCGGATTTGCTCGTCCTTACGGCTGTATCAACCAGGGACTCCCTACCCGATACGGACAGCATGAAGAACTCTGTAGGCTCTAGTCCCCTCTTGAAAGAAGAAGATACGAAGCCCTTCTCCTTGGAACCCTTTACCTTCCTTGGGAAGTGAGATAGGACGCGGTCTTGGTACCCTCTCTCGAGCCTCTTACCTCTGACTTTCGGCTGACCGATTGATCCGGCCATCATCGCTAGGTTATCCATAGAACCTCGAGCACCGGAAGTAGCCATCAGTACCGCTGAGTTGTCATCGCCCAGCTCTTTCTTTGCCACATTACCGGTCTCGGCCTTGGCGGCATCCAGGATAGTGAGGATGTTCTCTTCAAGTGTCTCATGAGGGGTTCGACCCGGACGAGCCTCGTATTTCCTACCATCCTTTCCGAATTTCTCCAATTCTGTATCTACGTCGGAGCTGGCCTGAGAGTTGATTCTAGCAATCTCATCCTTGGCCTCTGGAGGGAGGTCCTCGTCGTCAATTCCAGTAGTGAAGCCCATTGATGTGCAAATTGCGATAGTCATCTTCGTCATCTTGTTGATGAAATCTGCTCCCAGATCATTTCCGTGAGTCTGGACTACTGCATCTAGAAGGCGTCCATCCTCGGCACCGATTCCTCTCTTGTCAATTGATCCAGTAACATTGCCTTTGGTCACGTGAACGTCTTCGCCAGCTCTATTCTTGAAGTTGAGGCCGAAGCCTCCGGGGACCAATAGGCTGAATATCTGATTTCCGAGGAATCCAATCTGTCCGTTTCTCTCGACTGTTTCGGGCAGGTCCCCCTCCCAATCAATTGAGCTCAATATGTCCATTGCAACATGCATGGGCAGGAATGCCTCTCCATGGGTGAGAAGGTATGCACCAGTGATGTGGTCATGTATTCCTCCGATTACGCTACCTCCGTACCTTGGGGAGATAATGTGCTCTTGGACCCGCATCAGTATTCTAGCCTCAGCTCTGGCTTCCTCGCTCTGGATTACGTGGAGATTCATTTCGTCGCCGTCGAAATCTGCATTGTAGGGAGTGCAATCTGCTAGATTGAACCTGAATGTCTTGCCATCCATGACTCTTATTTCGTGGACAAGCATCGACATTCTGTGTAGAGATGGTTGACGATTGAAGATGGTTACGTCACCGTCGATCAGATGCCTTTCAACGACGACACCCGGACGAGGGTTGCCTTCTCTGTCATAGGTGCTTAATCTGTCTTCTGTGTCCGTGGGGTAGACATTTCCATGCTCGTCCTCAATCTCCGGACTACCACAGTGCGGGCACTTGACCTCTAGGTGCTCTGGAAGATATTCCTCGGGGTTATTTACCTCCCACTTCCACCTATAGTGAATTGCTGCATCGGGGTCATCGTCGGCTAATGGCTTACCATCGCCCCCCTCGCCTCTAAGGTTAGATAGTGTCCCATCGAGGTTGACAGTCCATTCGGGAACTAGTGCATCGGTCATCGGATCTCTCCGCATCTGCTCTCTCAGAACAAGTCCGGGAAGGAAGTTTGGTGCTGGTAGCACCTCATTCAAGTCAGGCCTGTATCCAGTGTAGGGTTCTTCCTCGCTTCCCGAATGGCATTCGGGGTTCAAGCATCTGAAGCCAGCCCAGATGTACTTGGTCCTATCAGTGATCCTCACTCTGAATCTGTCGCCTCTGATGATATAGTTCACACCCGGATGGACATCTGGGCCACGTAGGATCATCTGCCTCAGTTGTTCGCGGTTTCTGCTCGTTGCCCTGATGGGGACGGTGAGTTCCTTTGCGGTCTTTACAGGCACTCCGACTTCATTTATTCCAAGATTCGGGTCAGGGCTGATTACTGTTCTTGCGCAGAAGTTCACCCTTTTACCGGACAGGTTGCTTCTGAATCTTCCTTCTTTGCCCTTTAGTCTCTGGGAGAGAGTCTTGAGTGGACGTCCGGAACGATGCCTTGCTGGAGGAATTCCACTAGTTTGATTGTCGAAGTATGTAGTACAGTGATATTGGAGAAGTTCCCATAGATCTTCCACGATGAGTTGTGGAGCACCTGAATCTCGATTCTCCCTCAGTCGCTGATTAATCCTTAGAACATCGACCAACTTGTGTGTCAAGTCGTCCTCTGATCTGTCGCCACTCTCTAGTGTGATTGATGGCCTGACGGTTATTGGTGGAACGGGTAGGACCTTCATGATCGTCCATTCTGGCCTGCTGACGTCACTCTCCATTCCAACGAAAATTAGATGCTCGTCGGGAATTTTCTCAAGCCATTCCCTGATGTCTCGGGCATTCAGCTTGTGCTCTCCTTTGTCGGCCTTCTTTTCTTTGAAGGTCGTAGGTTTGTCCAGGACAATCTTGCCTTGTTCGGCACCGCAGTGCATGCAGATTGCCCTCTTTGCACCAGCACAGAGATTCTCAATATCCTTGATGATCTTCTTGAACTCCCTGCCTCCAACTCCATGCTTCAGTATGATGTCATTTACACGATCCCTGTAGTAGTCCTGTTCAGACTTCTCGGGATCGGTTGGATGGGACTCTGGTGCATCAAGCAGTAGAGCTTTGCTGCAAGAGTTGCAGGTAGTCTTCAGGCATGTCTTGATCAACCCAGTAAAACCGATATGCATTACTGGGAGTTCGAGTGCAATGTGTCCGAAGTGGCTTGGGCACTCCTCATGCTTGTTGCCACAGGTTTCACATCGGATCCCAGGGTCAATTACTCCCATCTTGGGATCCATTAGTCCCTGCTTGAATGCGTGTCCATCGTCCTTGTAGGTATCTGCAGTCTTGACCTCGACGGAAGACATCTTCCTAATTTCGTTGGGATCCATCAATGTGAATCTAATAGAGTCAATCCTCTTTGGTATCTTGGCTGCATCTCGGGCACTCATCTTCTATCCTCCAGTTCTAGTCTCATTGCCACTCCAAGACTCTTCATCTCATCCAGGAGTAGCTTGAAAGCGTAAGATGTTTGGACCGAGTGGACATCCGACCTATCACCGCATACTGGGCAGATGGTGGTTCTTCGCTTCCAGTCGTAGTATGCAATATGCCCACAACGGGGGGTGTTGCAGACCATCAGATTCCAACCATCGGACTCATCTAGCAATCTATCCTTGATTACCATCGATGCCCCATGGGAAATGAGGCAGTCCCTCTCCATCTCACCGAACCTTAGACCTCCTTGTCGAGCGCGTCCCTCGGTTGGCTGCCTTGTGAGGATCTGGACTCTACCCCTACTACGTGCGTGTAGTTTGCTGCTGACCAAGTGATGTAGCCTCTGGTAGTAAATCACCCCAACGAATGTTTCGACCGGGAAGTTCTCGCCAGTCTCGCCATTGATCATTGACTCTCTTCCTGTGTGCCTAAGGCCATTCCTGAGTAGCCCTGAACGAAGTGACTCCTCCTTCTCGCCTGTGAATGCAGTTCCATCAATTCTCCTTCCCTCCATTGAGCCGACCTTGCCACCAATCATTTCCAGGACGTGGGCAACGGTCATCCTAGAAGGGATGGCGTGTGGGTTAATCAGAAGGTCAGGAATTACTCCATCTTCAGTAAATGGCATATCCTCCTGCTCAACCAACCTTCCGATAATCCCCTTCTGTCCGTGACGGCTGGCGAACTTATCGCCGAGCTCTGGGATCTTGTTAGTGCGTAGCGTTATCCTCACGAGTCGGCCTGAGTCAAGTGACTCAGTGACGAAGATGTTGTCGACCCATCCCTGCTCGCCATGCCTCACCATCATTGATGATTCGCGCCTCTCTTGGGCTTGTAGGAATGCACCATGGGACTCTTCGAGGAATCTAGGTGGGCTTGTCTTCCCGACGAGTATGCCCCTACCTCCCTCTTGGCTGGTTAGTTCGATCTCGGGTACTGGAAGGCCGTCCCTTTCCAAGTGTGAATAAGAATCCCATGATTTGAGGCCCTTTATTTCGTCTAGGCCGGTTCCGGGAATTTCGATTCTCTCCTCTTGGCCACCTGGGAATCTCTTGTTTTCTGCATTGTATGTCCTGATGAATGCTGATCTACCGAGTGCCCTCTCAACGGATGCCCTGTTTATTATCACCGCATCTTGCATATTGTAACCATGATGGCTGACAATTGCTACGACGAAATTCTGTCCACCGGGCCTCTGATCGAACTTTGTGGACGTCATTGCCCTGGTTCCTACGATTGAACGCTGAGGGTAATGCATCACGTGGGCTCTGGTATCTGGCCTGAGCCTGAAGTTTGCACTGGCAACTCCGAGGCTTTGCTTGACCATAGCGGTCCCGCCTGTAACTCTAGGAGTTGAGTTGTGCTCTGGATAAGGCACCAAAGAGGCGCAGACACCCATTATCAGCTGGGGGTCTATCTCTACGTGCGTGAAAACAAGAACTGTGTTGTCCTTCTTCTCCTTTCTCTTCAGCACATCTATATTTTCTTGGTAGTAATTTAGTGGCACCTTGAATTTCTCAACCTTAGCTTCTCCATTGGGCATCATTACCTCAGCAGAAACCTTGGCGTGAGAAATTCCATGCTCGCCCAAGTTGGTCCACTCCACCTTTGCAGGGTTGATTGGACGGTTGTTCTTCGGCGAATGTGCTGGTAGATCGAATGGCCTTGGTGCGATTAGCAAGTCTTCTTCTTCCTCTGCATCCACCCACTCGACAACTCCACCGGAAACAAGATCGGAGAACGTAATCTCCCCCGAGTTGAGTCCATCGAGGTGCATCTTTGTAATCTGAAGACTCCCGTGATCGATAATCAGAAGTGGGCGGAGCATTCGCCCTCTGTCTGTATTGATGTAAACGTCGCGATTCTCGAGATCGTGTCTAATGCTTACCTCTGGCCTGATTCTGCCAGAACGCCTCCTCCTCTTGAATTGACTAACAAGTTTTTGTGGCCTCTTATGAAGGCCGAAGATATCTCCATTTACGTGGATTCGTGAACCGTCGGCCCATCCATCTGGGTTATCGTTGACTCCGGCTTCCTTAAGCAAAGCCTTCACATCGTTCTCTGGGACTTCCTCTGAGACGTCGATCATTTGGGCGGCATTCTTCACGAGTCCGCAATTCTGCCCTTCCGGGGTCTCGTTGGGGCATAGCCTTCCCCATTGTGTTGGGTGCAGGTCCCTTGCCTCGAAGTGAGGTTGGCTCCTGACGAGTGGGCTCGTAACTCTCCTCATGTGGGAGAGTGCTGAAAGATACGTTGTTCTGTCAAGAAGTTGGCTGACTCCGGATCTGCCGCCGACCCAGTTTCCAGTAGCCAAAGCATGCATAATCTTCGTTGTCAGGACGTCTGGCCTGAGACACGAGGCGATTCGGAGTTCTCTCTTCCTGTTGTGGTGCCTCTCTAACTGATACTTCAAATCTCTCGCGAGCTGTTGTAGGCTAACCCTGAAAAGGTCCTCTATCAGGTCACCAGCCAACCTCACACGCTTGTTTGCATAGTGGTCCTTGTCGTTCGGATCCTTGTCCTTAATTGCCATCTCGAGAACTTGCCGCGCAATTCTTCCGAGGAAAATTGCTTTCTTCTCCCTGTTGTCTATGTTGGAACCAAGATGTGGAAGAAGTTCGTTATCAAGCAGATTCTGTATACGTGACTCACGGTACTCTTTCTGCTGCCCTGCTGCAAACTTCTTCTCAAGCCAGGCCAGGGCCTCTTCAGAAGTATCGACTCCGTATTCCTCGTTATCTCTGAGATCGTTTAGATTGGCCACTGTGAACTTCATTGCTTCGGGGGGTCCGGCTATGGATGCGAATATCTCCCTGTCATTTTCCACCCCAAGAGCCCTCATCAACAAGACAAGCGGGATTGGTGTGGTCCCGGCGCTTGGAATCTTTACCATTAGCATCCCATCTCTCCTCTTCTCGACATTGAGTGGTTTTCTGACTCCGTCCTTTTGAGAGAAAATCTTCGCGACCTGGGTTTCGTGAGCATACTTCTTGTTCTTCTCGACTGTAACCCTGTTTGGAGCAAGGTCCTCCATTGAGATTAGTACCCTTTCAGTACCGTTGATTATGAAATATCCACCGGGATCAAGGGGGTCCTCTCCCGACTTTCTCAGTAGTTGTGTGTATCTCTCTGAATCTTCACCCGAAGTATCAGGGGAGAGTCGTCTATTCTCGTCTATGTGATTGTGATTCAGGTTGCATCGTGCGGATCGAACCATAATGGGGAGGTTTCCAATGTGTACACTCGTCTCTTCTTGGAATCCCATTTCACTGCCCGGAGAGGGGGGCAAATCGTCACGGAAGATCTTGAAGTCCAAGTAGACTGGTGAGAAGTATGTTAGCTTCCGAAGCCTGCACTCCATCGGAGTTGCATGGTGTTCTGCACCGTTAGCCTCCTTTATCGTGGGCCTGCCTAATCGAAGATTCTTCAGTCGGACAATAATTTCCTTATCGAGAAGGTCTAGCTTTACGAGGCCGCCCTCATCATCTTCGAAGGGCTCATCGCTTCCAATCCTGATGTTTCTAACAATCTTCTCCATCCTGCTTTCTTTTCCGTCTCCGACTGGTATACAGTCATTGTACGAAGCAAGCTGATGGTTCACTAGGCTTCTCTGTTTGAAATAGCTCTCAACAATCTCCTTCATTTTTTACATCTCCAAATTTATGCGCTCTCTACGATTAAGCGAAAGGCCACAGAATTTCCAGCAGAACGACTGTAACGTATTACCTTGACAACCCTGTTTGCTAGCCAACCGGCTGGCAGTTCATCATTCTCTGATTCTTCCTGCTCCTTAATAACCTGGATTGCAGGATCTGTGATCAGGATCTTGGGCAAGAGTTCCTTGGCGAGTCTTCCAGTACCGAAGGCATCGTCAGTAGTAAGGCCCCATGGTTCCAGAAGCTCTGCCTCAGAGTCTATGGGGACCAATTCATGATGGGGGACTAGGAAGTGATTGAGGACATTGAATCTATAGTCGCCAGTGGGAATATCTTCATCCAATAGAGCCTTCCTAGAGATTGTGATTCGATTGCTTTTGCTCCTCTTCCTAGAGCCGACGTGTTCACTGATTATAGTCATAATATGATCGAGCTCAGATACGCCCTCCTCTATGCCGACCTTCTTTGCGACTTGCTCGCGTGACATTCTCTTAATTGCATCCAGATTTGCGTCATCGGCTAATTTGTGTGCGTGGTCATTTGGAATTCCCAGCTCTATCAATCTCTTTTTTGTTGAGCTCTTTACTGCCATGGTTGCTACCCCCGCCCGTAAAAACCGTGGTCCTGCAGTCCTATCAGGCGGGCCTGAGGGGATTCGAACCCCCGGCCACCGGGTTAAAAGCCCGGCGCTCTACCTGACTAAGCTACAGGCCCATGGCTGATGCTGGGCTATCCTCCGACCCTAGGGGTGTTCAAAAGGCTTGCGCACAGCATCGCTCCCGCAAAACTGCGAGAGGTACCGGAGGAAGCCGGTACTGCCCATCCTTCGCTGGATGACGACATAAAGGTTGTTGAACGTGGGGTGGTCGCGGGGCGCAACAATTTTGACTCGAAAGCGAGTGAAAATATTGATGGAAGCCGGGAGATTCTGCATTGACGGCGTTGGTGAGTGGGAGGTATTGGCCCCACCTACCGTTTATCCCCCCAGAGAGGACACAATGATGCTTTGTCGTGTTATCTCGAATCTGTCATCAAAGTTGGGTGCCAAGGTCCTAGAGGTAGGATGCGGATCTGGTTTGGTTTCCATGGTTCTCACGACCCTGGGGTGGGAAGTAACTGCCTGTGATGTGAATCCATATGCTGTAGCCTGCACAAGGGGAAACTTGGATGCTAATGGACTATCTGGGAGGGCTAGAATTATCGAAGCGGATATTGGAGTCGATTTACCGATTCAAGAAGATACGGAATTGATTGTTTGGAATCTTCCCTACCTAGACGAAGATGTGGACAATCCAGGGATTCTCGAGAAGATCGAAGAGGCAGCTCTGACTGATATCCCGCATGGTGGGTGGGGCCGGGTTCTCCTGCATACCTTGGAAAATATTAGCACCACTTTGACTGAAAATGTAATGGTAATCTTGGTTATGAGGACAGAACCAGAGGGAAGTAGCAGAGTTCGGGACTGGGAAGAAAGTGGATGGTCGTGGCGCTCGCTCAGTATGGAAAGATTCGGTTCCGAGAAGGTAGAAATTATCGGTTTCTGGCGAACTGGTTCAGGTGTTGAAGCGACAATTATGGATTCATGCAAATCAACCATGGATGAGGCGGAGGGGCTTCCCCGGATAGGTTGGCAGAGAGTTCTTTCAAGCAAGCAGACCAATGGGAGGGGGAGGAGGGGTTCGGACTGGATTTCTGATGAAGGAGGATTGTTTGCAACGTGGAGTCTGGACGCCGAATTACTGGATAGGTTCTCGCCGGGACTTGTTCAGACAAGCATCGGTGCTATTGTATCGAGAGTATTGGGTGCTAATATGAAATGGCCAAATGATATTGTTAATGAAAATGGGGTAAAGATTGGCGGGGTCCTTGTTGAGTCTGCCAACAATAGCACCATCAGAGTAGGGATTGGTGCCAACAGGACTGGTTTCGTGGAGGGGGACGTTGCAGGTGCTGGTTGGGACGAGACCCTGGGCGAGGTTGATTCTTCAGAGGTTTTCCGTAGAATAGACAGGGGGATATCCTCAATCTTCGAGACCAAGAAAATGATTGCCTCGGCTAAAATTGATTTTCTCCGTCATTTATCATGGATGGAACTTTCTCGATTACTTTCAAGAGGGGTGCTGACAACTCATGATGACAAGGTGTATAGGCCCACTGGCCTGAAAGATTCAGGAGAGTTAGAAATGGTTGGCGTAGTGGAAAAGGAAGGGGTCCGAGACTTAGACGGTATTGGATGGATCATTCCCAAGAGTTGCGTTTAGACGCTTCCTGACCAATCTTATCTTCCCGGAACTGGTTAGAGTCTCCATTCCTTCTGAATTATTTATTTGTAGAGTAATTTGTTGGAAGTTATCCAAGGGTGTTTTGAGAATCGCAAGAGTGCTTTCCCGGGCCTCCAGAATATCGAATAATCGCCATTCATGACCCTTAAGATTGGCTTTCAGTGAGCTCGTCAATTCTTCTCTGGTAGAATAATTATCAATTCTAAAACCGATCCATCGGTGTTTTCCTCTAGCGGCCTTTTTTGGCTTCGGCATGCTGCTCCGAGGGGGTTTACCTTAACCAATGGTGGGTTTACGGAGGTTTATGGACGCAGGTGGTGTCAATGGCGCTTCTGAATCAGACAGTTTGCTCAGAATTTTCTCGAGCCCCTCAACCCTGCCGCACTTGCTTTCATTGGGGGTATTTTCTGGTTTCCTATTCGTCACAATGAAAATAGACTTATTTGGTTCCGAGATCCAAGGTGGCATCATTTTTCTTTCTCTATCTGTATCATACTTTATTGCCGCTTTGATTTCGCCAAGCAGATTAGGCAAATGGATTTTTACAGTTCAGCATGGCGATGAAGGGATTCTAAACCGGAATTACTGGTTTGGAGGATTTTCCCGATTGCTACCAATTATTGCAATTGCCGGGACATTCTGGCTGGCCTCAAACCTTTTATTTGTTGAAGGGCAACTGAGCAATGCAAGGATATTTCTAGCTTTATTATTTATCGCGATGTCTGTATTCCAAGGCGTTTCGTTAGCTTATGGCTGGGTTATTTATGCAAGGAAATTTCAGCAGTCGCCTCGGAAAAGTAGAATTGGGGGAGTTTTTTCTTTCGTTAGGTCATTAGTCGCTGTAATTGTTTTCTCCCCCTTAGTATGGTGGTTTGGTTACGGTGCAGATAATCCCAGTAACGCCGGTTTTACGGAGAATGTTTATTGGATACTATTACTCATAATTATTGCTTTAATAGGAGTTATATTGGATCGTTACACCAAGAGTGTGAGAGGTAGGGAGGGGGTTGACGGAGTCGCCTTAGACAGGGCATTTTTCTTCATCTTCATTACATCTTGTTGGCACCTCCTAGGTGCATGGAGAAGAAGTCCAATTGCTGCTGAGCAGAGTTCTGGAGGGATGCTTTTAGAAGAAGCAGTACTAATGTCAATCTCGATAATTCTCGCTGTGTGGTCGATGGCAAAAAGAGGAGAAAAGGGAGGTTGGAGAGTCTTTCAAGGTCAATCAGCAGTCTTCTGGGGTATTGGTTTTGGGTTCATCTATGCAGGAAGCATCTCGTCACTAACTGCCCTATCAGAGGGGAGTCTGCTTACGACCACTGCAATTGGGCATGCTATTACCGCACTGGTGATGATGGGTATTTTGCCAATGTGCATCTCTTGGATCGGGCAGCCAGATATTAGTGAAATTGGACTGGTTAATCAACCACAGCAAACTGAAGAGAGGGGTAATTCGGAACATTTTCCAAGAGTAGAAAAATTAACTCAAGAACAAACAAGAATGGATGACGACGTAGTTGAATTATTGGACTAGAGACCACTTACTACAGCAACAAGTCTGAGCCTTCCGGCCATATCCTCACTCGCTCTTGCACCAAGAATTACCTGGCAGTCATTATCTAGAGTGGAGACGAATGCCTCCGAGACCATATTGAGATGTCCAAGAGTCATGTCGGGACCGCCTTCGACCTGGATGAGGCAGCCCTTGGCCCCGTCGGCCGAGATCTCGGACAGCGGAGAGTTCCGTGCCATTCTGACGACCCCATCGGGGTCATCGGTAGTGCCGTTTCCAACGATAAGCGTGGCATTTCCCGGCCTCCCAACTACTGTCCGCAGATCCATCAGATCCAGGTTCATCTTGCCAACTCTCGCTAGAGTTGTGACTAGTCCCTCAATCAACTCGCCAATCCATTCTGATCCTAGCTTCCAGTCTGAGTTCCGATGCCTGGCCTGCCAAGCAAGCCTCTCGAGACTAACTCGAATACATAAATCAGAATTTCTCTCAATAGGGGGGAGTGCTTTCTCAGCTATTGCGCATCTAAGTGGTTGCTCTGCAAAAGGGATGCCGACTATGCTGATTACCAAGCTTCCAGACTCTCTCGATTTAGCAGCAATTTCTGCGGTTGCGCCCGAACCTGTTCCGCCCCCTAATGCCGTTAGGAGAATGACTAATTCTGATTTCTCCAATAGCGCAGATATGTTTGTGATGCCTTCATTGAGTCGGTGGGCGGCCAGATTTGGGAGAGCAGCCGCACCCCTGGCACTACCACTAGCGTCCAAGTGCAAACAGTGGGCCTCGTGTTCGGATGTAAAGGAGGAATCGTCGGCATCTACCATTAGTAGATCGGCCAGCTGTTGGCATTTGTCGTGGGCCCCGCCGGACCACTGACAACCAATCCCCCCGACTCCAACTATCAGAATCGAGCCCTGCTCCATGAGGGCCCGCATGCGACTGACTAGATTATTCTGTTCTAGTCATAGGTGACATAACGCCTGTATCTCCTCCTTTCGTCTCTTGCCCAGGCGTTATCTGGCTCAAGTTCTAGGACCCTGTCGTAGTATTCGATTGATGCTTCGAAATCAGATAGATATCGTCCGTGTAAGTGGCCCAGAATATTCAAAACGGGAATGCAATTGATATCTTCTTCGAGAAGCCCCAAGAGGATTTTCTCGGATTCGTTAATCTCCATAGATTCCATTTTGTCCTCGGCTTCCTCCAATTTTTCTATTTGGTCTGAGCTGAGATCGTAAATGTTCTTCCACCGCGGGGCTCCCATGACACTCGTCTAGAACGGGAGTGTTTGGTTCTTTTCGCGTGGCTATTTTGTTCGGCCCCGTAGGGGCCGTAGTGGAACGTTAATATCCCCCTTTTTTTTCGACCGTGTATTAGCAGATGCTAGGTGAACGAAATATGGCATCTCGACAAAAAACACTGGTCCTTATTTTGGTCACTGTTTTTGTTGCTGGCTCTGGTGAGGCATTGCACACAGGAGTTGGCGGGAACGCAAATGGACAGGGGGACGTGGCTCTTGCTGGGTGCACTTGCCATTCTGAAGAGCCGGACAATTCTGTAACCGTAATTCTTGATGGTGTCCCTTTCCACTATTCTCCAGAAACCACCTATGAGATGAAATTGCAACTTATCGGCGGTCCGGAGGCTAATCTGGAATCCTACACAGGGGGATTCTCAATGAGAGTTAGCATCGGTTCACTTGGACCTTCAGAAGGATTCGAAGACCTGGTCCAGAACTGGGAAGATGACCCTGCCACTCTCACTCACACAGATGCCGGCTCAAGGACCTCTGACAGATCATGGACGTTCAGTTGGATTAGTCCTGCAGAGGGTTCGGGAACAGTGAACTTCATGGTTGCGGGCAATTCGGTAAATGGGGACATGGCGCCATCCAGCCTAGATCGATGGAATCGCCTAACGACTAGTTTTGACGAGGGCAATGACGATGGAAGAACGAGGACTGTCTTCTCGGGTAATGGAGACATCGCCCCCCCAGCTCCGGCGGAGGATCACACTGACCTCCACCACATGGGGGCTAAGCTCTTGGCTCACTGGCTAGGACTTCTTGGATTCGGTGCGGTGATGCTGGTCATCCTATTCTGTGGACTTTTCCTAAGATACGGTTTCTCCAGACATTACGAGGGCAGGAGTAACCTACTGAGGCTAAGAATAAAGCATCTAAGGAGAGGGGATCAACTATGAAAGACGACACAGTGATGAGGCTCCTCCGACAAGTGAAGTCGGGCGAAGTGAGCGTCGAGGATGCCAGAGTGGCTCTTGAAGACGCCACACTGACAGAAGAGTCATTTGCTGCAGCCGTTGATCACGGGGTCTTCAACGAGGTCAAACCGGGAACGATAGTTCGGGCCAGTCTGGCTCCGTCCGGAGACTCGTGGCTAATCATCCTAGTGGGTCTGTGGGGGATACTGTGGACACTCTATTGGGCAGGTGCTCTGGCTTACGGGTTGTTTAATCACTGGGACCAGCAGTTGCTCTCATTCAATTTGGCAATGACCATGCTAACTCTCATAATCATGGGAATAGTGTACTTGAAGTACGTACTACCCGATGTGGTGATTGTAAAACACAGAAGGAACAAGTACATCACTAGCCATGACACTAATTCTTGGAAGAAATACGAGGTCTGAATATGGCAAGGAGATTCAAATTACGCCAGATTGACTCGCAAAGTCAGAGTTTCCATGAGAAGAGTGGTGCCATTGACAGAAGGGAATTCATGAGGTTGTCTTTCAATACGGCTGCTGGACTAATCACAACAGCATCATTGGGTAGTGTAGGTTTTGCCTCGTTCCTAATGGGACAGGAAGAAGGGAGCAGTTCAGACTCGGCTATCAAATTTTACGTTCCAAAGGGATCCGATGTTTGGTACGGTAACTTGGACAAACAACCCATGACCTTGCAAGCTTTCATTGACGAATCCGCTAATTCAACAACTGGAATGGTAGGGGCTGCCGGGCTTTGGTCTGGGTTGCCAATCATTGCAACCTACGTCCCTCATGAAGAAAATAAAAACAGACCATTGGAAGCGGATACTCCACGATTCCAGTTTTTGGATGGATACACATCTGGTGGGGCTTATGTCGGATCGGGTTTCGAGATTGAGGAAAAGGAAGAGTATGCAGCCCTGAATATCCATGATAACATGATTATCGTTTTTGCAAGGTGCCCACACCTCTGTTGTATCCCGGGATGGCAACTAGTCAACAATGACTTCACTGCAGACAGTTGGTTGCCGGGCGGTACAGACACAAGTGGGAACAAGTCATTCTGCATTTGCCACTCTAGCAGGTACGACCACACCGTCATAGAAAAGAACACGGCGAGAAATCGGTCAAATGGGCAAGAGTTCGATTTCATAGGAGTAAAGAAGACTGGCGGCCCTGCCCCGTATGGGATGCCATTGATCCCGTTCACGGTTAACGGGGGAACAATCGAGGCGCTTCCAGACTTCATGGACTGGTACACATTCTGCGGTTAGGTGAGATTATGATACAATTCTGGTTCTTGTGGATTTTCATCGCGGTCGTCGTTGTTATCGTCGCCTTTACGCTGAGGAGGGAGCGTGACGACGTGCCGCGAATGGACATTCTAAGAGCGGTGGAGACAAATGCTGGAAGCATGGGACTTGCCGAGAAGTTGTTCCTCTGGACCTTCTCCTGGTTGGACACCAGATTCAGAATCCAAGACTATTGGGGAATGAGCAGGGACTCCTACTACAGCATGCACAGGCAGATGCCACTGACCCATGCCGAGAAGTATAAACTCAGAATAATCTGGTACTGGTACCCCCTATACTGCTTGGGGGGGATATCATTCATTGCGTTCATAATCCTAGTTATCACAGGGACGATTCTAGGTTTCTACTACGTTCCTGGGGGTGACCTAAATTCAGATCCGACCCCTGCCTATGCATCAATGGAATTCATCATGTTGGAATTGCCTTTCGGCTACATCATCAGATCGATACACCACTGGGGCACGCACTTCTTCGTTGCTGCTGTCTTCCTCCACATGTGCAGAGTCTACTTCACGGGAGCCTACAGGAACCCCAGAGAACTCAACTGGTTAATCGGGGTCGCTTTGATGTTCTTCTCCATATTCTTCGGTTACTCTGGTTATCTCCTCCCTTGGGACAGTCTGGCCTTCGGTGCTGCTACTATTGGGATAAACATGGCAATGGCGACTCCCTTGGTTGGGGAATGGGTCGCGAATGCAATGTTCGGGGGGACTACGCTCACGGGGCAGACTGTTGTTCGGATGTATTTCCTACATGTTTTCGTGCTACCGCTAATAGTTACGGTGCTAATCTTGGCACATCTTTTCATCGTCTGGGTTCAGGGAATTGCGGAGCCGCACTAAGGTGATTCAATGGGAATGATGGAGAGATTTGGGAGGATTGCGGATACCTACGTCAGTGAGAAGGAGCAATTGCTGGGTGCGGAAGAAGAGCGTAAGAGAGTGCACACTGGGCATCCTTTCTGGCCCACTGAGGTCCTGAGGGACACCATTATCTTCGCGGCCATTGTGATGGTAATCGCATTCTACTCTTGGATAATCCCACCCCCCTTGCACAATGCTGCTGACCCATACGCTCAGGCTGGTTTCGTCTTCCCCGATTGGTATGTCTTGTTCTCCTACGGATATCTCAGGTGGGGCGAGTACCTGCCCCAATTCGACATACCAGCCGGACCGATAGGTGAATTCTTCGGACAGCCAATTGTCTCCTGGAATGCTGGTGTATGGGGGGCCATGATCACGGGACTACCGGTCGGAATCCTAGCACTTCCACCATTCATCATCGGGAAGAGAGAGAAAAGGGGGGTGGAGGACCCATGGTTCGCTACGGCTGGGGCGGTTTATCTCGCGCACGTCTGGTTCATCTCAGTATTCTCTATCAACATCTTTCTCGAGATGTATTCGAAGAATCGGACCGACTATTGTTGGTCTACCGCTCATGGCGGATTCAATTGCGGAACTCAAGCCCCTTGGACTGCGGAGGTCTTCAATGCAATACCTTGGATTCTCACGGGCGTCTTCATCTTCACGGTTCTTTACTTCTCAGTGAGGAAGTTCCTGATCGGACCCATGGGGTCCAGGCTGACTCCAATTCTGGGTCGACAGGTAGCAGTAGGATCTCTGGTCGCTACCGTCCTATTGTGCACAGTTACATGGCCCGTGTACGAGAACGGCTTTTGGAATCAACGAGGCCTTGGGACGATGGGTTTCTGGGAATACCAGTATGATGCAAAGTTAGTCGAATTGGATGGAATTAGGGGCCAGCCGGGAGATACGCTGATCCATTCAGAGGGAGGCCCAGTATGGGAAGAGTGGGGTGATGAATGCATACCTTACGAACAGACCAGCACACTAGCAATTTGGGATACAATGGAAGAGGGTACTGAGCATGCCGAATGGTGCGTAATACCAGCAACTCATTGGATGAAATGGGGAGTTTTCCAGCCGACAAGGGACAAGATTCTGGACTTCGGCGGTACCAATGGGCATGCGGATGTCCAAACCTCTAGGAACATAGGCGCTAACGAGATAATTTACCAAGGACCTCAGGACGGCTCGACAATCGAAATCTCTGAGTCCATTCAATTTGAAGTGGAAAACTTGGGAGTCGCGAGTGTGCCGACGGACGTCGGGTGCAACTTCAGGACCACGGTTCGTGCAGCAGGGATGCACTCGCAGAGTCTTGTGCTTACCGATGAAGCCGGCGAGACACTCTGGATGAATGAAGGATCGACCTGTGACTCGGGCACTATTTACCTAGACTCTGGCGTTTCATACACCGTGACTTTCACGACGCTGTCGGAGGGCGTGAACGAAAGCGTCACTATGATCTCCGACTTCTCTGCGGTTGCGTACCAACCACTTCTCCTCGCCGAGGATGGAACTGCGATAATCCGTTCCGAGATGAGTCTCAGTGACGAGCAGCTGTCCACGATGTCAATAACGAATCCGACTTTCGAGAAGAATCCCAAGAGCTTGGATGCGAAGCTGATCTACTCCATGTTCATCCCATGCCTGGGAGTGGGTGCACTAGTCTTCGTGATGCTGAGGAGCATGGCACGAGGCTACGAGTGGGAGATGAACAAGTGCTATGGGTGCGACCTTTGCGACGATGCTTGTCCAGTCAGGCTGTTCAACGCGGGAGACAAGTTGAACATCATCTACAACACATGGAACAACGAAGACGACGGGGTCCCACTGTACTCATGCTTGACCTGCACAGCATGTACGAACGCATGCCCACAGCTCGTTGACTACGACTCCTATATCGACATCAGGAGAAACCTCGTTGTGGGTGGGCCGCCGGCGACAGAGGTACCCCACACGGTCCTTCAGGCAGTACTTGCCGCGGAGGCAGAGGAGGATGCTGATGACTCATTCATACCCGTGGATGACTACCCGCTCGACTCCAGCATCGGATATTACCCCGGATGCGTCGACTACATCGACCAGGAGATGGTATTCAGTCATGTCAACAAGGGCAGCATGGACCTAGGGGATGCGACAACTTCGGCGTTCACGATTTTCGAGGAGATGGGGGAAGAAGTCACATACCTAGGTAGGGACTTCCTGAAGTGCTGCGGTCACGATCAGAAGTGGCAGGGTATGTCAGAGGTCTTCGAGAAACTCAAGAGCTACAACCAGAAGAAGCTAGGTGAGAGTGGAATCGAGACACTAGTCACGTCGTGCGCAGAGTGCTTCAGAACATTCGCCCTGGACTACGAGCTAGACGACATGAAGGTGATGCACACGACCGAGTTCCTAATCGAGAATGGGTTCGACATGGAGTTGAAGACCAACGACGAGGTGACCGTGACCTACCACGACCCATGTCGCCTGGGTAGGCAGATGAACATCTACGACGAGCCGCGTGACCTGGTTGGCTCGGTGGATGGGGTCAACCTAGTGGAGATGGAGCACACCGGTGAGGATGCACTTTGCTGCGGAGTCTCCAGCATGATGTCATGCAACGAGAATAGCAGGGCACTGAGGGTCCAGAGGTTCGACGAAGTCAGGGCCACGGGTGCCGACATAATGCTGACATCCTGCCCAAAGTGCGTGTCTCACTTCGAGTGCCTGAAGTTCGAGGGCGACCCGAGACATGACTTCGAGATTCTAGACGTGGTCAGCTTCCTTGCCAGACAGATTGAAGAGTCCAAGACGAGGTAAGGACTGAGAAAGTCACTGCATGAAGGCAAGCAGAGCCGAGACTGATGAAAGAGCCGTGTTGATCAACACCCCCCAAACCGTTGCCTTGGCGAATCTGTAGTCCTCGTACCCCAGTGCCACCAAGTAGAGGAAGAACCCGATCAAGCCCCCGCAGGCAAGTGAAATCCAAGCCACTGAGACACTCAGGTAGACGGCCATTACTAGCCAAATGGCGCCACCCTGCAAGAGGCCGAGCCACACCATCGGGTCGGCCCACCATGTGGATTCAGTCGCGCTCATGAAAGCCGGTGAGGGGGAACACCAATCAAACTCACTATGATAAGGGTCGGCTCTATCGAATGAACAGGAGATATCATGACCAAAGTTGGTGACGTCCTGAAGAGGAGGGCGGTAGAGCAGTCCAAGATCAGGGTCCAACTAAACTCGGTCAGGGCCGAAGAGGAAGCCTTGCTCAAGGGTGGGGAGGACACGGTGGCTTGGGTGAAGGAAGAGCTATGCATCGGCTGCGACCAGTGCACAATCGTATGCGAAGATGATGCAATAGAGCTCTATGACACCCCCCTTGCAAGCCCCGTAATGGATGTGGACGTCAACAGGAAGGCGAGGATCCTGAGGGACCCCTGCACAGGGTGCAAGATTTGCGTCTTAGCGTGTCCGACTGATGCGATCATCATGATAGACAGGTGAAGTAAGATGGGTGATGACGATCCAGTTAGATTTGGGGCAGAATTCGGCCCTCACAGAACCAAGAGGGGTAGTGGGGTTTCCCTTTCCACATTCAAGACCCTTGTTTGGGTATCCAACCTAGGAGGTTTGATCCTATTCGCCATTGGGATGGAGTTGATGATCAGGGGTTCTTTCTGGTTCGGTATCGCATGCATTGTAATCGGTGTCGCAATAGCACTATTCCCATCGAACTACGAGATTGTTGGAATGGAAGATCTGGAAGGCGACGGATGGGAGAAGAAGTAGCTCCAGATGTCCAAGGGACGCCCTTCCAGAGGATGGTATGGGACGAGATCAGAAAGATTCCATCGGGTGAAACCAGGACGTACAAAGGCATTGCAGAGGCTATTGGAAATCCTGGGTCTTACAGAGCAGTTGCGAATGCTTGTGGGTCCAACCCCTTTCCGATCTCGGTCCCTTGTCACCGGGTAATCCGATCGGACGGGGCGATTGGGGGCTACAGTGGCCCGGGAGGTACTTCTGGCAAATCTGTCCTCCTCGCGGTAGAGAAGAGCATCCGCACTTCTAGAAATACTTGAAGAAAATTGCGAAGGAAGCCAAAGAGGCAAGTGCCCAGATGAACATGTATGTGCTCTGTCCCAACGGGGATTTCCACATCTCGGCTGATGAGTTTGGCTCTTTATCCCCCATATCCATGCACATGGGGCATGAAATTAGGATGTAAACATGACGGGAGTGAAATCACAAGAACGGCAGAATTAGGACTAGCCCCACTAAGGGGAAGAGAACCATAGTGGCATTATCATCAATCGCCCTGGTAGGTGGAAGTTCCCCCAAAACAGTTAGCGGTGCCAGCAACAATGCTGCGATTAACTCTGTTCCGATCCAGAAATGGCACCCCACCCAAACCGCATAGGATACTACTAATCCGAGAATGATGGCTGCTCGGAGGTCTTTCATTGTCCTCTTGACCTCCCCCATCACTGGGTCGACGAGAGTCATTCCCAGGATTATTGGTGCCCCATACTTGCCAGCCCCCATACTGCCAATTTCACCCTCTGGAGCAACCAGTATTGCGAGTGCCACGGCAAGGGCGCCCCAAGCAAGTGCTGAAATCTGACTGGATTCATATTCCCTCTGCCCCACAATCACAATTCCAGTCCTTAGTCGGACGGCCTCGGTAACAAGAATTAGTACGCATATGACACTGACAAATTCCCTGGCTTGCAGAGAGAAGTATGACGAAATTGTCGATCCGTGCACGTAGTAGAGATATGGGATAGATGCCATAGAAACGTGGGTTAGGCGCCTGAAGGCGTGCCCCCCCGCCCCTCCAATTGAATGCCCGACATGATCAACGAAGACGTCGGTTGATTGGTCTGTCATCAGATTACCTGCCGTTGGGAATAGATGTTCTCAGTAACTTAATCGCCTCATCGATAGTTATTGAACTGTCACACAATTTCCTGATGATCTCATCGATTTCTGGATGTGAGACTAACAGGGAGTCCCATTCAGAAATGAGGACCTCCCGCATTATCATCTCATTTCTGCCGCTCTGTGTTTCACAAGACTCAATGGCCGAAATAAGTTTCTCGACCCCCTCCCCTTCCAGAGCTGAGACTAGGATAACCTCTCGGGAGTCATCATCTGAGAGATTCAGAGAAGTTCGTATACTCTGAGCCGACAAAGATGCCCCGGGCAGGTCTGATTTGTTCACTGCGATTACATCAGCAAGCTCTAGAATGCCAGCCTTCTCTGCCTGGATTATGTCACCCCTGTCTGGTCCGTCGACAAGAAGAAGCCTGTCTGCCAATGCGGCTATTCGGAACTCCGATTGCCCGGTTCCAACGGTTTCGACAACGATTCGAGACCAGCCACAAAGAGATAGAGCATGACACATGGGCCATATTCGGGGGGAAATTCCACCAGGAGTATTTCCAGAGGCTATTGACCTGACGAACACCTTGTCTCCCAAGTCGCTACCTTCCATCCTAATTCTGTCAGCAAGAAAAGAGCCCCCTGAGATTGGGGATGTAGGATCAAGAGCCAGAATTGCCACACTCTCGCCCATATCGACCCATTGCTTCGCCAACCGGCCAATTAGAGTGGATTTTCCTGAACCTGGTGGCCCGGTTACCCCTAAAGTCCAGATTGACTCAGAGTGAAATTTAGGAGTTTTTTCTGAATCTGCTATCTCAGTCATGAGTCTGGAAAGGCTTCGACGATCTCCCGACTTTGCTAATTCTAGAAGTTTGTCGATTTCGCTCAATTCCAGTGCCACCCCAAATCGTCTCCGACTCCGATTGGAACGTTCTCTTTTTTCCTTTGTCTGGCTTCATCCAAGAATCCCAGAACCTCGGAAGTGGGAGTGCCGGGTCCGAAAACAGCCCTTACTCCCGATTTGTAGAGCAGTTCCAGATCCCGATCAGGGATAATTCCCCCTGCAAAAACTATGACATCGCCTAGTTCCTCTTCCCTCAGACCATCGCAGATCTTCGGAATTAGGGAGTCATGGGCTCCTGAAAGAGTGGAAAGACCGAGGACTTCTGCATCTTCGTCATTTACGATCCTTACAATGTCAGAAGGTGTCTTTCTAAGTCCGGTGTAGATAACATCGTGACCACCGTCTCTGAGTGCTCTGGCGATTACCTTTGCACCACGATCGTGACCATCAAGACCAGGTTTAGCAATAACAACTCGCATGTTTCAACCAGTTGCAAATGGCGATATGCCTTCAAGCAACCGGAAGGTGAAATCACTTCACCCTTAGCAATGCTCATGGGCGGCCTGCACCCACCAAACCCCATGAGTGGTAACTCCGACAAGATTGATGACCTTAGACGTCGAAAGTCTAAGTCTCGGTCTGGAGGGGGGCAAAAACGAATCTCAGCACAGCACGCCAAGGGAAAGATGACTGCCAGAGAGAGGATTGAGCAAATGCTTGACCCTGATTCATTCTCTGAAGTAGATGCATTGGTAGAGCATAGATGTAGGGATTTTGATATGGATAGGAACGTGATTCCGGGTGATGGCGTAGTTTGTGGCCATGGCACGATTGATGGCAGACTAGTCTACTGTTTTGCACAGGACTTTACAGTTTATGGGGGATCTCTCGGAGAAATGCACGGACTGAAGATTTGCAAGATCCTAGATATGGCAGTAAAGACTGGGGCTCCGGTAATTGGTTTGAACGACAGTGGTGGTGCGAGGATACAGGAAGGAGTTGCGAGTCTTGGCTCCTATGCGGAGATTTTCTTTAGGAATGTGAGATCTAGTGGCGTAATCCCCCAGATTTCTGTAATCATGGGACCATGCGCAGGAGGTGCAGTTTACTCTCCGGCAATCACAGATTTCGTGATAATGGTGGAAGATACATCACACATGTTCATCACTGGCCCGGAGGTAATCAAGACGGTAACGAATGAGGAAGTTGGTTTTGAAGAATTAGGGGGGGCTTCGACTCATGCCACAAAATCGGGCGTTACGCACTTTACAGCAAAGGACGACGGAAGTGCATTGGAAATCGTCAGAGACTTAGTGGGACTAATTCCCTCAAATAACCTACAAAAGGCACCAGTCTCAGAAAGCAACGATTCCCTTGATAGGAAATGTGAATCCCTAGATTCCCTAGTTCCA
>Ga0207992_1000168_pt1 | contig 35827 bp, 34 predicted proteins | sample ETN02SmetaG_FD_185788 | JGI IMG/M metagenome (GOLD analysis project Ga0207992, IMG submission 185788) | Marine microbial and viral communities from oxygen minimum zone, Eastern Pacific Ocean - ETNP2014F10-02SV255 (SPAdes) (version 2) | ecosystem: Environmental > Aquatic > Marine > Oceanic ...
TTTAGGAGATTATTAAATGTCAAATCACAGAGAATTAAAAAATGGTGAAAAAGCTGATGAGCTAAATTCTTCTATTCAGCTAATTATAAAAACGAAATGTCCAACCAAATGGATTATTGAGGACCTAGAGACTGGGCAAAGGTATAGAGCCAATGGAAAGACAGAGATTGGGACTATGTTTGACCCGATTGATTATTAATCCTAAATAGATAAAATATTGTTTTATAATTCGTCTTCTTTATCTCGTTATTTATTAATTGTATACATTATTTTCGCCAATTTAATTATTGGTTTTGAAAATAAAGGGGAATCTTATTTTGATTGTCCATGCCCTCACATTATCGCGCATCAAGGAGCCTCTCTGGATCTTCCTCCTAATACTATCGAAGCCTTTCAGTTGGCTCTGGATCAAGGTGCTGACATAATAGAGCTGGATATTTGGAGATCAAAAGATGGAGTCTGGGTTGTTATTCATGATAAGAACTTGCTAAGAATAACAGGAGTCAATAAGGATATAACACAATTATCTTTTGAAGAGATACAATCTTTAGACGCTGCTTATAATTTTTCTGATTCAATTGGAAGCTATATATATCGAGGTAAGGGCTATAGAATACCATCACTAGAAGGTGTGCTAAAAAAGTTTAAAAATGAAAAAATTAATATTGAAATAAAAGACAGTAGAAAGCTCGGACTTTCGGATTTGGTGCAGTTAATCAAAAAATATAATATGGGAGAAAAGACACTTTTTGTCTCATTTTATTATAGCGTAATCAAAGAATTTAGAAAAGTTTCAAAAAATCAAATTGCTACGGCAGCATCAAAGAGTGATATAATGCGAATGATATACTTTGGGAAACTCCCATGGTATAAGATTCGCTTTGATGCTTTTCAGATGCCATTTTATTCCAAAAAGGTAGAAAGGTATGGGCTCAAAAATCCGGAGTGGATAGGTAAGATGAGGTCGAAAGGACTGGAAGTGCATTATTGGACTGTAGATAATTCTGAAGATATAAAAAAAGCGTTCTCTATTGGTGCTGGCGGAGTAATTACCAATAAACCAAAGATTGCATATGACCTTCTGGTTCAAATGGGAAAACGTTAGTAACGTATAATAAATAATTATGAGCGAAAATAATTTAGTGAATCCTTGGGACTCTTTTACATTCCCACGTACCGGCCATGTTGTAAGGAATCGAGCCGTGCTTGCTGCGATGACAAATAAACAGAGTAACAAAGATGGATCAATTTCTGATCAAGAAATCAGGTGGCTTAATCGTAGAGCAAAGGGAGAGTTTGGTATAGTAACTACTGCAGCTGCTAATGTTTCAGAAGATGGACAAGGCTGGGATGGGGAGATCGGATTATATCACGATAGGCAAATAGAAAACCTTCGTAAGCTTGTTAATTCAGTCCATGATAATGGAGGTCTTTTATTTGCGCAATTATTTCATGGTGGCATGAGGGCGCCAGAATCATTAACAGGTAAGATCCCAATATCTGCTAGTAAGATAGTCTGTGAAGATTCATCAAGTGGGTTCACCCGTTCGGCCTCTTTGGACGATATAAATAGGATAATTCAAGATTTTACACTTGCCGCAGAAAGATGTGTAAAATCTGGTTTTGATGGAGTTGAACTTCATGGTGCGCATGGGTACTTAATCACCCAGTTTTTAGGAAATAAAACAAATACTCGTAAGGATGAGTGGGGAGACGATATAATCGGTCGGTCTAAATTTTTAATTGAGATCTATCGATCAATAAAAAGGTCAGTCCCAGAGTCTTTTATCATTGGTATAAGAATATCCCCTGAGATTAATGAGATAGGAATAACCTTAGATGATAGTATTAAGCTAGCCAAAATATTAAGAGATGAGCGCATTGATTTTTTGCATCTATCCTGCTGGGATATTTACAAAACATCAAAACAGTACCCCAAAGATCCAAAGACATTAACCGAGTGGTTTACAAAAAACATTACGGATCTACCAACGGTAATTAGTTCTGGAAAAATTTGGTCTTCCAAGGATGCCCAAAATGTGTTAAAACAAGGAGCGGATTTTGCAGGCGTAGCAAGGGTAGGAATCCCGTATCCTGATTGGCCAAAAAATCTTCGAAATGCAGGTTATAGCCCACTGCCTGGACCTTTTACGGTAAAGCAATTAAAGAAAGCCGACCTTGGTGATGTCTTCATTGATTATATGCGTAATTGGAAAGGGTTTGTTGAAGATGGTAGATAAGCCCTTATTTAATCCTTATGCTTCTGCGCTAGACGGATTGCAATTAGATGATCCTGTTTCTGCCTTTTTTGCATTTTGTCGAGAACGTGAAAATATTAGGCTGGCTAGAGAGAGTGGCAGGCCAGCTCCTTGGTCAGATGATCCTATTTTCCAGAGAGGAAGGTTTTTAAATGTGTTCAGGGAAGATGACCGAGGCAGCAAAGCAATAATTCGATTTGCAGATGGATTAGATAAGAATTTACCATTATTAGTTCAATCGATTTTTTTCGCTCGATGGTGTAACAGGCAAGAAACATTAGACAAGTTTTCTTCTGATATACTATCTGATTCTGATGCTCTAAAAAACATATTACAAAACATAGACCCATGGTGTAATCAAACGGCTTATCCGGTTGAGAGAGTTCATTGGGAAGGGAAAAAATACGAAAGGATCGATGCGGCGACGGTATTATTTACAGAGATTAAAGTTTCCCTTAGTGAAACTATTCTAAAGGCTAATGGTGATGTGATAAAGGCAACAAATTCTGTAAATAATCAATTCAGAATGAAAAATGATTTTCCAATTTTTATGGCAGTTATTGATCTGGCATGGTTTCGTCCAGATGTCATCGACCCGGCTAGTCATGTACCTACTGGCATAGGTGCGGTAGCATATCTTGACCGACTTCAACGATCTCTTGGACTAGAAAACCATCAACAAACCTGCGCCAGAATGATAAAATTACAAAATGAATATTGGCCAGAAGCGAAGCGTGAGTTTCATCCGATAGATATTGAATACCTATCCTGCGAATGCAGAAAATATTATAGCTATGTTAATGGGACAAAATTATTTGAAGGAAAAAATATTTTCAATCCTAAATAATTACTGACCTATCAATTTTTATTTCTCTCAAGATATTTTTAATTGTTATCCTGAGGAGTGAAAACAACATCAGAGTAAACAGTAATCTTTCCTTGTTCTACCACAAGATTTTGATTTTCAGTGCCAATATTTAGAATCTTTTTTGTACCATCTGGCTTATCTATTTCAATAGTTTTTTGACTAAGAGCTGGTCCCGCAAATTCAAAAGTAGGACTATAATATTTTGATAAATCTAGTGTAGCCAGTTTTACTTTTGTGCCCAATAGTTTAATCGTTAGGTCCACCTTTATTTTTTTCGTTTTAATTTTTATTAGATTTTCTTCCTTTACATATGTGACATCTAGTTTACCAGTCGCCTTAGGGCTTGATTTAATTTTTCCAACTTTGATTTGAACCTTTGCATTAAAAGTCGCTGACCCAGGTTCTATTGTTATTCTTGGCTTTTTTACTTTCCAGGTATATTTAGTCTTACCTTTTTTACCTTTTCCTTTTACGGTTCCAATGGCCTGAAAGAAATCATTGAGCATAGATTCATTGATAGAAACACTAATATTTTGCCCAGCTGGTTTTTCCTCCTGAGAAAAACAGACAGTGATAGTGAAAAAAGTTAAAACAATTAATGATAATCTTTTCATTTTTATAATTCCCTTTATTTTGCTGGTAAATATAATCATCAGTCGTAATTAGCTATCTATATATTTTTTATTTTTCATAGATTCAATATAAAATATCAATTATACTAGTGAAATGAAATTATCTAATCATCCCATTTTTATTGTCGGATGCGAACGCTCTGGTACGACTATGTTAAGGCTTATGCTTAATGAGCATTCAAATATTGCACTGCCGCCTCAAACAAAATTTTCAAGAAAATTATACAAACGGCGATTACTATTTGGTGGTTTACGTAAAAGTAAAAATGCACATAAGATCATCCAGTGGATGCTGCAAAAGAAAAGTAATACCAAGTTAATTGATCTTAAGCTTGATCTTGGAAGGCTAGAAGAACTGTGGAAAAAATGTGTAACACTTGGTGATATAACGGCGACAGTGTTTCAGCAATATTCTGTGGTACGCAATAAATCTAGATGGGGCGATAAGAGGCCGTACTATATTAGGTATATTCCTCAGCTTATTAAGTTATATCCCGATGCCAGAATCATTCACATCATACGTGATGGCCGTGATTGCGTAGCATCGTTAAAAAGAATGCCATGGTGGAGAAAAAACGTAATGTATTCCATGCTCAATTGGAGACATTCCGTTCGTATGGGCTCTATAGCCGCAAGAGTCTATAAAAATCAGTTCATGGAGGTTCGCTATGAGGATATTATAAGACAGCCAGAAGCACAATTAAGAGAAATATGTGATTTTTTGAATGAACCATATGAACCAGAAATGCTCACTTTTCATTTAAGCGCAGATAAAAATATCCCCGACTATAAGAAAACATGGCACTACAAAACATATAAGCCGTTATCTGAAGAATTTATCGGAAAAGGTAAGGAACAGTTATCCGAGAGTGAACTTAATAGAATGGAATGGTGTGCAGGAAGAGAGCTAAGTCATTGGAATTATTCTACAGATAAAATTCATATTTCTCCCTCAGTAAAATATTTGAGAGTATGGCTAAAGTTTTATTTTTCTGTTGGAGTCGAACGAGTGGTTGACCGGCTGATTGATTTCTTTTATTATCATCCGATAGCATACAAAAAAAAATAACTAATTATTTTTTATTAAATATTTTTTTTGCTTCAATAAGGTCTTTTTCTGTGTCAATCTCATACCAGGAATTATCCTCAAACGTGACAGCCTTAATAGAAAATGATTTATCTTCTATCATTGAGGTAAATGCTTGTTCATAATAAGACTGATCTAACCCCTTTTCAACTAAGCGTTGGACCTCTGGTTCAACAAATTTTTTATGACTCGATTGACTGAAACAATAAATATTAACTGTTTTATATTGTAACTCAGTTTTTTCAGGTCTTATGCTAGAAGATTTCAAGTACATCATCTTTACATAATTATCATTATCTATTGTAACTACGGTACCATCCATATAGGGTTTTAGTGGAGATACTGCCATGGAATCTGTAGAACACATTTTACTTATTGCTTTCCTTGTATATATTAAATCTCCTTCTAATAAAATATAATCAGAGTCTATACAGGGGATAGAAAGGTAAAAGGAGATCAGGTTATTGGTTGTCTCCCAGTCTTTGTTAAACACATAACATATTTCCATTCCATTGAATGATGATTGATACTCTTTTTTGATTACATCAGATTTATATCCTACAACTAGAATTACTTTTTTGACACCTAAAGCGGATATCTGATGCAATGATCTAGTGAGCAAAGGTTCTTTATTAATAGAGACAAGACATTTAGGAGTATCTTGCGTTATATCTCCAAGTCGGGAGCCACGACCGGCTACAAGGTATACTGCCAGGGGAGGGATACTCATTTAGAATGATCCCTATCTAATAATTTTAAATAAAAGTAGCGACTTTTAATTCTATTAAGGATCCTAATAAATAAGACAACAAACAATAACCAAATAATAAATTCGGATATTTCTAGAATGAGACCCAAACCAACCCAGAAATAAAAGTCTGCTTGGTGGATTGAAAACAATTTTTTTTGTCCTATGAGTATATATTTCCATGTAGAAATATGGTCAATAGATCTGACATTCCCACTAGGATTAACTTTATTTGTTTTTCCAGTATACTTTTGTTCTTGATAAGCGGTAGTCCAATAAACATAACATATAACCAAATAGAAGGCAGAAGTCATTGGTCCTAGTAAAAGGTAGTATGGCACAGCGCCGTTTTGATAAGTAAGCCAAGAAACACCAGCCATAACAAATATAAAACCTGTACCATCTAGAATTCGATCAAGAAAGCCCCCTCTTAGTGTGGTTTGGTTTCGATATCTAGCAAGATTTCCATCCATGCTATCGAGTACCTGGCCAATCTGTAATAATATAGCAGCCGTAATAATTAAGGCTCTGTCATTAGTTATCATTAGGCATGCTGGAACTATTTTACTGAAAAACGATAGCCAAGTAATACCAATCGGAGTTATCCATTTTATATCGCCGATTACACCTAAAACAACCCATGAAACAGGGTCGCCAAATGTTATGGTCCACCAATCATTTGCCTGGCGGTTTTTCATAGCTTGGTATCTATTTTTAAATCCCATTTAAATAATCCCATTTTACAAGATAGTTTTGTTATTAATATTCTCGGTGAATATATATTCATAAAAAAATATAATTAATAAATAATTATAGTATGTTGTGGCCATCATAGATAATTAAGAAAGGTTATTAATTGCATAATACAGATTCCAAAAAAATAAGCCCTAATGAGATCGGTCTTGAAATTGGTATGGTGCTCAGTCGATTTTTTCTCAATACTGAGCATCTTCATTTTGGATATTGGCCTGATGACCTAAGTGTGGATCTAGAAAATCTTAAAAAAGCTCAGGATTGTCACTCAGATCAAATCTTGAACTCAATTCCTAATGGTGTGAAAACAGTTCTTGATGTAGGAAGTGGTTCAGGTGGATTGGCAGAAAAATTAGTTAACAATGGTTATAATGTTGATTGTGTATCACCTAGTGATTATTTATCAGATGCTATTGAGGGAAAACTAAAAAATAGTGTTAGTGTTTACAGGAGCACTTTTGAAAAGCTTAAGCTGAATAAAAAATATGACATCGTTATTTTTAGCGAAAGTTTCCAATATGTAAACATAAAAAAGTCTCTAAAAAAAATACCTCATGCTGTTCATGATAAGGGACACCTATTAATCTGTGACTTTTTTAGACAGCCGGGGACTGGCACAAAGCCTCTTGGGGGAGGTCATGATTGGAAGGTGTTTCAAGACAGCTTAGCGAGTTGTTCATTCACAGAACTTGTAAACAAAGATATAACCAAAGAAACAGCTAGGACATATGATCTTATTAGTCAAATAATAAATGAGGTGGCTGACCCGGTTCGGAGTCTTTCCGCAAAATATTTAGACAGCCAATATCCAAAAGGAATGAAACTTCTGAGATGGTATTTTGATAAAAAAATTAAAAGAATAAACCGAATCTATTTTTCTGGGAATATGACAGGAGAGATGTTTAACAAGCTCAAGACATACAGAGTGTTATTATATCGTTTATAATCAGACTCGCATTGATGAATAAACAGTTAAGCATGTCACTAGATTGTTTTTAACTTCTTCTCCTCTAATTGGTCTAATACCAAAGCACTTCAAACGATGAACTATATTATCCGCACGGCATTAATATTTACGATATTGGTGTCCACACTCTTATCGCAAATCATTAACGGTTTTATCAGAGATGATGCTACCGGGGAGCCGCTTTCCTATGCTAATGTGTTTATCAAAGACTCAAACATTGGTGTGGCCAGTGGTGTTGACGGTTACTATGCGCTGACAAATATTCCTATTGGTGAGCGCACGATCATCGTATCTATTATTGGTTATACAATGATCACAAAAGATGTTAGTGTAAAGGATGGTGAGAGCCTTAGACTGGACTTTAGAATGAGAGCCGAGGCAATTGAAGGTCAAAGGGTTGATGTCTTTGGGGAGGCGCAAAAAATGCGGCAGCTAGTCGAGCCCAGCAGGATTAGCCTAGATCTGCGTACGATCGAAGCCGCACCCGCGTTTATTGAGCCGGACCTATTTCGTACGATTCAGATGCTGCCCGGGGTGCAAACTATAAACGATTATTCCAGTGCCCTATATGTCAGGGGAAGTACGCCTGATCAGAACCTGATTATGATGGATGGGATCACGATCTATAACCCATATCATCTTGGTGGAATATTTTCCACATTTAATACCTCATCTATTAAAGAAGCTGACTTTCATGCGGGTGGTTTTACGGCTCGCTATGGTGGAAGAATGGGAGCCATTCTAAATGTTGTTACCAGAGAGGGAAATACAGAAAAATTTGAGGGCAGTTATAATGTTTCTTCTATGTCTAGCAAGGTGCTTTTAGAGGGTCCATTACCAAAGATTTATGGGATGAAAGGGTCCTGGATGCTTGCCGGAAGGCGGACCTATTTAGACCAGTTTATTAATCTCTTGGTTCGAGGAGATGATTTGCCATTCAAATATTATTTCTATGACTATCAGGGCAAGGTAAATCTAGATATTAACCAGGACCACCGGCTTACCTATAGCCGATTTTATGGCGATGATATTGTAGAGTTTAGTTTCTCAGATACTTATTCTGAGTACAGCGTTGTGGAGGATTATGAACAAAATGAGGAGAATACTACACACCTCAATTGGCCATGGGGAAACAAGACAAACAGTCTCACTTGGAGATGGCTTATTAGTCCTAAGCTTGTAGCCCGAACGTTTCTCGCAAACAGCAGGTATCGTTTTGACTTTAATTTTGGATTACAACAAAAAGGTGACTGGCGAGAGGGGTCTGAGTCTGGAACATATAATGAAAAATTTGAATTCGATTTTTATGACATTATTAATGATAACACTATCGAGACAGAACTCTCCTGGCATGGAATTGCAAACCACCAGATCATGGGAGGGTTTCAAATAAAAAAGGTTGAATATGATCTTGGGATGGACTTTGAGTTTGAGACCCTAGACACTCTAATCAGCCTGAGCCCGCTTAGCCAGAAAGATCAGACCGTAGAAAGTTCTTTATTTTTGCAGGATAAGTGGAGCCTCACTCAGAAAATTGTTCTCCAGCTTGGTGGCCGCTTTATGGACTATTCTGAGCATGATGAACTATATTTTGATCCAAGAATTGGCTTCAAATATCTGGCAAAGGAAGATCTATCATTTAAGCTTTCTCTAGGACGTTATCACCAGTTTTTAACGATTGCTAATCCTGAGGATGAGACCTGGCGGATTATTGATTTTTGGCTTGGTATAACCGAAGAACAAAAGGCTCCCTATTCAGACCATTATATACTCGGGCTAGAATATTTATCGGAGGACAACTGGCTGTTTCGTTGTGAGACGTATTATAAGCACTTTGAAAACTTAATTACCCTAAAACAGGGTCAGCTTTTTACGGAAGATGAGAGCGGCGCGCGGTTCACTCCTTTTAATGAGTTCTATCCGACCAGGGCCTATGCCTATGGACTAGAGATGCTCTATAAAAAAACAGCTGGAAGGCTAAGAGGATGGATCGGTTATACCTATGCAGAAACGAAAAAACATATCGATAAACATGGATGGTATAATCCTAAGTATGACAGGAGACACACGCTTAACATCGTTGGTGATTTTAGAGTAATAGAAAATCTGCATTTTAGTACCTCGCTACAGACCTCTAGCGGTCAGCCACACACCCCGGCAATTGGAAGGTATCAAGAGTGGCAGGTAAACAACGATCCCTACATGCCGTTTTATGGGTTCACAGAAGCCTATCTTGTCGGTAAGAAAAATTCAGAGCGCTTAACACCGTATTTTAGAATTGACATGGGGTTCAAGCATAAGACCGTTGGCAAAATATTGAAGATTCCTTATGAGAGATTTTTTCAGATAGTAAATGTAACAAACTATGTAAACGCGCTGAACTATCAGTATCGTGCAAAGGTAAACAGGCGTACGGGTGAGACCCTTGGTATCGAGCGCGCTGCTGTGCCAATGTTTCCTACTTTAATAGCTTTCGGTTATAGATGGAGTTTCTAGTGAAATTGATTAATACAATAGTTCTATGTTTTTTGTTTGGTTCTTGTATCACTCTAGAGCAAGAGCTTGAGTGGGAAGATGTAAAATCAGACCATGATCCTGTGCTTAATATTATGGGAATTATAAGCTCTGACACCTTGGTCGATAGTTTTGTAAGGGTCCACCGTTCACTCACTATGGATGAGGCAAGAGACTCGCTTGTGAGGGACACGATTGATGGTGTCCAGTATCTTTATTATACACCGAGATTTGTTATACGAAATGCTAATGTGGTAGTATCGAACCAGGTCAATAGCTATACCCTAGAGTATCAGAGCTTTGATCTAGAAGATTTTGATTTTGAAGAGCCTGAGTTACAAGTAGGGGCCTATATATATAAAGGCGATGATATGAATCCTCATCCTGGTGAAATATGGACTCTTTCGATAACCACGCCCGATGGAAAGAGTGTAACCGGAGAGACGGTTCTTCCTCCCAAACCACAGATAAATGATGGGGCATTGCCGGACACTTTTAATATTAATAGTGTGGTAACCATGAAGTTTTCTTCTTTAGAAGACAATGTACAGATAATCAACATCGGTAATTTGCTGTCATATTTTGTTCCTTATTATTATGAATATGATTCGAAAGATAATTGTGGGCTGACCCAAGAGCATATCATATGGCAGGGAGTTGATTCACTTGTTTATCAGAAAGAATTCTGCGGGGATGAAGATTCAGACTGGGCTGAGGATTTGCTAATAATTCATATGCTTAGTATGGACCAGAACTATTATGAATATTTTATCAAGTATGGTGAAGATCCAGAGTTCTCCAATTTACTTATTGGCAGTGGAGGGTCAGGAGGTGGATTTGGGCTTGATGGCGGTATCGGGTTTTTTGGATCAATTGGTATAGACCGTGCGTTTATTCCGGTAATGCCTTAGGCAGTTAAAAAGATTTAAACTATGAAATTATTTTCTTGGAACGTTAACGGTGTCAGGGCCGCGACAAAAAAAGGGCTTCTAGATTGGTTAGAGTATGAGGCTCCTGATGTGCTTTGTATCCAAGAGACAAAGGCGCATGTTGACCAGCTTACCTCAGAAATATTGGTTGATCATGGCTATCATGCCTACTGGCACTCGGGAGACAAACGCGGATATAGTGGGGTGGCGACCTTTTGCAAACAGGAGCCATATTTTATTCAAGAGGGCTTGGGCATTGGCAGGTATGATGTTGAGGGCAGGGTTCTGGTCACTGAACACGAGGGGTTCTTGCTCTATAATATATATTTTCCAAATGGTCAGAAGGATGATATTCGGCTAAAGTATAAGCTTGATTTTTATGATGATCTTCTACCTATTATAAATGAACAAGTTGAATCGGGTAACAACGTTATTGTTGCGGGTGATTGGAACACTGCGCATCATCCGATCGACCTGGCCAGGCCTAAGGAGAATGTTAAAACCTCAGGGTTTATGCCAATAGAACGTGAGAAGCTAGATGAGTATGTGGAGCATGGTTGGGTAGACACGTTTAGACTGTTTCATGATCAGCCTGATCAATATTCCTGGTGGTCTTATAGAATGGGCGCAAGAGCACGGAACGTAGGCTGGCGTATTGATTATTTTTTTGTAAACTCTGAGATTGCTGAATTGTGTGTTGATGCAGATATCCACCAGGATGTAATGGGCTCTGACCACTGTCCGGTGTCTCTTGAGCTTGATCTGTAGAATATTTATTTTATACTTATATTTTCATTGAATCTTAAAATAACCTGCAAAAACCATTAATTGTTATTAAACTAGTATTTTACAGATAATATTTAAGTAGATATAGAATGAGTAACTCAGTCACCAATCGTCTTTTCAAGATGGTAATATCCTATTGGCCGCTATTAATAGTGTCTACTATTTCAGCATTCATATATGTGGTTTTTAATGGTCTGTCTGTGTGGCTAACTGCAAGCCTATTTAATAATATTTTAACAGACTTCGAAGACTTAATTATTAACCATAACAATCTCAGCAGTACAAAGGTAAGTATTAATGATCAACTAAAATACTGGACCAATGAGCTAATTCTTAGAGATTCAGCACTAGAGTCATTAAAGGTTCTTTGTTATACGATTATCGGCTCTTTCTTGTTTAAAAATATATTTTTATATATAAAAAATATTGCGCTTACATATATCCAGTTCAACCTAATCACCAGATTAAGGGTAAGCCTGTATGCTCATTTACAGAAAATGTCACTTTCTTATTTTGACAAGTCTCAATCAGGTGCACTATCGTCCATCGTTTTAAATGATGTTTCAAACATGCGCGTGGCATTTGGAGCAAGCTTTCATAAACTTTTTGTTGAGCCAATAAATATTATTCTTTTTATGGCTCTTCTTTTGATTATTAACCTAAAACTTGCTCTTATTTCAATTATTATTGTTCCTCTATCCGGAGCGATTGTGATATTAATTGGAAGAAGCATCAGAAGAAAATCTAAGCGAACGGCTGAGAAGATTGCTCGTATTATGAGCATTATGGCAGAGAATTTAAACTCGATTAGGGTTGTCAAATCTTTTTCGATGGAATCTTTTGAGACAGATCGATTTACCATCGAGCAGGAGCGATACTACCAGTTAATATTCAGAAGAGCAAAGCTTCGTCTTATCTCTTCTCCAATAATAGAGATGATTGGTGCATTTATTGGGGTTTGTTTGTTGTGGATTGGGGGGCATGATGTTCTTGTGGCGCAGAATATGAATTCTGAAGACTTTATTCGTTTTATTTTAATCTTATTTAGTGTTCTTGGGCCAATTCGTAATCTGAGCAATGTAAGCGTTGAGCTACAAAAAGGGTTTGCCTCTGCTGATCGAGTATTTGAAGTGTTAGACACTCCAGAATCAATTAAATCAAAGCCAGATGCAATAACCATAAGCGAGCTCAATGATCAGATTTGTTTCAATAGTGTAAGCTTTAACTATGATGGTACAGACAGTGTGTTAAGGGATGTTTCTTTTAATATGAAAAAAGGAACGGTGACCGCGCTTGTAGGCTCAAGCGGCGCGGGGAAGTCAACTATTGCTGACCTGATTCCAAGATTTTATGATGCGGTAAGCGGATCAGTCACGATAGATGGAGTTGATATTAAAGATATAGAGACTAAATCTCTTCGTAGGCTAATGGGGATTGTATCTCAAGAGACTATATTGTTTAATGATACCATAGGTTCTAATATCAAGTATGGCCTGAAAAGTGTGAGTGATAAGCGTCTGGAGCTGGCTGCCAAGAATGCTAATGCGCTTGATTTTATTAAAGAGCAGCCAGAGGGATTTGAAACAATGATTGGTGAAAGAGGTGTACGCCTTTCCGGTGGACAGAGACAAAGAATCGCTATCGCCAGAGGTATCTTAAAAAATCCTCCAATATTGATCCTGGATGAGGCCACATCATCATTGGATACAGAGTCTGAGCATCTGGTTCAGATAGCTGTCGATAATCTTATGGCTGACAGGACGGTATTGGTAATCGCACACAGGCTTACCACAGTGGAAAATGCAGACTCTATTTTGGTCATGGACTCTGGCCAGATTGTTGCCTCTGGAACCCATCAAGAATTATTAAGTCAGGAAGGTATATATACCAGGCTGTACAACAAACAGTTCAAGAAGTAACACAATTATGGCTAATGAGATTTCTATTCTCTTTGATGCGTACCATCTCTATCACCTTCCACAGTTTGACCCACTGATCGACCTGTTGGAACAAGATGATAGGTTCAAGGTTTACTACTCTACCTGCAGCAAAAACAGAAAAGAAGAGGTTGATATCTGTTCTGCTATTTTAAAAAAACGTTCAGGAACATTTGTGTTTGACTCGAATGAAAAAAAACGTGCAAAAAAAATTCGTGATTTAGATTTAGATGTGTTTATCTGTGGCTGGTCTAGGTATGATCTTAATTCATTTGTAGTTGATAATACCCTCGTTGGGATGATTTATCATGGTATTGGTGTCAAACCATCCTACTGGCGAGATAATCATCAGCGATTAGATCTCAGATTTGTTGAGGGTGAATATCGAGTAAAGCAACTCAGAGATTATGGGGTCAAGACAGATCTTGCTCTCACTGGTTTCATTAAACTTGATCCATTATTTAATGGTTCAGCTCCAGACTCGGGTAGGCTGAAGGAAAAGCTTGGCCTAGACTCTTCAAGAAAAACAATATTATTTGCGCCTACCTTTTATCCTAGTTCTATCGAAAAAATAGGTATGAGTCTGGGAGATTATACCAAAGATTATAATGTAATACTTAAGCCACACTTGTGGACGTACTTTCTAGATATTTTTGGTGAAGCAAACCTAAAAATGCAGAGAGAACTGATATATGATCTTATAGAAAAATTTGATCACATAAAATTATTAGAGCCAAATAATTATAATATTCTTCCTTATTATAATATTGCTGATGCATTACTCACAGAGGCCAGCAGCACGATTTATGAAATGATCGCTTTGTCTAAGCCTGTCGTGGTCAATCGTTTTTACAAGTTAAAGCTATCACACAAGGTTTTTAGAAATCGATTATATAAACGAAGACTAAATAAAGAAATGAACAAGGATGTGGAGACTTTTTGTTTTACCGCAGACAAACATCAGGATGTTCCCCATGTTTTAGAGAAGGCATTAAAAGAAAAACATAAGAACTATGATTCTATGAAAGAATATCAAACAAAAATGTTGTACAAGCTAGATGGCCACGCTGCCGACAGAGCCCGTGATGAAATTCTAAATAGAATTAGAAAATAATTCCTCCAGTATGAAGAAAATACTATTTGAAACGCACCATTTATACTATCTACCAAACTTTATACCAATTATTGAGGCTTTGAGGTCTAGAGGTGGTTACGATATATATGTTTCCATGCCCCAGTATATGCAAGAAAGAGAACGGAAGTTATGTTACGGTGCTTGTTCCTCTATGGAAATACAAATAATCAACGCAGACCTAGAGGCTACCAGGATTGAAGAAATAAAGTCTGCAAACTTTGACGTGATCGTTGTAGGTAATGTGGGACAGCTTAGAAAGATTGTTTCTGAGTCAACTATAGCGGTAATGGTTTACCATGGTATTGGACTAAAACAGTCTTATTATAATGATATTGACCAAAGAATTGACATTCGAGCCGTTGAGTCAGAGGCTCGATATAATAAGCTGAAGGATCAAGGACATCAAAATTTGGTGCTAACTGGATACACAAAATTAGACCCATTTTTTTCATATAATGATCAGGAAAAAAATAATACAAAAACAAAACTCGGTATTAATAGTGACCTCCCCACATTATTATATGCTCCGACATTTTACCCGACTTCGTTTGATAAACTAGCAATAGAGTTTGAGTTTTTATCAACAGAGTTTAACGTCATAATCAAGCTACATAACTTTTCATGGTTTCAGAGCAGGTATGCATATCAGAGTGTCCTTGCAAAAGAAATTGCATCGAGATCTGAAAATGTTTACCTGTTAGATAACAGTGTCTACAATATTATCCCATACTATATGATTTCTGATATTTTAATTAGTGATATATCATCAACAATCTTTGAATTTTTACCTCTAGACAGACCAATAATTCAGGCAGAGTGTTTAAGCCTAAGAATGCGCCACAGAATATTTAAAAGACGATTTTTAAAAAAACTAGACATACCTCGTATGCAGGCATTAGACTTTGTTTACAAGGTTGAAAATCCATCGGAATTATTTCGCAGCGTATCATTCGCATGTGACTATCCTGAAGAAATGTCAAGGCTTAGGCTGGAGGCCCATGATTATTTTTTATATAAGCGAGATGGTAACGCATCCGTCAGGCTGATTAATGAAATAGAAAAAAGGTTTTAATAAATATGAAGATCGCTGTTTATAGTCCAAACTGGGTGGGCGATGCTGCTCTAGCACTGCCATTTATTCATCAGCTAAAAAATCAGAATCCAGATTCAAAGATAATCATTGTTTGTAAAAAATGGGTCGAGTCTGTTTTTTATAACAATCCATGTGTGGATGATATAGTAAGCCTTTCGGTAGATGATGTGAGAGGGATAGTAAACACAGTACGCACGGGAGTTGCACTCAAAGAAAGAGAAATAGATTATTTTTATACACTTACTGATTCTTTTCGCAGTGCTCTTATTATGTGGCTATCAGGTGCAACTCATCGTATAGGTTATAATACTCAGAAAAGATCAGTGCTAATGTCAAGTACCATTGATTTACCATCAAATACTATTCATCGTTCAAAAAAATATTTAAATATCATAGAAAGAGAAGTATTAGATCTTGATGAAAAATATATTTACCTAAATCAGGATGAGGTTGCGTGGGCAAAAGAAAAAATGTCAGAGCATAATATTGTAAACCCTGTTGCTGTATTTCCGTTCAGCGTTGCTAGCTCTAGAACTTTTCCTAAGCATAAAATAAACGAATGGTTTTCTGGGTCATCGGAGCAGTATGTGATTTTTGGAGCAGAAAATGATAGAAATAATGCAACCGAGATTATAGAGCAAAATGATAATATTACGATTCACTCCTTTTGCGGAGAATGCGATCTAAGAAAAAGTATTGCTCTTATGTCGGTTTGCAAATATGCTATTGCTGCGGACAGTGGACTCGGTCATATTTCATCAATCCTGGGAATACCTACAGTTTCTTTTTTTGGTGCAGGTCGTTCAAGTGTTACAAAACCTATTGGAAGGCAAAACGTGGTAATCGACAAAAGTAAAAGGTGTAACCCCTGTAAAAAAAATATTTGTTGTCTTAATGCAATAAAGAAGTCTGATGTAAATTATGCTATCGAATCTTTACACCTAGATTCATAATTTGAGGTTTAATGAAAGCATTTATATTAGCTGCTGGTGTTTCCAGGAGATTATATCCAGAGACCTATAACACTCCCAAGTGTCTGCTCGACGTTGGCGGCAAGCCTATCATTGACTATCAACTAGAGGCAATCCAAGGTATAGGGATAGATAGTGTGACAATGGTAATCGGATATCATCGAGAGAAGCTAATCGAGCATGTGACCAAAACTTTTTCTGATATAAATTTTAAATTTATTATTAATCACCATTATTTTGAGACCAACACAGCCTACTCGGTTTACCTTGGCCGTGAGAGCCTTTCTTCTGATGTTCAGCTGCTTATGAATGCTGATGTTATCTATCCTCCGGAGCTTATTACTCGTATTGTTAATTCAAAACATGAGACAGTTCTAGCTGTAGATATAAAAAAATGCGGGCGAGAAGAGGTAAAAGTGATTGAGGGTATTAATAATAGAATTACTTCAATTGGTAAGGAGTTGATTGAAGAGAATTGTTTAGGCGAGTTTCTAGGTGTTGCCAAACTGTCTAAAGAGTTTAACCAATTATTTACTGATTCATTGACCAGGCTCATAGAAGCAGGAGGAAAGTCTGACTATTTTGAAGCGGGGATGCATCCTCTTCTAAATAAGACAGATGTTTATTATAGCGATGTGTCAGACTTGCCGTGTCTTGAAATTGATTTTTTAGAAGACTTAGTTGAAGCCCGTAGTTTATTCTAATCTAAATATGGTTGTTTAATCATGGCAAAAGTTTCACCCTTTAAAGGCTGGAGGTATAATCCTGAAATTATTCAGAGCCTTGAAGATGTTTTTGTTCCTCCTTACGATGTTATCACTCCAAGAGAGCAAGAACAATATTATGATCGATCACCACACAGTTATATTCGTATCAATCTAAATAATGCGCCCGGAAGTGAACGATATTTTTCCTCAGCAAACATTCTAAATATGTGGATAGGGAGTGGAGTGCTCGTAGAGGAGAATCAGCCAGCAATTTATATTCTATCACAGTCTTTTAAGATTAATGGTTCTATTGTCGATCGGATCGGATGTGTATGCTCTCTAGAACTTTCTGAGTTGGGCGATACGGTACTCCCCCACGAGCAGACAATTGATAAACATTTAGATGATCGTTATAACCTTATGGAATCAACGGCAGCAAATTCAGGCCAAATATTCATGTGCTATAAAGATAAGAAAATGATTTTAGAGACTATATACAGCAACATAAAAAGTGAGCCATCTATTCGTGTCGATCTAGATGGTGTGGAATATAAAATCTGGCCTGTAACGGATAAAAAAACTGTCCAGAATTTTGTATCAGGGCTTTCTAGTAAGACCCTGGTTATTGCAGATGGACACCACAGATATAAGACTGCTTTAAAATATGCAGAGAACCATAATAGTCAGGACTCAAAACATGTTATGGTAACACTAGTTAACAGTAAAAATCCTGGGATGCAGATAATGCCGACCCATAGACTTTTAAAAGGAATAGAAAAAAGCATAGAGGATATAAAAAAAGATATGGAGCAATATTTTCATTACAAAGAGTTTAAAGGAGCTAAAAAACTATTATATGAAATGGATATGTTGGAAAATCAAAAAAGTATTATTGGCTTATTTCATAAAGAAACAAATACTGGATTACTCCTGGAGTTTAAATCTTGGGACATACTAGAATCAAAGATGTCAGACCAAAGTAAATCCTTAAGAGAGTTAGACACCAATATTTTACATAGTTTTTTGCTTAAGGATGTGTTTAAGATTGACACTAACAGGCAAGAGGATCTTAAGCATTTGTCATACTTACGTGGGAACAAACCGGCACTTGAAATGTTAAAAAAAGAAGAAAACTATGACGTAGCCTGTTTTGTTAATCCACCGTCTTTAGATGATGTGTTCTCTATTGCAGAGTCAGGAGAGACTATGCCACAAAAATCTACATATTTTTTTCCAAAAGTTTATTCTGGGTTAATCACCAGATGTTTTAATAAATAAGGATTTTAACGATGAGACTATTAAAAAAAGAACTAGAAAAGCTAATACCAGAGGTGCAGCAAGATATAAAAAGTCTTATTTCAAAAAATGGTGAATCTCAGATTAGTACCGTATCTGTTGCGCAGGCATATTCAGGATTGAGAGGAATAAAAGCTTTCGTTTGTGATACATCATCGGTCTCTGCTGATAAAGGATTAATAATTAGAGGGTATCCATTACTTGATATAGTTCATATTCTTCCTGAAGAGGTATTCTTTCTTCTTCTAACTGGTAGGCTGCCAAATAGTGATGAACTCTCTGACTTACAGGAACATTATTCTGAACATGCTGAAGTCCCTGACTATGTATGGTCTACGCTTGAGCAAATGCCAAAAGATAGTCACCCAATGACGATGTTTAATCTTGGGATATTAGCCATGCAGAACGAGAGTATATTTTGTGAAAAATACGACCAGGGAATGCATAAGTCTGAGTTCTGGCAGTATATACTTGAAGATGGTATACAATTGATTGCGAAACTTCCTGCCCTTGGAGCAGGGATATATAGGATGAGGTTTGATAAGGGTGAACGGTTAAAGCCAGATTTAAGTCTGGGCTGGTCTGGAAATTTTGTGCATCTGATGGGGATGTCTGATAAGGGGAAAGATTTTCATAGGCTTATGCAGCTTTATTTTATGCTGCACTGTGATCATGAAGGCGGAAATGTTAGTGCCTTTGCGGCCCACACAGTTGCGTCTGCTCTTTCTGACCCTTTTTATGCTGTTTCTGCAGGATTAAATGGTCTAGCAGGACCGTTGCATGGTCTGGCAAATCAAGAATGCTTAAAGTTTGTACTTGATGTCCACAAACATTTTTCAGGGGCACCAACAAAGGAGCAATTAAGAGAGTTTTGCTGGAGTCGGCTTAATTCAGGACAGGTAATCCCAGGATATGGGCATGCTGTACTCCGATGTCCAGACCCTCGCTTCACCGCTTTTATTAACTTTGGGAAAGAGCACATACAAGATGATGAGATTTTTAGTATTGTAACATCTTTATTTGATGTGGCCCCGGATGTGTTAACGGAACAGGGTAAGGCAAAAAATCCTTGGCCAAATGTGGATGCTGCATCAGGATCACTTTTATATTATTATGGGCTTAAAGAGTTTAATTTTTATACAGTCTTATTTAGTATTTCTAGGGCAATGGGAATGATTGCCCAGATGGTATGGGAGCGGGCTCTTGGAATACCTATCACACGTCCTAAATCTGTAACCACCGATTGGATAAAAAAGAATTCATAATACCACTATATCTAAGAGTATTATTAATACTTCTTGTTGTAAATACTAGTCATGTTTTCTCTCAAGATATATATAAGTCCATAAGGCTCTGGAGTCCTGACCCGGAAAAAATTCAGGTCATACAGAAATTAGGGGTTGCACTTGATCATAGTATAGCCAGACCTGGTTCATATGTTGATATTGTTATCTCAGAAACAGAAGAAAAAATTCTATTATCTAATGGTATAATTTTTACTACTATAATTGATAATCTTACAAGATATTATCAAGCTCAAAATGTTCCGGCTATGCAAAGAGATTTTCCACTTGGTACTATGCAGGGAAACTATACTTGGGAAGAGCTAAACCAAAGATTTGATGAGCTAAAAGAACTGTATTCTGATATTATATCGGGAAAATTAATTATTGGTCAATCTAATGAAGGGAATGATATATGGGCATTTAAACTATCAGATAATCCTGATCAGGATGAGAATGAGCCTGAAATATTATACACAGGTCTTACGCATGCAAGAGAGCCTATAAGTATGATGAACTTATTTTATTTTGTTCAAAATCTTTGTGAGAGTTATTCTGAGGGGAATGATCCTGAAGCTGTTTATTTAGTTAACGAACGTGAGATCTGGTTTATTCCTGTGGTCAACCCAGATGGTTATTTATACAATGAACTAATTGAGCCTTCTGGCGGCGGGATGCACAGAAAAAATAGAAAAGACACTGGCTGCGGATCTGGCACTGAGCAAGGAGTAGATATAAACAGAAATTTTGGTTTTAATTGGGGGGCAAATGATACCGGTTCTTCTCCAGATCCTTGTTATGCAACATATAGAGGGGAGGAAGCATTTTCTGAGCCGGAGACACAGGCGGTTAGAGATTTTATTGATGAAAGAAATTTTGTAAATGTTTTGCACTACCATAGCTATGGGAATATGTATATCCATCCATATGGCGATGCCTCAGTCCCAGATGAGCCAGATCTAACAATCTATCGTGAGCTTGCAGAGGAAATGGCCAGCCATAATAATTTTAATGTTGGGACTGGTTTTGAAATGGTAGGGTATACAGTAAATGGTGATGCGGTTGACTGGTCTTATGGTGAAAAAAACATCATTGCATATACTCCGGAGGTAGGTTCCAGCGGTCAAGGTTTCTGGCCTTCAAGCGATCAAGTTGAGTCCATATGTGCAAATCAGTATATACCAAATAAGGTTTTTTCTTTTTCTGCAGGTAGTGATTTTGTTTTAGATGATTATAGATTTACTAGCGATGTTATTAACTCAGGAGAAAGTGTTGGTGTCGAGTTAATAATCAAAAATAGAGGACTGATGCCATCTACTGGTCCTGTTACTGTTACCGTAGAGCCATTAAATAATTTAGTTAATCTTGATGAAGTAGTTGGGCAGGTTGACTATCTTGACAGCTGGGAAAGTCACACATTTAATTTTGAAATAGAAGTCACCGAACAAATAGCATACTATTCGAAAGTTGCCATGAAAATTATATCTAAAGATAGTGTTAGCTATCATAGGCCAGATACGATTGAGTTTTATATCGGAACCCCAAGCATTATTTATACAGAAAATTATGATGAAGGATTGGGGCAATGGAGCACTAATGGAGACTGGGGATTAACTAACAATCCTGCGTATGGAGCCTATGCCTTGACAGATAGTCCTGCCGGAAATTATGGTGCAGATCAGACTACTACGGTGACGCTGGAAGAAGAATTTGATTACAATTTTATGGTAAATTCTTATATTTCCTTTAACGCAAGATGGGAAATAGAAGATGGTTTTGATTTTGTTCGATTCCAAGCCCTTACTTCGGATAATGGATGGGTAAGTCTTCAGGGTCAGCACACTGTGCCCGGCAATGGGGTTACTGTACAGCCGCTAGGAGAGCATGGTTATGATGGTAGCCAATTGAACTGGGTTGAAGAAAAAATATTTCTAGACCAGCTTGAAGGTCAGATCCCTACTGCTTTTAGGTTTATTCAGGCTTCGGATGAGCTTTATGAGGGAGATGGGTTTACAGTCGACAATTTTTTACTAATGGGGTATATGCAAGGTTCCCTAGGAGACTTTTTCCCAGATGGCAGTATTAATATAAGTGATATATTAGGACTAGCAGATTTCATTTTAGATGGGAACGAGGCTAGCCCTTATATTATGTTATTTTGCGATATGAACAGGGATGGACAAATTAATATTCTTGATCTACTTATTTTGGTAAACTCAGTTATTGGAACTTAAATGAAATTATTTATGTATATTTTTTTAGCATCAAACCTTATCGGACAGGTTTCCACATTACATAATTTAGAGCCTGGAAAGAGGGACAATATTTATCGTGTTTGGATATATTTTGATGAAAAAGACCAGAATAGAATTGTTGATCTAGATCCTAAATCAATTAAGCGAAGAAAAAAACATGGTATACATACTCCTACTAAATATGACTACAAAATCAAACAATCTTATATCAACACTGTAAAAAAAACTGGCGCAGAAATAAAAAATAAAAGCCATTGGCTCAATGCTGTTTCTGTAATTGCCAACATGGAACAGATTAATTTAATTCAAGGTCTTAGCTATGTTACTAAGGTTGAACCAGTCTATCAGCATAGAAAGAAAAAGGCAGCACAGTCCGCTCAAGCGAATAATCAAAACAGGAATCTTGATTATGGAGCATCTCTTGGTCAGATAGAGCAGATTAACTGTCACATTGCCCATACTGCGGGCTACTATGGACAGGGTGTAAGAGTTTTATACCTCGATACAGGATATGAACTTAACCATGAAGCATACGACTCACTTAATTTGATTGCAGAATATGATTTTATCAATGATGATCAAAATACTGCAAATGAGACAAGTCAAGAAATATTAGATAATCATGATGATCACGGTACGCTTTGTTTAAGTGTAATGGCAGGGTATGCGCCAGGGAATCTGATTGGCCCTGCTTTTAAATCAGAATATTTGTTAGCAAAAACAGAGATTGTGGCTGAAGAAATCCAACAAGAAGAGGACAACTACGTTGCCGCTCTTGAGTGGGGGGAGTCACTTGGGGCAGATGTTGCATGTGCATCTCTAGGTTATCTTGATTGGTATACTTATCAGGATCTTGATGGGAATACGGCTACCACGACCATTGCGATTGATATTGCATCTAGCCTTGGTGTGACTTGTGTGAACTCAGCCGGGAATGAGGGAGATGACCCTTGGTTTTATATTATTACTCCAGCGGATGCTGACTCAGTGATCTCAGTTGGTGCAGTTCGTCAAAATGGAATGATTGCATCGTTTAGTAGTCATGGCCCCACATCTGATGGTAGAATAAAGCCTGAGGTATGTGCATTAGGCGTAAATACTTATTGTGTTCGATCAAACACTGAAAATATATACAGAACGGCCAGTGGAACATCCTTCTCCGCTCCATTAGTTGCGGGAGCAGTTGCGGTGATATTATCTGCGAATAGCAGTTGGACAAATATGCAGGTAAGAGAGGCACTGATGATGACGGCCTCACAAAATGCTAACCCGGATAACACTTATGGCTATGGGATTATCAATACCTGGGCTGCTATAAATTATCAGCATACTGTTTCTACAAAAAATGAGAATTTTATACCAAATAATATTATCGTGAATAAAGCATTTCCTAACCCTTTTAATCCCTCACTATCAATGACGATAGAATGTTCTACTAAAAATGTAGAAATAACCACGAACGTTTATAATATTCAGGGGAAATTGGTAGAAATACTTCATGATGAAATTTTATCGAATAAAACAATATCTTTATTGTGGAACGCCTCAGCTTATACTAATGGTATATATTTTATTCGTACGTATTGGGATGGCGGAAACGATATCCAAAAAGTTACACTTTTAAAGTAGTATCCTCGTCAAAAATTAAATACTTGCCATATCATTAAATATGCTCGAAATTGTAGGTCTATACGTATAATTATACATGAATCGAAAACTTAAATTATTATTTTTCCTCGGTATTGCGTCGGGGCTTTTATGGTCAGAATCGATTGGCTCTGACAAGCAAAGAATACATCCTGTAAAGCTAGATGTTTACGATGGTTCTGGTTCACTGCTATTATACTGGTCTTTTGCAGATACAATACAGGCAAATGAAATAAATATTTATAAACGTACCTCTGATGAACAAGATTTTTCTCTTATTTCTAATGTCTCTATTGATGTAGACCGATATTTAGACAAAAGATGTGAGAGCTTGGAACGTTATTTTTATATTGTAGAGATTAAAGATGACCGTGGATATTCATACAAAAGTGATGATATCAGGCCTGCTTTTGGAACTAGTTTGGTTGACTCAGATAAACACGAAAATAATTTATCTAAATCTATCTGGGGAATAATGAGTCAACTAATAAAAGATTCTTTTATTCAGTATTTTCCAGAGATTAAGGATGAAACAAACGATGGGATCATAGGCCTCCTCTCAAATGATAATATTTATAAGGGCTCTTGGATTGAAAACTTCCCTTTGCAATATCTTGCTGATATAAGATTAATCATGAAAAACTCTACTAATTTGGTTTTTCAAGATAATATCCTTGAAGAAATGAAATATTTTGAAAAAAAATATCGTAATGAACTTTTATTGACACCTGAAGAGTGGAACAAGGCAATAAAGAATCAGTTTTCTTCAACTAAAGATAAATGGTATTTATTAGTTGACTCATTTCAGAGTTATTCAGACCAGATAGAAAATGCTCCTCCATTGCTGATTTCTGGCGCGGGAGAATATAATAATGATTTAAGAGAGGTACTTATTTTTGTGTTTGATCCTGAACAGTTAGGCCAGAAAAAGATTAGCCTTCATCACGACGATGAAAATATTGAGATTGAAATAATTCCTTCGTTGCTTCCAGGCTCTGAAATACGAATAAAAATGCCTAGCGACTGGGAATATGTTCAGCTAATGATTGAAGATCAGATTGTAGATAAGATGGATTTTATTGCAAACAAAAAGATAATGAAAACCTTAGATAGGGATATTATTCCAGTTGAATTCATTAAAGGGATAAAATCATCGAGAGAAAATACAGACATATGGCTTAATGAAATCCTTTGGGACCCAAGTACTGATAAATTATCCTTAGAGGTTGCTGGTATACCCTCTGGTTCTAAGAATTATACTGTTAGTATAAATAATGATAATCTATGGGAGGTTGACTTAGATTATAGTTTTGATATTCAATATTCTGATTCTGCGTTTCACATAGATTTATCTAATTACAATGAGCCAATTGTTCTTTATTATGATATGGTAGAAGGTGGTAGTCGACATACTATAGAGATGATTAAACTTTCATCTACAGATCTTATTAGTTTCCACCGTTTTCCCGATGGAGAAAAATGGAATAATACCAAGAGAAACTCCTTTGGTTCAGAAAATATAGACCAAAGAAGTGTTTTGGATGCTTCTCTGATTCCTGAGATTTTTGTTCTCTATCAGAATTATCCAAATCCATTTAATAGTAATACACGTATATCGTTTGATCTTTTACAAGATGCGATATTATCACTTTATGTGACAGATGCAACTGGTCGTGTAAAAACTATTTTTGCTGATAAAGAATTTTATAATAGTGGTAAATATAATTTTGACTGGAACGCAGAAAGTTTTTCAACTGGGGTATACTTTTTCACAATAAATGCTGAGGTAGATGGATATTTGCCTGTCGTCTTTAGTCGAAAAATGATATACCTTAAATAACGATTATTTATTATAATATTTTTTATCGGATCCTAGCCATCAGATTAATGCAGCAAAAAGTATATTTAATTTTATTTATTGTATTAACACTTCTTTTTAGTGGTTGCGCGTCACATCCTGTTGTCCACCCAGGTTCACTCAAGAAGGGTGAACAAGTATGGGGCTACTCAGTCGCAGCTGAAAATATATTTCCAGTAATGTGGTTTCGGAAAGGACTAGATCAGGATACAGAATTAGGTTATAGAATTGGATTGCCCATATATGGGACCGGAGTGGATCTAAGCCGTGTGGTAATGAGACAAGAAAACACATGGGATGCAATGAACTTTGCATGGAGCTATAATCCAAACCGTAATTTTGATGTAACCTATTATCGTTTCAAAGAAAGTTCGGGGGGGCTATTAAGTAAACTAAAAAAGAAAAAGAAAAGCTCTAATTCTGTATCTTGGAAAGGAGCTCGGTTTATGTTAATACCTGAAGGTATTACTCCTGATGATAAATCTAGTATGAGGGTTGGATTCTTAAAAGGTGGAAAGATATCAGACAAATTTGGATATGAAATTGGGTATTATCATGATTTTAATTCTATGCCACTATCAAAAGTATTTGACTCAAAGTGGAATATTCCCGGTAAGAAATGGAAAACATCTACCCGTCTAGATACTGCCTATAATGGAAGGTACACTGATTATGATCCAATGTATCCTGGAAACGGATCTGGGGCGCCTTCGGAATATTCTAGAGCAACAGGTTTATCTATTCAGGTATTCTATTATCTTGGTCGTTATAAGAAAAAATCCTAGTATATAATAATGAGTGAGGTTTCCTTATTTGAGCTATTAAAGGAAGGAGACATTGATAATTGTTATCAATTTACAGACCAAGCTTGCCAAGGCGGCGAACACTTAGTCCAATATATAAATACATTGCTCCATTATTCTGCTTCAATCAAGTGGAAAAAAGAGATAACAGATCACCCTCTTATTGTAATTAATTCAATAAAAAATATTATTTCAGATAATAGAGATAAACCGTCAGAAATTTTACTTAAGTATTGTTTAGATATTATAATCGAGAAACCAGTTCGCGATGATAATAAATATATAGATCAAGTTAAAGACAATGGTATTGGTTCAGCGGTTTTTGTAGGCAGTCTTGAGGATGCAATTCAGTCTGGCGACTGGGAGAAGGCAAAAATAACAGCGGCAAAGATATTCCTAGCATCAGATAATTCCCGAGCTGTTATTGATACAATCTCTGACCTTGGATTACAGAATGTTGAAAATAATGGACTGTTTATTTTTCATGCTCTAAGGGCTCTTCATTTTAAGCAAGAGAAGGTTCATATCTGGACATATGCCTGTTGCCTGATTGATATATTACAATCAGGAACATTGCCTGAGCCGCATATTAGAAAAGATCTGGAACCAAATAATCTAATTGATCAAATATTATCTTATAATGATGTTGAACTTTTAGTGAAGTATATTGCTATACATAGGATATGGAGCGGTGATTATATAAGACAGAACAGTTATAACCGTGAGATCTCCCACTGGCTATCAAAGCTAGACTTTTCATTTGAAAAGATTGATAAAAATGAAGCCGAAATAAAATTAGATAAAAATATCATTTACAATAATTATATTGATGTTGCGGAAAATATTATTTCTCAAAAAAGTTCTGTTAAACAGATTTCAATAAATATCATAATTCTTGAAGCAATAAGATATATAGAAATAATAAAACCTGGTAAAAATTTATATTATTATGTTAATCAAATAATAAACTCATGAAAATAGGACAATATAAATTATTTAGCATTGAAACCAGTGAGTTTAGTTTAGATGGTGGTGCAATGTTTGGGATTATTCCAAAAGTGATGTGGGAGAAGAAGGCGCCTTCTGATTCTTATAATAGAATTAAAATGGTTACACGATCTTTACTGCTAGTAAGTGATAGCCATAAAATATTGATTGATACGGGTAATGGTTCGAAGTGGACAAAAAAATATTTAGATCTTTATAATATAGATTTAAGCATGTATAACATTAAATCTTCCTTGAATAAATATGGGTTTACTTCTGATGATATAACTGATGTTATATGCACGCACCTGCATTTTGACCATGCCGGAGGGAATACTATTTATGATGAAGATAGATTAGTCCCTTCTTTTTCAAATGCAACGTACTGGATCAGTCAAAAGAACTGGGACCTAGCGAATCATCCTAGCCACAAAGATAGAGTTAGCTTTATTGAAGATGATTGGGAAGTATTAGGGCAGAATAATATGATCAGGTTGGTGAAAGAAGAGTTTTTGCCCGGGATTGAAATTTATTTTACGCAAGGCCATACCGATGGGCTGATGCATCCAATTATTTCAGATGGGAATAAAACATTATTCTATGGTGCGGATATTTTTCCAACTGCTGCTCATATTCCAATACCTTGGGTAATGTCCTATGACCTGCGCCCTACTGAGACGGTCAAAGAGAAAGATAGGCTACTAAAAAAGATGCATGATGAAGAGTGGATATTATTTTTTGAACACGACCCTATTTATCAGGCATGCACGATTAATTTTGACGGAAAACATTATTGTATGAATAAGCGGGTGATCATCAGTGAATGATTATGAAATAATAGAGTCTTTGTTTCAGGAAGGTCTTAAACATTATAGGGTCGGTGACTATTTTGAGGCTCATGAGTCTTGGGAAGAACTATGGTCTGACTATTACTTAATGGACAGAAAATTTATTCAAGGCCTTATCCAATTGTCTGTTAGCTTTGTTCATCTAGAGAATGGAAATATAAAAGGGGCAAAGAGTCTGCTTAATAAGAGTACTGAAAAATTTTTAGAGTTTAATGGTGTACATCGTGGGGTGGCTATAAATAATCTATTGACTCAAATAAATCAAGTAAGTGATACATATGACAACTTAATTTCAAGTGACGATTTTGATTGGAAAATTATTCCACGGATTTAATGAACATGGGAAATATATTGCTCTTTATTAAAGATTTTGAACTTGGTTCAAAAGTGTCAAGAGTTTGTGTAGATTATGGAAAAAATGTAGAATTTTGTGATGAAAATACTAGCCCGGATGATTTTGTTGAGAAATCTCTGCTTGCCGTTATTGATTTGGAGGAGTCTGTATTTTATTCAGTTGGATTAGTTTCTGAATTAAAGCGGCATGGGATTAAGATTATTGGAACGATGGAAGAGGTCAAAGCAAAAGAGCTAAAAAAATTAAAATCTGCAGGTTGCGATATAGTCTTGCCTAGATCAAGCCTAGTAAAAAATATACCAAAATTATTGAATGAACTAATCTCTTGATTGAGACTCTAGTTAGAAAAAAACAGCGGGCATCAAAAATATTTTCCTTGTTAAAGAGGAAATATCCATATTCAAAATATCACCTTTATTATACCTCGCCTCATGAGCTGTTAATTGCAAATATTTTATCAGATGATTGTACACGTGAACGTGTCAATACTGTTGCAAAAAAATTATTTAACAAGTATCATTCTCCTATAGATTTTGCTTATTGTAATCTTGATAGTCTAGCAGAAGATATCCGTTCTACAGGGAATCAAAATAATAAAGCTAAGAAAATAAAAAAAGCATGTCTGATCATTATTGAAAAGTATAGCGGTGTCGTGCCATGTAGTATTGATGACTTATTGGGCCTTCCAGGTGTAGAAAAAGAAACAGCCAAGTGTATTATGGGTGAAATATATAATGTACCTACGATCGTGATTGATTCCCAGATGGCGCGAATAATGAAACTTTTAGGTTTGACAAGAAATAATGATTCTAAAAAAGTTGAGTTAGAAATTATGAACACTTTTGAAAAAAAGGTTTTGCTAAAATTATCTCATTTGATTAATGACCACGGCAAGACTGTTTGCGTGGATATGAAACCGCATTGCGAAGCATGTGTTATAAACAAATTATGTCCATCATCGTACGTTTAGTGTTTGTTCTATATTGATAAAACAAAGTAAATTCAAACTTCAATATTAGTTGTATAATACAAGCATGAGCCATCCAATTATTACAAAAAAATATTATTTTTGTTCCTCACATAAATATGGAAATGACAGCTGGTCAGAAAAGAAGAATCTAGAAGTTTTTGGAAAAGATTATAATTCTCATGGCCATAACTACATTTTGGAGGTGTCTATTACTGGCCCTATTGATCCTGGATCAGGATGGTTAGTCGACCTTCAGAAGTTAAATAAGTTGGTTAAGAAAAAAGTTATTGATGTTTTAGATCATGCGCAGATAGAGATAGATATTGAATGGTTTAAAGATAAACAACCATCATCTGAGAATATACTTATTTGGACATGGGGAAAAATCTCACCGGAGATTAAAGAAGGAAAACTACACAGGCTAAGACTTGTTGAAACCCATTCTATCTATACTGACTTCTATGGTCCAACAGAATAATTTCAAAGAACAACTCTATTTAGTTCTTTCTGGTATTTTCATTGCCTCTTTAGTGACCTGCAATCTGATTGCGAATAAGTTTGTAACTGTTGACCTCGGATTTAAGGTTTTCATTGTTTCAGCGGGTATTCTTCCGTATCCGTTAACTTTTTTAGTTACAGATTTAATCTCAGAGCTATATGGCCAGAGAAAGGCCAACATGGTGGTTTTTTCTGGCTTTATTGCTTCATTATTTGTTTTATTATTTTTGTGGCTAGGCGGGCAGTTTAATTCGATCCCCGAATCATTAGTTAATGATGAAATATATAATTCAGTATTTCAGAATGCTTGGAGGCTTATAGCTGCATCTATGATTGCATATTTATTTGCACAATTTGTAGATGTTCGCATTTTTCATTTTTGGAAAAAATTGACAGATGGGAAACATTTGTGGTTGAGAAATAATGGTTCTACAATAGCTTCTCAATTGGTAGATACTACTTTGGTAATATGTATTCTTTTTGTAGGTGTATGGAACACCGACCAAATACTATCAGCGATAATAGATGGCTGGATATTTAAAATGCTTATGGCGCTATTAGACACACCAATAATATACGGTATCATTTATTTGCTAAAGGGGAAGGTAGACATAGCGAAAGATTGATTCAACAAAAGGATAAATAATGGAAAAATATGATAAGATAGCAGATTTAACTAATAAGCTTCTGGAAGAAATAGGGGAAGATCCAAAAAGAGAAGGTCTTATTAAAACGCCTTTACGTGTTGCGAAAGCTTGGAAGTTTTTTTCAAACGGATATAATCAAAATCTTGATGATATAATTAATAATGCAATCTTCAATGAAGGAAGCAAGGATATGGTGGTAGTGCGTGATGTTGAATTTTTTAGTTTGTGTGAACATCATCTTTTACCTTTTTTTGGTAAAACACATGTTGCATATATACCAAATGGTAAAGTTATAGGGCTTTCTAAGATACCAAGAATCATTGATATGTTTTCAAGAAGATTGCAGGTTCAGGAGCGTTTGACAAGACAGATAGCAGAGGCAGTTAAAGATGTTTTAGATCCAATTGGTGTGGCCGTAATTATGGAAGGACAGCATATGTGTATGCAAATGCGTGGTGTAGAAAAACAAAGCAGTTTAGCAACTACTTCATCAATGCTAGGAAAATTTAGAGAGTCGGATAGAACTAGGGCAGAGTTTTTGTCAATTATTGGCTTATGAGAAAATGCAATTAAATCAGACTATGGCAGTTACATATAATATTTTAGATTTAGGTAAGTCACATTATAATGATGCTTGGGAATTGCAGAAAAAATTACAATCTCAGAGGATTTCTGGTCAGATTGATGATCAGTTATTATTAGTTGAACATTTTCCTGTATATACTCTTGGAAAGAACACTCCTAAAGAACATTTGTTGACTAAAGAATCAGATAATATATCAATAATTCAAACTGATAGAGGTGGAGATATCACCTTTCACGGCCCTGGACAATTAGTAGTATACCCTATTTTGGACTTAAATCAATATAAGAGAAGTATCACTTGGTACATGCGTGAGCTCGAACAATTAATTATTGATGTTCTAAAAGAATATGATATTAATGCTGAGAGGAAAAAGGCCTTGACTGGAGTTTGGGTCAAGGGGAAAAAAATTGCAGCATTAGGTGTTAGAATTAGTAAGTGGGTCACGATGCATGGGTTCTCTTTAAATATCAATCCAGATTTAAAATATTATCAGGGTATTATCCCATGCGGAATAACAGAATACGGTGTTACATCTATGGCTGATTTGTTAGGAGATGATCCCCCTAACATGTCAGATATAAAGGATATCCTAGTGAAACATTTCATTGCAATATTTTCTGCCTATAAAAACTAATGGCTAGATTAAACGGATTTACAAAACAACAACTTCTCGATGTATACAGGATAATGTTTTCTGCTAGGGCATTAGATAACAAAATATTAATTATGTTAAAGCAGAATAAGGGATTTTTTCATATGGGTTGTTCAGGGCATGAGGCGGCGCAAATTGCAGCCGCCCTAACAATTAATGAAGGCAGGGACTGGTCTTACCCTTATTATCGTGACGGTGCATACACATTAGCTCTGGGTATGACTGCTAGAGATCATTTGCTAGCTTTTTTAGGCAGAGCAGCGGATCCCAACTCAGGAGGACGCCAGATGCCAATGCACTATAGTAATAAAAGTCTAAGAATAGTATCACAATCTAGCGCAACAGGGACCCAATATCTCCAATCCGTTGGATGTGCACTGACTAGAAAGCTAGAACAGAATAAGGAAGTCGTTTATGTTTCATCAGGAGAAGGAACAACTAGCCAAGGTGATTTCCATGAGGCGCTTAACTGGGCGTGTATAGAAAAGGCGCCTGTTGTTTTTCATATACAGGATAATGAGTATGCAATAAGCACACATAAGTCTGAGCAAACCGCTGGGTCTGTTTATTCATTAGCTAGTGGATATGAAAATCTTTCCAGATATGAAGTAGATGGGACAAACTTTTTTGAAACGAACTTGGCATTTAAACAGGCGGTTGAGAGAGCTAGAAGAGGGAAAGGACCATCAATCATTATCTCGAATGTTGTAAGACTACTGCCTCATTCTAGCTCTGATGATCAAAGAAAATATCGTACTTCTGAAGACCTTGAAAAAGATTTGCAAAGAGATCCAATTTTATTGTTTAAGAATAATTGTGTAAATGAAAAAATATTTACTGAGAATGACATAGTTAAACTTGAAAAACAAGTTAATAAGCAAATCGATGAAGATGCTATATGGGCGGAAGACCAGGATCATCCTGATGTAGATACGGCATTAAATTATGTTTACAGTGAAGAAAATACAGGTACAGAAACTAAATTGGTGAACAAGTCTGAAAATATTGTTATGGTAGATGCTATTAATCACGCATTGCATGAAGAAATGGATAATAATGAAAAAATAGTAGTCTACGGTGAAGATATTGCTGATCCCAAAGGAGGTGTTTTTACTGCGACAAAAGGTCTGTCTACCGTATTTGGTAAAGAGAGGGTATTTAATTCTCCTCTAGCAGAGTCAAGCATTGTTGGGACTGCGGTTGGGATGGCTGTTGCAGGATATAAGCCTGTAATTGAAATCCAATTTGCAGATTATATCTGGACAGCAATGATGCAGATAAGAAATGAAGTTTCAGTAATGCGCTATAGGTCCAATAATGATTGGGCCTGTCCTCTAATAATAAGAGTTCCAGTTGGTGGATATATCCATGGAGCCTTATGTCATAGTCAATCTATCGATGGTTATTTTATGCATATGCCTGGTATTTATATTGCTTATCCATCAAATGCAAAGGATGCAAAAGGATTATTAAAGATGGCATGTAGGATGAATGATCCAGTAATCTTTATGGAGCACAAAGGGCTCTACCGCCAGCCTTATGCAGCTACTGAAGAGCCAAATGAAGATTATTTACTACCCTTTGGCAAAGCTAATTATGTAGCTCATGGTGAAGATCTAACAATCATATGTTGGGGAGCCATGGTTCAAAAAAGTATAGAAGCTATCCATGAACTAGGGCTTGGAGAAAATTCTGTTGAGGTTGTAGATCTTCGTACTCTTAATCCCATTGATTATGAAACAATAGAGTACTCACTTAGTAAAACAGGTAAGATTTTAGTTGTTTATGAGGACAATTTAACAAATGGACCAGGTTCAGAAATTTGCTCTGTAATCACAGATAAATATTTTGATTTGTTAGATGGGCCAGTTAGAAGAATTGCTTCAAAAGACAGTCCAATTCCGTATAATTGGTTTTTAGAGGAAAAAGTATTAATCCAGATGGAAGATATAGCAAGTGCCATAAATGATTTACTGGAGTATTAGATGGTTGTAGATGTTGTAATGCCCAAAATGGGGGAGAGTATTATGGAAGGCACCATACTTGAGTGGTATAAGAAAGTTGGTGACTCAATTGAAAAGGATGAAACCCTTTTAGAGATCGGGACAGATAAAGTTGATTCAGAAATTCCCTCACCGGAAACTGGGACAATATCTGAAATCTTGGCAATTCCAAATGATATTGTTGCTGTTGGTAAGGTCATTGCTAGGATTGATACTGATGGAAGTGGTATTCAGGATGATATAACAGAGGAAAAAGAACCAAAGTCAGGAAAAGATAAAAAAGTCAATATTCCCTCAAAATCATTGGCTTCTCCTGAAAAGAAAATAGAAAAAACTCAGAAAAATATTATAGTCAAGATGTCAGATAATACAAATAGTGCTATCCTTACACCAGCAGTGATGAAAATTGTAAGCCAACAAGGTATTAGCCTGAGTGAGCTTGAGCTTATTGATGGAACTGGTGCAAACGGTAGAATTACAAAAAAGGATCTACAAAACTATATTAATACAAATACAGACTCCGATTTGAAGGCCGTCAAAAAATTTGTTACCAAACCAGTAACAATACCAAGCATTCAAGGTGGCAAAAAAATTCAGATTGATCATATGAGAAAAATGATCTCTGAACACATGCGCTATAGTCTTGATACATCTGCGCATGTATATATAATGAATGAAGTAGATATGACTAATATTGTACAATACGTTGATGAAAAAGAAGATATATTTTTTGAAGAAGAGAGGTTTAAACTTACGTACACACCATTTATCATTCTTGCAACCGTAAATGCATTAAAAGAGATGCCTGAGATGAATTCTTCTATTGATGGTGACTCGATTATTTATCATAATAGTATTAATATGGGTATAGCCGTGTCCATTGATAATGGATTGATGGTTCCAAGCATATTTAACTGTGATGAGAAAAATCTATTGGGCATTAGCCGCGATCTGAACGCGATGGTTGATCGGACTAGGAAAAAAAGTATAAACCCAGATGAACTACAGGGATCAACATTCACAATATCTAACTTTGGTGTATTTGATGCTACTATAGGCACACCTATAATAAATCAGCCTAATGTTGGAATACTTGGTACTGGTGCTATAAAAAAACAGCCAATAGTAATAGAAAGAGACAATTCTGATATAATCGCCATACGTAGTATGATGATGCTTTCATTAGGCTTTGATCATAGATTAATCGATGGGGCAGGCGGAGCTATCTTTATTGCTAAAGTAAAAGAGAATTTAGAGATGATGGATTTAAAGGATTTGTTATAGTGCCTGGCTTGGTATCAAAGAAGTATAAGCCTAAGGTTAGGCTTCAGATTGGAGCAGGCTATCGGTTTGTAAATGGTGTTGTAAATGATCATAAGCTAAACACTGTGTGTGAGGAAGCAAACTGTCCAAATATTTATGAATGTTGGAGCAGAGGTACAGCCACTATCATGATCTTAGGTGATGTCTGTACTAGAGCTTGCGGTTTTTGCGCAGTAAAAACAGGTAAGCCAACTTGGTCTGACCCAATGGAGCCATTCCGTACAGCTATGGCAGTGAAAAAAATGAAACTCAGGCACGTGGTCATAACCTCAGTTGATAGAGATGATATTAAAAATGATTATGGTGCATCCATATGGGCGAAAACCATACGAGAAATTCATAAATATGTTCCTGATTGTACCGTTGAGGTTCTAACGCCTGATTTTAAAGGAGATAAATTGTTACTAAAAAAAGTATTTAATGCAAAGCCT
>Ga0207992_1000169_pt1 | contig 35798 bp, 38 predicted proteins | sample ETN02SmetaG_FD_185788 | JGI IMG/M metagenome (GOLD analysis project Ga0207992, IMG submission 185788) | Marine microbial and viral communities from oxygen minimum zone, Eastern Pacific Ocean - ETNP2014F10-02SV255 (SPAdes) (version 2) | ecosystem: Environmental > Aquatic > Marine > Oceanic ...
CCTTAGTGATCTCTTCGCTAGTATTTGGATAGATATAACCAGCCGCCATAGTTCCAACGCCTATAAAGCCAACCAATATCCCAACTCCCTCAAAGAAAGACCCCATAGCAAGGAGACCTAGAAAATAAATTCCAACACCTACAAAAATAGTTATTAGACCACCTCTGCGATAGTCGACCGGCTCTTTTTTTGTCTCTTCATCAAAAATACTTAATAAACGTTCAAGCTTTTCGGGATCATCAAGGTTTTTTGATATTTCTAAAATTGTTTCATTTTTATGTTTGCTTTCATGGTACAGCCAGAAAAAGACTGCTATGGGAATAATGATTCCAACAGAAATTCCAGCAAGAGGTATTAATATATCCATAATTGTTCCTTATAATTTGATATGTAACGTAAACTTATCATTTATTTAGTGGGAAGTAAAGGTTACATTTATATAGTTTACGCCAATAACACTGCTTTGATGTAGAATTATTTAAGGGGAGAAAGAGCGCGTGCAAACAACAACAGATAAGACGGCAGAGAGTTTAGAGCTGCCCAAGGTGGATTGGCTGGACAGAGAGTCAAACCCTGAACAATTCTTTAAAGACCTTTCATACGCATTGTCAGAATATGGATTTATGGTTCTAACCAACGCCCCTGGGCTTTCGGATGATTTTCAACAGCATGCTTTTAGTGAGGTTCGTGCTTTCTTTGATTCGCCCATGGACTTAAAAAAGACCGCACACATCTCTAATACACCGTATTTTCGTGGATATAGCCTACCTACCCCGGCCGATCGTGGTCATGGACAGGTTATAGAGGCTTTTCAGTATGGGTTCGAGCAAGACCCCTTGTGCGATTATGATGATAAAACTCAACCTATTCAAAACAGACTCTTTCGCGGACCAAATACTTGGCCAGATGATCAGTCATTACCAGGCTTTCGTCCCTTGATTGACGATTTGAACGACCGCTACCATCGTTTAACGCATGAGTTGGGCGAGGCGATTGTCGAATCTTTGGGGGAAGATGTCACGGCATTTCGTGAGTATTTTGATTTCAAGAATCCAGACTTGGCTGCTAGCCTTAATCACAATTTCAGTCTAGAGGCTTTTGCAGAAAAAGATCGAGCAAACGTACACAAAGAATACAAAAAATTCTCGAGCAACAAAGTAGGCACACATATAGATGGGCCACCATTTATAGCACTTTTGATTAATGATCGACCAGGACTACAAGTGGTTGCTGGAGAAGGGCAATGGATAAATGCCCCAGTAACCTGTCGAACTGCAGAAGGTAGCTATGATGTTCCAGTGATTCCAGGATCCGTGATAGTTAATACGGGCGGCACTTTAATGCACTTAAGCGAGGGAAGGTATTCAGCAACTCTGCATCGAGTGAATACTACGCTGATTCCTGAAGGAGAAACCCGAGTTTCTATGCCTTACTTTTTATTACCCAAAATGGAAGGAGATTTAGTTCCCTTCGGTAAGTCTGAAGCAGACTCAGTCGGAGCTGGGGGCTATGAATCTGGGCGCGACCGTGGGGCCAACGCCAGCGTTAATCGAATGGGCACCTTTCCACAGGTCACAAGAAGATGGTGGACCGAGGAATACGCTGAACTGCGCCAAAAGCAGCACGATGAAGTGGAGGCCGAAACACAAGCTGCCTTTAAACTTGCCAAAGAACGCGGTGAACGCTTTAAAGGCAAATTAGAACAGACTTAGCAACTTGTAATTATGAATGATTTTAATACTGGCGATGAAGGGGTAATAGCTTATAAATCATCTAATCCATTTGAATTTTTTCATATTCTCAATTCCAAAGAGTGTGAAGAACAAGACATGTATGGAACGCTTATTTTCCCTGAAGAGAAAAAAGAAAAATACCCTTTGGTTATTTGTATGCATGGAAGTTTGGGCTGGAGGGGCCATCATCATGAACATGCGGTGAATTTTTTAAATAATGGTTTTGCCATTTTTAGAGTAAGTAGTTTTGATGCTAGGCAGGTTTTTTCAATTGTCGAAGATCAAATGCAGGTGACTTTAGCAACAGTGCTTGCTGATTGCTTTAATGCTTTGAAGATTTTATCCAAACACCCCGATATTGACTCTTCAAAGGTTTTTATAACCGGATGGAGCCTCGGCGGAAGTACTGCTATCTATTCTGCATGGGAACCGTTAGCGGAAAAACTAGCACCTGAAGGAGAAAGGTTTGCAGGGCATTTAGCCTTTTACCCGGGCGCCTTTATGTGGCCAAAGGAAATGAGATGGAATAAATCACCAATCTTAACTCTTATCGGAGCGGATGATGATTACACTCCTCCAGTTCTTATAGAAAAATTATCTCCAGCTATTAATGAAAACGGAGGCAATAGTAAAATTATTACTTACGAAGGGGGCCATCACTCATTTGATGCCATAGACCCTGTAATGTATATACCCAATGCCATAGCGGTTGGGCGCAGACACACTTATGTTGGGAAAGATGGCTCGCATTATCACGAAGATAAGGAGGGCAATAAAACCTTTATGAATGAACCTCATGAAAGGGCTCAATTATTTAAAGATAGAGCTAAAATGGGAGCTAATTTAGGTGGAAACTGGAAAGCTAGAAGGGCCTCTATGAAGGATTCAGTTAATTTTCTATTAGAAAATATATAACCCAAGATAATATGAAAAAAATATTAAAGTACTTTGCATACCTGCTATTAAGTGGATCGCTTGTTGTATCGCTATATTTAGCCAACTTGTTCTTAATGAAGCCATATTCGATAGATCACTATCTAGGAAAAGAGCTTGTAACGGGATTGTTAGAGTCCCCAGAATTTATGACTTATATTGGAGTCTTGGACCCTTTTAATGTGATTTTAAAGCACAATCAAAAACTTACTATCAATAGCCTAAAAGATGGGGAGGATGACTATCAAGACGCTTTAAAGCACCTTGCGACGTTACAAAAATATAATACTAGTGACTTATCAGAGGTTCAAAAAGTTACTCATAAGATAGCTATATTTGATACGGAAAACGGCATAGATGGATTTAAAAATTTTAGATTCCACAGCTACCCCTTTAACCAAATAAGCGGCAACCACCTTGGTCTGGTTGAATTCATGACTGACACTCACCCCATAAGAAACTATAGGGAAGCCACTGATTACATAAAAAGAGTCAGGCTTTTTGATGATTCTTTGAACTCTGATTTAGTCTGGCTGGGTGAGCAAAAGAAATTAGGAATTTTTGCACCTCAATTTGTGTTTGATCATGTGATAAAGCAGTTAAAAGAATTAATCGCATACACAGATGCAGAGAATCCTTTGATGCAAATCTTTATCGAGAAAGTAAACAAGCTAGATATATCAACGCAAAAAAAAGAAGACCTATTTAGTGAATTGAGCGCTGTAATTAAATCTGATGTTAGGCCAGGCTACGAGTCAATTCTGCAATACATGGAAACGAATTATAGCAATGCCAATAAATATCACGGAGTGTGGTCGCTGCCTAACGGTGATGCTTTCTATGCTTCTAGACTTAGGTCTTACACAACTACCGACTACACCGCCGAAGAAATACACCAGATTGGCCTTTCAGAGGTTGAAAGGATTGGTAACCGCATGAAAGAAATCTTCACCATGCTTGGCTATGAAGTTAATAAGCCAGTTGGCGAAATGATGAATGATTTAAATGAAAATCCAGATTTTCTTTATGCAGATACTCCTGACAGAAAGGAAATTGTAATCGCCGACTACAATCAAATGGTTAAAGAGGCAGAGGAAGATGTAAGGCCTTATTTTGAAAGATTCCCTATAAGCCCTGTAGAGGTAAGAGCTGTTCCTGAATATTCAGAAAAGACAGCGGCCGGTGGCTACTATCAGTCTCCTAGCTTAGACGGTGAGCGTCCTGGTGTATTTTATGCAAACTTATACGACATCAAGCAAACACCAACTTTCGGCATGAGAACGCTTACGTTTCATGAAGCAGTCCCAGGGCATCATTTTCAGATAGCGCTTAATCAAGAAAATGATAACTTAACTCTCTACAGAAAAATGGGCTACAGAACTTCAGCATTTACTGAAGGCTGGGCTCTGTATTCTGAACAATTAGCTGTTGAGGTTGGAATGACAAAGAATCTTTATGATGAGCTAGGAGTGTTACAAAGCGAGATGTTTAGAGCCAACAGGTTGGTTGTTGACACAGGCATGCACTATAAGAAATGGACCAGAGAAGAGGCCATGGAATACATGAAAAAAACTACAGGTATGTCGGACACAGAAGTAAGAGTAGAAATAGAGCGCTATATAGTTTGGCCAGCCCAAGCCACCAGTTACAAGATGGGCATGCTTAAAATTCTAGAATTGAGACAGAAAGCTAAAGACGCTTTGGGTGAACAATTTGATATCCGAAAATTTCATACGATTGTATTGGACCAGGGCATTGTTCCTCTATTTATCTTGGAAGATATTATCGATGAGTGGATAGAAAGTTATGGGCTCTAGATCCTTAATGGCGGAACAAATTAAGCTATACAATAATTAAGTTAAAAGGAGAAAAATATGAGAAGAATAATTACTGGCCATAATGAAAATGGTAAATCTATAATTTCAATTGACGGTCCTCCCGCTAGATCACTAGGAGAGGATGCTGGTGGATTGTTTGAGATCTGGAACACCGATGGGAGCGGCTTTGATACTAAGTCTGAAAAAGATCGAGCCGATATAGAAGTAATGCTATCTCCAGTAAAAGGAGGAACCAAATTTAGATATTTTCAAATTAACCCTATTCCAGAAGGAGTCCCCCAAGAAGCAATAGAGGAGGCCACAGCAAAAGCTTTTGAGAGAATGGGGGCCGCACATCATAGAGTTGATACTTCTAGAAATGCAGCCATGCATGAGACCCACACCATCGATTACATTATTTTATTAAAGGGAGACGTTACTTTAATTTTGGATGAAGAAGAGGTTCGACTAAAACCGCACGATGTCGTTGTTCAAAGAGGCACTAACCATGCTTGGGTTAATAACGGTTCAGATCCGGCGATCTTAATTGCAGTTTTAATAGACAGCGCCTTGGTATAGATAATTGTTCTATGAGCGAAAGAATTGAAGGCGGTTGTTTTTGCGGTTCGATTCGCTACAACTTTGAAAACAAAGATTATTCTTCCTCAAATTGTCATTGCTCTATGTGCAGACGCATATCTGGAGCTGCATTCGTTTCTTGGATGGCTGTCCCCAAATCTAACTTTGAATACTCTCAAGGCGAGCCAAAAAAACTAATCTCTTCTTCTCATGGAACTAGATATTTTTGTAAGGAATGCGGGACCCCTGTTGTCTGCCTTCTTGAAGAATACCCAGAATATATTTATATAACGATTTGTAGTTTAGATAGGCCCGAAGACTTTAAACCAAAAGGCGATATGTACACTGATGAAATGCTACCCTGGTTAGAAAAAAACAAGTAAGCAGAATGAAAAAAAAAATTTCTTCAAATAAATCTATTTTTTTACTTTTAATTCTCCTTTTAATCTGTTCTGCCTGTTTTCAAAATTTACCAAATAATATTTATCCCAATATGTTGGATCTATCTTTTGGTTTTTCTGGTCCTGATGTACTAAAGACATTTGAGACTTTAGGCGAAACGGGAAGAACGCAATATATATACTCGTCTTTAATCCTTGATACAGCTTTTCCTATAATTTATGGCCTTCTGTTCTTTGCTTTGCTTCTAAAACTAAAGGAAGAAAGGGCTTTTATATTGTCTCTACCATTGATGGCCGTTATTCTTGATTTATGTGAAAACATTTCTATTTCTTTAATGATGTCTTCGGATCTTTTTTACGAAATTTCAGAGTCTCAGATATTCATTTCCAGTGCTCTTAATCAATGTAAGTGGGTCCTTTGTATTTTAGTTATCGTTATTTTGCTTATACGGTTTGGAAAAAAAGCAATCTTAGATCTTAATACATAAAAAAATTAAATTTTTTCAGTGATATAATTTCATTTTTTTTCCCAATCAATGAAGATAGCCTTAAGGAACTTTCACAAATATATTAGTCTGCTAATCTCCGTGCAGTTACTTTTGTGGACCATATCTGGAATTTATTTTTCTTTTAATAAAATTGAAAACGTACGTGGAGAACAATACCTAGTTAAGGGGCTTGATGCTTTGAAACAAAGTTCAGAACTTTCTGAAAAGTTAAGTTTTGAAGAATCGATAAAAATAATCGAGGAAAGAACCACCCTTAATCCAATCAGCGTTGTTCTTATCGAGGACCTAATGAGAGGATCTGAATATAGAGGCAGAGAGTTGCCTTTGTATAAAGTTGTTTCAATTAATGAAGACGATGAAGAAATTAATGTTTACCAGAACCCTTTTTCTGGAGAAGTTGTAGCAATAAGATCAACTCAGTGGAGGATTTGGGATTTAATGTGGGGGCTACACATAATGGACTGGGTTGATAGAGATAACATTGGAAACATCTGGCTGAAGATTTTTTCTTTCATTGCTTTATTTTCTTCGGTGTCTGGGATTGTTTTATTTTTTTATAGAAAATGAAGAAATTTTTTATTAGTCTTGTTTACCTTGGAAGGAGAGTTTTATTAGCAAGATTTTAACAACTATAGCGTTGGTAGCAGGAGGAGTATTGCCTCTCTTTGCCGATATAAGTGTTTACCATTTGCTTAATCCTGACTGGGACTCGCATGCTCGCGTTCACGAAGCTTGGAGGCTCTCCACGAATTTTTGTATCTTTAGTTTAGGCATGTACTTACTGTGGGCCAAACAAAAGGAAATGCTACCTGCTATCTTAAGCCTATGTATTCATTTTGGCTTCTTTGTTGCTGCTATCACCATGCCCTTATATGGAGGCACTTCTGTAGGAGAAGGCATTAGGGAAGCCTACACTTTCGGGGTTCCCATTAATGTATTATTGTTTTCTTCAATGCTCGTCATCCAATTAACGGCTATAGTATTAATTGTTAAGGATAAAAAAACAAAGGAGATTTGACCATGAAAGCAGAAGAGTTTTTTTCAGAAGGTTTAAGGCTAGCGAAACCAGAGTACTGGACTATATTTTTTAATTTTCTTATTTATTTCGTATTAATGGTCATATCCGCTATTACAGTAATTGGTTTGCTGATCGTTCCTTCGCTGGCAGTAGGCTTGGTGAGGTTCACAATACGTGCCGGAAGGGGCGAAGAGGTTGATGTGGGAGATTCTTTATCTTGGGGCTTTAAAGATGGAATGTGGTGGAAATCATTAGTTTTTTGTGTCATCGCAACCATAGGCATGATCATTGGCTTCATGCTTCTAATTCTTCCGGGTTTATATCTTTCTGCGGCATGGTTTTTAGGAATTTATTTGTTAGTAGACAAAGGCTTGGCTCCGATGGAAGCCTTGGGCAAGTCCAGAGAGCTTGTTCATGAGGTAGGTTTTTGGAAAGTTTTTATAATCATTTTTGCAATGAGCATAGGAATGCAGCTAATTGCTCTTATCCCAGTTTTAGGTGTAGTTGTTAATGCTTTCCTCTGGCCTCTGGTAGTGATGGTTTATTTTGCTATTTACGAGCATGCCATTAAAGGAGGAGCAAAGGCACTAGACGCAGACTTTCAAGAAGATTAATAAAGAAGCTGACCGAAAGAAAAAAGACCCTCAACAAGATACTTTTAACTCTAAAATATAATCAATGGAATTTAAGCCTATGCTTACGCCAAAAGAAATGCTGCACAAAGGCATTTTCGGTGGCACTTACTTCGCAGAGCTTATTGATTACAAAGACTTTCCTGAAGATTGGTTTGAGGATCTCGAGGAGTCCGCTTATAAGTCTAAAAAGTATTTAGTTAACGTTAATTTGTTTAAGATTAAATCCGGTCAATCACAGAAAGAATGGGAGGTTAAAGGCTGGATTCATCCTGATGATCCGCGAGGTTGGTTTGAGTGGTATTGCAAATACTTTTTAGGAAGAAGACATGAAGATGATGAAAGGCAGATTAAAAGGTGGGCTGCTTTCTGTGGACCAAAAGGGAGGTGGAGGAACACAATTTATTCTAAAATTCATGCAGATGGGTGTGATGTAGATTTTAGTGAGCACGTCAGCCCAAGAATACAACAATCCCTTTTGCATTGGTCCTATTTGGTAAACAGGGAAGATTATTCAGAGTGGTTACAGAAAAAAGGATATAAAAATCACACCGAATGAATTGCCTTCTTTGCACCGAGCCCTCAGTAAAGCTTTTTTTGGAAGTAGATAACAAGATTTATTGGAAGTGCGAGCACTGTCTTTTTATCTTTTTAGATTTTAAGTTTCGATTAAGTTCTTTGGAGGAAAAATCTCGTTATCAAGAGCACAATAATGACATTCATAATTCAGATTATCGTTTATTTTTATCAAAATTATTTGAACCTTTAAAGGCTAGGCTTGGGGCAAGATCAAGAGGTTTGGATTTCGGGTGTGGACCAGGCCCGGCTCTAGCAGAAATGTTTAAAGAAGAAGGTTATCAAATGGACATTTATGACCCTTTTTTCTTTAAAGACGATGTTATCTTTTCAAAAAAATATGATTTTATAACTTGCACAGAAGCTATAGAGCATTTTTTTGAACCCTCCAAAGAACTTAAGCGTCTAGATTCAATATTAGTTAAGGAAGGTTTTTTAGGGCTAATGACAACTTTTTTGACTGATGAGAAAGATTTTGGTCAATGGTATTATAGAAAAGACCCAACGCACGTGGCGTTCTATCAGCCCAAAACATTTGAAGTCATTGCTTCAATGATGGGTTGGAGTTACGAAATACCCACGAAAGACGTTGTAATATTTAAAAAATAAAAGGAGTAAATATGTTTAGTCACATAATGGTAGGAGCTAATGACATAGAGAAATCAAAGATATTTTATGACAAGGTATTGGGCACAATGGGCTGCGAACCAGGCGTTCTGTCCGTAAACCCAACTGGCCACAAAAGATATATGTACTTATTAGATGGAATCATGTTTTTAATTTCTGAGCCAATAGACGATCAAGAATCAACTATAGGTAATGGAAGCACGATAGGTTTTAGTGCTAAGAATCCGGAAGAGGCGGATGCGTGGCACGAAGCCGGCATTAACAGCGGCGGCACCACTTGCGAAGATCCCCCTGGGCCAAGAGAAGGAATGGGCATGAAATTTTATTTGGCCTATTTAAGAGACCCTTCTGGCAATAAATTATGCGCTTTGCACAATATGGCCGGTTAGACTTCTAAATGCAGATTGAAATAGAAGGCGCTACCTTAAATTACGAAACAAGCGGTGACTCTTCAAATCCAGCCTTGGTGCTCTGGCACGGAGCAGGTTGCACTCTGCGAATGTGGGACGCCACATTAAACAATTTGAAGGGGAGGTTTTTTTGCATAGCCTTTGACGTAAGAGGAGCGGGGCAAAGCACTTCAGGTGTTGAGCCCCTTGGTCAATTTACTTTTGAGCAATACTCCAAAGACATCAACTTAATTCTTAAAGAGCTTGATATTGAAAAGATACACCTGTGGAGTATGGCCTGGGGGACAAGGGCAGCAATAGCATACAGTTGCCTAAATCCTGAGAAAGTTATATCCGCTGTCTTTAGTGATGCAAGCATAGGTGTGGCTGATATAGCAGCGCAAAAAGAAGGAGTGAAAAAAGCACTGGCAATTCAAGACGAGGCAGGAATGTCTAGATTTGGCCTTCCTCTGGGCTGGAATGAGCATACAAACCAGGAGACCGCCCACCTGTCTTTGTCTGCAGCAGCAAAGTTTAATTTAGAAGATGCAATAGATGACTTAAAAATTCCAATAATGGTTATGACAGGGGATCACGACCCTAACCTTCAGTCCAGTAAAGAAATTTCTGAAAGGCTCCCTTCTGCAAAATTAAAAATTCTAGAAAGTGTTGGGCATGGTTCAGTGTTACAGAGGCCAGATTTAACTGTGGATAATTTTATCGAATTCCATAACTCTCTTGGGTTATCCTGAAACCATGATCAAAAATAAGACAATAGTTATTACCGGTGCTGCAAACGGAATAGGCAGAGCATGGGCTGAAATGTTTAAAGCTGATGGGGCTAAGGTTATAGCCTGCGATAAAGACGAAAAGAAGCTTCAGGAGCTAGATGAATTGGACATTTCCACAGTTTTGGCTGACGTTTCCAAGCCAAAAGAAGTAGAAGACTTTATACATTTTGCTGTAAAAGAAACAGGAAAGATCGATGCATTATTCAACAACGCAGGAATGGGGTTTGGTTATAAATTAGAAGATTCTCCTGATGGCGGTTTCGAACATCATGTGGCCGTTCATCTTTTTGGAGCTGTTTATGGAATGCGGTACGCCATTCCGTATATGAGAGAACAAGGTTATGGAAGGATAATTAACACCATATCAAGAAATGCGGAGACCAATGTGCCCACCACTTCCGCTTACTCCGCTGCCAAGGCCGGAATTTGGTCAACCTCTAGAGTGGCTGCCAAAGAAGTAGCCGACACTGATATTTTGATAAATATGTTAATACCTGGCCCAACCAATACCCAAATCTGGGGCAAAGAAATGAGTCACCTTCAAGATCCTGAAGAGACTTACCCGACGGCTAAAATGTTAGCTCTATTAGAAAAAGGAGGCCCAAGCGGAAAAGTTTTCTGGGATGAAAAAGAGTACCCAATGTTTGGTCAGGAAAACGAGATATTGAAAGGAAAGTAGAGCGACCCCTGAAAAAAGCCGCTCTAATTTATAGTTTAATTAACTGGAAATACTTTAAAGCTCAGAGTGCCTTCAAAGAGATCTACCCTACCTTGTGCAAGGTTTAATACGCCATTGTTTAAAGAATCAAATGAATGAATTGATACTATCTTTCCGTCACGACTCCAAACTCCCTGAAGGGATGCAAATTGCAATTCCCCATCTTGGTTTACAGTCCTGGCCTGGCCAACCATGTCTCCAGACATTCCATCATCACTATTAACGTTAAAGGTGTGGGTTAGATAAACTTTTCCGTACCCCTCGCCAACAACACCTTCTGATGTTATTGTGCTTTTACCATCTTCGGCAGTCCAAGAAGTAATTTTGAAATTTGCTGGAAAGCTTTCTCCACTAACTTCGTAAGCTATAACGCTTTGAGAGGTTAAAGAGAATAAGGCAGCTAAAATCACTAAAAGAATCCTTTTATGTATTTGTTTAATCATATTTTTTTCCTAAATTTATATTAAAAGCTAGACTTAACTAACTTCAGTACAACTTTAGTAGATTTAAAAACATAAACAACTAGAATCTAAAAAAAAGGGCCCTAAGGCCCTTAACTTTTTTTATTTACTCTCAGGGAGATGATTCTGGTTGATAAGAGTAATAGTCAACCAAAGGAATCATAAGGTGGGCATAAGGGGTACCTTTAAACATCACATAAGGCGCTCCAGTAGTAAAGTCAGTGGATTGACCTTCCAGCGAAGAAGGGTCTTTTGGCATAAGCATCAGATGTGGCCCAGACTCAATGTAGTGCGCATGTCCAGCATCTTTTTGACCGTCTGTACCTAAAGTGAAATTATCTACACCTAAATCACCATGATTCATCCAAACCCATCCATCACCTTTCATTTCTGGAATTGTTCCCGCTTTATAGGCAATAGCCCATGCAACTGCGTTTTTATCAGAACAAGCAGGCGCGGCATCATGAGGCATTCCAAAGCCTCCATCAGGCATTGGCATAAAGGCTTCACACCTCCATCCATTTGTTCCTTCTCTAATAACAGAACCGTCTCCACCTATTACAGTTGCAAAATCTCCAATGAAGCTCGGAGCTGATGTTGTGTAGGCCCAAATTTGCCATTCCGAAGAAGCATGAGAACCCTTTGGTTCCCCCGCATTGACTCCAAAAGAAACAAATAAAGCAATCAATGTAGCTATAGTAAATTTTTTAAACATTTTATCTCCCATAAGTTTTTGTTCTTGATAGTATACATGTTCATGAAAAAAGGAGAAAAATATGAAAATTTTTAAACTTATATTTATTAGTTTACTTACCGGTTTAATTTCCCTTTCTGCGATGGCGCATGACCCAAAGGGCGAATCTTTTACCCTATCAGGCAAAGTTACATCTGTAGAGCTTACCGATGACGGTGGAGTGATAACTGTTTCGGCTGAAGCCGGAAGGTACGGAAAGGTTTTTTTAACTTACAACGTCAAATTAAATCCAGCACTCCCCAATCAAGGTTACTTTTCTGGAAGAGGCATAGGCATTGATGACGAAGGAAACAGAGAAGCAGGTTCTAGACAGGGCGTATTTAGAAGAGAAGGATCAATTATGAACTTTTATTCTTTAGACGACGTAAGTGATGGCAGACTGAACTATTGCGAAACTACAATAAATTTAAGAACAGATGAGGTCGAAATGACTTTCTACCCGTTTTAATTTGATTTAATCAAATCACTTATGGCAGCTCCCAAGAATAACTGGCTCCTGCTAGCCATAATTTTCTTGGGCTTCTGCTTAAGGGCATTTAACTTAGGATCAATTCCTGGTCAAACTTTTGACGAGGTCTTTTACCCTGTCTTTGGTTTAAATTATATTTTAGGGGAAACGTTTTTCTCGGTTCATCCACCTGTTGGTACTTATTTAATAAGCTTAAGTATCTACATTTATCACCTTTTGCCTTGGACCGAGCCCGTGCTTTCTTCTGGAGTCAACATATCTGACCTAAACCCCGTAAGCTATAGATGGCTAAACGTGATAGCTGGAACAACTCTTATTTATGTAGCCTACAAGCTTTGCATTGAACTATTTGATAAAAAACATTTAGCTTTATTAGCTGCTTTATTTTTTGCTTTAGACGGATCTTTATTGGTTGATTCTCGTTTTGGTCTTATAAACGTTTATTTATCATTGTTTGGTCTTTTGTCTGTTCTTTTTTTACTTCAATATTTCAAAGGAAAGGGCAATTTGCCTCTTCTTCTTATTGGAAGCTTTCTATTAGGTTTAACTTTCTCCATAAAATGGAATGGATTAGGTTTTTGGTTAATGAGTATGTTATTTGTAGTGTTCATTTTGTTTTTAAACAAACAGTGCGAAAAAGAACAAAACCAAGCATTTTTTAATCAGGAACAAAAGTTTAAGACTAATTTTTTGTTAATTTTGTTTGTTCCTTTTGCAGGATATTTAATATTTTGGATTCCAGATCTTCTTTTTAACGGTACAGATATAGTCGATAAACATTTCCAGATGGCCTCGTACCATACTGACAACGTAGAGCAGAAATTGCACCCATACAGCTCCAGTTGGTTTACTTGGCCAATCATGCTTAGACCCATAGCTTATTATTTTTCCTCGCAAGAAGTAATGAACGCTGCTGGAGATAGCCTGAATATTTTTAATGCTGTTCATTTATTTCCAAACCCCGCCCTTACTTTATTTTCTTCTATTGCGATCTTTGTAATGTCTCTGAATTGGCTTAACTCCTTTTCAAGGTTTGTTTCATCAAAGGCATATGATTCAGATTTTATAGCCACTACTTTTATTCTTTTCGGTTATTACGCCAACTTCCTTCCATGGGCCTTGGTTTCAAGATCAGCATTTATTTATCATTACCAAGCCTCAGCCTGTTTCAGTTTTATGGCCTTAGCTTATTTGCTTTACAAGATTAGTCTAAAGGAGCGTTTGGAATATAAAGCTTTGTACATAATCTCATTATCATCAATATTGATCGCTGCAATTTATTGGCTGCCGATACAAATAGGATTGGACATTTCTGAAGAGGCTTTTTACTCAAGAATGTGGTTAGAATCATGGATATAGACTCCTCAGAGGGTTCGAATCACAGCATTTGCTTTGTCTTGCCAACTTTTAATGAGGAGGCAAACATTAGAGAATGTATAGAGTCTATATTCTCGCATCAGAATCGGTCTAAGCACCTTCTAATAAAGGTTTTGGTGGTGGATGATAATTCATTTGATAAAACTCAAGAGATAGTTCTGGAATTAAAGAAAACGTTCTCTGAATTGCAGATGATAACAGGTCAGAAAAAAGGCCTAGGCGATGCTTACAAGAGAGGGTTTCAGTATGCCCTTGACCAAATGGATCCTGAGGTGATATTCCAAATGGATGCGGACGGCCAACACGACCCCAGTTTAATTCCTGAATTTATAAAATTAATAGAACAAGGAAATGATTTGGTTATAGGTTCTAGATTTGTAGAGGGCGGCTCAACCCCAGACTTTTCCTTGAGGAGGAAATTAATAAGTAGAGTTGGAAATTTATTAGTTAGATACGTAGGAGGCGCTAGGCACGTTCAAGACTGCACTTCAGGATATAGAGCAATCAGGGCCTCTTTCCTCAAAGATAGTGACTTAAGCTTCTTGTCTACAAAGGGTTATTCTTTTCAGTCTTCACTTTTATGTGAATTGATTTGGAGGGACGCTAAAGTTGTAGAGACACCTATAATATTCACGCCCAGGATAGGGGGCGATTCAAAACTTTCCTTACAAGATCAAATGGAGTTCATTCTTAATATTCCTAAATTAGGCTTTAGAAATGCAGAGGACTTTATTAAATATTCGGTTGTTGGGTTTTCAGGAGTTTTAGTTAACCTCGGTATTTATACAATACTAACTAGGCTCTTTGGCTTTTCAGAAATATTAGCTCCTCTAATATCAATAGAGTTGTCATTGCTGTCTAATTTTCTTCTAAATAATTTTTGGACTTTCAAGAAGAGAGAAATTTCTACAAGTATATATAAGCGATTTTTACAATTTCATATAGTTAGCGGAGGTGCTGCCTGCTTGAACTATTTCACTTTCTTATTTGCCTTTGCCTTTCTTGGCTTGCATGATATTTTGGCGAATCTTATAGGTATAGCCGTTGCAGCAATTTTGAATTATTTAATTAACTCTAATTGGACCTGGAGAAAAAAACATGGAAGTAATTAAAAGAATAATCGTATTACTGTTACCAGTTCTTCTGGGCTCTTGCTCTGAACAAACTGATATTAGCTTAAACGCATTTGACCTTGAGGAAGATGTTTTTGTATCTGGAAAAGCGCTAATGTCATTAGACTACGGATTGCACCCACTAGAAGAACAGTCTGAAAACCAAGAGATTTTATTGATAGGTGTTCATGGAAGTTCTAGTAGAGGCTATGAATGGATTTATCCTTTAAAAACCGTGGACACTCACGAGACCTTAACCTTGTTTTTTCGATGGAATGACAATAATTGCCCTGGTCAATCGTACAAAAAGCTAAAGTCATCGATAGATTCAATGTTGCAATCAAATCCGAACCTGAAAGAAGTGGTGATTGCGGGTCACAGCTACGGGGCCTTGCTTGTGTCCATGTTCTCATCAGAGTGGACTAACGAAATTCCTCTGACTTTGCATACAATAGCAGGTCCTTTGGCGGGCATTTCATCTGTCAAAAGCTTTTGTTCGTATAGCGAACCAAGCTTAATAAATGAAAATGTTAATTTTTATGAGTGGAGAACCATAAAAGAAATAGATGGAGCTTTTAAAAGTTTAGATTTTGATCCTCAAGTGATCGACCTTCCAGGTAGCAATGTAAAAAGATTGCCAGAAACATACAACGGGCGAAAGCTAGGTCATAATTGGTCGGTAAGCTGGGTAGCAGATGAGATCAATAAAGGTATACCAAATTAGAAGGAGGTTTCGAACATGAGAAGAGCAATTAAAACTATTGTTGTTACTGGTTTCGTTTTAATAATATTTATATTTATTAATGCGCTTACACACAATCCTTCGATAAAACAAAAACTTGAACCAATAAGTTTCGATATAAATGAAAGTGGGGCAATAACTCACCTTTCTGAGTCTATTAAATTCAGAACTGTTTCAAATCAACAAGCAACAAAAAAAAATATAGAAGAATTTAAGGACTTTATAGGCTGGCTTAAAATTAATTACAAATTAGTTCTAAAAAACACCTCTCTACAAACCTTTAATGAAACTTTATTGTTTAAGTGGGAAGGTCAAGATGTAAGTCTAAAACCTATCCTTTTAACTGGGCATTATGATGTGGTACCAGTAATTCCTGGCACTGAAGACAAATGGAAAGAGCCGCCTTTCTCAGGAAGAGTAGATTCTGTCTATGTATGGGGCAGGGGCGCCCTGGATGATAAGAGCGGGGTAATTGGTATCTTGGAGGCTGTTACTTATCTTATGGAAAAAGGTTTTAAACCCACTAGGACTATATATTTAAGTTTCGGGCATGATGAGGAAATAGGAGGTGTTAATGGAGCCGCTTTAGTCGCTAAATATTTATCTGACAACGACATACAGCTTGAGTGGTCTTTAGATGAAGGTTCTTTTTTGTTAGGAGGCTTCATACCTAACGTAGACAAGTTAGTGGCTGCTATTAATGTTGCTGAAAAAGGTAGTGTCACAATGCAGGTAGTTGGAAAGGCTCAAGGCGGTCACTCTTCCATGCCAACTTCTAAGTCTGCAGTAGGCCACCTGTCTAAGGCTTTGGCTAAGCTTGAAGATAATCGAATGCCAGGAGGCCTCGAAGGTTTAAGCCTAGAAATGTTTGATGAGATGAGTAAGCATATGCCTTTTATCTATAAAATTGCTTTTGCAAATCGTTGGCTATTTGGAGGGTTAATTGACTCTTATCTATCTAGAGTGCCTATGACCAATGCAATGCTAAGAACAACTACCGCGCCTACAATGCTTTCGGCTAGCATCAAGACCAACGTTCTGCCGATAGAAGCAATTGGTACAGTTAATTTTAGAATACATCCAAGAAATACAGTTAAGGATGTTTTCGAGCATGTTAGTAACTTGGTAGAGAGCGAAGATGTCGATGTTAGACTCATGTCATATTCTGGAAGGCCCGCTAGTGAAGTTTCAAGCTGGGAATCTAGAGGTTATAGGGTTATCGAAAAGTCAGTACAAGAGATTTTTGGAGATGTTGTAGTTGTGCCCGGTCTTATGATAGCTGGATCTGATTCTAGGCATTATGGAAAGGTTGCTGATGATGCTTATAGGTTCAATCCATTCCCCCTTTCAAATGATGAATTCGCTAGCTTCCACGGAACTAACGAAAAAATAAAAATTAAAGCCTTTACAGAGGGCATAAAAGCTTATATTCGAATTATAGAAACAGGTTCATCTAAATAATTTAATGCGTGCTATCGAAAACTTATTGCAAGACCGAGGAGTCAATTATGGCTGGGTGATGGTTTTGGTGGTTTTTGTGTTGAGTGGGTTAGCCTTTGGATCTATGGCTTCAATTTCTGTTTTTTTAAAACCAATCTCAGCTGATTTTGGTTGGTCAAGAGGGGCGACTTCTCTGGCTTACTCTGTTGCCGCCTTCTCTTCAGCTTTATTTGGTGTTATTTGGGGTGTTGTAGCCGATAAATACGGAACTCGTTGGTTTGGACTAGTTGGAGCCGCTGGTATGACTTTATGTCTTTATTTGCTAAGCGCACTAACTTCTTTATTTCAATTTTATCTACTCTATTTTTTATTCGGTGCCCTGGGGGGCGCCTTGCTGTTCTCGCCCCTTTATGCAAATGTTGGGTTTTGGTTTCGGGAGAATCCAGGATTGGCATTAGGTGTAGCGGCATCAGGAGGAGCAATAGGCCAAGCATTTATTCCTCATCTTAGTGGTTACTTTATCAATTATTCTGGATGGCAAAGTGCCTACATTAGTTTATCTATTATTTATGCAATGATATCCTTTCCCATTGCTCTTCTAATAAAAGAATCGCCCCTGAGGGAACTTGCCCGCAATAAAGGTGAACAAGAGCCTAGAAGTTTCCCTGTATCAGAAAAAGAAGTTGTTATATGGATAAGTATTGCGATTATTTTTTGCTGTGTATGTATGTCTGTTCCGATTATGCATTTGGTACCTCTGTTAACGGATTCAGACTTTTCTCTTGAGTTTGCAACAAAAGCACTCATGGTTTTAATGTTTTGCGGTGCACTTGGAAGAATTTGTGGCGGATTGTTAGGGGACTATATAGGCCCTTTACCTGGTTATATCCTTATGTCTGTAGGTCAAACGATATCTGTCATTTGGTTTCCTCAAGTATCAGACACTATAGGAATATATTCGTTGGCTGCTTTTTTTGGATTTACTTACTCTGGCGTAATGTCTAGTATTCTAGTTTGTACTAGGATGATGGTTTCAGCACAATTTGCAGCAAGAGCAATGAGCTTGACCTCTTTTTTTGGATGGATAGGAATGGGATTAGGGGGATTTCTGGGAGGTTATTTTTTTGATTTAGAAGGAAATTATCTTTGGGCTTTTACTTTTGCTGGAATCATGGGGTGCGTAAATATATTAATACTTTCTCAGTTTTGGATGCGCGTAAAGAGACAAGAGAAACTGTTACTTGCTCGAAGCACTTAATATGAACACTGCAGCAAATCTAGAAGAATTAAATCTATTGGGCCTTAACAAAAAGAATCTTCAAGATTTTTTTGTTTCAATAGAAGAAGAACCATTTCGAGCCTTGCAGGTAATGAAATGGATTCATCAACGAGGTGTTTCAGATTTCTCAGAAATGACCGATCTTTCAAAAGAACTTAGGGCAAAACTCGAAGCGAGTTGTATTATCAGAGCACCTGAGGTTGTTTACGAAAAGACATCACAAGATGGAACAAAGAAATGGGTAGTACGCGTGGGTAGCAAAGACCTAATAGAGATGGTTCTAATACCTGAAAAAAATAGAGCCACTCTATGCGTTTCATCTCAGGTGGGTTGTGCTGTTGATTGCAGTTTTTGTGCCACAGGCAAACAAGGGTTTTCAAGGAATTTAAATTTAGATGAAATTATCGGTCAGGTCTGGGTAGCAGCCAATTCATTTGGGGTACCAAGATCGCCAGACTCCAGACCTATAACCAATGTGGTGATGATGGGCATGGGTGAGCCATTGTTAAATTTTGGGCCTGTTGTAGATGCCATGAACCTAATGATGGATGATAACGCCTATGGTCTTTCAAAAAGAAAAGTTACTTTAAGCACTTCAGGGATAGTTCCCAAGATTGATGATTTAGGAAAAGTTACTGACGTAGCTTTAACCATTTCTTTGCACGCTCCAAATGATGAATTGAGAAATAAATTGGTTCCTATTAATAAAAAATACCCCATAAAAGAATTAATAGATGCTGTGAAACGATATGTAGAGGGCTGCTCAGACAAGAGGGTCACAACTATTGAATATATTTTAATTGAAGATGTTAACGACAGCTTAGAGTTGGCAGAAGAGTTATGTGATCTGCTAAGACAACTTCCTTGTAAAATTAATTTAATTCCCTTTAACCCGTTTTCAGAATCAGAATATAAAAAACCTTCCGGCAACAGAGTAAAACGCTTTCAGAGATTCCTTCAAGATAAGGGCTATGTGACCACGATACGTTCGACAAGAGGTGACGATATTATGGCTGCTTGCGGTCAGTTAGTTGGTCAAGTAAATGACAAAACTAGAAAAAAAGAGAGAGCTGAAAATAAATTAAAAATAAAAGCTAAAACAATTTAAATGATTCAAAGTGTTGCAATAATTGGAGCTGGAATATCTGGCCTTACTGCCGGGTGCGCTCTAAGAAAGTACGGGTTTAAGGTGGATATTTTCGAAAGGTCAGATTCTATCTCAGAATTTGGAGCCGGAATTACTTTGTCCAGGAATGCCACTTCTCTTTTAAGGAAACTAGATTTATATGATGATCTTGAAAAAAATAGTTATAGGCCAAAGGGTTCATTTATAAGGAATTACAGCACAGGTAAAGATATAGCTTACGTAGATTTTATAAAAGATTTTATAGCGGCCGATAGGCGTGATGTTGTGAAAACTTTTTCTGAAAGGTTTGTCGATATGGGTGGTCATTTACATCTTTCGCAACAAATAGAAAGAGTAGATCTAGAGACTGGAGAGGTATTCCTGTCAGCAGGGGAAGGTCAATCTGCAGATCTTGTTTTAGCCTGTGATGGAATAAAGTCTAGTATAAGAGAAAACATATTTGATAAAACCGAACCTAGATTTACTAATTGCATTGCATGGAGAGGGGTTGTCGATAAATCCCATTTCCCCCAATTTTCAGGTAACGACCAAGTAAATATTTATCATGGACCCGGAGGCCATGTTGTTCACTACCCGATAGGGCACGAAGATAAGATTAACTTTGTTGCTATAGAGACTAGAGAAAGTTGGGAGGAAGAGTCTTGGAAGAAGGAAGGAAACAAAAAGGAGCTATTGGACGGATTTCAAAATTGGAATACGAAAATTCAAAAGATGTTTGAGGCAGCCGAAAAGGTATACAAGTGGGGAGTTTTTGATAGAGAGGTACCTCAAGAAATATTTAAAGGGAAGATTGTTCTTTTAGGTGACGCAGCCCATCCTATGGTGCCTTTTTTAGGGCAAGGGGGATGCATGGCCATTGAAGATGCTTTCACTTTGGCTTTTCTAACCAATAAGCTAAAGGACGACCTAGGAAGAATAAAGGATTCATATCAAAGTTTAAGACGCTCAAGGGCAAGCTTTATTCAGAAAAGGTCAAACTTCCAAGGAAAATTTAACCATTTGTCTAATCCTTTATTAATGAGCCTAAGAAATTTAGCTGTAAAACTTTTCATTAAGCCTAATTTAGAGAATATTCATTCTTATGATGCTCTAAAAGAAATATCAAAAGTAGTAAAAGGCTGATACTGCTTGCTTCTCTAAAATCTTCCTATTAATCTTCTCTCTTATATTGGGGAAAGTATGAGTTGGGCAAAACTTAGAAAAATTATTGATGCAGCTGGTCATAGAAAAATGAATGAACTGACAGAGATATAACTATAAAGCTTTGTTTCAAGTAGATACCAAGGTTCCTCTAAAAACTAGCATAGCCTACGGGCTTCCGGGCATAGGTGCTGGTTACATGTACTTGCTTTTGAACTTGTATGTAATGAAGTTCTCTACCGATGTTCTTCTTATTTCTCCGGTGGTGATGGGCTTGATCTTCAGTGCATCTAGGATTTGGGATGCTTTTTCAGACCCTGTAGCTGGTTATTTAAGCGATAGAACAACTTTAAAATTTGGGCGAAGAAGAACCTGGATAATAATAAGTTGTATTCCTATATCTATAGCATTCTTTGCAGTTTTTTCGCCGCCAGCTTCAATGCAAGGAGAAGATCTAGACCGGTGGATGATATTTGCTATCTTAGGGTTTTATTCAGCAATGACTTTATTTTTTGTCCCCCACATGGCCTTGGGAGCAGAACTTTCAACAAATTATCATGAAAGAACCAGGCTATTCGGAGTTCGACATATTTTTTACACAGTTGGATCAATTCTAGCTTTAGGTTCGATGCACTACTTAATACAAGAAGAGTTTAGAGTTAATGGAAATGTAAGGGAATTGGCCAGCAATCTTGCTTTGTGGTCTGTACTTATTACCTCGCTTTTAATCATTTATTCAGTATCTAGATTAAAAGAAAATCCGGACTATCAAGATAGGGTTAATAAAAATCCATTTAAAGCTTTTGCTGATGTGTGGAAGAATCCACACGCCAAGATTCTAATAATTATACTGTTTATAGAAAATGTAGGCGGCGCAGCCATTGGTGTTTTAACTTTGTATATAGCTCAGTATGTAGTTGAAGCTCCTACTTGGGCGCCCCTAATAATACTTGCTTACATGCTTCCATCTACCCTTTCAGTACCTCTATGGATTCCACTATCAAGAAAGTTCGGTAAGGTAAATCTATGGGTATTTAGTTTATTTTTAACCGGAGTCTCTTTCGGTGGGATTTTTCTGATTTTGTTTGCTCCTGATGTTGAGGTCAGACTCCTCATAATTTTTATAGGTGCATTTTTTGCCGGAATTGCTGCTGGATGCGGAGGAGCCATAGGACCATCAATAAAAGGTGACGTCATTGATTACGATGAGTATCTAACAGGCGAGAGAAAAGAAGGGTCTTATTTTGCGGCTCTAAATTTCGTTTATAAAAGTGCCTATGGGGTTATGCTCTTATTAACAGGGTTTGCCTTAGAGTATTCTGGTTTTATTCCAAACCAAGATCAAACTATGGAGGTTAAATTTGTTTTGACTAGTTTATATGGATTATTGCCTTTGATTTGTTACAGCATAGGGGCTGCTTTGTTGTTTTATAAATTTAAGCTCGGAGAAAAGGAATATGAAAAAATTAGGAAAGTATTAGATAAGGTTGATTAATGTGAAAATTTATAAGGTCCCTATAATTGTTTATTTTATAAGGAGAAGAATATGCCCGAAATGACATTGCTTGGATGGTTTCATACTGTATTGGGCTCTTTGGCCCTAATAACAGGATTTTACAGCCTGTATAAATATAAATTTATCTCTTTGCAAGATGCCTCAGGGAGATATTACATCTATATAACATTCCTTGTTGCGGCCTCAGCATTAGGGATTTACAACCAAGGAGGTTTTGGGGTCGCGCATGTATTGGCTGTTTTAACTTTGGTCGCTTTATGTGGCGGAATAATCATGGAAAAGACTAATGTATTTGGTTTCCTTTCTAAGTATTTTCAGGCTATCGGTTATACAAGCACACTGTTATTCCATATGATTCCTGCCATAACTGACTTTTTAAGAAGGCTACCCGTCGGAGATCCTTTCATAGATTCGTTTGAAGACCCTTTGTTAGCCAATTTTCATTTAGCCTTCCTCTTAATCTATTTAGTTGGAATAATTCTTCAAATGTATTGGCTTAAGAAATCAGACCAATAAATAAATTTATTTGTATGGAAAATAGAGAATTTAAACCTTTTGGGAATGTTAGTTCTTTGACTCTAGGAGGAGGAGGATTGGGCCAAGTCTGGGGGGAAACAACAAGAGAAGAGGCAGTCGCAACTGTCAATTTAGCCATAGAAAAAGGAATAACACACCTTGATGTAGCCCCCATGTATGGAAAGGGAGAAGCGGAGGTGGTTGTAGGCGAGGCTCTTAAAGGAAAAGAAATTGATGGAATTCGCGTAACAACTAAATGTAGGCTGGGGACTTTGCCGGATGATCAAGTATACGATTACTTAAGTAAGTCACTAGCAAGAAGCCTGGACAGCATGAACCTTCAAAGGGTTGACCTGTTTCTTTTACATTCTCAGTTAATAGAGGATGATTTTATTCTGCACACAAATGATGAATTTAAGCACAGGACAGCAACAACGTTGTCCTCATATTTTGATGCCGTTATTCCATCTTTTGAGAAACTAAAAGAAGAAGGAAGAATAGGAAGTTGGGGCATCGGAGGGCTCGGTCAAAATAAAGCTTTGATAAAGGCTATAAATCATGAGATTAAACCTGAAGCCATCCAATGCGTAGTGAACCCTTTAAATTCAGCAGGTGCAATAGGCTATGTTGACAGAGAGTATAATCCCAAAGAAATACTTCTAGAAAGCCAGAAGAATAATATACCAATTTTAGCCATTAGAGCGGTTCAAGCTGGTGCTCTTACGGAAAAAATGGACAGAGATCCACATCCTTCTGGAATGGACAAGCTAGACTTTGATGATTATGAGAGGGCAGCGCCTTTCAGGGCTTTGGCTAAAAGATGGAATGAGTCAGCAGCATCATTAGCCTATAGATATGCTTTGAGCATCAAAAATATTTCTTCAATTATTTTAGGGGTTAAAAATAGGGACGAACTTAAAGATTGTATTAAATACGAACAAAAAGACAGATTAACAAAAGATCAAATAGAAGAAATAGACAAAGTAATGTCTTCCTAGTAAGGAGTAAATTTTTTGTATGCAAAAAAGCCTAATAACTCTTCTTTTATTTACTAATTTACTAATGTCTAGCGAAAGATTTACAAATACAAACAACATATCCAACGAGCGCTCTTTCAAGGAGTTTTTAAAATGGACTTTAACTAGCAAAAATCCAGAAAGAGTTAAGATTGAGATTTCAAATGAGTGGGAAAATTTAGATCAGGACTATAAAGACTATATTGTCTGGATTGGGCACGCAACCTTCCTTATCAACGTTGATGGAATAAACATACTCACTGATCCAGTTTTCTCTAAAAGAGCTTCTCCCATGAGGCTTGCAGGACCTAAGAGGTATATTCCTCCAGCAATACCTTTAGATAAATTACCTGAAATTGATGTGGTTACCATTAGTCATAATCATTATGACCATCTAGATATAAGGTCATTAAAGAAGTTATTTGAAAGGAATAAAGATACTGTATTTTTAGTTCCAAAAGGAGATAAGCAACTACTTCAAAAAAAAGGTATTAAAAACGTCTATGAATTTTTATGGTGGGAAGATAAAGAACTTAATAAGGAGCTGAAATTTACTTACACGCCTGTACAGCATTGGTCTGCTAGGGGGCTCAGAGACAGAAATAAAAGCCTTTGGGGGGGTTGGTTTATACAATTTCCTGAACGAACTATCTATCATGCTGGCGATACAGGTTATTCAGAAGATTTTATTGAAACTAGAAAAAGATTAGGCTCTCCTGATTTGTCGCTTATTCCTATAGGCGCATACGCACCTCAATGGTTTATGGGCTATAGCCACGTAAATCCAGAAGAAGCAGTTCGAATATCTCAAGACTTAGGGTCTAAACAATCTTTGGCGATGCATTGGGGAACCTTTCCTTTAACAGACGAAGAAGTTTTAGAGCCGCCAGCTTTGCTTAAGAAAGCTTTAAAAGAAAAAAATCTTGATGAAGAATACTTTATGACTTTAAAGCCTGGAAAAATATTCAATCTTTCGAAACAGGAACCTTAAATATTACATAAAGCAATCCTATCAGGCCCAAAACTCCAACTGTTATTTTTAGATTTAGATTTTCAATTCCAAAAATTACTGAAAAACCCACAAACAATACGATCATACTAATCGCTAATATTTTTGCTTTTTTAGGAATGCCCCTCCCTTCCCTGTAGTTTTTCAAGTACGGACCAAATGTTTTATTGCTAATTAGCCAATTGTAGAGTTTCTGAGAAGATCTTATATAGCACGCGGCCGCTAGTATTAAGAAGGGGGTGGTTGGCAGTCCAGGGAGAATAACTCCGACCCCAGCTAATAACACGAAAAAAGAACCAAGCAATATCCAAAGAGCCTTTATAAGGGCATTACTGGACTCCTTAGCTTTGTGAATGTCTGGGCTATTGCTTGTACTAATATCTTCCATATTCTAAATCTTTTTTTAACTTCTTTCAGTTCTTAGAAAGTATACTTTAGTGATGCAGAAAGCCCCCTTCCGCTCTGTCCGTATAAATCAAGATCTGGGTCATTCTCAGGGTGCATAGCAACAGAAGCCCATGTTTTATATTTTTTGTCTGTAGCGTTTTCTAAAGCAAGTCTAAATTCTAAATTTTCACTTGGATTATATGACGCGTATATATCTAAAAGACCATAACCTGAAGTTGAAGCTCGAGGGTCGCAAGAATTATTAAGACACACGTCCATTAATCCGCTTCTACTATTATCAACAATGTTTAGCATGCTTTTTATTAACCATTTTTCATCCTCAGAGCGCCAAGTTAAACCAAGCATCAGCTCTTTCGGATCAACGTGAATCATTGGGTGGGTAGTTCCGTCGGTTTTTGCTTGGTAGCCTGAACTAGCAGCAAAAGCAAAATTGTAAGAAATTTGGTCAGAAATTCTTCTATCAAACTTTAACTCAACGCCTTTGATGTCTACATTATTTATATTTTGATATTGATAGACCCCCAGCCCCTGTGAGAAACCTATTATTTCGTATTGAATGAAGCCATCAACCTTGTTGTTGTATAAAGCTATTTCCCACGATTGAGATTCGTTAGAAGACCTGAGGCCAATTTCATAACTTTTGCTCTCTTCTGAATCTAGGTTTGGGTTGGGAATAACTGTGTAATGATATAAATAATTTGTGAAGACACTATTGGAAGTTTCATAATCTGGAGCCTTAAATCCTTCAGAATACTGGGCAAAGAGAGTTAAGCTCTCATTTAGATCAAGTAAATATCCTAGCTTAAGAGAGAGAGCGTCATCGGAGGTATTGTAAATTTGATAATCTAGAATATTGCCATTTTGAAGCAGGGCATCCTCGTAGGTATCAAGTTTATAGTCATCGTATCTAAACCCAAAATTTAGGACAGAGTTGTTTGTAAGGCTGTATCTATCATTAAAAAAGAAAGCCTTTCTTTCGGTTTCTGAATCAGGGAAGGTCTTATTGGGGTAAGTCTCTCCATCAACATCATTGCTAGGAATCTGAGTCATTAAGTTTATTTCTGTAAGCATCCTGGGTCTTTCTGTTTTTGTGTTAACCAAATCAATTCCATAAACAATGTTATGGTTTCCTGAAGTTTTAAAAGCCTCTAAGACAAGCCCTTCAGTAGACTGATTAAAATCAAAATCCCTAATTCTCATAGTGGGGATTGGGGCTGCATGCATTCCACTTAGAAAGGAAACTTGATTTTGTATAGTTATTTGTTTTTGTTCTGTATCTTGAACATAAATAGATACATTAGCACTGTCGAAAAGAAATCTTTCTTTCGTGGTGCCTAAATTGACGCTTAACCTTTCTCTTGTGCCTTCGTCTTGCCCCGAAGAGGAGCTTATAGCTCTTGGGGTCGGGAAGTAGATGAATCCTATTTCAGAATTAATTAACCAATCGCTCTCCCAGTCTTGAAAATCTGCTACAAAAGTTATTTCTGTATTTTGAGATGGAGTAATAATCAATTTAGCAAAAAGACTTTCTTGGTCTCCTTCCATAGGGTTTGCAGATAAAGAAAAATCTTCATGAATCTCTGTTTCTTTAAGATCTCTGCTTACTAGCTGTATAAGCCCTTCAGTATTCTCGTTTATATAGGCTCCTAATAAATTGAGTTTATTTTGTTTATTGGCATTGTTGTAGGAAGCATTAGCAGCCAGGTATTTCTCACCCCCGCCTGTTAAATCAGAAGGGCTTTTTGTTGTATAAGCAATGGTCCCGGCTAGTCCATCAGAGCCATGTTCGACAGAACTAGGGCCTTTAATTATTTCTACACCCTTAAGAAGATCTGTCTCAACAGTATCTCTTCCAAAGCCAGCATAAGAGTCTGCAAGTCTAACCCCATCTATTAAGTAGATTGCTCCACCATGGATCCCTCTAATATGAATCATTTTTGTTAGAGATCTTCCGTATTCAGTCTCCTTATGAGAAGAAATACCAGGCATATGCCTCACTAGTTCTTGTAGGCCGTCTACCATCTCAATATTTAGTTCATCTGAAGTTATAGTTTCTACAGTTCCTATTACTTTTGAGGCTGGTATAGGGATTCTTTGGGCCGTAACAATAACTTCATCTGTATCTTCTGGAACATTAGAGGTAGAAAATTGAGAAAATATCATCAATAGCATCGCAAAAAACATAAATTTAAAATTTTTCATACATCTATCCTATTTGTTGGTTTGGGTTTTCAAAAAGAGTGCTATTATAGGGAAGAATTAGAAATATAAAAGATGATTTACATCAATTTTGAGACAATTTGAGACAAATATAAATATATAAATGCCAAAACTATATAAAGCAATAAAGCTTAGCAAGGGCTTGAAAATAGGATTAAGAGAACCCGAAGGAGAGGAGTGGTTTGCAGACATGACCCTAAATACAAACAAGAGGACGTGCAGGAAGATAAATGTACCTTTCTTGCCTAAAGACAAAAAGAATATGTCATTGGCAGAAGAGAAGGCGGTAGAGCTATTCAACTTCCTTCAAGAAAAAGATGAGAAAGAAAGAAGTTATAAAATTTATGTTCCAACTTGGCAAACTAAGTTTTTTACTTCATCTTTACTCTTGTTGTGGCTTACAGGAATTTTGTGGATATTCTTAGGTTTTTTAGGAGATGCGCCATTTGGGCAAACACAAATATTAATATTACATGGGTCTATGATAATACCAACTTTAGTTAGTTTAGGAGTCTTGATTGTTTCTCACTTACCAGAAGGTTGGGAGCCTACAAAAAAAAGGAAATCTGGACTTTTATTAAGCTTTATATTGTTCTTTTTGGTTGTTTCAGGATTTCTTCTGTTTTATACAAACACCTTCATAAGCGAACAAATAAGTTATTCACACTCTACTATTGGTTTAGTGCTTATCCCCTTGATTTTTTGGCATTACAAAAAGAAGGCTGTCACTTAAGAGAGGTTAAAGATCTCCTTTTGCACGAATTTCGCTTTGATCTATGGTGAATTGCTTGCCATACCTTGCTTCCAGTTTCTTTTGATTTTCTGTTATCACTTCAACAGGATCTAGCCCCAAAGACATACAAGCGGTAACCCAGTACCACATGATGTCTCCAAGCTCTCTTTTCATATGAAAGATATTATCTTCATCTGCAGGCTTGCCTTGAAGGACCATCTTTTTAACAATTTCAACAAACTCACCAGCTTCACTGCCCAGACCAAGTGCTCCGGTTAGGAGTCTTGGTATGTCTATATCAGAGTTATCTTGAATATTGTCTAATGATTCTTTAAGTTTTTCTATTTTTAGGCTCGGATCGCTCGTAACTTTGGTTACAAAATCACAGTAAACATTAAAAAATTCTGTTGCTTCTTTCATCCTTTCATCATACCTAAAGTATTAAAAAATGAAAAAGGATTTACCTATCATTCTTAGTTAAAATAGTCGAGTGGATGTATCTGAAATATTTGAATCTTTAAACGAGCCCCAAAGACAAGCTGTAACTTCAGATTCTAAAAATTTATTAGTCTTAGCGGGAGCTGGCTCAGGCAAAACAAGAGTAATCGCCCACAGAGTTGCTTGGCTTATCAAAGCAAATGGCATTAATCCACATTCAATTTTAACAGTAACTTTTACTAATAAAGCTGCACGTGAAATGCGAGGACGCATAGAAGGGATTGTGGAGCAGGAGATGGGTAACTTTTGGTGTGGGACTTTTCATGGCATCTCACATAGACTTCTAAGGACTCATTGGGAAGAGGCAGGCCTAAGAAGAGAGTTCGCTATTTTAGATTCTGAAGATCAATTTAGAGTAATAAAGAGAGTAAGTAAGTCTATTGGCCTGGATGACACTAAATGGCCACCAAGACAAATTCAATGGTTCATCAATAAACAGAAAGATGAATGTAGAAGATCTAAGGATGTAGAGACCTCAGACGATTACTTTGCAGAAAAGATGAACGAGGCTTATAGAGCTTATGAAGAATTGTGTGAAAGAGAAAGTCTAGTAGACTTTGGAGAATTGCTTTTAAGAACTTATCTACTTTTAAAATCTAATCAAGATGTTTTGGGCCATTATAAGAAGAGATTTAAACATATCCTTGTCGATGAGTTTCAGGACACCAACGAAGTTCAATATCAATTTTTAAAATTATTATGTGAAGGCAGCGGTCACATTATGTCTGTAGGAGACGACGACCAATCAATATATGGGTGGAGAGGTGCGAAGAGTGAAAATATAAACCGCTTCACCAAAGATTATAAAAACACTGAAATAATTAGGTTAGAGCAGAATTACAGGTCCACCTCAGTCATTTTGGGGGCTGCAAACGCAGTTATAAAAAATAACCAAGGCAGGATGGGTAAAGAATTATGGACCGATCAGAAAGAAGGAGAGCCTATATCTATATATTCAGCCTATAACGAAGATGATGAAGCAAGATATGTTGTTGGAAGTATCCAGAATTGGATGGAACAAGGAAGGGATTTAAGTGAGGTAGCCATCCTTTATCGATCAAATGCTCAATCTAGAGCTCTAGAAGAGGCAATATTAAGAGAGGGCTTGGCTTATAGAATATACGGCGGCTTAAGATTCTACGAACGAGCTGAAATAAAAAATGCTATGAGTTATTTAAGGCTTGTATTTGGCAGGGAAGATGACGCTGCCTTTGAGCGGGTTATCAACATACCTCCAAGGGGTATAGGAGCTAAGACTTTAGATATAATCAGATCAAGAGCTCAGAAGATCGAATCGTCCCTTTGGAAAGCTTGTGATGATTTAATAGCAACGGACGGTTTAACTCCTAGGGCCAGTCAGTCAGTCCAGGGCTTCATGTCGGACTTTGAGGATTTAGAAATAGAAACAAAGGATCTTACTTTGCGAGATCTTGTAGATCATGTTATTCAAAGGAGCGGATTAATTGAGTACCATAAAAAGGAAGCAGGAGAAAAAGGAAGAACCAGAGTAGAGAACTTGGCTGAACTGGTAACCGCTGCCTCAGATTTTGAACCAGAACCACTGGATGAAACAGAAGCAGTTCCTCTTAAATTGTTTATAGATCATGCAGCTTTAGATGCAGGAGAGACACAGGCATCTGACCATGAATCAGCCATTCAACTTATGACCCTTCATTCCGCTAAAGGCCTAGAATTCCCTCTTGTCTTTATAACAGGCTTTGAAGAGGGTCTTTTCCCGCACAAGCTATCTATTGACGAAGCTGATCAGCTTCAAGAGGAGAGAAGGCTATGTTATGTTGGAATGACAAGATCCATGGAAAGGCTTTTTATTGTGCATGCAGAAATGCGCAACCTCCATGGGACAGAAACTTTCAACCCACCGTCTAGATTCCTAAGAGAAATTCCAGCAGAACTGACACTCGAAGTTAGAACTGGCGGAAGTATACCTAGAAGAAACGCTTCAACAGGTAAATTATCTAAAGGTGAAGTTCCTGATACTGAATTCAAGTTAGGCCAAAGAGTTTTCCACGAAGTCTTTGGTGAGGGTGTTATTTTGAACTATGAAGGGCAAGGATCAAATGCCAGAGTAGAAGTAAATTTTGATTCAAGTAAGACTAAGTGGTTGATGGTTTCTTACGCTAAACTGCAGAACATATAATAAGGAAAATTATGAAAAAATTATTAGTAACGACTTTTCTTTCCGTAACCTTAATTTCTTGTTCAAACGAACAGGTTTCTGTGGAAGAAGGTTCTTGTTTCTCTAACGGTACCAGTACTTATCAATGGACTATGGTTACTACTTGGCCCAAGAATTTTCCTGGTTTAGGACTGGCACCTGAGAACTTCTCAAAGTACATAGAAGAGATGACTTGCGGCCGAATGAAGATAAAGGTTTATGGTGCTGGAGAATTTGTTCCCGCTATGGGAGTTTTTGATGCAGTTTCTCAAGGGAACGTTCAATTAGGCCATGGAGCTTCTTATTATTGGACTGGAAAGGTTAAATCTTCTCAATTTTTCACGGCAGTACCTTTTGGACTAACAGCTCAAGAAATGAATGGATGGCTTCATTACGGTGGTGGACTTGAACTTTGGCAAGAAGCCTATGAGCCATTTAATCTAATACCTTTAGCAGGCGGAAATACAGGTGTACAAATGGCGGGATGGTTTAAAAAAGAAATTAATTCTTTAGATGATTTAAAAGGCTTAAAAATGAGAATACCTGGATTAGCAGGGGAGATCTTTACTAGAGCTGGAGCCGAGACCGTTACTCTGCCAGGCAATGAAATATTTTTATCCTTGCAACAAGGAGTTGTCGATGCTGCAGAGTGGGTAGGTCCTTATAATGATCTTACGTTCGGGTTTCATCAGGTGGCTGATTATTACTATTATCCTGGATGGCATGAACCCGGCTCAACACTTGAAATTATTATCAACAAAGATGCTTACGATTCGTTACCTGAAGATTTAAAGGCAATTATTAAATATGCAGCGAGAGCATCCAATCAAGAAATGTTGGATGAATACACTGCTAGAAACAACAAGGCGCTTAATGAGTTAATTGAGAAGCACAATATAGAATTAAAGAAAATACCAGATACGGTCCTTGTTGAATTAAGGAGAATCACTGACGAGGTAATGGAAGATTTTATAGCAGACGATGAAATGGCCCAGAAAGTATATAAATCTTATAAAGAGTTTAAGGAGCAGGTTATCAATTACCACCGTATTTCTGAGAAGGCTTACATAGATACCAGGGAACTTGATTAACAACCTGCGCTTAGATCTTCCTGTAGGTTATTTGAGTTGTAGATTTAATTAACTAATTATCCGTAAACTGCGTTAGGGAGTGCAGTTACTAATTCAGGAAAGATAGCCAGTGTAATTAGTAAGGCAATTTGTATAAGGATAAAAGGTACAACCCCTCTGTATATTGCCTGGGTAGGCAAAGCGTCAGGTGCAACGCCCCTAAGATAGAACAGCGCAAATCCAAAAGGCGGCGTTAGAAATGAAGTTTGAAGGTTTATCGCAATCATAATTCCTAACCATATCGGATCAATTCCTAGCATTAATAAGGCTGGCCCCACTATTGGGACAACAACAAGAGTAATTTGTATAAAATCTAATATGAAACCCAGCAAGAAGATAATAATCATTACCACTAAAACTGCGCCAAAAGCACCTCCAGGCAACTGAGTAAATATACTCGTAATTAGATCATCACCACCAAAGCCCCTAAAGACCAGAGAAAAAATAGAAGATCCTAAAAGGATCATAAACACCATTGCAGTAATTTCCGTAGTAGCTTCTACCGCTTCTTTTAAATTTCTCCAAGTAAGACTGCTTTTGCTCAAGGCCAAAAGAAGCCCACCAAATGCTCCAACGCCTGCTGCTTCTGTTGGGGTAGCGATGCCTAGAAGTATTGAGCCTAAAACTGAAGTGATTAAGACAAAGGGAGGCAGTAAGCTCGTGATAAGTATTTTCCACCTATTTTTTACAATCTTAACTTCTTGTGCGGGGGCCATACTTGGGGAAATGTAGGCTCTAATAGCAACATAAGCTGCGTAACAAAATACAAGTATTAGGCCGGGAACAATTGCACCCATAAATAGGTCTCCAACTGAAACGGTTCTTGCTGAAAAATTTCCTATGCTAAGTTGAGATTGTTGGTAAGAGGCAGATAAAACATCTCCTAATATAACCAAAGCAATTGAAGGAGGGATTATTTGACCTAGTGTGCCGGTAGCACAAATAGTTCCTGCAGCAAGGCTTTGATCATAATTTCTAGAGAGCATAATTGGCAAGGAAATAAGGCCCATTGCTATGACAGTTGCACCTACTATTCCAGTACTGGCAGCTATCAAAGCTCCTACAATTATTACTGAAATAGCTAAGCTTCCTCTGAAGCCACCTATTATTTCCGCCATGTTGCTGAGAAGGTCTTGAGCAAGGTTAGACTTTTCTAACAAGACACCCATAAAAACAAACAAGGGCACGGCAACCAATGTCATGTTTGTCATGTCTCCATAAAGTCTATTAGGTATTGCTCCCAGGAATGAACTTTCGAAAGTATTTGTTACTATTCCGAGACCTGCAAAGATAAGAGCCGTGCCGGCTAAAGAGAAAGCGACTGGGAATCCTGCCAACAAAACTAAGCATATAACGCCAAACATTAATAATGGAATTAACTCAACCATCTTTTATTGTTATTAATGATTTAAAAATTTCAGATAAGCTTTGAAGCCCAAGTAGAACTGCCAAAGCAATGAGTAAAGATTTTTGTACATATACAAATGGCAGGCCATCAGGCTCTGGAGACACTTCCATAATTCTCCAAGAAAATTCGACGTAACCCCAAGAGGAGAAAAGAATCATCCAGCAAACAGGCTGTAGAAATATAATATTTCCTAATAAATCAACCCAAGCTTTTCTTAAATCTGAGAAGTCCCTATAAAAGATATCGACTCTTACGTGAGCCCCTCTCTTTAGAGCAAATGCAGATCCTAGAAGAAACAATCCTCCGTGGAGATAAAGGACTACGTCTTGAAGCAAAACAGATCCCATATCTAAGCCATAGCGCATTATGACTACAACGCAGGTTACCAAGACCATAACAGCTACAAACCAAGAACATATCTTCCCCGTTAATTCAGAAAAGTTATCTAGGGTTTTGCTAATTTTATGCAATGGTTAAAGTTTATAGTTAGTTAAAATTTGAATTATAATTATGGGGAGGTATTTATGAATTTACAATTTACACAAGAAGAGCTCGATTTTCAAAAAGAAGTTAGAGATTGGATTAAAGAAAATTATCCTGATGACATGAAAGAGAGGTATATGAATGCCCCTAATGGTCATGTAACTAAAGAAGAGCATGTAAAGTGGCAGCAAGCTTTATACTCAAAAGGATGGGCAGGTATAAATTGGCCTAAAGAGTATGGCGGTGCATCTTTTACTGCTTCTCAAAAGTATCTTTTTAGTAAAGAAATGGCAGCAGCAAGGGCACCAGGGTTTACCGCCTTTGGTATCTCCATGGTATCTCCTGTAATAATGGCTTTTGGAACAGACGTACAAAAGAAAAAATATCTTCCAGATATTTTATCTTCCAAGGTATGGTGGTGTCAGGGATATTCGGAGCCAGGATCAGGTTCTGATCTTGCGTCGCTCAAGACTAAAGCTGAAGACAGGGGTGACCATTATTTAGTTAATGGTGCTAAAACCTGGACTACTATGGCCCAGCATGCAGATATGATCTTTTGTTTGGTTAGAACAAGCCAGGAAGATATAAAGCAAAAAGGTATCTCCTTCTTACTTATTGATATGCATTCTGAAGGCATTGAGGTTCAACCTATAGACACTTTAGATAATACGCCAATAGGGCATCATGAAGTAAATACTGTCTTCTTTACGGATGTAAAAGTTCCGAAAGAGAATCTTATTGGAGAAGAAGGTAAGGGTTGGACTTACGCAAAGTATCTACTTGAATTTGAGAGAGGGAATGGTTATTCCTCTGAACTATACCAACAACTTCAACAATTAAAGGCAAAGGCAGAAACAGAAGATGCCAGTGGATATAAGTTATCTGAAGATAAGAACTTTATGGAATCAATTGCTAAATTAGAAGTGCAAATCAACGCGATGGAAGCAACTGAACTCAGAATATTAGGTAGTTTAACTGCTGGTCAAAATGTAGGACCTGAATCTTCGCTTCTTAAAACAAGAGGCACTGAGATAGGTCAGGCTATAACAGAGTTAGCTGTTGAATTAGTAGGTTATTACGGTATTCCTTTTAATAATCCAGGACCAGAAATTGGTAATAATGAGCCCGCCATAGGAAGTAAGTTTGCCAATACCGCTGCTCCTAGATATTTCAATTATAGAAAAGCTAGTATTTATGCTGGATCAAACGAGGTCCAAAGAAATATTATGGCGAAGCTAGTTTTAGGTTTATAAATGATTGCACTCATCGCCCCAGCAAAAAGATTAGATTATGACTCTGATTTATCCGTAGAAGACTTTTCTATTGCTGAACACTTGAAAGAAAGTAAGGAACTTATAAAAGAATTACAAAAGAAAAGTCCAGAAGACCTATCTTCTTTGATGGGCCTTAGTGAAAACCTTTCCATGCTTAATTTTGAAAGAAACATGAATTGGCAAGTGCCTAAAAAGCCTTCTAACGAAGTCAGACAAGCTATATTTGCTTTTAAAGGTGATGTTTACGTTGGACTTGACTCAGAAACTCTAAGCAAGTCAGATATTAAGTACGCACAAAATAATCTTGCTATTTTGTCTGGGCTTTATGGTCTGTTAAAGCCTTTAGATCTTATGTATCCATACCGACTTGAAATGGGAACTAAAATGAAAAATGAAAAAGGTAAAAACCTATACGAGTTTTGGGGAAATAAAATCACAACAAGCATTAATGCACTTGCAAAAAAGAATAATTCAAAGGGCATAATAAATTTAGCTTCAGTAGAATATTTCACTTCAGTAAAAGCAGAAAACCTAGATCTTCCGGTCTATAGTCCAGTCTTTAAAGATTTCAAAAATGGCAAATATAAAATTATTAGCTTTTTTGCAAAGAAAGCGCGAGGGTCTATGGTCAGGTTTGTAATTCAAAACAAGATTAAAAACCCTGCAGGCCTAAATAAGTTTAATTTAGACGGTTATAAGTACAGTAAAAAGGACTCTTCCGAGTATTCGCCTGTATTTCTAAGAAATTAATTAAGAAGGTATTTCGC